>Ga0209369_1000044_pt1 | contig 299233 bp, 261 predicted proteins | sample EBPBio142010_DNA_FD_185865 | JGI IMG/M metagenome (GOLD analysis project Ga0209369, IMG submission 185865) | Wastewater treatment Type I Accumulibacter community from EBPR Bioreactor in Madison, WI, USA - Reactor 1_10/4/2010_ DNA (SPAdes)... | ecosystem: Engineered > Bioreactor > EBPR >...
GTCGTCCGGGCAGGCGGCGAAGATCGTGAACGACACCGGGCGCGCATCGGTAACGCCCTGCCCTTCCCAGACGCCGGTCCGGTGCCGGGTGCCGGTGACTGTGTACGCGGTCGCACCCGGCAGGAGCCCCTCAACAACCGAGCGCGCACCGATCTGATCCTCGACGGCACCGTCCGCGGGTCGCGCGAATCGGAGCTGCACGATGGGACGCATGCGGCACCCGGCGACATCGTCATCACGCGCCGCAACGACCGCCGCTTACTGGCAGGGCGAGGTTGGGTGCGCAACGGAGATCGCTGGAACGTCGTCGATGTTCGACGCGATGGATCGATGCTTGTCCGACGGGCTGGAAGCTCCTGGGGGACGAGCGTTCTTCTACCAGCCGACTACGTCGCAGAGCACGTTGAACTCGGCTACGCCGTGACATCCTTCCGCGCGCAAGGCCTCACCACCGATACGGCCCACGTGCTCGTCGACTCAACAATGACTAGGGAGAATCTCTACGTGGCGATGACTCGGGGCCGTGACACCAACATCGCCTATGTTGCCGTCGATAAGCCCGATGCTTCCCATGATGGTCCACATCCTGGTGAGAACGATGAAGCCACCGGCAGCAGCGTTCTCGCCGGGGTGCTGCAGCACGTCGGAGCGGAGCTTTCCGCGCATGAAACGATTGCAGTCGAGCAGGAATCCTGGGGAACGATTGCCCAGCTTGCTGCCGAGTACGAAACGATCGCAGCAGCGGCGCAACGTGACCGGTGGGCATCTCTGGTGCGAGCATCCGGTCTCAATGCAGAACAAGCTGACGAAGTCATCGATTCGGATGCATTCGGCCCGCTCACCACTGAGCTGCGCCGAGCCGAGGCCAACCATCACGACGTAGCAGACTTGCTCCCGCGTGTCGTCCGCGCACGAGGTTTCGGCGACGCAGACGACATCGCCGCAGTACTCCGGCACAGACTCACTGCAGCTACCGCTCGTCCTGCCGGAGCGGGGCGTGCTCGCAGGGCACCGAGGCTGATTGCCGGTCTTGTACCCGAAGCGATGGGCGTGGTTGCTGACGACATGCGGCAGGCGCTCGATGAACGGCGTGACCTCATCGAGGAGCGAGTCGATGTAGTTCTTAACACCGCGGTCGCTGACTCGGCGCCATGGATTGCAGCTCTCGGTGCCGAGCCCGCAGACCCGCAGTGCGCCGCCGCCTGGTATCGTGCAGCGTCCGTGATCGCTTCCTACCGCGACCGATATCAGATCACGAGTGCCGCGATATTCGGAGCCTCGCCCGATTCCACAACGCAGAAGGTCGATTACGCTCGTGCGGAAGCCGCTCTCCGAGTCATAAGAGCTGCTCGTGCCCCTCGAACTCAAGAGCACGAACGGGAACGGGTGCGGGAAACGCGCGGCCTCCGTTTGTGAGACTTGACGAATCGGAAGCGTCGTTGTCCCTTCGGCCGGTAGCAAGACCATTGCGAGCACAGGCTCGACCTGGGTGGAGTTGCTGGGCCACCTTGATCGGTCAGCGGTTTGGTACAGCTAGGCAGTATGCACTGGTGCCAGTATCTCCGGGTTCAGCTCGTGGCGGCGGAGTAGCTGGGCGTTCAGGGCAACGATGATCGTGGACAGCGACATCAACACTGCGGCGGCGGCCGGTGGCAGGTTGAAGCCGATGGGAGCGAGCACACCAGCGGCCAGCGGTACCGAGATGGCGTTGTACGCGGTCGCCCAAACGAGGTTTTGCGCCATCTTCTTGTAGGAGGCGTGTGAAAGCTCGATCGCGCTCAGCACGGCACGCGGGTCGCTCGACACCAGAACGACGCCCGCCGACTCGATCGCGACGTCGGTACCCGCGCCGATTGCAACACCCACGTCTGCGCGAGCAAGAGCAGGGGCATCGTTCACCCCGTCGCCAACCATCGCAACCTTGAAGCCACGCTCCTGCAGTTCAGCGACCTTGGCGGACTTGTCCCCGGGGAGAACTCCTGCGAACACTTCGTCGATACCGAGATCGGTTGCGACCGCGTCCGCAACCTGTTGTGCGTCACCAGTGATCATGCCAACCCGGATGCCACGACGGTGCAGTTCATCAATGGAGGCACGCGATTCGGGGCGAATGACGTCCTCAAGCCAGAATGCCCCCTCGACGCGGCCGTTGATGACCGCGAACAGGACGCTCGACCCGGTCGATTCCCAATCGGTGACCTCGGCCTGGATGCGTTCGGGCACGGACAGGTTGAGTGCGGCGAGGAGCCGGGGCCCACCAACGCGAACCTCGGCGCCATCGACGGTTCCTGAAACTCCGACACCCGGCTCGGAGCGGAACTCGGAGATCGGTGGAATCGGCAACCCGTCGCTGTGTTCGTTTGCCCATGCGACGATCGCGCGAGCAACAGGGTGCTCACTCGGTGATTCCGCCGCGGCAGCCAGCCGAAACACGCGCTGAGGGTCGGTGCCCGGAACGGCTGTGGCTGCTGCAACGGCGTGGCGTCCCTCCGTGAGAGTGCCGGTCTTGTCAAACATCACCACGTCGATGCTGCGCATCCGTTCCAGCGCCAACCGGTCCTTCACCAAAACGCCAGCGCGGGCAGCCCGCTCTGTCGCGATCGAGATCACCAAAGGAATCGCGAGCCCGAGTGCGTGCGGGCAGGCGATGATCAGCACCGTCACCGCGCGGGTAATGGCGTCGGCAGGGCTGCCGACGATGAGCCATACCACTACGGTGATCACGGCGGCCGCGACGGCGAAGTAGAACAGCAGAGCCGCTGCGCGATCGGCGAGGGCTTGGGCCCGAGTCGAGGATGCTTGCGCGTCCGCCACGAGTCGACGGATGCCAGCCAGTGCTGTGTTCTCGCCTACCGCGGTCACGCGCACTTGGATTGCTGAGTCAGTGGCAACGGTGCCCGCGGTGACGGTATCGCCAACGGCTCGGGAAACGGACGCCGACTCGCCCGTAACCATGGACTCATCCATGTCCGCGAATCCGGATTCGACAGTGCCGTCGGCCGGAACGCGTCCTCCCGCACGCACGAGCACGAGGTCACCGGCGCTGACATCGGCACTCGGGACCTGTTCCACGGCCCCGTCTTCATGGACCAACTCGGCGGTATCGGGCAGCAATGCCGCTAGCGCATCGAGGGCACTTGATGCCCCACCGAGTGCGCGCATTTCAAGCCAGTGACCCAGCAGCATGATGACCACCAGCAGGGCGAGCTCCCACCAGAAATCAAGATCGAGATCGGCACCAAGCGACGTGATCCACGACGCGAGGAACGCGACCGTGATTGCCATCGCGATGAGCAGCATCATCCCCGGCTGTCGGAGCGTAATCTCCCGCAACGCGCCCTTCAGAAACGGCATACCGCCGTAGAAGAAAATGACCGTGCCCAGAACAGGGGCAATCCATGTCGTCCAGCCGGTCTCGGGCAGATCGTAGCCGAAGATCATCCCGATCATGTGGCTGAACGCGACCACTGGAATTGAAAGAACGAGAGTCACCCAGAACCGGTTACGGAACATCGACACGCTGTGCCCCGCATGTGCACCCGGATCATGGTCAGCATGGGCATCATGTCCCTCTGAGCCGTTTCCATGACCCGAGTGAGCATCGTGATCTCCATGGGGATCCCGGCTGCCCGCGACGGCGTGCTCGGCGTGCATGCCGAGGTTTGCGTGTCCATTCGAGTGTTGAACGCCCCGATCACCGTGAATGGCGTGCTCGATCGGTGTGTCCGGCCGACCGTGGTCGTGGTCATCAGACGGGTGGTGGCCGTGATGGTCGTGGTTTGGTTGTTGCTTCATTGCAGATCCCGTCTATTGCTGGCTACGTCGCGATGGGGACGTCGGCCCGGTGGGTGCGAGATGGGCGTCGTCACTAAGGATTCGGAGGCACGTCGTTTCAAGTGAGCTGGAGCGTTGTGATGCAGGTTGCTTTCTCGTCGGCGGTGGAAAACGGGGTGGTGCCAGATCGGCCGTTGTATGTCACTTCGATCGTTCCCTGTAGGTCACGAGGAACCCAGAATCCAGCGAACCCGTTATCGAACGTCGCCGTGGACTCTGTGACGATCACATCGCCGGTTGCGTCGTCAACGATGCGTACTTCGATGTCCTGCCCCGACAGCTCGCCGCGGCAGGTCGTGAGGCTGTGGAAGAAGCACTCATGGGTCTGCTCAATGTATGGCGCTATCGACAAATATGTGACGTCATCTGGCATGTCCAAGACCACTTCTTGGACATTGTCTGTGAGAACGAGTGCGTCGGGGCGGACGGATGCGATCAAGTCTGATGGGCGATCACTCACGTTCATTCGGTCGAGGCTGTCGATGATCTCCGGGGCCGACATGTCGGCGAGGCCGTACTCGGCGAGCAGATCTGCCCCAGCTGAGCCCGGGTTCGTGTCAGGTGCGGAACAGCCGACCAGCACGAGGGCAAGGATTGCGGCGGCAGCTGTGGCGAGGACGGTTGGTCGTTTCATTTCATAGTCTTTCAGTGGCGGTCCGCTGTGCTCCTCGCGGGTTCACCACGAGGAGCACAGCGGAAGTCAAAGTAGGGGTATGGGTTCGGTGCGGGCATTGCTGGAAGCAACATCGCCCACACCGAACGGTGAGCTAAAGGCTCTGGAGGATCTCGCGCATTGTCTTGATCTCGATATTCTGAGTGTCGATAATGGCCTGTGCCATCGCCACCGCATCCGGGTTCGTCCCCGAGTCAACCTCGATTTGCGCCATCTCGACCGCGCCCTCGTGGTGAACGATCATCTGCTCAAGGAACAGTCGGCTTGCTTCTGTCCCTGTCGCAGCGTCGAGTGCGGCCATGTCTTCTTCGGTCATCATGCCGTCCATGCTGCCGCCGTGATCCATGGCCATGCCGTCCGTCGAGGCCTGGGGCATGCCCCACGATTTGAGCATGCCATTGAGTGCGTCGATTTCAGGCTGTTGAGCCGCCTTGATCTCTTCGGCGAGGGTGATGACGCGAGGGTCGATCCCATCCTTCGCGAGGATCACGTCGGACATCTCCACGGCCTGTACGTGGTGAGGCACCATCATCTGCGCGAACATCACGTCAGCGGAGTTGGAGTCTTCAGTCACGGATGGTGCAGTTGTGGACTGCGGCGATGTTGACTCGACAGGGCCAGTCGAGCACCCGGCCAGGACCAGACCAGCTGCGAGGATGCCAGGGATAACGAAAAGTGTTCGGAGTTTCATGAGTCTTTCCAAAGGGTCGGAGAATTTTGGGGTCGGCGAATTGAGGCGGCGCGCACGTGGCGCAACCTCAGAAGGCCGATCAAGTCCGGCTAATGGAAAGTTCCTGTGGCGACGGCGTCATCGGGCGAGGACCAGCCCGCACGCTCACGACCATGTCTATCGCACGCTCACGAAGCCTTTGATTCGTTGACAAAAGGCGGGGGAGGAAGAAAATGAAGAATACAACGGTGCTCAGAAACGCGAGTATGCAGGCAATCTGTATCGCGTCAGATCCGCCGCAGCCCGCACCGCACGCGCCGCTAAGACCCGAGGCGCCGTCAGATTGGGCTATTGACGCTTGGGTGCCGTGACTGGCGGCGACCAGTGTTGAATGGCTTCCAGCGTCAGCCTCGACGTGCACCGTGGATGCCGCGGTCGGCAAGCTCTCATGGTTCTGACCAAGCCCGAAAGAGTGCATGAGGAAAGCGCACAGAAGCAAAGCGCCGATCGCGAAGGTGGCGACGATGAACCGGCGAGGCTTCAGATCGAACAGAGCCGAGGGGAGGTCACGTAGAACTGGCATTCCATCACCTCTCCGACAGGTACTTCGCAACTCGACTCCTACGTGCTATTCAATCATGTCGAGGCGATACTTCCCTGGAGTACCACCTGAGAATTCGTTCGACGTGGGGGCGCCACTGTGTCGATACGAGAACTCGAACAGAGGCTGACGCACGGTCAGTTTCACAGTACTTGATTCACCCGCAGCAGTTACACATGGTCGGTGAACCGGGTCTCGACTAGAATTGAGTCCAATGACTCGATGACTGTTGGAACAATTACTGTTTCGCCGAGATCATCTCAACAGTTGCCGCGCCGTCTTGGAGACAGCACCCCGGAGGTGAGGGAAATGGGGCCGAATGGGGACCACATGGGCTGGTGGGGTATGGGCTGGAGCTGGGTCTTCCTCGTCCTGCTCGTGGTGGGAATTGTCATACTGATCGTGGTTCTTGTTCGAGCCTTCGCGGCACGTGGGCCTCGACAGACACCTCATCGCATCGGGACCAATGGGGCTCGCGAGTTGCTTGATGAGCGCTATGCCCGTGGAGAAATTGACACCAGTGAGTACGACGAGCGACGTCAACGACTCGACGGAGCACCTGACGCATGAAACCGATCACCCGTCGACAGGCGCTCCAGCTCGGGGCTGTGGGAGGGCTCGGTGTCGCTATTGGAGGGATCGGTCTCTCTCAGACAGGTCTTCCCTGGGGTGGGCGCGTGGCTGATGGTGATCTGCTGGTTGAGCCAGAGGTGTTACGCAGCAGCGGTGGCTTGCTGCAGGTGGATCTTGTCGCCGCTCGTCGAGAGGTGACCATCGCCGGACGACAGGTACAAGCCTTGACCTACGGGGGCACATTGCCGGGGAGAACCTGGTGGGTGCGACCGGGGGACACCATCGAGGTGCAGTTGCGTAACGAACTGGACACCCCAACCAACCTGCATACCCACGGGCTACAGGTTTCTCCCTCGGGGAATAGTGACAACCCCTTCCTCTCTATAGACCCTGGGCAGAGTTTTGGTTACCGATTTACCTTGCCAGAGGATCACCCGTCTGGTGTGTGCTGGTATCACCCTCATCGGCATGGCTCAGTCGCTGACCAGCTATTCGGCGGCTTGTACGGTGCACTTATTGTCGAGGATGAAAAAATGCCGGTCAGTCGAGAGCGGGTGCTCGTCGTCTCCGACATTTCACTCACCGCTGGAGGACAGATCGCGACCGCCTCGGGCATGGACGTGATGATGGGCCGTGAAGGTGACCTCCTATTGGTCAACGGGCAGCACCGCCCACACATGTCGGCACGACCTGGGGAGCGGGAACGCTGGCGAGTGATCAATGCGTGCACTTCCCGTTACCTACGTTTGGCCTTGCCCGGGCAGCGCCTGGAATTGCTGGGGATCGACGGGGGTCAAGAACAGGCTCCCCGGGAAGTGCGGGACGTGCTCCTGGCTCCCGGTAATCGCGCCGACCTTCTCGTGAGCATGAGCGCCGGTAGTGGTGAGTTTCAGACACTGGGCTACGACCGTGGTGGAATGGGAATGGGAATGGGAATGATGGGAGGTCGAAACCTCTCCGGAGCTGAGGCCATTGCCACGCTCACTGTCTCCGGGCAAGAGACTTCTACGCCAGATACGGTGCCAGTTCGCTCGCCGGTTCTTCGGGATCTACGCGAGCAGCCTGTTGCGCGGCGGCGGGAGATTGCCTTCACCATGGGAATGGGGTCGATGATGCGCGGTGGCGGGAGCATGATGGATCTCGGATTCGACGGTCGTACTTTCGACATCGACCGAGTTGACCAACGCGTTGCTGCGGGAGCCGTGGAAGAGTGGCTCATCACGAACCCCACACCCATGGATCACCCCTTCCATTTACACGTATGGCCGATGCAGGTGATCGAGACGGACGGGCAACCGGTCAGCGAACAGGTTTGGCGTGACGTCGTCAATGTTCCTGCACAAGGTCGAGTGCGGGTGCTCATCGACTTCGCTCGTCACCCGGGGCGCACCGTATACCACTGCCACATCCTTGATCATGAAGATGCTGGCATGATGGCCATCGTCGATGTCGGCTGACCAGCTGCAGCGGCGTTGCGACCTGGCCAAAACCCACCGCTGCCGCGTAGTTTCCATTGCCACCCGCGCAGCCTGCGACTACCCTTGAAAGTGTGCCAGTGACCGCAATTGCGACGTGGACACGAAGCCCATTTCACAGTGGCACGCTGGGGGCACGACAACTCCATAACTACCGATAATCCGCGGAATCACGCGGGTGGTGACTAATATTGGGACTTCTAGAAGTTTTCTTCAGAAGCCCCGGCTGAAAAGCCTGGTCAACGGCCCGGATCCGCGAGAGGTAGCGGGTTCGGGCCTTATTTGCGCGCGACCCCGTACCGGTGGTGCCGCTGGCGACGATCGAAAAATTCGCGCGCAAACCCGACCGAGAACACCGTGCAGTGGTGGCAGCCTCATCTCACCACCGAGGTAGGGTTCACCGCCGGGCAGTTGGTGATCCTCGATGAAACTTCACTCGCTGGCACCTTGTGGCTGGCAACCATGATAGCGTCTCTTCCATCAACCGCAATGGCTTCAAGCGCCAGCGCCGTCGAACTCGGTTATGCCGTGACATCCTTCCGCGCGCAGGGCCTCACTACGGATACTGCCCACGTGCTCGTCGACTCGAACATGACCAGGGAGACCCTCTACGTGGCAATGACGCGGGGGCGTGATGCCAACGTCGCTTACGTCGCGGTCGATAAGCCTGATGCTACCCATGGTGAGCCGCATCCTGGTGACGGTGATGGCGTTACTGGCGGCTGAGTACGAGACGATTGCCGCGGCCGCCGTGGCCGGGCGCGACAGGTGGGCGGCGCTGTTGCGCTCATCGGGGCTGAGCGAGGCGGATGCCGCGGCGGCAGTCGAATCGGATGCCTTCGGCCCGCTCACCGCGGAACTTCGCCGGGCCGAAGAGAACCACTATGACGTTGATGCGTTGCTGCCGCGGCTGGTGCGGGCACGCGCCATTGATGACGTCGACGATGTGGCGGCGGTGCTGCGGCATCGGGTCGCCGTGGCGACGGCGCGATCGTCGAGGTCTGGTTCGTCGGGTGCTGCGGCTTCGTTGGGTGCGCGTTCGCGGCGCGGGGGAGCTGCGCCTCGGTTGATCGCGGGGCTCATTCCCGAAGCCGCAGGTGAGATGAGCGACGAGATGCGCCAAGCTCTCACCGAGCGTCGCGAACTGATCGAGGCCCGTGCCGACGCGGTGCTCGATGAAGCCGTGGTGGCTAGTGCGCGGTGGGTTTCAGGTTTGGGTAACGCGCCGGTGGATCCGCGTGCGGCTGCCACGTGCCGTCGGTCATCCCGAGCGGTCGCTGCCTACCGCGACCGCTACCAAGTAACAGCCGACACTGTACTTGGCGCACCGCCCGAGTCGACCGCGCAGAAGATCGACCACGCCCGAGCCGAGGCTGCGCTCCGTGCTCTCGCCAAGCTCGGTCAGCCCCGTGACGCGGGTGCCACTCCGCGCCGTGCACAGGAACAGCGCGGGCTGCGGTTGTGAGGGCGCGCCCCCGAGGTTCGTTCGTTGGGTCGTCGGGGGGCGAGTAATGACTTTGGCTGCGGTGCTTTAGCTACGTGAAGCGAGCAGGCGGCGGTGTGCGGTCGCGGATACCGAGAGCGTGCATATTAGCTAAAATGAAGAATCGCTGATTTACTAATACTGCGAGGAGGTGTACGGCAATGTCGACGTTGAACGAGGTGGACGCTCTGGTTCGCGATGGTTTCACCGTGCGTGCGCGCAGCGCATCTGAACTCGACCTCACCCGCGGTACTGAGCAGGTGCGTGCAAAACTCGTTCGGCAGAAGACGGGTCTCACGCACCAACAGATTGCGCAGGCTCAGGAAGCCCCGCAGGGCGAGGTCGTGCTGTTTGTGGTGCCTCGCGCGACGGCGCGGGTGCGCGAACTGGTCGCGAATGAACCGCAAGCATGGTTGATCGCACACGACGGCACTGTGATCCTCGGTGACGAGGCGGTGGATGTTCCCCGAGAAAAGCGAGCGGCCCGGGGGCGGATCCCCTGGGGGCGATACGCGCTCATGCGTGCCCTCGCTCGCACGACCTCGCCGCGTTCGCAGATCCAACTTGCCGCAGAGGTGGGGCTGACGCAGGGCGCGGTATCCGGTGCGCTTGCGAAGCTCACGGCGGCGACCCGGTCCGAGGCCGGATGGTCAGCGACTGATCCTGGAGAACTCTGGGATGCGTTCTTGTCGGAGTATCCCGGCGCGGGAGGCGTGCGCACGCACTGGTACTCACGGGAACCGTTTGTTCGGCAGTGCGACTTACTGCGCCAGTGCACGCTTCTGTCTGCAGATGCCGGAAGCGATATCATCGCACCGTGGCGAACTCCGGTGCGCGCTGTGGCGTACACGTCTACGCCTGTCGACTTGGAAGAGCTGGGGTTTTCTCCCGCTACGGCGGATGAGGCCACGGTCGACCTGGTGATGCCCGCCGATCAGACGATCTTCGAGACCGCGAAGGCCTGGGGTGCGCCGGGCGTTGCGGACCCACTCCTCATCGCCTGGGATTTGCGAGACATCGGCGGCAACGATGCCGAGGAAGAGATTGCCCACCTGCGCAGCAAAGCTCTAGGTATCCGCTCATGATCGAACGCAACTACAGCACGTTCTCAGCCTCGCGCGCAGACGATCAGGCATTTCTCGCGCTCGACGATGTTGCGCGCCTCACCGAAGACCTCGAAGACACTCGGATTATCGGCGGCCTCATGGTGATGCTGCTTGCGGAAGCCTTCCCCGACGAGGGGTTCGTGACCCGGCGTACTGCTGACGCCGATGCTGCGATCTCTGTGGAGATCGCCCAGTCGGGTGCTCTGCACAACCGGCTTGAGGCTGCCGGATACACTGCCGAAAGCGGCAATCGCTATGTGCGCGAGGACAGAGTCATCGACGTGCTCGTGCCGTCGCACACGGGTCGCTTTGCCTCCACAAGGCTGGGCGGCCGAGGGTTCGACTCTGCACCAGGTCTTTCCCTCGCGCTCGCTGCACCGCCGATCTTGCACCGGCTCGAGGTGCTGCTGTCTGACGGGAGCACTATCAGGATGCAGGTACGAACGCCCACGGTAGAACTTGCCATCGTTGTGAAAGCTGTGGCGACGCGCAGTCGTCACGCAACGAAAGACCTCATTGACCTTTACAACCTGTTGCTTATCGCAGAGCAATATCCGCGCGATGAGATCGGAGGGTGGCAGCTCAACGAGGGTGAGTCGAAAGGTTCGCGACGGGATGCGGTGCGGCAACTAGAGCACTTGCGCACGATGCCTGGCCTTCGAACTGCCCTCGTAGGCACCGGTGTTTCGGCACCGGCATTCGCTCAACTGATTCGTATGCAGCTTGAGTGAGAAGTCTGATTCCAGAGTCACTCTGCGTGGTCACGATGTGGCGGCATACTCTTCTGCCCGATCCAGGTGTTGAGAAACCGTGCTGATCTTGGGGCCTTGTCTTTCGACTGGAGACACCCGACCTACGAGGTGTTGCGCTTCCGTTTAGAATCCGGGGGTTGAAACCCAGTACTAGGGAAAGGCTTCTGCTGTTGAAGAAGTCGATGAGTGCGGTCATCGTTGGCCCGGTCATCTTCAGATGCTTACACGCGCAGCACATCGGTATTGGCGAGGGAGGCATCATGAACATCACTGATCTCAGCGCTGAACAGCGGCGTTTGCGTGTTGCGATGGTCGACGAAACAGGGCAAGATGAACCCGTTTTGAAGCCTGAGCAACTAGCTATGGGAATACGCGAAAGGTAGGGCTGGGCAATAGTGCAAACTTATGGGCGAGGCCGGATAGTTGACGATCTGACCCGCAGCTCGAACTGCATGAGCGAATCGAGTTGAGGCGCCCCTGATTCGAGCTCTTCGAGCAACATTGATACCGCATGCGCGCCCTGCTCGCGCGGAAACTGGGCCACCGTGGTGAGCCCAAAGAACTCAGCGAGATCGTGATCGTCGACGCCGACGACGGAGAGTTCACCTGGCACCTCGAGCCCCAGATCGCGAGCCGCGAGCATCGCGCCGATCGCCATCTCATCTGAGGCCGCAAAGATTGCCGTCGGTCGTTCGCGGGCAGGCAGCCCGAGCAGCTGTTTCGCCGCGCGATACCCGCCCTCGGTCGTAAAATCAGCATTACGAATGATGCGCGGATCGGGTGCGAGATCTGCGGCGCGCAGCGCCTCTTCGTAGCCCTGCTGGCGTTGCCTGGGTAGATGGAAATCAGCGTCGAATTCGGGTGCGCCGCCGATATGCCCGATGCGGGTATGACCGAGGGCGAGCAAGTGCTCGGTTGCGAGGGTCGCGATGGCGATATCATCGATCGACACGGTGGGCACACCAGGGATCGGGCCGCCGATGCCGACCACAGGCTTGCGCAACTCGTGCAGGCGAGAAACTTCTTGCGGGGAGAGTTCGAGCGAGACGGCGATCACCGCGTCGACGCGTTGCCGCAGTAAGAAGTGCTCGAAGACCTGGGTGCGCTCGCTGCCCGACCCGTCGAGTGAGTAGAGGGTGAGGTCGTAACCGGCGTGTAGCAGGGCCCGCTGCGCCCCGCTGAGCACCGAGGTGAAATACCAGCGGTCGAGCACTGGCAACAACACGCCGATATTGCGAGTGCGCCCGCTTGCGAGGCTCGAGGCGTTTGACGAAACCACGTAGTCGAGTTCGGCTGCGGCGATTTCGACCCGTTGCTTCGTGGCAGCCGAGACTGCGCCGCGGCCCGAGAGTGCGCGCGAGACGGTCGCTGTGGAAACTCCCGCTAGCCGAGCTACCTCGGAGATGCCAACTGATGCCACTGTATAAGCCTACTTAGTTGCTGCTAGACGGCGAGCCAGACGGTCGCATCGGCGGGCAGAAGAACGCCGCCCTGCTCGTCAACCACGAGCGGAATACTTGAAGCGATGACCGTGCTGGCGGGAAGAGCGGCGGCTTCGCAGCCGAAGTTCGCAATGACCCGCACCGCCCCGTTTGTGAAGTCGAGCAGATCAGGCGATTCTGCCCCCCAAGTGAGCACACCGGTGCCGAGGCCATACTCGCGTCGCGCCTTGAGTAGGGCAGCGTAGAGGTGTAGCGTCGAGCTCGGATCTGCGCGCTGCGCATCGCGTGCGAGGCCAGCCCACTCGGCCGGTTGGGGGAGCCAGCTCTCACCGCTTTGGTTAAAACCGTAGGCCGGAGATGCGGCTTCCCAAGGAATCGGCACGCGGCAGCCGTCACGGCCATAGCGCTCGCCGCCGGTTCGGGCCCAGGTCGGGTCTTGCCTAGCCTCATCTGGAATCTGAATTACCTCTGGCAGGCCAAGCTCTTCGCCCTGATAGAGGTAAGCTCCGCCGGGCAGCGCGAGCATGAGGGCGGTTGCTGCCCGTGCGCGGCGCAAACCGAGCGCTGGATCGCCGATACCCGTCGACTTTGGGCCGATGCCGTGGCCCTGCAGGTTCTCCTCGGTGAGCACAAGACGGGTCGCGTGCCGCACCACATCGTGGTTTGAGAGCACCCAGGTTGCGGGGGCGCCGACCGCGCCGAAGGTGGCGAGTGAGGTGTCGATGACGTCGCGCAGCTGCTCCGCATTCCATTTCGACTCAAGGTATGCGAAGTTGAAGGCCTGGTGCATCTCATCTGGGCGTACCCAGAGCGCGGTGCGCTCGAGCGGGTCGACCCATGCCTCAGCGGCGAGAATTCGCTCGCCAGGGTAACTATCGAGCAGGGCACGCCAGTCGCGGTAGATCTCGTGTACGCCGTCTTGCGCCCAGTAGGGTGCGGGTTCTGAGGGAGCCGCGCCGCCACCGCCCATGCTGCCTGCGTCGATGGGTGGAGCCCAGTCAGGTAGACCCTCAGCTTTGACGAGACCGTGCGCCACATCGACTCGGAAGCCATCGACGCCGCGGTCGAGCCAGAACGCAAGAGTCCGCTCGAACTCGGCGCGCACATCAGAGTTAGTCCAATCGAAGTCGGGCTGCGAGGAGTCGAAGAGGTGCAGGTACCACTGGCCCGGACTACCGTCGACCTCGGTGATGCGGGTCCATGCCGGGCCGCCGAACACTGAATACCAGTTGTTCGGCGGTAGTTCGCCGTGTTTGCCTGTACCGTCACGGAAGAGGTAACGGCCTCGTTCTGCGCTGCCTGGGGCGCTCGAAAGTGCTTGTTGGAACCAGACGTGCTGGTCGGAGGAGTGGTTTGGCACCATATCAATGATGACTCGAATGCCGAGCCCGTGCGCCGTGGCGAGGAGGCGGTCGAAGTCTGCGAGGGTGCCGAAGATGGGGTCGACACTGCAGTAGTCTGCCACGTCGTAGCCGGCGTCTTTCTGGGGTGAGGCCATGAAGGGGCTTAACCAGACGGCGTTAATGCCAAGTTCGCCAAGCGCTTCAAGTCGGGAAGTGATTCCGGGGAGATCGCCGATTCCGTCGCCGTTCAGGTCAGCGAACGACCTCGGGTAGATCTGGTAGATCACAGCGCTGCGCCACCATTCGTTACTCATGATTGGCAACTGTAAAGCATTGACCCCCACTTTGCGCAAGCGCTTGCAGACAGAATTTTCATGTTTCATGTTGATAGCGCTCGATAATGCCACTTGCGCGCTAGTCAAGAAGATGTCATTGTGTAAGCGCTTGCATAAAGCAGGCTAGTGGCGACGGGGCCATACGGACCGGTCGCACTCCGATTCTCAGAGAGGCACACCGATGAGGGTGAAGACCAAAACAACGATCGCATTGGGAGCCGTGCTCGCCGGCGCGCTCGCGCTGAGCGCGTGCTCGAGCGGCGGCAATTCGTCAGAAGGTGGCGGTGACGCCGAGAACTCGACCCCGATCACCATCTGGGTTGACATCGAGCGTAAGCCAGCTCTCGACGCCGTGGCAGAATCGTTCACGAAGGACACTGGCGTTCCTGTGAAGATTGTGACCAAAGACTTCGCTAATGTCGACCAAGACTTTATTAGCCAGGTGCCGACCGGCAAGGGCCCCGACATTATCGTCAGCCCACACGACAAGCTTGGTGCCTACGTCTCGGCAGGTGTTGTTGCACCCATTGAACTCGGCGATGTAACTGACAAGCTCGCAACGGCAGCGGTACAAGCCGTCACCTACGATGGCAAGACTTACGGTATGCCATATTCGATCGAGAACGTCGGCCTGGTTCGCAACACCGAGCTCGTACCCGAAGCAAAGAGCAGCTACGACGAAGTGATCGCGGCGGGTACCACGGCAGGTACGGAATACAAGTTTCTCGTCGGTCTCTCGCCCGAGCAGGGCGACCCTTACCACCTGTACCCCCTGCAGACCTCTTTCGGCGGCCAGGTCTTTGAGCAGAACGCAGACGGATCATACGACTCATCGAAACTCGTGATCGGCGATGAGAGTGGGACTGCCTTCGCGCAGTGGCTCGCTACCCAGGGCGCCGCAGGCGCGGGTGTGCTCAACGCAAACATCGATGGAGATCGCGCTCGCGAGTTCTTCATCGCAGGCAAGTCGCCGTATTACCTGACCGGCCCGTGGAATATTCCCGCGATTAAGGAAGCCGGGATCAAGTACGCGATCGATCCACTGCCGAGTGCCGGCGGCGAAGATGCGCGCCCCTTTATCGGCGTCAACGCGTTCTTCCTCTCGAGCAAGTCGACGAACGCGCTCGCTGCGACGAACTTCATCGTCAACTACCTGAGCACTGATGAGGCTCAGCTCGCGCTCTACGAGGTAGGCGGCCGCCCGCCCGCCCTTACCTCGGCATACGAGGCAGCCTCAGCGAGTGACCCTGATGTGGCAGCGTTCGGTGAGATTGGCCAGAACGGTGTTCCAATGCCGGCGATCCCTGAGATGGGTGCCGTCTGGAGCGACTGGGGCAATGCCGAGCTGCAGATCATCAAGGGTGAAGGTGGCGACCCTGCCGCGATCTGGGCAACGATGGCTGAGAACATCGCGGCCAAGCTCGCCGGCTAACGCTGCTGGTGGGAGGAGCGCGAGAGCGCTCCTCCCACCACTGCTGCGGGCGATCCTCGGATTGTTCAATCGCTGGCCGCAGCGTGTGATCGTTGCCGCCCACCCATCCCATCGAAGCCATAAGCTTCATTCAAGAATCAGCAACGAGGGAGTCCCGTTTGATGCCCGGTGTGAACACAGAACAGAACCCGAGTGAGCGTCAGATGCGACCTAAGCACCGTGCCGGCAAAATGTTTGACTTCTCGACACCCGGCGGCATCGTCGCTCTGCTCATCAAGGTGCTGTTGCTCGGTATCATCGATGCCGTCGCGGTCGTTGCAGTGTACGTGCTCATCGGCAAAGAACAGTGGATCGCGCTTGCAGTATTCGTGGTGCTCGTCGCCCTGGTCAACCTGATCTACCTCAAGCCAGGCCTGCTCCCCGCAAAATATCTCACACCGGGGCTGTTCTTTCTCTTGATCTTTCAGGTCTTCGTAATCATCTACACGGGATACATCGCCTTCACGAATGCCGGTGACGCGCACAACAGCACGAAATCTGACGCGATCGAACAGATCATTCGTACCTCGCAAGACCGTGTGCCAGATTCTCCCGCCTACACTGTGCAAGTGTTGAGTAATGGCAACGAACTCGGCCTGCTCGTCATGGAACCCGGTGGCGACCTCGCTTTTGGCACAGCTGAGCAGCCGCTTGAAGAGGTGAACGCGAGCCCGTCGAGCTGGCAACAGCTGAACCTCAGCCAGATAATTAGCGCGCAAGACGAGGTACTTGCCCTCCAGGTACCGGTATCGAACGATGTCAACGAGGGCACTCTTCGCACCTCAGACGGCCAGAACGCCTACGTCTTCATTTCGAGCCTCGCCTACGACGAGGCGGCCGATAGCTTTACCGACACGGCAACGGGCACCGTCTACACCGATGACGGGCGGGGCGCATTCAGGTCTGAGGATGGGAAGGCGCTCACGCCCGGCTGGCGCGTTGTGATCGGCGGCGATAACTTTGCTTACGTTTTCACCGACGCGCAGATCCGCGATCCGCTGCTGCGTGTGACTGTCTGGACCTTCGTCTTCGCGCTCGGGTCGACACTGCTCGTCTTTGCGCTCGGTCTGCTGCTTGCGCTTGTGCTGAACCACCCAACGCTGCGTGGTAAGAAAATCTATCGTGTGCTCGTAGTGCTGCCGTATGCTTTTCCCGCGTACCTCACTGGCCTCGTCTGGGCAGGTATGCTCAACGAGCAGTTTGGTTTCATCAACGAGGTGCTTCTCGGCGGGGCTGAGATCCCTTGGCTTTCTGACCCGATGCTCGCCAGAATCAGTGTGTTGCTCGTCAACATGTGGCTGGGCTACGGGTACATGTTCCTTGTCTGCACCGGTGCGCTGCAATCTCTTCCAGAAGATATCGTCGAGGCGGGTACGGTTGACGGCGCGAGCGGCTGGCGTATATTCCGTTCCATCAAACTACCGCTGCTGCTCGTTGCGGTTGCACCGCTGCTGATCGCCACTTTCGCCTTTAACTTCAACAACTTTGGTGTGATCTACATGCTGACGAGAGGCAACCCTCGTTTCTCAGACACCACGCTCGATGTCGGCGCGACAGACATCATGATCACCATGGTCTACAAGGTCGCATTCGGCAGCGGAGGCGGCCGCGACCTCGGCCTCGCCTCTGCGTTGTCGATTCTGATCTTCATCATCGTCACTATCGTCGCCGTCGCGAGCTTCCGCCGCACGAAAGCCCTGGAGGATCTGAACTGACATGTCGCAGCCAATAGAACCCCACCCCATGCACATCGGCTCTGACGGCATCGGTGGCCCGGGACGTACCGGCGGCTTCAGCCGAGTAGATCGCACCGAAGAGCTGCACACTAGGGCTCTGCTTCTGGGCGATAAGCCGGTGCGGCAGCGTCGCCGCCGGAGCTTCGGCCGCTGGTTCACCGACACCGGCTGGCGGCACATCGTCGCATGGGTGGCCATCGTCTTCGCGCTCTTCCCACTGCTGTATATCGTCTCGGCCTCGTTCAACCCGATCGGCACGCTCACCGGCTCGAACCAGCTCTTCTCTGCGATCTCGTTCAAGAACTATGAACGCCTGTTCACCGATGCGAGCGTGCCCTACGGTACCTGGTATCTGAACTCACTCATCATCGCCGTGGTCACGAGCGTGCTCGTGGTCATACTCTGCGCACTGGGCGCGTATGCTTTCTCGCGCATGAGATTCAGAGGGCGTCGTGTAAGTCTCGCGACCCTGCTCGTGGTGCAAATGTTTCCACAGCTACTCGCGATTACAGCGATTTTTCTGCTCATGATTCAGATCGGTGACGTCTTCCCTGCCATCGGCCTCGGCACACATGCCGGGCTCATCATGGTCTATCTCGGTGGCGCGCTCGGAGTGAATACTTTTCTCATGTATGGCTTCTTCAACACCGTACCAAGGGCGATTGACGAGGCTGCACGCATCGATGGGGCTGGTCATGCGCGCATCTTTTTCACGATCATGCTCCCACTCATCGCCCCCATTCTGGTGGTCGTCGGGCTACTCACTTTCATTAGCGTTATCGGTGAGTTTGCGATCGCGAGCGTGGTGCTCACCGAGCCGTCGACGCAGACGGTAGCTATTGGCCTTTTCCAACTCGTATCTGGGTTTCAGTCTCAGAACTGGGGGGTGTTTTCAGCCGGCGCACTGCTCGCAGCGCTACCGGTGATGGTGTTTTTTCTCATGTCACAGCGGTATCTCGTCGGCGGTATGATCTCCGGCAGCGTGAAGTAAAGGGTCGTGGTGGTCATGCAGAACATTCTCGGCACTCAGCCTCACCACGATGGTTCTGCGCTGCACGTCGGCACTGAATCACTGAATCTTAATGACCCAGTTCGGCTCAGGTTGCGTGTGCCAACCGCGGTTGAGTTTACTGGTAACGATGACAGCGTTGGTGTCGTTGCCGAAGCTGCCCCGCTCGCGGTGTGGGTGCGAACGGTTCGGGATCGCGATCTTGAGTGGACTGCCGCCACACGCATCGGCACAGTCGATGGATGGGATTGGTGGGAAGCCGAGATCATCGTTCGCAACCCGCGCTGCAGCTACCGCTGGATGATCGAGAGACCCTGTGGTTTCGTCGAATGGGTGAACCAGGCCGGCTGCCATGCTGATGAACCACGCGATGCTGACGACTTCGCCCTGCTCACGAGCCCCGCGCCGCCATCGTGGATGACGGACGCTGTGATGTATCAGGTGTTTCCTGACCGTTTTGCGCGATCAAACGCGGCCGACACCCGCAAGACGCCAGAATGGGCGCTGCCAGCACAGTGGGGTGATCCTGTCGACAACGTCATGCCCGGGCGCTCGCAACAGTTCTACGGGGGCGATCTTGATGGCGTCGTAGAGCGACTCGATCACCTCTCTGAGCTCGGTGTCACCTTGCTCTACCTCACCCCGATCTTCCCTGCTGCCTCCAACCACCGCTACGACGCGGCGAGCTTCGACACGATCGACCCGCTGCTCGGCGGCAACGAGGCGCTGATTCGACTCGTTCGTGCCGCCCACGAACGTGGCATGCGAGTGATCGGCGACCTCACGACGAACCACTCGGGCGATGGGCATGCCTGGTTTCGTGCGGCATACGGTCGCCCGAAGGTCGCTGAGGGATCGTTCTACTACTTCAAGGATGACGCGCACACCGAATATGAAAGCTGGTACGGCCACCCGTCTCTGCCCAAGTTCAATTGGTCGTCAGAAGAATTGCGTCATCGATTTGTGACTGGGCAAGACTCGATCGTGCGGCGCTGGCTAGAACCACCGTATTCGCTCGACGGTTGGCGCATTGACGTCGCGAACATGACGGGCAGGCTCGGCGATATCGACATCAACGACGAAGTGCGCGGTCTTATTCGAGACACCATGCACGACATCAATCCCGAAGCGCTGCTGCTCGCGGAGTCGACGAACGATGCCACAGTCGATCTGCAGGGCGACGGCTGGCATGGAATCATGAGCCATGCGATCTTCGCGCGACCACTCTGGGCTTGGCTTAGCCGACCTGGTGCGACTGCGCCTGAAGATTTGAACAGAGGATCGGGTGGTAGCGACGCTGGTTCTGCTGCGGTAGTCTCTGGTCGGGTCGCTCCATGGTTCTTCGGTCAGCCGCTCACGCAGATGCCGCAGTACACTGCGCGGCAGTTTCGCGAATCCATTGTGCGGTTCGCGGCAGGGGTGCCCTGGCGGGTGCGGCTCGGCGGAATGCAACCACTCGACACCCACGATACCGCGCGGTTCGCGACGCACGCACGGCCTGGCACCGTGCCTGTTGCAGTGGGGCTTTCGATGACACTTCCTGGTATTCCAACACTGTTCGCAGGCGACGAATTCGGTCTGTTTGGAGCAGACGGAGAGGCGAGTCGCACGCCGCTGCCATGGGGAGAGGTTGAGCGGCCCGAGGTCGCTGAGCGCATCGGCCTCTATCGAGAACTCATTGGTATGCGCGGCGAGCATGCGGCATTGCGCGAGGGCGGATTGCGCTGGTTGTACGCCGATGACACAGCACTCGCCTTTGTTCGCGAGAGTGCAGAAGAATCGGTGTTGATTGTGGCGTTCGGCGATGCTGGGCGATGCGAGATTGTGTCTGAAGCGCTTGTGGGGGTGCTGAGCTCAGCGGATTTCGTGCCGCTCGTGAATCACGGCGGTGTTGCGTTTGATGCTGCCCGTGCTGCTGGTGGTGTCGATGGAGCCGGTGTTGCCGATGGCGCGCATGTGTTGATCGCTGAGGCGCCGGCTTTCGCCGCGTGGCAGCTGCCGGGGGTGGTTTCACCAGGATCTTCGGCGCCCGAGTTGTGTCTCGATGAGCGGCACTGACCGGTATTTTTCAGCCGGTAGGTGCTCTTAGCGCACCGAGGCAAGAGTGAGCCAAGCAAGATACCTTCGTGGCTGGTTATTGATTTCGGTAGTCACTTCTTGGGGTTCTTCTTCACATACCTGGCTGAAATCGGCGACTTTAGGGAAGGAGCGACCGAGCCTAAGGTAGGCTGCCCAGGCCCAGGACACGCAACCACGACTCGCTTGTGGTGATTCAAGAAGAGCTCCTACGGTGTGCACAGCGCGCAAGACGTAGACTTAGAGATGATGCCTGTTCTGGTCGATCACTCCACAACCCGTGCCGTGCTTGCGTCTCAGATCACCGGCATCTTCTAGATGAAGGAGGGCGCCATGAGGGCAGCACGTTATTACGATCGCAAAGACATTCGCATCGAAGAGATACCTGAGCCAACTCTGCTGCCGGGCACCGTTGCGATCGATGTCGCCTGGTGTGGCATCTGCGGCACCGACCTGCACGAATATCTCGAGGGGCCGATCTTCATTCCACCAGCCGGGCACCCCCACCCAATCTCTGGAGAGAGCGCACCCGTGACCATCGGTCACGAGTTCTCGGGCACAATCACCGCGCTTGGCGAGGGCGTCACCGACCTCACTGTGGGTGAGAACGTCGTTGTCGAACCCTACATTATTGCCGACGACGTAGACACGAGTCCCGGCCAGAGCTATCAGCTGTCGAAAGACATGAACTTCATTGGCCTCGGCGGTCGGGGCGGCGGTCTCGCCGAGAAGATCGTCGTGCAGCGCCGCTGGGTGCACCCCATTGGCGACGTGCCACTCGACGCGGCAGCCCTCATCGAGCCGCTTTCTGTCGCGCACCACGCTTTTGTGCGTTCGGGGGCTCACGCTGGTCAGACTGCGCTCGTCGGTGGGGCGGGCCCGATTGGCCTGCTCACCGCAGCCATTCTCAAAGCTGAGGGGCTCACCGTGTACATCTCAGAGCTCTCAGAAGCCCGCAAGGCGAAGGCGTTGAGCACGGGCGTCGCAGACGCCATCCTCGACCCGCGCGAGGGCAACGTCGCCGACCGGGTGCGCGAGCTGACGGGAGGCGCTGGTGCTGACGTGGCTTTCGAGTGCTCTTCGGTGCCGGTGGTGCTCGACACGCTCATTGACGCGGTGCGCCCCGGCGCTGTGATTGTGAACGTCTCGATTTGGGGGCACAAGCCCGAAGTCGATATGCCAAAGCTTGTACTGAAAGAGATCGACCTGCGCGGCACTATTGGGTACGCGGGGGATCACCCAGCCACAATTGAGCTGGTGCGCAGCGGCAAGCTCGATCTTGCACCGTTCATCACTGGACGTATCGGGCTTGACGGGCTGATCAGCGAAGGCTTTGAACAGCTGATCAACAACAACGAGCATCACGTCAAGATCATCGTCAACCCGCGGGCCTGAGAGGCGTCACTGCGCCTTTCGCACGCGCCACAGTCGCATCTCGTGCGGTGCGAGCACGACGTCGAATCGATCTGTCGCACCGCTCGAGATGTCAACAGCCCCTGAGCCCGAGGCCGCGAGAAAGTCTTGGGCTCGTGCGGGCAGCGTGACCTGGCTGCGACCCCGATTGAGCACGCCGATCGCATGGCCGTCAGAGAGCGGGCGTCGCCAGAACTCGAGCTTGCCCATGCGCTCGACGCGGGCCCCCTGCACGCCGGCGGGGTCTTGCGAGATGCTGATGATCTCGGGGTCGGTGAGCAGCGCCCGGGTGGCTTCTGACATGGCACGCACATCGTTGCCCGCCATGAGGGGGGCCGCGAGCATCGCCCACAGCATGAAGTGGCTGCGTGACTCGACGTCGTTGAGCCTGGCATTGCCAACCTCGAGCATGTCGGGGGTGGTGCGTCAGAGGTTTGCAACCCCTGGCGCCCACTGCCAGGGGCGTGAGCGACCGTACTCTGAGATGCTGTAGACGGTCGGCCGCCCGGCCCGCTTCAGGGCCGCGGCCATACTGGCGAACGCGTCTGCCTCGTGCAGATGGGTGCCGCCGCTGTTCGCACGGCACCAGTCGTACTTGAGGTAGTCAACACCCCACTCGGCAAAGGTGTCAGCGTCGAGCTGTTCGTGCCCGTACGAGCCGAGCGCTTCACCCGGGTAGCGGGCGTAGATCATGGCGCAAGTTCTACGCCCGGGGCTCAGGCACAGGCCAAACTTCAGCCCGCGCGCGTGAATCTCGCGCCCAAGGGCCACCATGCCAGACGCAAACCGTTCGGGGTTGCTGCGCAGGCGGCCATCGAAGTCTCGATGAAACGCTTGCCAGCAATCATCGACCACCACGTACTCATAGCCGGCATCGCGCATGCCAGTTGAAACCATCGCGTCGGCGGTCTCGGCAACCACCTGCTCGGTGAGGTCGTAGCAGCGAAAAGAGTTCCAGCTGTTCCACCCCATCGGTGGGGTGCGGGCAAGCTCATGGTGATCCCTCTGAATTGTCATCGTTGACCTTTCGCCAAAGCCATGGTGAGTCACTTCACCCAAAATAGTAGTAGTGGGTCACTTGACCTAGTCGCAATTATGCCCCACGATGAAGAGAACCGGCATCTTGTCGGACTCATGTAATGGAGCGCGAGGGTCATGGATCTTCAAGCTCAGCCTCGCCTACCTCGGAGTGAACATCACCTGGGCCGGCCCAGGTCAGGTCTTAATGTCGCCGCAGATTCAGTGGCTCACCGAGAACACCCCGCTGGGGTTCTTCATCGAGAGCAAAGAGACCAACCTGGCAATCATCAGCTTTGTCGCGGGCATCTTCGCGTTGGTGAGCACACCGCTCTGGGGTGCCCTCTCAGATCGCACTCGATCGCGGTGGGGCCGACGCACCCCGTGGATGACGCTTGGCCTCGTAATAGTCGCCATCACGCTGGTGTTTTCTGGCTTTGCCTGGTCGTTGCCGGCGCTGCTGATCAGCTGGGTGGCCATACAGGCGGCGATTAACACCATCATCTCGCCGATGTCTGCCGCAATTCCCGACCACGTGCCGGTCTCGCAACGCGGGCTCGTTTCAGGCTGGTAAGGCTTCGCGTATTCCCTCGCGGTAGTGCTCGGCACCGCCCTGGGCACCATTGCCACCGCAGTGTGGCTCAGCCGCCGCAGCGTGGCCGTTTTGATCTGCGCGAACTGCTGGCCTGCTACTACGTCGATCTGAGAAAGCATCGCGACTTTGGGTGGGCGTGGCTGCGTCTGCGGTGCTCTACGTGATCGCATCTGCGTTGATGGCGTTCGCGCCGAACTTCGGCGTGACGGTGATCGCCGCGGTGGTGTACCGAATTCGTTCGGTGCGCTAGCTAGTGCGATGCGCCTGCGGGCGATGCGGGCGACGCCGGCGACGCGGGCGATGCTGGCGAGGCGAGCGCGGCGATTGCCCTGGCTGCCGCGCGAACGGCTGAGTCGATCGCCTCGTCGTCTCGATTCACCAGCCAGTTCAGCGTCAGCCCATCGGTGACCGCAACCAGCAACTGCGCGACGGTGGGCAGCGGTACGATCCAGCGCGTACCCGTGTGCTGCGAGGCGAGGGCGAGCGACACCGCCGCGAGGCGGGTGTATTGCGCGTACTGTTCTTTCGCCATCGGCAGCCTTGTGCGCAGTGCATACTGGGTCAGCTCGAGCATCGCCTGTTCGCGTGCGGGGTCGGCGCGCAGGTGCTCGATGTACCCGTGCAGCCCGTCGGTCAGCAGCTCGGTGAGCGTTCGGCCCTCGAGCTCATCGGGCAACACCGTCTTCTCTTCGCCCGCGAGCACGTCGAGAATGAGCCGGTCGATCAGTTCGTCTCGTGACTCGAACGCATAGTGAAAGCTCGCCAGCGTCATGCCCGCCTCGGCCACGATCGCGCGGGTCGTGGTCTCGTGCAGACCGCGTGAGGCGGCAACGCGCAGTGCCGCCTCGATCAGCGCCGTGCGACGAACTTCGACGGGCATTCGGGCCATGCGTGCTCCTGCGTATGTCTGGGCCTACTACGGCATCTGTGCGAAGGTAACAGGCTACGCGTCGCCGCCCCTGGCGGCGAGCACCGCCTGTAGCCAAGAATACGATGCCTTTTGTCGAGCAATGACCACACGAAGAACCCGCGCAGGTCGATGCCCTCGGCAGGGCCGCCGGGTGCCACAGCAGCGAGCGCCGCAGCCAGGTGGTCGTGCACGAACGCGATGCGATCCTCGTCATTGATGCTGCCGTCTTCGCCGACCTCATCGTGAAAACTTGCCCCGTTCTCGGTAATAAATACCGGCGGCAGTGAGTCGCCGTAGCGCTCGTGCACCTCTGCCAGCGCCTGCGCAAACCCATCGGGCTTAATCGGCCACCCAAACGCGGTCTGCGGCGCACCCTCAAACTCGAGCAGGTGAAAGGGCAGGCCAGTCATTGCCTGGCTCGAACCGTCGGGGCTCTCGCCGGTACCGGCGCCGGCGGCGATCAGGGTCGGCATGTAGTAGTTGAGGCCGTAGAAGACGAGGGGCTGGCTGATGATCGCGAGGTCTTCGGCCGGCACCGCGTCGAATGCGGAGAACGCGTCGCCGAGAAACTCGGGTACCTCGGGGTAGTGCCCGAGCAGCACGGGGTCAGCGTAGACACGATTGTGCACGAGGTCGAACAGCTGCGCCATCACGTGGTCTTCGGGTGAGTCGGTCGCGGGTATCACCGGGCTGTGGGTGTTGGTGATGCCGATAGGGGCAGTGACGCCCACCGCTGCCACCGGGCTGCAGCCGAGTCCACGAGAACGAGAAGCGATAGGCATCTGCGCCGAGATCTGCCATGAGGGCGACGTCTTCGCGGTAGCGGTGAAAGTGGTCGGCGGTGACCGAGGTGTCGCTGCCGTCAAGAATTCGGCCCGGCTGCGAAGCGAAGCGATCCCACACACTGGGGGTGCGATTGCCGAAGCTGGTGGCACCCTCGATCTGGGCGGCGGCCGTCGCGGTGCCTATCACGAACCCTGCGGGCAGCGACTTGGCGAGTTGCTCTGGGGCCGGGCGAAGGTGGGCGTGTTCGAGCATCGTCGTCTCCTGTTGCGTGGCAGAAATCAAAGAAGTGAGACAAATGACCCACTTCGCTGATACTAAGCCGTCCGCTCACCCAATTTTAAGAGCTGATTTCGAGGTCGCGGCCCGATTTTAGTGCGGTGGCAGTGCACAGGGCCAGGCGCTCTACCCCTTCGGCACGGGCGGGCCGAGCCACAGCAGCACCGAGAACACCACGACAACCGCGACAAAGAGCAGGGCAATCGCGAGCCACGGGTGACGCAGCACCCACGCCTGCACGTGCTCGACGAACCCCTTCGGCTCATCGCCGCCCGGGCGTAGGCGCCACGGGCCCGCGAGCTTGCCCTTGCGGTCGAGCACAAGCTCAAACGGCACGGTCGCGAACGGCACAATGGCGAGCGCCAGCCCGAGCACCCCGGTGCCGGCGCCCCAGCGCTGATTCACCCAGGTGAACACGGTCACCACGCAGTACGAGAGAAACACGAAGCCGTGCACGCCGCCCGCGATCGGCACGATATTGGCGACATCGGTGGCACGAAGAATCAGCGCGGTGATCAACCCCGCCCACGTGAAAGCCTCTGCGGTGGCAAAGCTGCGAAACAGGGCGCGCGGTGACATGGTGATCCTCTCGTAGATTCACCGTAACGCTACCCGTGGAGTGCTGAGAATATGCTAAAGCAGCGCGCGTGGCCTGTCTTGGCGGTGCTGCGAAATGCGGGGCACTCGACCCGCTGCCCTCGGGCAACGCGGTACCCTGAATGCGTGCCCGATCCTACGCCTGACGCCACCAATCACGACACCCTCGACGCCACTGTCACGCTGCTGCGCGAACTCGTGCGCGCTGCGTGCGTCAACGATGGGCAACAGTCGTCGGGGCAAGAGGTGCGTGCCGTGCGGGTGCTGCAACGCTTTCTTGCCGAAGCGGTTGAGAGCGGCCGGCTTGAAACTCAGGTCTTCGAGTCGGCGCCGGGTCGCGCCTCGTTGATTGCCCGAGTGCAAGGATCAGACCCGGCCGCCCCCGCCCTCGGCCTGCTAGGGCACCTCGATGTGGTGCCAGCAAACCCCGAGCGCTGGAGCCGTGACCCCTTCGGCGGTGACCTCATCGACGGCGAGGTCTGGGGCCGGGGCACGGTAGATATGCTCTACCTCACCGCCACGTTCGCCGCCATTGTGCGCGAGGTCGCGCTCGCCGATGCGCCGCCGCGCGGCGATCTCGTGCTGCTCGCGGTCGCCGACGAAGAGGCTGGTGGCGACTACGGGCTGAAGTGGTTGCTGCGTGAGCACCCTGATGCCTTCAGGGTGACCGAAGCGCTCAGCGAGTCTGGCGGCATGCGCCTGGGGGCGCACGTCGCGATCGATATTGCAGAAAAAGGATCAGCGGGCAGGCGACTCGTGGTGCGCGGCACCCCGGGTCACGCCTCGATTCCGTACGGCGCCGAGAGTGCCGCGGTGCTGGTGGGCGAGGTGCTGCAGCGGCTCACCCTTGTCGAGCCGAGCATCGAGCTGGGCGAGCTGTGGCGACCATTCGTCGAGGCGCGCATCGCTGATCCCGAGCTTCGCGAGCGGTTGCTCGACCCGGTGCGCATCGATGCGGCGCTGCCCGAACTGGGCGGCATTGCGGGGTACGCTCACGCGGTGTCGCGAGTCACGATCTCGCCCACCGTGCTGCGCTCGGGCGACACCCACAACGTGATTCCCGACGAGGCACACATTGACCTCGACATTCGCACGCTGCCCGGGGTGACCGACGAGCAGATTGACCTGCTGCTGGCCAGCATGCTTGGTGACCTCGCAGACGGCGTCGAGATTCGACACCTGAAGGGGTGGCCGGCCACCGCCTCGCCCGCAGACAACCCGCTGTTTGCGGCAGTCTGCCGATCCATCGCCGAGACTGATGGTTCGCCGGTCGTACCGATCATGGCGGCAGGGGGGTCAGACGCTCGACTGCTGCGCATGAGAGGCATTCCTGCCTACGGGTTCGGTCTGCTCTCAGAGGCGTGGTCGTACGAGCGCTACCGCGAGCGCATTCACGCGCACGACGAGCGCATCGACGTGCGCTCGATCGAGCTCACGCTTGAGGCGGCTCGTCGAGTGGTGGCTGACCGCATCGCATCGGAGTCTGGTTCTACGCTAGATTCCGGCCTCCCCGCATAGCCCGGTGTGCATGTTACGTGCCGAAGTGCATGAAATGCAGGCCTAATACTATGCACAACGGGTGAAACCATGCACATCGGCAGGCCGCGCCGGCGGGTTGCGTCAGAGCCCGAGCAGTTCGCCCGGGTGCGTGAAGCGCCAGCCAAAGCCGGGCTCCTCGATCTTCGCCCCCGTGATGATTTCGATGGTCTGCTCACCCGTCGGCATGGTTGCCTGAATCTCGCCCACCTTCGTGCCCTTCGGGCCGATCGCAACTTGGCTGAGTTCGATTGAGCGCGACGCGGTCTCGGGCGGCACGAGCACGGTGGAGAGGTCTGCCGCAACAAGCAGTGGCACCTTGGCGCCGGTCCAGGTGACGGCTGTGCCGATCCTCGCCCCCTGCTCTGCCAACTGCACCTGCTGCCCGGTCGTCGCCATCGCCGCGAGTGCCGCGCGAGTGTCGCCGGCCCTGGCGTCACCGTCGGGGCGATCCATGGTGACGGCGATCGCAATCAGGTCGCGCTCGCCGAAGATCTCGTGCTTTGCCGCGACAAGGCTATAACCCTCAGGAAACGTCGTGCCGGTCTTCACCCCCACCACGCCCGGGTCGCCGAGCAGGCGGTTCGTGGTGGTGATCTCGCCGAGCCCGGCGATCTCGATCTGCGACTGTGAGACGATTTCGGCGACGAGGGGGTTGCTCAGTGCGATTCGCGCGAGGCGCACAATGTCGGCAGTGCTTGCTACGTTGTTGTCAGAGAGGCCCGCGGCCTCTTGAATGTGAACGGTGGCGAGGCCATTGCGGGCGAGCCAGTCGTGTGCAGCGGCGAGAAACGCCTCATCGCTGCCGAAGACCCAACGCGCGTACGAGATTGCGTAATTGTTTGCCGAGGGCACAAGGGTTAAATCAAGGATCTGCCTTGTGGTGAGCGTCAGGCCAACGGGTGCGGGGGCGAACGTGCCGTCTTGCGCGAGCACCTCGTCGACGAGTGCAGCGTCTGCCTCGGTGAGTGTGTAGCTCGGGCCGTCGGTGCCCGCTTCGACCGGCGCTGCCTCGAGCCCGACGAGCACGGTGATGAGCTTCGTGATGCTGGCGATGCGGTGTGTGCCCTCATCGTTCGACCAGATCTGCTCGTCGTGCAGCCAGCCCACTGCGGTTGGCAGGGCCTGGGCGTCGGCTGCGGCCTGAGTGAGCGCGGTGTCGGCCACGAACTCGCTGCTCGCCTCGATGCCGGGTTCGAGGTTCGCCTTGAGGGCTGGCAGTGGGGCGGCTGCGACGATCGCGCAGTAGGCGCCGAGCAGCGCGAGCAGGGCGACGCTGCCGACGGCAAACCGCCGTCTTCGGTACATGCGTCGCTTGGCTTCAGCGCTTGGTGCAGTCACTCGTTCAGCCTACAGGGGAGTGTCGGCCTGGATCCCGGATCTCGTGTCTGCGGCCCAGCGCGCTTGGGCGGTGTGCGAGATGGGTGGGGGTGTGCTACGTGCGAGATGTGTGGGGGTGCGCTACGTACGAGATATGCACAACGTACGAGATATTTGCCAGATTTTTCGCACGTTGTGCATATCTCGCACGGTGGGGTGGGGTTGAGGTGTTGGGGTGGTGTTGAGGTGTTGAGGTGTTGAGGTGGGGTTGGGGTGGGGTTGAGGTTGGGGTGGGGTTGAGGTGTTGGGGTGGGGTTGAGGTGTTGGGGTGGGGTTGAGGTGTTGGGGTGGGGTTGGTGGGGGCCGAGCTCACCGCACCCCTGCGAGCGCCTGCGTCAACCTGTGCGCGTGCTCGAGCAGCAGGCGGCCAAGTTCGGGCTGGCGCTCGGGCGAGAACCGCGGCTCGATGCCGGTAAGGCTGAGCGCCCACGCCGGGGCGCCAGACCGGTCGAACACCGCGGCTCCCATGCCCCAGCTGCCCTCGACGACGAGGCCGGGGTTGACCGCGTACCCGCGCGCTCGGGTCTCGGCGATGCGCTCTCGCACCGCCAACTCAGCGTGCGCCGCCCCGTGCTCGTGGTCGAGCGGGTGGTCGCGCAGGTACGCGTCGACCTGGTCGCCAGGCATAAATGAAAGGATCGCAATGCCTGCCGACGCCACCCCCAGCGGAAACCGCTTGCCCTCATAGAGCACAAACGAACGAATCGGAAAGCTGCCGTCGCGTCGCAGCAGACATACGGTCTCGGTGCCACGTTTTGCCGAGAGAAAGGCGCTCTCGCCCGTGGCGTCTGCGAGGGCTGCGACGTGCTCGCGCGCGAGCTCTGAGATGTCGTAGCGTTCTGCCGCGACCGCACCCATGAGGTAGAGCTCGGGGCCAAGCAGCCACGCGCCGCTCGCCTGATCACGGTCGACAAAACCCTGAGTGGTGAGCGAGCTGAGCAGGCGATGCGCGGTGGGTCGCGTGATGCCCGCCTGCCTCGCGAGCTCGCTCGTACCAGCGCCCTCTGGCATGCACCCGCTAAGTGCGCGTAAGAGCGACGCGATTCGCCCAACGACCTGGGCGCCCGAGGTGGGATCCTTTGCGTTCATAATATGAACAATACCTCGCTTGGCGATCATGAAGCGAGCAATGCTCGGCATAATCCCCGTAAAAATTGCTTGCAATCATTAGTCAGCAATACGCTCGAACCTGAACGAGAGTGTTGCTCGCATCATGGACGATGCGGGTCAATATTTAAGGAGGCGGTGGTGGCATCAAAACTTTATGACAGTGCTGCAGACGCGCTCGCCGGGGTCGTGCAAGACGGCATGACGATCGCGGTTGGCGGCTTCGGGCTCAGCGGCAACCCGACCAACCTGATTCGGGCCTTGCGCGACAGCGGCGCGAAAAACCTGACGATCGTGTCAAACAACATGGGCGTCGACGGCAAGGGGCTAGGCCTGCTGCTCGAGAACCAGCAGGTGTCGAAAGTGCTCGCCTCGTATGTCGGCGAGAACAAGCTGTTTGCCGAGCAGTACCTCGACGGCACGCTCGATGTCGAGTTCGTGCCACAGGGCACGCTCGCCGAGCGCATGCGCGCAGGTGGCGCCGGTATTCCCGCGTTCTTCACCCCGACCGGGGTTGGCACGCCGATCGCCGAGGGCAAAGAAGAGGCTGTGTTCGACGGTAAGCGGGCCATTCTCGAGCGTGGCATCGTGGCTGACCTCGCCCTCGTGCGCGCGCACACGGGTGACCGCGAGGGCAACCTGCGCTACCGGCTCACCTCGCGCAACTTCAACCCGCTCGCCGCCATGTGCGGTCGAGTGACCCTGGCCGAGGTCGAGCACCTCAGCGACGACTACCTCGACCCCGAGCGCATCGATACGCCAGGTGTGTTTGTGCAGCGCATCGTGCAGTGCGAAGACGTGACCAAAGAGATTGAGCAACGGACTACCCGGGTGAGGCAGGCATAGCCATGTGGAGCAGAGACGAGATGGCGGCGATCGCAGCCTCAGAGCTCGAAGACGGCCAGTACGTGAATCTCGGCATCGGTATTCCGACGCTCGTGGCGAACCACCTGCCAGCGGGCATCACGGTGAAGCTGCAGAGCGAGAACGGCATTCTCGGCATGGGTCAGTTTCCGTTCGAGGGCGAAGAAGACGCCGACCTTATCAACGCTGGCAAGCAGACGGTGACGCTCGTGCCGGGCGCTTCGATCTTCGACTCGGCGACGTCGTTCGGCATGATTCGTGGCGGCCACGTGCAGACCGCGATTCTCGGTGCAATGGAGGTTGCAGGCAACGGCGACCTCGCCAACTGGACGATTCCGGGCAAGCTGGTCAAGGGCATGGGCGGCGCGATGGATCTCGTGGCGGGCACCCCGCGGGTCATCGTGCTGACCGACCACGTTGCAAAAGACGGCAGCCCAAAGATCGTCGCCGAGTGCTCCCTGCCGCTCACCGGTGCTGGCGTCGTGAACCGCATCATCAGCGACCGTGCGGTATTCGACGTGGTCGATGGCGCATTGGTATTGAAGAGGATCGCGCCTGGCCATTCTCTCGACGAGCTTCGTGCCGCGACTGGCGCTATGTTCACCACAGATCTTGAGGAGGATCAGTCATGACCGCATACATTGCGGGATACGCCCGCACCCCGTTCGTGAAATTCACGGGACAGTTCGCGACGCAGCCGGCGACCGTGCTCGGCGCGCACGCGGTGCAGGCGGCACTGTCGCGTGCAGGGGTTTCGCCTGATCAGGTCGACCAGGTCGTCGCGGGCCAGGTGTTGCAGGGCGGCGCCGGGCAGAACCCCGCGCGCCAGACCGCGGTAGGTGCCGGGATTCCCATGAATGTGCCCGCACAGACGATCAACGTGGTGTGCCTATCGGGCACCGAGGCCGTTTCGCAGGGGGCTCGCCTCGTGAACTCGGGCGAGGCCGATGTGGTCGTCGCGGTTGGCCAGGAGTCGATGTCGCTCGCGCCGCACGTGATGCCGATGCGTGCCGGCACCAAGTACGGGCCCGCGACGCTCGTCGACACCGTCGATCACGACGGGCTCACCGACGCGTTCGATCGTATCGCGATGGGCGCGCTCACCGAGAGCGGCAACACCCCGCTCGCGCTGACCCGCGAGGCGCAAGACGTGTTCTCGGCCGAGTCGCATCGGCGTGCCGCAGCTTCGGCTGAATTCTTGGCAGGCGAGATTGCGCCGTTCACGGTGGCTTCGCGCCGCGGCGACACCGTGGTATCGGCTGACGACGGTGTGCGCGCCGACACCACCGCCGAGGGCCTTGCCGCGCTGCGCCCAGCCTTCTCAAAAGACGGCACGATCACCGCTGGCAACGCGTCGCAGATCACCGACGGCGCCGCCGCGCTCGTGATCGTGAGCGCCGACGCCGTCTCTCGCCTTGGGCTCTCACCCATCGCGAGCATCGAGGCGACGGCCTTTGTTGCCGGCCCCGACACCCACCTGCACTCGCAGCCCGCGAACGCGATCAAGGCTGCGCTCGCGAAGCTCGACGGGGTCACCGCGGGCGACCTCGCCGCGATCGAGATCAACGAGGCGTTCGCCGCCGTCGGTCTGCAGTCAACGAAAGAGCTGGGCGTTGATCCCGCGCGCGTCAATGTGCACGGCGGGGCGATCGCGCTGGGTCACCCCATTGGCGCCTCGGGCGCGCGCATCGTCGGCACGCTTGCGCGCCGCCTCGCCGAGGCAGGGAGCGGCTCGCTCGGCGCAGTCGGCATCTGCGGCGGCGGTGGCCAGGGCAGCGCGGTCGTATTGAAGGCCCTCTAGGGTTCGGCTGGCCCGGGCCGCGCACTTGTGTTGACCCGGGCCGCGCCTTCATCCCGAGGTCGGATCGTGCGCCGGTCCAACCTCCACCCCAACTCGACCGCGACTCGACCCCGGCCGAGACCGAGGGGTCTCGCCGGAACGTAGAGTCTTCTGCCCAGGTATTCTGCGTCCCGGTGGGGCCCATCGGCCCCGGCAGCTGCGCCCCGAACCCTCGGGCTCGAGCCTTCCGGCCCTGCCGGCCCGGCCCTGCCCGGTCCGGCCCTGCCCTGCCCGGCCGGCAGCGGCACCAGCCCCCCGTCCTCCTCACCTCTCAGCAAGTGGGCACTTAATGTTGCCTCCGACTCAGCCGGGCAACATCTAGTGCCCATTTAGTTCTCAGTGAGTTCTCACACGGGCTAAGCGTTCCTCTTCGGCCAGGATCGCTTCGGCCAATCTGGCTAAGGAGGCGTGAGAACTTCGTTCCATCCGCGCTTTCGCAGAGCCGACGTGACGCGGGCCACGAGAGTCTCAGGGCGTCGCTCGAGAGCTTTCGTGACTTGTAGAATCTCCCACCCGTCTGCGCGAAACCTTTCCAGTCGCTCGATGTCCTGCGCGTACCGCTCGGCGTGTTGCTGGCCGTGATACTCCACGCCGACTTTGTATCGGGGGTAGGCTATATCGGAGCAGCCGATAAAGAATCCGTTGCGGTCGTACACGTCGATGTTTAGTTCGGGCTCTGGCAGACCTGCCATCACTAAGGTGACCCTCGTTGTCGACTCGCGCGGTGACCACGAGTCCTCACGGACGAGCTTGAGAGCAGTGCGGAGGCGCGGCATGCCGCGCCAGTGCCCTAAATGCACCGCTTCGCGGAGTTCCGTGAGTGCTGCATGAGGGGGCTTGCCGACGTTCGGCCTACCGTACCCCTTTCGGTGCATTCTCGCGAAGTAATCTCCGACTGCAACGAGTTCGGCGAGGGGAAGCTCCCCGAGCATCGCGAAAGTGTGTGCGGGAGAGGCCAGCAGTAGGCCGCCGAGCTGACGTAGTTCAACGCGCCCGCGCGCAAACCGGTGTCCGTTTACGTTCGAAATACGTGGAGCACGTTGCGGCTCGAAGACGCCGACGTGCAATTCGGGGCGATGTCGATGTGACAATGGGGCGCCCCAAAGCAGCGCCGCGGTGCGGTGTGTGAAGAACTGGCTCGATCGAAGCGAGGTAGCAAGTGCACGAACGAGGGCGAGCTCACGTGCGCGCGCAAGTTCGAAGTCTACTGTCTGCTTCGGGGTAGCTTCACTGCCTCCAGCCGGTTCATCAACGGCTCGCATTCGTACGCCGCGAAAGGGCCGCTCCAAATCGCTTGCGCGCAGGCGCTGTTTTGTCACGCCGAGCTTGCCGGCATCAGATACGTGAAACTCCCGTGAGAGCTCGGGCGGTAGGTCACGTGGTTTCATACCACTGATAATGGTCGCCACCGAACCACAAGAACGGCTTATCCACAGAAGGTCAGTAGTCTCGAGAGAATTGGGCCCCTGTGAGCGACAAGCAGGTGATCACGATAACCCGTTTAACGTGTTTCCGGCCCCGGCCCTCAGGAAAGCAATTGGGCACTAGGTGTTGCCTGCGTGATGGCGAGACAACATCTAGTGCCCACCTGCTTGGATCTGCTTGTGCTGAACCTCAACCTCCGAGTTCAGTACCCTGCTCAGCGCTCAGCCCGGCCTCGGCCCCGCACCGATATCTGCTTACCCCAGACGCAACCCCGCCAACCGCTCGATCGCGGTGCGCAGCGTGTCTTCGCGCTTCACGAACGTGAACCGCACCCAGTTTGCGAGTGCATGGGCGACGGGCGATCCCGATCGACAAAATGCGCTCAGCGGCACGCACGCGACCCCGATCGCGCCCGGAAGCCAGCGCGCGAACGCTGCCCCATCGGGCACCGAATTACTCAGAAAAGGCGAGGCGTCGGCGCACACGAAGTAGGTGCCGTCTGGGCGCACGGTCGCAAAGCCCGCCGCAGTGAGGCCGTCGATCAGCAGGTCGCGCCGAAACACAAGGGTGTCGCGCAGCGCGGCGATGTCGGCGTCGCCACCAGCATCGCCCGTGCCGAGCGCCTGGGCGATAGCAACCTGAAACGGCGCCCCACTCGTGAACGTCAAGAATTGCTTCACCGCGAGCACCGCGTCGATGAGCGCGGCGGGGCCGGTCACCCAGCCGACCTTCCACCCGGTGAGCGAGAACGTCTTGCCCGACGACGAGATGGTCAGCGTGCGCTCGCGCATGCCGGGCAGGCTCGCGATCGGCACGTGCTCGGCATCGTCGAACACGAGGTGCTCGTAGACCTCATCGGTTACCACGATCGCGCCGACCCGCTGCGCCTCGGCGGCGATCGCTCTGAGTTCGTCGCGCGTCAGCACGGTGCCGGTGGGGTTGTGCGGGGTATTGACGAGGATCACCCGCGTGCGCGGCCCCACCGCCCGGCGAAGCGCGTCGGTGTCGAGCCGAAACCCGCCGTCGTGCGGTTCGAGGGGCACGGTCACGTGCGTCGCGCCGGCCATTGCGATGCATGCGGCGTGCGAGTCGTAGAAGGGTTCGAGCGTCACGACCTCGTCGCCGGGGCCGGTGAGTGCGAGCAGCGCTGCCGCGAGCGCCTCGGTGGCGCCGGTGGTGACGAGCACCTCGGTGTCTGCGTCGAGCTCGATGCCGTAGCGGCGCGCCTGGTGCGCCGCGATCGCCTGGCGCAGTTCGGCGGTGCCCCGCCCCGGCGGGTACTGGTTCACGCCCGCGCGAATCGCCTCGATCGCGACCTCGCGAATCCACTCCGGGCCGTCTTCATCGGGAAACCCCTGCCCCAGGTTCGCAGCCGAGGTTCGCGCCGCGAGCGCGCTCATCTCGGCGAAGATCGTCGGCTTCGCGCTTCCGTTCGCATCGAGCAATCCGCATGCCGCGGCCACATCACGCCATCGTTCAGTCACGCTCTCAGCTTACGGCCTGGGTCGGGCTCTAGCATTTTCGACATGAGCGACCCGAGCCAGACGAGCGAAGACGATCTTTCGCGCGCGCAGAGGATCGCACAGCCATTCGGCCGCTTCATGAAGAATTGGCGGGCGATCATCGAGCGCTATCCCTGGCTGAACGTGGTCTACAAGGTGCTCGTCACGATCCTCGGCGTGGCCGTCGTAGTGATCGGGGTGATCCTCATTCCGCTACCAGGCCCGGGCTGGCTCATCGTGTTTCTCGGCATGACCATTCTCGGCAGCGAGTACCACTGGGCCCGCAGGCTGACGGGTTGGCTGCGCATGCAGCTGGCGAGGTTCTGGGAGCGGTGGCGGGCGTGGCGTGCAGCCAGGGCAGAACGCAAAAACCCGCCTGCCGAAGCAGACGGGCCCTCGCGTTAGCGCCTTCGGTTACTTCACCATCGGAATGTTGAAGATGAACGGGTCGGTCTTTCCGCCGTTGCGGTACTCGTCAGCTGCCTTCACTGCTGCCATGATGTGGAACACAAAGAGCACCAGCATGCCGAGCCAGAGAATGATCGCGAACAGCCACCCAACGTAGGGGATCATCGCGAGAATCCAGGCTGCGACACCGACGCCAACGCGCAGCAGCGAGAAGTTCAGGTTTGCAACGTGGAACGCGGTTGCTCGCTGGTTGCCCTTGTCTTTCTCGATCAACCAGAAGATGAGTGCCGGGATCCAGCTGAAGAACACCGACAGCCAGTAGTTCAGTGTGATGTTGCTTACGGCGGGGTCTGCGGCGCCCGGCTGCTGATATGCGCCGGGAGCGGGCTGCTGGTAACCGCCAGCAGGGGGTGCCTGGTATGCGCCTGCAGGGGGAGCCTGGTAGCCCTGCGCCGGAGGCGCGGTGTACTGCGGCTGCTCGGGGGCGGGCGGCGGCACCGCGCCCGTGACCTGCTCGGGCTGCACCGGCTGCGGTGCGACGGGCTGAGCAGGCTGTTCGGGCTGTGCCGGCTGATCGCCGTGCGCCTCGGGGGGCAAAGTCGACATTACGACCCTCTTCTCTCGTGTGTGGTCTAATCGTTCTCTCAAAAAACTACCGCACAGGCGTGAACAACGGGTAGCGAGAACTGTTGAAGCTGCACAATTTGGCAAGAACCAAATGGTGCAGCTTCAACAAAAGTGGCATGTATTGCAACGAAGCGACGAAGTAGCGCGCCGAGCGCTGGTGTGCTGGAGCGGCTTAGAAGATGTCGGGGCTCGGGGTTGCCGCGTGCAGAATCGACACGTCTGCGTGACGGTCGAATCGGTAGCCGGTGCCGCGCACGGTGCGCACGATGTCTTGGTAGTGCGCGAGCTTCACGCGCAGGCGTCGAACGTGCACGTCGATGGTGCGCTCGTTCGGGGCCTCGTGCTCTGGCGCGTCGGCCCAGAGCTGCTCGATGAGCTCTTCGCGGCTGACGGTGCGACCCTCGCGAAGCACGAAGTACTGCAGCAGTTCGAACTCGCGGAACGTCAGCGGGGCCGCGATGTTGTCGAGCAGCACGCGCTTGCGTGAGAGGTCGATGGTGACGCCGCTTGCGGCGCGATCCTCGGCCTCTGGCTCGTTCTGCTGCTTCTGGCGGGCGATCGCAGCGGGGTCACCGAGCGCGAGTCGTACCACGTCGACATCGCGACCGCCGGTGCCCTCGGGAGCGAGAGCGACCGCGGCGTAGGTGCCTGCGGCGGGAGCGAGCTGGGCGACCAGCTGCTTGATCTGGGTGACGATCTCGCCGAGCTTCGGGTCGCCGTCAGCGATCTTGTCGTCTGCGAGGCCCACGTAGAGGGCGAAGCCGCGCACTTCGGTGCCCTCGGGCACGCGACGCTCGGTGGGCTGAGATGCGGCGAGGTCGGGGCGAGCCTCTGCGACGGTGCGGGGCGCTGCGGTGTTCGAAGTGATGGTGCGGGGAGCGGTGATGGTGGTCATGATGTGTGCTGTCTTTCTGCGTGTGCCGCCTGCGCGATGCGCGGGGACGGCGTGCGGCGAACAAGCCGCGTGCGGTGCGATGTCGCGAGATGTTCTACGTGAAACACGTGAACGCGGTGTGCGATTCGCTTGGCGCGAGATGCGCCTGAGAGGGAGCGGGTGAACCGCTGTGCGGGATCCTCGTGAAGAAGATGCAGGCTGGGTACTCGGTAAGCGACCGAGTGCTAGGCGTGCAAAGCGATGCTTTGCCTGTTCTCTCGCCTAGCTGAGGTGCATTCGACAGCACATGACACTACGGCGGCACATCATCATGCCAGCCTGCCCAAAGTTCACCTCGCGGGTGGCCTGGGGACGATTCGTGTCAGTCATGGCTTAAGTAAAACAAAATATTCCCGAGTGTGTCAAATTATTTCGCTCTGTGACAGCTCTGTCGCGGCGCTCTGCCAGCAAGTATTTTCGGGCGAGGATCGCCGGGCCTGCGCCCTCGGCCCCGCGGCGCATGCTCGGCCCCGCCGCGCACGCGAGATCCAGGCGGGATCCAGGCGAACCTCACCCTCGGCGTGTAGCCAGATGCGCCACGGGCATCGACGAGATGGCCCATTTGGCTACACGCGAGGGGGTTCTCGAGAATTTTGAGGTGCACGCCGCACAAGCGCAGGGTTTGGCTGCACACCGCGCGCTTCTTCGCCGTGAAAGCTAAAAAGGATCAGCAGGCGCGTGGCCGGCTGATCCTTTTCGAGAAATCTGATGCGATCGCTGCCGCTCAGTCGGCGGTGCCGTAAAGGCGGTCGCCCGCGTCGCCGAGGCCGGGAACGATGTAGGCGTTCTCGTTCAGGCCATCGTCGAGGGCGCCGAGCACGAGCGTGACATTGCGGTCGCCGACCTGCTCGCGCACCGCGGCGATGCCCTCGGGGGTGCCCAGCACGCAGATCGCGGTGACTTCGTCAGCGCCGCGATCGAAGAGAAACTCGATCGCGGCAGCGAGCGAGCCGCCCGTCGCGAGCATGGGGTCGAGCACGAAGCACTGGCGGCCGTGCAGCTTCTCGGGCAGGCGCTCGGCGTAGCTCTCGGGCACGAGCGTCTCTTCGTTGCGCTTCATGCCGAGAAAGCCGACCTCCGCGGTGGGCACGAGCTTCACCATGCCCTCGAGCATTCCGAGGCCCGCGCGCAGAATCGGCACGATGAGCGGCACTGGCTGGCTGATGCGCACGCCGGTGGTCGTCGTGACGGGTGTCTCGATCTCGATGTTCTCGACGCGCACCTCGCGGGTGGCCTCGTACGCCAACAGGGTCATCAGCTCTTCGACGAGCAGCCTGAAGGTAGGCGGGGGCGTGCGCTTATCGCGCAGAACCGTAAGCTTGTGAGTGATCAGCGGATGATCCGCTATGACAACGCGCATGGGTCAAGCTTAGAGGGTTTGGGGGCATGCGCAGCAGCGAAGGCAGGCAGATGAGCGGGATCCCCCCGAGCGAACACGACCTCGAGGTCATGGGGGCCGCGCTGCTCGAAGCCGAGGCCGCTGCGAACGAGGGCGAGATTCCGGTGGGCGCGCTGATCCTCGGCCCTGATGGCAACGTGATTGCGACCGGGCGCAACTCTCGCGTGCTCGAAAAGGATCCGACGGCCCACGCCGAGGTGAACGTGATTCGCGAGGCCGCACGCGTGCTCGGCGACCGGGTGCTCGACGGCTGCACGCTCGTGGTCACGCTCGAGCCGTGCGTGATGTGCGCGGGGGTGATTCTTGCGGCGCGGGTGCCGCGGGTCGTGTTCGGCGCCTGGGACGACAAGGCCGGGGCCGTCGGCAGCGTCTACGACTTGCTGCGCGACGGGCGGCTGCCGCACGCGGTGCCCGAGGTGGTCGGGGGAGTGCGCGCCGACGAGTGCGCTGCGCTGCTTGAGCGCTTCTTCAGGGCCCGCCGCTAGTTCCGCTAGTTCTACCCGCATCAAGAATCAAGGAGATCGCACGAAATCAAGGATGGATTTCGGCAGATCGTCCTTGATTTCCGTTGATCTCCGATTTTTGCGATGTCGCGAGGCCGCCGAGATCGCGTAAGCGATTCGGCTCACTCGGCACGGGTCGGAAGATACCTACTTAATCGAGCCCAAGCATTACGATGGCGCTCGTGGTGGGCGGGGTGACGTCGGGGTCGATCCAGACGTCTGGCTCGATGTAGACAATCTTCGCCTCGGGAACCGCCTTCTGCACGCGGCGCTTCGCCTGCGCGAGGATTACCGAGACCTCTTTCATGGTGAGCTCGGCCTCGATGTCGACCTTTGCGCCCACGACGAGATCGCTGCCCGCGGTGGCGACCTGCAGCCCGATCACGCGGCGAATGCTTGCACCCTCAAGCAGGCTCGCCTCGATCTTTGCTACGTCTTCGCTGCTCGCGGTCATTCCGATCCCCCTTGAAAATCTGGCCGTTGGACTACCTCCATCCTAGACTTGGTGCCCATGAGCGAAGCGTATGAATCACAGCCACTGCCCAGCGTTGCGATGCTCGGCGTCGGATCGATGGGCGGGGCGATTCTCGCGGGTCTGCGTGCGCCGGGCGTCTCGGTCGAGGGGCCGATTGTCGTGACGACGCGGTCTGCGGCGAGCGCAGAGGCCTATGCGGCCGCGCCAGACTTGGTCGCGCACGCGGCCGAGACCGATCCGGAGGCGAACCGCAAAGCGGTGCAGGGCGCGCGGGTGGTCATTCTGGCGGTGAAGCCCTGGATGATCCACGACGTGCTCACCGAGATTTCGGCCGACCTCGCGCCGGGCACGATCCTCGTGAGCGTCGCCGCGGGCGTCACCACCGAGAGCATGGAGAAGCTCGTGCCCGCCGACGTGGCGGTGGTGCGGGCGATGCCCAACACCCCCTCGACCGTCGGGCTCGGGGTGACCGGCATCGCGGGCGGCACGTCTGCTGGCGACGAGACGGTCGAGCTGGTGCGCCGCATCTTCGAGACCGTGGGCGAGGCGATCGTGGTGCGCGAGGATCAGATCAACGCCGTCGCGGCGGTGTCGGGTTCGGGCCCGGCATATCTGTTTCTCTACGTCGAAGAGATGACGGCGGCGGCTCGCAGGCTCGGTTTCGACGAGGATCAGGCCCGGCTGCTTGCGCAGCAGACCGTGATCGGCTCTGCAGAGTTGCTGCGACAGAGCGGCGAAGACCCGGCCGAACTGCGTCGCAAGGTGACGAGCCCGAAGGGCACCACAGAGCAGGCGATCCTCGTCATGCAAGAAGCAAACCTTGGTGACATCTACGACCGCGCGCTCGCCGCCAACGTGCGCCGCTCAGAGGAGCTTGCGGCGGAGGGGTGAGGCGCTGACGCAGAAAGAGAGAGGCGGGGTCGTTCGACACCCGTCTCTCTCTTTCTAGGCCTCAGCTAGCGAGAAGTCTCGGCCGGTGTCGAGGCGACCTGCTTCGAGTCGTTCTTGAAGAGGCGATCTTTGACCCACTGATAGCCGTCTTTGCCGAGGCGCACCAGGCCCTGCGGTTGCACGAGCAGCACGAGCACGAGAAATGCTCCGTACAGCACCTGCGCCGCAACTGCGGGGCTCAGGCCGTCGCCGCCCTCGGAGCCGACGCCCGGAATCGACTGGCCGTAGCGCTGCAGCACCGATGGCAGCGCGGTCACGATAAGCGCGCCGAGGGTCGCGCCGCCGATCGAGCGCATGCCGCCGATGACTATCATCGCGAGGTAGCTCAGCGACAGGTGCAGGCCCCAGTAGTCGGGCACGACGCGCTGAATGTTGATCGCGATCAACACGCCCGCCAGCCCGGCGAATGCGCTCGAGATCACGAAGGTGATCGCGCGCACCTCGCCGATGTTCACGCCGAGCGCCCCCGCGTGCACGTCGGCATCGCGCACCGCGGTGAGTGCGCGGCCGATGCGGCGGCCGAGAATGTTGTGGGTGAACAGCACGACGAGCAGCAGTGCGATGAGGCCCGCGTACCAGACGAAGCGCTGCGAGGTGATCTGCATGCCTCCGATCGCGATGTTCGATCCGACCGAGCTGAGCGGGCCGAACTCGAGCGCCGGCACGTTGCGACCGTTGTAGCCGCCGGTGAGATCGTCGAGCGAGTACAGCAGCCACACCCCCGTGAAGGTGAGCGCCATCGTCGCGAGGCCGAGGCTGAGGCCCTTGAGCCGGGCGGCGAGCGGGCTCAGTACAAGCCCGGCGACGGCAGCAACGACGATCGCGAGGATCAGGGCAACGGGGCTCGGCAGGCCCCATCCCGATGAGCTGCCGCTGTCTGCGGGACTTGCAAACAGCACGTAACTGTATGCCCCGAGTGCCAGGAAGAAGGAGTGTCCGAGCGAGAGCTGCCCGAGGCGCCCGAATAGGAGCATCAGGCCGATTGCGCCGATTGCGGTCGCGAAGACGAGGGCGCCGAGCTGCACCCAGTACGTCTCGAGGAACATCGGGGCGGTGAAGCCCGCGACCACCGCGATGATCCAAGCGATGAGCAGCTTGCGGTTGATGGTCTTTCGTTCAGACACGAGAAACCTCCTTCGTGCCGAAGAGGCCCGCTGGTCTGATCATCAGCACGATGAGCATGATGAGGTAGGGCGCGGCGGGGGCGAAGTTGTTGCCGAGGAAGGTCAGCGACGACTGGAACCCGAGCACGTAGGCCTGTGTGAGCCCGACGATCAGGCCGCCAACGACGGCGCCCGTGGTCGAATCCATGCCGCCAATCACCGCCGCGGGAATCGCGTTGAACACGACCGAGGTCACCGTGACATCGAGGCCTGCGCTTGGGTAGGAGACCAGGAAGATGCCGCCGATCGTCGCGAGCATCGCCGCGAGAGCCCAGGCCACCATTGACGTCTTGTTGAGCGAAACACCCATGAGTGCGGCGGTTTCGGGATCGTCGGCGGCGGCGCGCATGCCGACCCCGAAGTCGCTGCGCTGCAGCCAGATGTAGAACGCCAAGAGCAGCACCGCCGCAACGATCAGCGCGGTGAGCCTCGCAACCGACATCGAGGCGCCGAGCACCTGCACGGTGCTGTTGCCCCAGGGGTCGCCGGTTGACATCATTCTCGCGCCGATCTGGTGCTGCATGATGGTGTCGAGCACGATCGAGAGCCCGATCGTCATGATGCCCGCGGCGACCATTTCTTGTCGCTTGCTGAACGGCTTGATGAGCAGGCGCTCGATCAAAATGCCGAGCACCGCAGAGGCGAGAATGCCCGCCGCGGCAGAAGCCCAGAATGGCCAGCCCAGCCCGGTGTGCAGCATCGCGATGATGTAGGTGCCGACGATCAGCACCGAGGGGTGTGCAAAGTTCAGCACGTCTGTCGCCTTGAAGACGATGACCATGCCGAGCGCGACCAGGGCGTAAATCGCGCCGGATGAGAGCCCGTTCAGAGTGAAACCGAGGAGTTCCATCGTTATGCCTCCTCTGTGGTGTCGGGATGGGAAGGATGGTCGGGGTCGCCAGCGCTGCTTGAGTCGCTTGGAGTGTCGTCAGTGCGGTTGACCTGGTCGCGTGCCGACGAGTGTCCGAGATACGCCTCGATCACACGGGGGTCGTTGCGAATCGCTTCGGGGCTATCGGTCGTGATCACCGTGCCGAAGTTCAGCACCGTGATGCGGTCGCTCGCTCCCATGACGAGGCCCATGTCGTGCTCGACGAGCAGAATGGTCACGCCAAGCTCGCGCGAGATGCGCACGATGAGGTCGCGCATCTCGGCCTTCTCGTGCGTGTGCATGCCGGCGGCTGGTTCGTCGAGCAGCAGGAGCGTCGGCTCCGTGGCTAGTGCCCTCGTGAGGTCGACACGTTTTGCCTCACCGTAAGGAAGCGACGAGGCGTCGCGGTCGAGCAGATCGGAGATCCCGACGAAGTCGGCGATCGCGCGAATCTTGTCGCGACTCTCCTGCTCCTCGCGGGAGGCGCGCGGCAGCCTGAAGCCGATGCTCAACACGTTTGCCTTGGTCAGGTGGTGCCTGCCGAGCAGCAGGTTCTCCTCGACCGTCATGCTGTTGAACATCGAGGCGTTCTGAAACGCGCGCCCGACGCCCGCGCGCACGGTCTTGTCTGGGCGAAGCCCGATCAACTGTGTGTCATTCAGCAGGACGGAGCCCGCCGAGGGCTTGTAGATGCCCGATAGCACGTTGAACAGGGTCGACTTGCCTGCGCCATTCGGCCCGATGATTGCGTGCACGGTGCCCGGCTCGACCTCGAAGCTCACGCTGTCGAGCACAGTGACGCCCGAGAAACGCATTGTGACGTCATGCACCTTGAGTGAGGCGCCCGCCTTTGGGGTGAGTGCCGGGCTTTCGGCCGTGGCGACGCTGTGTTCGACGCTCATATTGACTCCTCGGCTGGGGCGGTCGGTTCGTCGTCGATTGACTCGCCTAGGTAGAGACGCCGCACGCGGTCGTCTGACTTGAGCGCAGCAGCCGCGCCCTCGATGGCGAGTTCGCCTGACGAGAAGACGTAGGCGTAGTCGGCGAGGTCGAGTGCCACGCCGGCGTTCTGTTCGACGAGCAGCAGCGTGGTGCCCTCTGCGCGAATACGGGCGAGCAGCTCGGCGATCTGATCGATGATTTTCGGGGCGAGGCCGAGCGTGGGCTCGTCAAGCAAGAGAATCTCGGGCGACGCCATCAAGCCGCGCCCGATGGCGAGCATCTGCTGCTCGCCGCCCGAGAGCAGAGCGGCTTGTTGTTTGCGCTTTGTGGCCAGCACGGGAAACAGTTCGTAGACGTGCTGAAGCTCGCCACGCTTGCCCTTTTGGCTGCCGAAGCGGCCAACGCGCAGGTTTTCCTCCACCGTCAAACGACCGAACACCCTGCGTCCCTCTGGCACCTGACCGACTCCCAGGCGTGTGCGGTTCTCGGTGGCCATCGCGTTGAGCGAGCGACCCGCAAACGAGATATCACCTTGCAGCACTGCGCCACCGTGGCGATGCAAGGTGCCCGAGATGCTGCGCATGAGTGTGGTCTTGCCCGCGCCGTTGCCACCGAGCACCGCGGTGATCGTGCCGGGACGCACACTCATGTTGATGTCTTGCAGGGCCACGATGGCCTTGCCGTATCGAACGGTCAGTCCCGTCACGCTCAACAGGTGTGCTGCCGGATCCGTTTCGGACCCGGCAGCATCCTGAGGGGTGACGGGCGATGTTGTGCCCGTCATGAACCTGTCCTAACCGAGCTGCTGCGAGTTCTTGCCCTTGAAGGCGCCGTCGCTCATCGGAGTGAGGCCACCCACGGCATCCTTGCTCGCGTGCGAGAAGTAGGTGCTCAGCGCCGGCGACGCATCGCGGTTGACGTACGAGAGGTCGACCGAGAGCCCGTCCTGGTTGAACTCCTTGATGCTTGCGAATGTCTCTCGCAGCCCCTCGCGGGTGAGCGGCCCGGCTTCGCAGGTCGACTCGAGTGCCGAGTCCATCATCTTCGCAGCGGCGTAACCGGCGATGATGAACTGTTGCGCGGTGGCCTCTTCGGTCGGCTCGAAGGTGTCGCGCAGCTTGGTGATCGCCGGCGACTCATCAGCGAATGCCGGGTACGAGCTGCCGACGATGACGCGCTCGGCGATGTCAGCGCCCGCGGGGCTGTCGAGCAGCTGCGGCACGTAGGTCGGGGTCGGAACGACAAACGGAACGTCAAGGCCCTGGGTGGCTGCGACGCCGACCGCGTTTGCGAGCAGGGGCGGGCTGACGCTCATGAAGATTGCCTTGTTGCCGTTTGCCGCAATCGAGCTGATCTGTGACGAAAGGTCGGTGACGGTCGGGTCGATCTGGTAGCCGTCAACGGTAATGCCCTGCTTCTCGCCCGCAAACGTTGCACCCTCAAAGCCTGGGCCGCCGAAGTCACCCTGGAAGTAGATGTAGCCGATCGAGTCGCCCTTCTTGAGCGTGCCCTCTTCGACCAAGAAGTCGACAGCATTGAGCATCTCGATGTCGTAGGTGGTGCCGGGTACCAGCACCGATTCGTTGCCGAGTAGGTCGGGCGAGAAGCTCATTGGGATCGCGCTGACGACGTCGGTCTCCATCTGCGGCACGATTGCGGCGGTCATCGCAGTGCCGGTTGACAGCTGGATCGCGAAGATCTGCTCGCGAATGTCGGCGTAGGCCGACACCGCCTTCTGCGGGTCATAGGCGTGGTCGCGAGGCAGCAGTTCAACGGTGCGGTCGCACACGCCGCCGTCGGCGTTCGCCTGATCCCAGTAAAGCTGCGCGCCGGCAAGCTGCGCCTGCGCGCCCGCGGCGAATCCGCCGGTGAGCGACTGAATGGTGCCCAGCGTGATTGTGCTGTCGGTGACGCCGGGAACGGCTGCGCCCTCCCCTCCCTCGGTGCTGGGCTCTACCGTTGAGCAGCCTGCGAGCAGGCCGGTGCCGAGCAGTGCGGTCGCAATCAGGGAGAACGATCGGGTAGTGCGTGAAGATGACATGAATTTCTCACTTCTTTGTGGTGTCAGGTGTTATGGGCTGCGGGCGGCGATTGTCGCTCACATCTTGGAAAACCTAGGAGATGGACGGATAGAGGATGGAAGGTGGACGGTGGATTGTGATGAAAGAGGGAGGGAGCCTCGCCTGGTGGTGGAGTGAAACACGTCGCCGAGCCGGTATGGGCAAGGGTCGGACGCGATCTTCTGCCCGAACTACCAGGTGACGGGGAGCTCCGAGACGCCGCGGAACACCCATCCCTCAGTCGTCGCTTTACGAGAGGGGTCGAGCGTCAGTGCGGGGATGCGCGCGTAGAGCATTGGCAGGGCGTTTTCGCTTACGGCCGCCTTTGCGGTCCAGCGGCCGGCGCACATGTGCGTGCCAGCACCGAATGCGAGGTGCCCTCGAGCGGTGCGGTGAACATCGAAGGCGTTGGGGTTCTCGAAAGCCGCGTCATCACGGTTCGCGCTGCCGAGCAACAACCCGACGTTCGTGAACTCGGGCAGTTTCGCGCCGAAGCACTCAACGTCGCTCGCGACCTCGCGGGGCACCATGCCGACGGGTGAAAGCCACCGCACGGTTTCTTCGAACGCGTCGCCCCACGCCACATCGCCGCGAAGCACCTCGGCGCGCTGATCGGGATGCTCGGAGAGCGCACGCACCATGTTGGTGATCATGTGCTGCGGCTCGTTCATTCCGCCAGAGATGGTGAGCATGATGTTTGCGCGAACGACATTCTCGGGCAAACCTGCTTCGAGCATGTGCGATGCCATCGATGGGTTCGGGTGCTTGCGAAGATATGGCAACAACTCGTCGAGCACTGCATTGAGCTCTGCCTGGCTCTGGTCGCAGCGACGCCAGATCTCTGGGTCATCGAGCAGGTTTCCCGTGCCCAGGATGAAGTCGCGAGACCAGCGGTGTAGGCTCTGCAAGTCGGTGTCTGAGGGAAGGCCGATCAGGTCGACGAGGTTCTTGCTGGCGATCGGAGATGCGAAGTCGCGGTTGAGGTCGGCGTGCTCTGGGCCGATCTCGAGCAGGTGATTCAGCCAAGTCTCGACGTTCGTAGCAAACTGCGGCGACCAGACCTGGGTCACCGCGCGGGGGCGAAGCGTCGGGTTGATGGCGGCGCGCTCGGTTGCGTGCTCCGGGTCGTCCTTTCGCAGCATCGGGCGACCACCCATTGCGCGCACCATCGTGACGTTGCGGTCAGAGTACGAGCGGAAGAGTTCGGGGTGCTGCTCGGCGTAGGTGACGGACTCATGCCGGGTCATGAAGACACGTTTCACCGCAGGCGCGTACACAACCGGCCCCATTTCGCGCATGCGCTCGTAAGCGGGGTACGGGTCGTGCCACATCTCTTGCGGGTCGAACCAATCGGCAACGGGCACGCCGAAGTCGAGAAATGACTCTTCTGGTCTGGATTCAACGGTATCGACCGGCATTGGTGCTCCCTTGCGCCATGAGGCTCGTGCTACTCGACTCATTTTGCTTCGAAAGGCATGACGCTCCAAACGGTATTTCCCTGGTTACCACCTCGGAAATTCCGAATTTGTTTATAACGGCACCGTTACTTTGAACTCGCGATCATTGCACCGATTGAAGTGGAAAGCTCGATGACGGCCTGGACGCGTGGGGGTATCGGGGCCTCTGGCCACGAGACGAGAATGTTGACGGGTCGCGGTGGCGGCGAGATCGGCACGATGCTCACCTCGCTGCCGTCCCAGGTGATTGGTGAGATGTCGCGGTTCATGAGCAAGGTGTAACCGAGACCGCGCCCCACCATCGAGCGGCACAGCTCGTAGTCGTCGGTGCGAAGCGCAATGCGAGGCGTGATTCCACGGCTCGACATGAGTTCGAGCGTGTGCATGCGACTCGCAGTGATGTCGAGCAAGACCATCGGTTCGTCTTGCACCTGCTCGAGTCGGGCGCTCACCGCACCCGCGAGGCGGTGTTCTTTTGAAACAATGAGCACAGCTTCGGTCGTATCGAGCACTCGACGCTGATACTCGGGTGGCACCTCGATGTCGAACGTGTAGATGAGGTCGATCTCGGCGGCTTCGACGGCCGCGGTGAGCGTTGGAAGATCGCCGATTCTGTATTCGATGTGCAGCCCGGGATGGTTGCGTTCGGCCGCCAAGATGAGGCGGGGCAGTATGAGGCTGACCAGCGTGCCGGTGAAGCCGACCCGCACGGGGCCGACGAGCGCCGACTGCCCCCGCCCTACTGCGGCGGTCAGAGTGGCGCCGTCGGTCAGCATGCGGCGGGCGATCGGGAGAATCGCGAGACCGTCAGAGGTCAGGCTGGCTCCGCGCGCTCGCTGCCGGTGCAAGATCTTGGTTCCCATTGAACGCTCCATCGCCGAGATGGCGTCGGAGATCGTCGAGTCTGAGGCGCGAAGTGTTGCTGCCGCCGCCGTGATTGAGCCGAGCTCGGCAACGGCGACGAAGCATTCGAGCTGCCGCAGCGTGAAGGGAAGCGCGGCGGCAGGTTGCGGTGAAGTCATAAATCAAATATTCCGAATTTCCCGGGTAATGTCCACGTAATTTCCCGATTTTCTTAAAATTCAAAGTCGGAAATAATTGGGGAATACAACTTCGAAGGGGCGCAGTGTTCTACGCCCGTTGCAGCTCACACGCAACCACAGGAGGCAACGATGCCCACTATCACCTACATTCATTCAGGTGGCTCGGAAGAGTCGATCGAGGCCGAGGCTGGCACCTCGGTCATGCGCACCGCAATCCTGAACGGTGTCGATGGCATCGTCGGCGAGTGCGGGGGTCAAGCGATGTGCGCGACCTGTCACGTGTTCGTGCGATCCGTCGATGGCGAGCTGCCAGAGATCAGCGACGACGAAGACGAGATGCTCGATTGCACGGCAGACGAGCGGCAGGGTGAGAGTCGGCTCGGGTGCCAACTTCGCGCTGGCGATCACTTCGAATCGATCACCGTCGTGCTGCCAGAACGGCAGGTCTAACCATGCCTGATTCGATCGTCATCATCGGCGCAGGTCAGGCTGGCGTCACCGCCGCAGTGACCCTGCGCGAGCGAGGCTGGGAGGGTGAAATTCACCTGATCGGCGAAGAATCTGCGGCTCCCTATCAGCGGCCGCCGCTCTCGAAGGGGTACCTCTCGGGTGCCGAATCCTCCGACGACCTCTTGCTTCGTGCGGGGCACCTGTTCGAGCGCGATCAGATTCAGCTGCGCACCGGTGTCTCGGTGCGACGAGTCGATCGCGAGGCGCGCACCGTCGAGCTTTCTGGCGGTGAGGTGCTCGCCTACGACGCGCTCATCTTTGCGACCGGATCTGCGCCGCGGGCCCTGACGCTCCCGGGTGCGGAGCTCGATGGTGTGCACGTGATTCGCACGGTGCAAGATGCAGATTCGTTGCGGCAGAGCCTGCATCGAGCGGGCGGTTCAGTGTTTATCGGCGGCGGTTTTCTCGGGCTCGAGGTTGCCGCACAAGCGGCCAAACTCGGCAGCGTCACGGTGCTCGAGCTTGCCCCGCAGATCCTTGGCCGCGTGCTCAGCCGCGAGTCGGCGAGCGCAATTTCGGCATATCTCGAGTCGCTCGGCATCAACATTCGTTGCGGTGTGCAGCTTCGTGAGATCGAGGGTGACGTTGGCTCGGTCAGCGCGGTGGTGTTGGGTGACGGCGAGAGGATCCCGGCGAGCAGCGTCGTGGTGTCGATCGGTGCGGTGCCGCGCGACGAACTGGCGAGCGAGTGCGGTCTCGAAGTTAACGGCGGCATCGTTGTCGATAGTGGTCTTCGCACGAGCGATGAGATGATCTTCGCCATCGGCGACTGCGCCAAATACCCGAGCCTCTTCGCTGGGATCGATATGCGTGTCGAGTCGGTGCAGAATGCGACGGATCAGGCGAGGTACGTGGCGTCGGTGCTGACGGGTGGCGATCACGGGCCGCGGTACAGCGCTGTGCCCTGGTTCTGGAGCCATCAGGGCGAGCGCAAACTACAGATTGCTGGCATCGCGCTGCCCGATGACGAGGCGCGCCTGGTCGAGCACGACACCGAGAGCGGCAAGCTCGTGGTTGAGCGTCTGCGTGGCGGCGATGTGGTTGCAGTAGAGACGATCAACGCCGCGGGTGCGCACATGAAGGCGCGTCGCCTGCTCGCCGAGATGGGCGCCCGTTAGCGCGGCCAGTCGACGTCGCGCGCGAACTCGATGAGGGCGCGCGTTCGCGCGGGGAGCGGCCGCTCAGCCGCCCAGATCATGTCGACTGCAACCGGGCGAACGGCGGGGGTGATCGTCTTCGCGACGAGTTGCAGGCCCTCGTAGCTGCCCGGGTTGGCGACGCGCGAGACCAGAATGCCGTAGCCGAGCCCTCGCGCGACTAACGTGCGCACCACCTCGTAGCTCGCGGTTCGGTGCCGAATCTTCGGCCGCAGACCCTGCGCCGCAAACACCGAGAGCGTATGCTCGCTCGAGGGCTGCGCGTCGAGCAGAATGAGATCTTCGTCGATGAGCTCGCGAAGCTCGAGTGACTCGCGATTCGCCAGGGGGTGCTCGGCCGCAAGCAGCACGTGCGCCTGCAGTTCGTAGAGTCGCGAGCGCTCGGTGTCGGCGGGCACCAGCATGTCGTAGACGAACGCGACGTCGATGCGCCCCGAGCGCAGCTCGTTCGCGAGCTGGTCTTGTGTGGCCTCGCGAATCGAGAGCTCGACCTCGGGATGCAGGGCCGCGAAGTCTTGCAGCAGGGGCGGCAGAATCGTCGGTGCGAGCGTGGGGTAGCAGCCGATCACGACGGGCCCCGAGAGCTGGCCAGCGCCGCCGATCGAGCGCTGCAGCTCCTCTGCCTCGGCCAGCACGCGCCGGGCGTGCGCGAGAAGCTGCTGCCCGGCCGGCGTGAGCGTGAGCCCGTGCGCTCGCCGCCGCACGCAGAGGCGCTCGCGCATCGCGGTCTCGAGTTCGGTGATCGCGTCAGACATCGCTGACGCAGACACGTGCAGCAGCTCGGCCGCGCCGGCGATGGTGCCCTCGTTCGCCGCCGCGACGAAGTAGGCGAGTTGGCGCAGGGTAAACGCGGGCAGCGCGGGTTCGCGAGGCTCAGACATTGCCGAGGATCCTCGGGTCGTCGAGCTCGGTGCCCTCGGTGTAGGGGCCCGAGAAGAAGAGATCGGCCCCGTCTGCGGTGAGGCGCGTGCCGTGAGCCGAGGGTGTGGCCTCGCCCAGATCGAGGCGGTCGATCGTGGCGAAGGCGATCCTCGCACCTGGTTCGTACTGATCGGCGATGGTGAGCGACCACGCATCGTTCGGCTTGCCCGCGGGAACGAGCCACGGCTCGGCGACTACCAGCCGCAGCATGCCGCCATGCCCGGTGAGCGTGACCGACCCCGCGAAGCGCAGCGTGCCGTCGGCCTGCGGTGGTGCGGCTGCGGGAAACCGAAACCCGCCCTCGGCCTCGGTCGCGGGCTCGCTGGCGACGATCGCGCCGTCGGCCATACCCGCGATGTAGCGCACGAGCGACTGCTTGATGCCCCACTCGAGGGCGAGCACTGGCGCCGCCGATCCAGCTTGATTCTTCATGCACGCATTGTCGCATGAAACCGAATAACTAATGCAAATAAATCCGCTTTTCTTTGGGTAATGCGCGGCGCATACTCGAAGCAGTACCGCTGAATCCAATGGAGTGAGGTGTGCGATGACGCGCAAAGAGGCCCCGGTCGCCGACTGGGTTACGATTCCTGACCTGTACCGCGATCCATTTCCGATCTACGATCGGCTGCGCGCTGAGGGCGGAGTGCACTGGGTGCCCGCGGTGAACCGCTACCTCGTCACCTCGTACGACGCGGTGCACGAAACCGAGCTCGACCAGCAGACCTTCTCGGCAAACGAGCAGGGATCACTGCAGATTCGGGCGATGGGGCACTCGATGCTGCGCCGCGACGATCCCGAGCACTACATCGAGCGCAAGGCCTGGCAGCCGGCGCTGCGACCCGGTGTGGTGAAACGGGTCTGGACCGACATCTTTCGGCAGAACGCCGAGCGCTATCTCGCAGAGCTCGCCGAGAAGGGCCCCGGCGCCGACCTCGTCTGGGACTTCGCCGCCCCGTACGCGGCCGAGAATCTGCGCCAGATCTGCGGGCTCTACAACGTGCAGCAAGAAGACATGCAGCGGTGGTCGCAGACCATGATCGACGCCACGGGCAACTACGCCGACGACCCAGAGGTGTGGCGCCTCGGCGAGCAGTCGTACAACGAGGTCGACACGGCGCTCGACGAGATGCTCGCCTGGCACGCGAAGCACCCCGACCACTCGCTGATCTCGCAGCTGCTGCGCACTCCTGATTACGAAATGCCCGTCGAGCGCATTCGCGCGAACCTGAAGATGACGATCGGTGGTGGCCTCAACGAGCCCCGAGACGCGCTGGGCGTCGCGGCCCTCGCACTGCTGCAGCACCCTGACCAGCTTGCCGCCGCGCGCGCAGACGCGTCGCTGTGGCACACCGTGTTCGACGAGACCATTCGCTGGGTTGCGCCGATCGGCATGTACTCGCGGCAGACGACGCGCGAGGTCGTGCTCGGAGAGGTGACGCTGCCGGCTGGCGCGCGGCTCGGCATCTGTATTCTCTCGGCCAACCGCGACACCGTCGTCTGGGACGACGCTGCTTCGTTTGATATTCGACGCGAGCAGAAGCCGCACCTGGCGTTCGGCAAGGGCGTGCACGTGTGTCTCGGGGCGTGGGTGGCGCGCGCAGAGATCGCAGACGTGGCACTTCCGCTGCTCTTCGATCGCCTCGAGGGGTTGCGTTTTGTCGACGGCGACCCCGCCGAAATGGGCGGATGGGTGTTTCGCGGCATGACGAAGATGCCCGTAGCGTGGGATCGCGTGCTCGCGGGCGAGAGCGGTGGCTCTGGCGGTGTCGGTGGTACCGGCGTTGCGGGTGGCGCTGGGGCCGCGGCAGGTTCTGGCGCTGGCGCTGCTGCTCTCGCTCCCGCTGTGCAGGTGCCCGCGCCCCGCATCGCCATCGTCGGTTCGGGCCCGTCGGGATGCTTTACCGCGCAGGCCCTGCGAAAGGTCTTTCCCGCGGCTCCGATCGAGGTGATCGATCGGCTCGCCACCCCGTACGGCCTTGTGCGTTACGGGGTGGCCGCGGATCACCAGGGCACGAAGGCAGTCGCCAGGCAGTTCGATCGCCTGTTCACTGAAGAGGGCGTCGAATTTCGGGGCAACGTGCGCCTCGGCACCGATGTGTCGCTCGAGGCGTTGCGTGCCGCATACGACGTGGTGGTGCTGGCGACCGGCATGCACGGTGACGCGCAGCTCGCGGTGCCGGGGGCAGCGCTTGCGCGGGGTGCGGGTGCGGTGACGCGCCTGCTGAACGGCCACCCCGATGAGCCCGACGCTGCGCCGCTCGGCGAGCGCGTCGTCGTGATCGGGCACGGCAACGTCGCGATCGACGTCGCGCGACTGCTCGCGCGTGACGCAGAGGGTCTTGAGGGTTCAGATATCGACGACAGCGTGCATGGTCGGCTCGCCGGCCGGGTGCGAACGATGCACCTCGTGGGCCGAAGCCTGCCCGCCTCGGCCAAGTTCGATCCCGTCATGGTGCGCGAGCTGGCTAGCCTGCCTGGTGTGCAACACGTGGTGCACGGCGCGGGCGAGCTGCCAGATGACGGCCGTGACGCGCGCATCGACGCGGTGCGAGCACTCGTGAGCGGATCTGAGGCGAGCGACGAAACTGCTCGCGTGCGCATCGAATGGTGGTTCGGACTCACGCCGACCGCGATTGAGGGCGGTAACGATACTGGAGCCGGAGGTAACGGTGCTGACCGCCAGGGCGATCGCGATGGTCACGGCGCTGTCGCCACCGTCACGTTCACCGGCGTCGAGGGCGAGCCGGTGCGCATCGACGCCGACGACGTGATCACGGCCGTCGGGTTCGCGCAGAACGCCGATAGCCCCGTCGGGGCCGCAGCACACCCCGACGGCCGTGTCGAGGCCGGGCTCTACGTGGCTGGTTGGCTGCGTCGAGGCCCGCGCGGCACGATTCCAGACCAGCGTGCCGATGCGCGAGGCCTTGCCCAACTGATCGCCGATGACGTGCGGTCGGGCGGCGTCGAGGTCGACGCCGCCGTACCCGCCCCGGCCGTCGGCCAGCTCGTCACCCGAACGGCAATCATCGACTTCGACGGTTGGCGCCGAATCGACCTGCGCGAGCGGCTCGCCGCTGCACCGGGCCGCGAACGCGTGAAGCTGCGCTCGCACGCCGAGATGCTCGAGGCCGCCTCAGATCTGACACTCGAGTTGCCCGCGATCGCCACGGATGCTGCGCTCGCCGCGACCGTGCCAGTGACGATCCTTTTCGGTACTGAATCGGGGGGTGCCGAGCTCGTCGCCGACGAACTGCACCGGCTGCTCGACTCGGGCACCGCTGCTGGCGGTGCCGCCGGTGTCGAGGTGCGCGACCTGGCTGAGACCGAGCCCGGCGACCTCGCTCCCGGCCGCCTGCACCTGATCGTCTGTTCGACCTATGGCGACGGCGAGGTGCCGACCTCGGCGCGGCCGTTCTACGAGGCGCTGCGCGATCCTGGGTCGCGGCTCGACGGCGTTCGCTACGCGATGTTCGGCATGGGTGATCGCAGCTACGAGAAGACGTACTCGCGCGGCAGTGAGCTGATTGACGAGGCGCTCGCCGCTCGGGGAGCCTCGAGGGTCGGCGAGTACGGGCGACACGACGCCGGCGGGCCGATCTCAGCGGCCGAGGCAGCCGTCGATTGGGTGGCCGGCGTGCTCGCCGAGGTGACTGCGGCGGCGGTTGCCTGATCCTCGCTCCAATCTGACCCGGCCCCACCCCACCCGAACCGATCCCACCCAACCCAACCCATCCCCACCCAACCCAATTCCCGCAGTAGTGCACGTATTGCGCTCTCGAGCCGCATCAGGGCGCAATACGTGCACTATCGCGCGACTCGCAACTCTCGGGCCATCTTGTCGCTCACAGAGTCCCTCCTGAGAAGTCAAAAATGAGGTTGTGTGGATAACTCACTTTTGCTGTTTCGCATCGGCGAGTATCGGTACATGAGGCCCGCAGAACTCCCTAGAAACCTCGGCTCGGTGTTCTCTGTAAACCAAGCCAGGGCCAGCGGTCTAAACACGCATCGGCTCCGCGCCAATGACCTCGAGATGTATTTTCATGGCACACGAGTGGTACGGTCGAGGTTTCCTGCGTCTAGCCAGTTATTTGAAGAGGCAAAGGTTCACGAGCTTGCGCTCATTCGGGCGCTCGGTTCACGGCTACTCGAGACGCAGTTCTTCTCACACCGAAGCGCTGCGATGCTGTGGGGTGCTCCTGTTCCGCACCTGTCTGCACCTGAACTTCATGTAGGGGTTGTGTCGTCGAATACTCCGCCGAGGGTGAAAGGTGTCATCGGGCATAGGTTCCTTGCTGAGAGGGCGCAACTGCGCGAGGCCGCGGGTTTATCGCTGCTTTCGCCCGCATGTACGTTGGCGACGATGGGAGCTCTGCCGGTCGCCGACCTGGTAGTGCTCGGCGATCACCTCGCCCGACGCTATAGGCCAGGCATCGGTCGGAAGAATGTGGGAAAGCCTCCGCTCGCGACCATCGCAGAGCTCGAGGCGGTGGTGAACCTCGGGCGCTGGCAAGGCGTAGAGCGGCTGCGCAAAGCGTTGAAGTTCATTCGAGAGGACTCCTGGTCGCCCCAAGAAACCCTGACTCGCCTGACAATGCTGCAGGGCGGGTTGCCAGAGCCGCAACTCAACATCGATCTCTTCGATCGCAACGGTCACTTTCTCGCCTGCGTTGACATGGCTTATCCCGAATACAAGGTGGTTGTTGAATACCACGGTGAGCAGCACGAGTTGCGTTACGCCGACGATATCGAGCGAGTTGAGAGGTTGCGAGCAGCCGGCTGGATCGTGGTGCAGGTTACGAAAGAACTTGCGCGCCGCCCACGTGCTCTCGTGGCGCGCATCGCGAAAGAGCTGCGAGCCCGCGGATGGGACGGGCGGCCGTAAGCGAGTCGTTCAGCATTGCTCGAGATTGCTCGCTTGGGTTAGGCCGCATCTGTCCGCGAGCCTGCCTGCCAGCTTGCCGGAATGCCCGTGCGCCCGAAGTAGTAGTGCACGAATTGCGCTTTGGAGGCACGTCAGAGCGCAAATCGTGCACCATTGCTGCGTTAATGGCGGTAAAGGGGCGCAAACGGCAAACGGCAAACGGCAAACGGCAAGCGGCAAACGGCAAGCGGCAAGGGGTTTTGGGCGAGGATCGGCGCACCCAAAACGCCTACTAGCCGATTGCGGCGAAGCGCTCCACGTCTTCTACCGCCCCCGACACGATGATCAGGTCATGCGGAGACACCACGGTCTGCTGCGTCGCGTGCGTGAACGGCTGCCCGGGGGTCTTCACGCCGACCACGGTCACGCGGTAGCGCGTGCGCACCCCGCTCGTCTCGAGCGAGAGGCCGCGAATCGACCGGGGCGGGTACATTTTTGCAATCACGTAGTTGTCGTCGAACTGAATGAAGTCGAGCATCGAGCCCGAGAGCAAGTGTGCGACGCGCTCGCCCGCCTCACGCTCGGGGTAGATAACGTGGTTCACTCCGATGCGCTCGAGAATCTTGCCGTGCGACTGCGAGATCGCCTTCGCCCAGATCTGCGGAATGCCGAGGTCGACGAGGTTCGCGGCGATCAGCACGCTGGCCTCGATCGAGGCGCCGGTCGCGACGACGGCGATCTGAAACTGGTCGGCACCGATCTGGCGCAGCGCCTCCATCGAGCGGGCGTCAGCCTGCACCGCGTGCGTGACCCGGTCGGCCCACTTCTGCACGAGCTGCATGTCGGTGTCGACTACGAGCACCTCGCGGTCTTGCCGATCGAGCTGGCCAGCGGTTGCGGCGCCGAAGCGACCGAGGCCGATGACGAGCACGGGGGCGTCACTACGAATATCAACCAACGATCGGCCTTTCCTCGGGCAGGGTGAACATGCGCCTGCGACTGGTGGCCGCGATCGCCGCGGCCAGGGTGACGGTTCCGACGCGACCCGCCCACATGGTGGCGGCGAGCACGTACTTTCCAGCGTCGGGCAGGGTCTCTGAGAGCCCGGTCGAGAGCCCACAGGTGCCAAACGCCGAGATGACTTCGAAGAGCACGACGTCGAGTGGCAGCTTCGTGAGGTGCAAAATGGTGACGGTCGCCGCCGCGACGATAGTGGCGCCCCAGATCACGATCGACACCGCGAGCCTGACGACCTCGTTCGGAATGCTGCGCTCGAACACCTGCACGTTCTGATAACCGCGCGCCTCAGCATAGGCGGCGAGAAACAGCACCGCGATCGTGGTCACCTTGATGCCACCGGCTGTCGAGGCCGAGCCGCCGCCGACGAACATGAGCATGTCCATGACGAGCATGGTCGAGCCGTTCATCTCGTTCGGGTCGATGACGCCGAGCCCGCCCGAGCGGGTCATTACCGACATATACCCCGACTGCATCAGGGTCTGCCAGAAGTTCTGGTGGCCGAACGTGCCAGGGTTGTCGGCTTCGAGTGCGCCGATGGCGATCCATCCGAGAATCACGAACGCGATGGTCGTGGTGAGCGTGAGCTTCGCGTGCAGGCCCAGGCGCTTGTGCGTCTGCCAGCCGCGACCGACGACGAAACGGTAGAGCGCGAAGATCACCGGAAACCCGATGCTGCCAAGGAACACGCCGAGCGCGAGCACCCCGAGCAGGTAGGTGTCGGTCGAGTAGGGCTGCAGGCCCTCTGGCATGGGCACGAAGCCGGTATTGGTGAACGCCGACGCCGCGAGGTAGAAGCCGTACCAGACCGCCTCGCCGATGCCGTACCCCGCCGCCACCAGGCGCGGCGTGATAAGCATGGTGAGCACCGCTTCGATGACCAGCAGACTGATCACTACGGCGGCGAGCAGCCCGCCCATCTCGCCGAGGCCGACCGCTTGGCTCTCACTCGATCCCTTTGAGGTTCGAGCCGGGTTCGTGTCGCTCGCCGCCAGCAGGCGCTGACGCAGCCCGAGCCGTCGGGTGACGGTGACGCCGAGAATGCTCGCAAGGGTGAGCACACCGATGCCGCCGATCTGCAGGCCGGTGAGAATGACGAGATCGCCGAAGAGCGACCAGTGCTCGGCCATGTTTACGGTGCTGAGACCGGTCACGCAGATCGCCGAAACCGCGGTGAAGAGCGAGTCGGCGAGCGGGGTCATGGTGCCGCTTCGGGTCGCGATTGGCAGCGAGAGCAGCGCTGTCCACACGAGGATCAGCCCAGTGAAGACGAGCAGTGCGAAGCGTGCGGGCGACGACTGAATCAGCGAGTGCAGCCAGGTTTTCTGCGACCTTGAAGCCGTAGCGCGCCGTGCCGCGGGCCGTGCCTTCACTGTTTCTTCTCTCTCTGGGTGGGCGTTCGATCGAAGCCGTGAGCGAAGGATGGTGCCTCGCTCATAGAGTGTCATGCTACTCCTCGCGCGACGCGCATGTGGCAGCCTTGCGGCATCTGGGGCGACTTTCGGCCACGCTGCCCGGTTTGCTGGACTAACCTTAGGGGTATGCCAGATATCTTCGGGGTGATCTCAGACGCCACTCGACGCGACATTTTGCAGGTGCTTCTCGAGCGCCACAAGCAGGATGCCGAGATTAGCGTCTCCGAGATCGTCGCGCAGCTCGAGCTGAGCCAGCCGACGGTGTCGAAGCACCTCAAGGTGCTGCGCGAGGCCGAACTCGTCACTGTGCGAGAAGAGGGTCAGCACCGCTACTACACACTCGACCCCGAACCGCTCGAGATGGTCGAAGACTATGTGATCCCTTTTCTCTCTGTCGGGTTCGACACCGAGGTGACCGTCGAATACCGCTCGGCGAACGGCGAGCTGCTGCCCGACCCCGAGGCGCCCCTCGGCGACGACGAGGTGCTGCCCGAAGAGCTCGCGAGCGCGGCCGAGAACATCGGTCGCGCCATGGCAAACGCGGAGCATCGGGTGAAAGAACTTGTCGCGCGTTTTCGCTTGCGCGCATAACGTTGTAAGATTGGTGTTTTGTGGGCCACACACCGCGCGGCCCTGAGATTTTGTGAGGTAACCGTGGGTTCAGTCATCAAGAAGCGCCGTAAGCGTATGTCGAAGAAGAAGCACCGCAAGCTGCTTCGTAAGACGCGTCACCAGCGCCGTAACAAGAAGTAATTCGTTTCGACGAGTTGCGAAAGCGTCGTGCCCGATCGGGTGCGGCGCTTTTTTGCGCGCTCAAGCTGCTGTCGGGGTCAGTAGGTGCAGGCGCTCGCCGACCGTGTTGAAGATGCTGATCACCTCGCACGGGCGTGTGCCAGAGGCGCGCATGCGGTGCGGCGTCGAAGTGTCGAACTCTGCGGCCTCGCCGTGTTCGAGCGTGAGCTCTTGCTCGCCGAGCGTGAGTCGCAACTTGCCCGAGAGCACATAGAGCCATTCGTACCCGTCGTGGCTCTGCGCTTCGCGAGTGGGGGCGTCGGGGTGGTACGTGATCTTGAAAGCGCGCACCTCCGAGGCCTCGCGGGTGAGGGGTGCGATGGTCATTCCGTCGCGTTGGATCGCCGTGCGCCGCACACGCGGATCCTCTGCGGGCAAGGCCAGCAGATCGTCGACGCGAATGCCGAGCTGCCGAGTAAGCGGCAGCAGAAGCTCGAGGCTGGCTTGGCGCTTGCCCGACTCGAGGCGCGAGAGCGTGCTCACCGACATTCCGGCTCGGGTTGCGAGCTCGTCGAGAGTCCAGCCGCGGTCTTGCCTGGCGGCGCGAAGGCGCGGCCCAAGCTGCTTGAGTTCTTGCACGTGAGTGCCGATCCTTTTTTCTGAAGTTCGATTGAAGTATTGCCGATTCGGCAAATCTGCTTGCTAGTATCGCACATTGTCGTAACACTCAGCAGATGACAACACAGAACTGGGATGCAATCATCATTGGCGGAAGCGCTGCAGGCCTCAGCGCCGCGCAAGCGCTCGGGCGTTCGCTGCGGCGCACCCTCGTCATTGACTCTGGTCAGCCGCGCAACCGGTTTGCCCCGCACATGCACAACGTGCTGGGGCACGATGGCAGGCCTCCCGCCAAGTTGACGACGCTCGGACGAGCAGAAGCCGTGCGCTACGGCGTCGAATTTCGCGAGGGGGTCGTGGCTTCGGTGCGCGATGCTGGGGCCACCGTCGAACTCGCGCTCGAGAGCGGCGAGGCGCTGCGTGCCCGCGGCATCGAGTTGGTGCCGCAGGCGGTTGCGAGCGTGCTGAGCGACGAGGCAAACGGTGGTCGCCTCGCCGGGGTGCACACCGTCGACCGGCGAGAGGTAGCGCTCGATGCGATCTTTACGGCTGCCACGCCGCGGCCGCGTGTCGAGGCGGTCGCTAGCCTTGCGCTGACACGCGCCGCCGGGCCCTGGGGCGAGGTGATCGAGGTCGACGCGACCGGGCGCACAAGCCACGCGCGCGTGTGGGCCGCGGGCAACGTGGTTGCTCCCGCCGCGGCGGTGCCCCAGGCGATGGCCGCGGGCGCAACGGCGGGTGCTGCGCTGAACTACGCTCTCGTCGAAGAAGACTTTGACCTGGCAGTGGCAAAGAACAGGGAAGCGCATGACAGTGAATGAGGCACACGAGGATCCCTCGGCCTTCTGGGAGCATCGCTATGCAGGGGCCGAGTCGATCTGGTCGGGTCGCGTGAACGAGACCCTCGCGGCGTTGGTGGGTGAACTCGCTCCGGGCCGCTCGCTTGACCTTGGCAGTGGCGAGGGCGGCGACGTGATCTGGCTCGCCGAGCGAGGCTGGCGGGCGACCGGAATCGATCTTTCGGTGACGGCGACTGCTCGCGCGCGGGCGCGCGCCGAAGAGCTCGGGCTGTCGGCCGAGTTCACCGTCGCCGACCTCGCGCTCTGGGTTGAGGCGGGTGCAGAGAACGAGCGAAGCGCCGAGCCGTTCGATCTGATCACCGCGAGCTTTCTGCAGTCGCCGGTCGAACTGCCGCGCGAACGCATTCTGCGGGCAGCGCTTTCGTGGCTCGCGCCAGGCGGGCGGCTCGTGCTGGTGTCGCACGCCGCCCCGCCTCCGTGGGCGCGCCACGATCAGGCGGCTCATGGCGCGCACGACCCCACGCGCGGCCCGCACTTCATTACACCGGAAGACGAGCTGGCTGCACTCGGACCGCTCGAGAGCGAGTTTGCGGTGCTTGTCGCCGAACTGCGCCAGCGTGAGGTCGCCGACCCGCAGGGAAGCCTCGCGCAGATAGATGACTCGGTGGTTGTGGTGCAGCGGCACCAAGCTCTTCCTGAAGTCCGGTGAGGTCAAGTGGTATACAGCGCTTGTGCTCTGCACTGCGTGCGAGATAGGCACCACGTACGAGAGTTTCAGCCAGAATCTCGCACATATTGAATATTTCGCACGCAATGCGGTGATGGCATGTGAAACATCTCGAGCCGGGTGATGTTGGTAGCCACCGGACACAGCAGTTCATTCAGTGCGCGCCGGTACCCCGTTCCACACAACTTCGAGAAGATCCTGCAGCGGCGGGCCAGCGGCGAAGCCCGCGTCTAGACTGGAGCGGTGTCAAGAACCGTCGCCATCACGTTGCTGTCGAAGCCGGGGTGCCACCTCTGCGATGACGCTCGCGCGGTAATCGAGCGGGGCCGATCCTCGCTGTCTGAAAAACACATCGACACGACGCTTGACGAGATCGATATTCTGCAAGACGCGCGGCTTGCGCGCCTGCACGCCGAAGAGATTCCTGTGGTGCTGATTGACGGGCGGCGGCACGCGATTTGGCGAGTCGACGAGGATCGCCTGACCGCCGCCATCGAGAAGGCTGCGAGGCGGCCAAAGCTTTTTTCACGAACAACCGACACCTCGCGCGACAAGAAGGACGAATAAATGACACTGCGCCACATCGTTTCATGGAAGCTCAGCGGGCAGACTCGTGAGCAGCGCGACGCCCAGGCCGCGGAGGCGATCGCACTGATCGAGCCGCTGCGTGACAGCGTTGAGAGTGTGCGTGCGCTCAGCATTCACCGCAACGAGCTGTTCGACGGTGCGAACTACGACCTCACGCTCATCGCCGACTTCGACGACGAGGCGGGCCTTGAGGCGTACGCGAAGCACCCCGAACACCAGCCCGCGCTGCAGCTGATGCCGAAGATCGCGGAGTCACGGGTGGCGGTCGACTTTACGGTCTGACCGGCTCAATTTTGCCGTCACCGCTCGAGCTTCTGAGCTCAAGCGGCTTGCTTTTTGTGGGCACCAGCGCACCCCGCGCCCGAAGACGTGCGACTCTTCGTTCCTGCCGACGAGTATTTACCCTCGTTTTCCCACTGACTGGGCCTGCCGTTTTTCGCACAACTGGGCTTTGATTGGCGATCAACGGCTAGCCAGGCAAAACAAAGGCGTAGTGCCGTGACTCAAGAACATAATTCTGGCGAACCAGAAAACTCTCAGGCCAAGAAGCGATTCGTCACGAAGGCCAGGGCGATCCTCGCCGGCGGTCTGGTGCTGGGTCTCGGATTCGAGGACGGTGACAGGCGTGTGGCCCGCACTTGACTTGGACACCGCGACCTGCACATATAGCGTCACTCCAAAACCGAGTTAGCTGCGCAAGGCCAATTCTGTAACCGCGCGCTGAGCGAGGAGCACTAGGCTGAGGGCTATGACGCACGACGACGTGAGCACCCCGCCGACACGACATCGCTTCGCAATCGCAGACGGCGGCATCGAGACCGCTCTCGACGAGCGTCTCGGCCAGGTGCTGCCCGAGTTTGCCGCATTCACTCTGCTCGAAACCGAGACCGGTCGCGCAGCGCTCGCCGAGTATTACCGCCCGTTTGTCGAACTTGCCGCCACGAACGGGCTGTCCCTCTTGCTTGATACTCCGACCTGGCGGGCGAACCCCGACTGGGGTGCGTTGCTCGGTTACAGCTCTGAGGCTCTCGACCAGGTGAACGAGAACGCCGCCCGACTCACTCGAGAGACGGCCGAGCGCCATGCGCCCGACCTCAACGTGACGGTCGGTGGGTGCGTGGGCCCGCGCTATGACGAAGGCATCGAGCAAACGATGACCGCGGACGAAGCAGAGCGATATCACGAGCGGCAAGTGCGGGCGCTCGCCGCCGGGGGAGTCGACCGCATCACCGCGGTCACCATGAGCGATGCGGGCGAGGCTCAGGGCATCGTGCGAGCTGCGCGTACGGCCGGCATTGATGTCGTGGTCTCGTTCGCAGTTGGTCCCGACGGGCGGCTCGCCGACGGGGCCTCGCTTGGCAGGGCGATTCTCGAAGTTGATGGCGAGACCAACGCTTACGCGCTTGGCTACTTCGTGAACTGCGCGCACCCCGATGAGGCCTCGCTCGCGCTGCGCCAGGAGAGCGCGAGTGAAGCCGAGAGGCGTGCAGTCAGCGAGAGAATCATCGGCTTCAGACTGAACTCTGCGCATCACGGCGACGACGGCCCGGGCGATGCGCCCGAGCACTTTGCTAAATCGGAGCTTGCCCTACGCGACCTCGCGCCGCGGGCGAGCACCTTCGGCGGCTGCTGCGGCACCGATGCTCCGCACATCGCCGCGATCGCGGCAGAGCTGGACGCTCTCGGCAAAGAGTAGACCGAAAGACGAGTGCCCCGCGGCTCGTAAGAGCTGCGGGGCACTGATCCTTTTCGAAAGAACTTCTACGGAAGCAACCTATTGGAACCCGGCGCTAAGAGCGAAGGCCATTTCTGGCCTTCGCGCACCGGGTCGCGAGGCCGTCTCGGCATCGCCCCGTCCGGCAACGCAAGGGTCTTACGGAAGCAAACGGTTCGGCCCGCGGAACAGGTACGTCGTTTCGCGGATCGACGGCTGGTGCAGCATGAGCATCAGCACGCGGTTCAGGCCCATGCCAAAGCCGCCGTGCGGGGGCACGCCGTAGCGGAAGAAGTCGAGGTAGAACGACAGCTCTGCCGGATCCATGCCCTTGGCGCGCACCTGCTCTTCAAGCACCTCGACGCGGTGCTCGCGCTGGGCGCCGGTCGAGATCTCGGTGCCGCGGTAGATCAGGTCGTAGCTCTTGGTGAGCGACTGATCGTCTTCGTTGAGCATGTGGTAGAACGGGCGAATCGACGCTGCGTAGTCGGTGAGAAACACGAAGTCGTGACCGTACTTCTGCTTGACGTGCGCGGCGATGCGGCGCTCGCCCTCGGGGTCCATGTCGGCGTCGGCGCGGGGCACCTCGTAGCCCTCGGCCTTGACGATCTCTTTCGCCTCGGCCAATGGAATGCGCGGGAACGGGCGCGCGGGCACCTCGATCTCGACGCCGAAGAGCTTCGAGATTTCCTCGCCGTGCTTCTCCTTGACAGCCGAGAGGCCCGAGACCATGAGCTCCTCGTGCAGGTTCATGACGTCTTCGTGCGACTCGACCCAGCTCATCTCGGCATCGACCGAGGTGAACTCGGTCGCGTGGCGTGAGGTGAACGAGGGATCAGCGCGGAACGCGGGGCCGACCTCGAAGATGCCGCCGAAGCCCGCAGCCTGAGCCATCTGCTTGAAGAACTGGGGGCTCTGCGCGAGAAACGCCTTACCCTCGAAGTACTCGACCTCGAAGAGCTCGGCGCGCGATTCGCTCGCCGACGCCATCAGCTTCGGGGTCTGAATCTCGATGAAGCTGCGGTCGACCCAGATCTGGCGCAGCGCGTGCAAGAACGTCGTCTGCACGCGGAAGACCAGGTTCTGCTCGGGTCGGCGCAGGTCGAGAAAGCGCCAGTCGAGGCGCACATCGATGTTGGAGTCATCGGCGACCGGGTTCTCGGGCAGCGCCTTGGTGACGACCGTGATCTCGTCGATCTGAATCTCAACGCCGCCGAGCTTGACGCGCTCGTTGTGCTGCAGTTCGCCGGAGACGGTGATGAAGCTGCCGTGGGTCAGCTCGGAGATGGTCAGCGTGCGGGGCACGAGAATGTCGCTGCGCGGATTCTCGGGATCGGCCTCGCGCAACACGCCGCCGTTCACCAGCTGCACGGCGCCACTCTCATCGCGAAGCACCACGAACTGAACGAACTTCTGGTCGCGCACCTTCTCGACCCACCCCGAAACGGTGACGGGGCCGTCTTCGCGGGCGGCGAGATCTTTGATCAACACACGTTCTTGCATCCCTCAAGTCTATCGGCGCGCGGAGGGGCTCGTCGCGCGTGCCGACGGAAGTGGGAACGGCCGCGCGGGCAGTGCCGTGGCCATCGCCGAACGGCGTCAAGCAGGTGAGGCAAGCCACTCCCCAAGTAATAAGCGGTAAGAATGGGAAGCATAATTTGCGGTTATTTATTGAAGCTTCGTACTGTTGCGAGGTGGCCACCACGACGGTGCCCCACGACGCCACCCGGTGTCACTACGAAAGGATCACCCCGCATGCCTCGCCCACTCAAGACCAGTCTCGCCCTCGCGGCAATCGCGACCGCAGCGCTCGGCCTGAGCGCCTGCGCAAGTAGCGCAAATGCAGCCGGCGACGCATCGCAAGCTGCGAGCTCGAAAGACGGCAGCGCCGAGGTGCTGCTTGTCGCCACCGGTGCCTCACCCAAGCCCTACACCTACCTCGACGAGAACGACGAGCTCACCGGCTACGACATCGAACTCTTGAAGCTCATCGACGAGAAGCTCGACGACGTCGATTTCAAGTACGAGGTTGCCGATTTTCCCGCGCTCTTCGCAGGCCTCGACTCGGGCCGATTCGACATCGTCGCCAACAACCTCAGCGCTACCGAAGAGCGCCGCCAGAAGTACGACTTCTCTGACCCCTACATCGAGGCGCAGTTCGGCATCGCGTTGCCAGCGAATAGCAAGATCGGCAAGGTCACGTCGCTCGATGATCTCGCGGGCAAGCGCACCTACGGAACCCCGGGGCTCAACTTCACGAAGATGCTCGAGGCATACAACGAGAAGCACCCTGAGAATCCGATCGTCATCGAGTACACCGAGCTCGACCTGCAGCTGCAGTTTCAGAACCTCGCCGCCGGCCTCGTCGACTTCACCTTCGCCGAGCGGGTCGTCTACGACGGCTACGGCCCCGACGCAGGTCTCGACCTGACCTTCACTCCGCTCGACGGCGACTACCTGGTCGACACCTACGGCACGAACCTGTACTCGGCCTACGCGTTTTCGAAGGCAAAGGATCACAGCGCTGCGCTCGAGAAGATCAATGGTGCGCTGAACGAGCTGCTCGATGACGGCACCGTCTCTGAGCTCAGCAAGAAGTTCTTCGGGGGTCTCGACGTCACGCCTCGTCGCTAAGCCGTCGCCGCCAGAGAACCCGAGAAGCAGAACACCCGAGAACCAGAGAAACCAAACCCGATAACCCATGCAGATCATTGACTTCGGTGCCATCGGCGAGTACACGCTCGCCCTGCTGCCCTACGTGCCGATCACCCTGGCGATCAGCGTCTTCGCGACGCTGCTCGGCACGGTGATCGGCCTGGCGATGGCCCTCATCAAGATGGCGCGCGTGCCGGTGCTGAGTCAGGTGAACGCGGTGCTGGTCTCGTACCTGCGCGGAACCCCGATTCTCGTGCAGCTACTGCTCAACGTGAATGCGGTGCCGATCGCGATCCTCTACCTCAATCACCAGTTCGGCACCGAGCTCAGCCCGGTCGCCCTCTCACCGTTTCTCGTCGCCGGGCTCACATTCGCGCTCAACGAGGCCGCCTACAGCTCGGAGTCGATTCGGGCAGCGCTCTCGGCGGTCGACCGGCGCGAGATCGAGGCGGCCCAGTCTCTCGGCATGACCCCGTGGCAGACGCTGCGGCGCATCACGATTCCGGTCGCCTCCGTGATCGCGTTTCCGACCCTCGTGAACCACTTCATCGGCATGCTCAAGCAGTCGTCGCTCGCGTTCGTCGTCTCGCTCGTCGAGGTCACGGCCTACGCCAAGATCATCGGTGGTCGCGACTACCGATTCTTCGAGGCGTTTCTCGCGACCGCGATCATCTACTGGGGGCTCACCGTGCTCGTCGAGCAGATTGCCCGCATCGTTGAGCGCCGATTGCAGCGCCCGCCCGTCGGCGCCCAGCGCCAGTCGAGAGGGGTGAGCGTCGCATGATCGGCCTCGACAAGATTGAGAAGCGCTTCTGCGACCGGGTGATCCTCGACGGGCTCTCACTCGAGTTCGCGGCTGGTGAGGTGACCGCGATCGTCGGCAGCTCGGGTGCTGGTAAGTCGACGCTGCTGCGCTGCATCGACTTTCTTGAGCGCCCGGATCGCGGCCGTGTCGTGATCGGCGATCTCACCGTCGACGCCGAGCGCGCCAGCAAGCGCGACGTGCTCGAGCTGCGCCGCCGCACGGCGATGGTGTTTCAGCAGTTTCACCTTTTCTCGCGCAAGACGGCGCTCGAAAACGTCGCCGAGGGACTGCGCGTGGTTCGTGGTCTGTCGCGGCGCGAAGCCGAGGCAGAGGCGAGGCAGCACCTCGATCGGGTGGGGCTCGCCTCGCACGCGGGGCACTACCCGGCGCAGCTCTCGGGCGGCCAGCAGCAGCGCGTCGGCATCGCCCGGGCACTCGCCATGCGTCCGGAGGTGCTGCTGCTCGACGAGCCGACGAGCGCGCTCGACCCAGAGCTGGTCGGCGAGGTGCTCGCCACCGTGCGCGGCATCGCGGCCGACGGCCAGACGATGGTCATCGTGTCGCACGAGATGAACTTCGTGCGGCAGATCGCAGACCGTGTGCTGTTTCTCGAGCACGGGCGCGTGCTCGACGACGCCCCGCCCGAGCAGTTCTTCGGCCCGAAAGTCGGCGAGCGCACCCGCGAGTTTCTGCGCGAGTACCACCTCGCTCGCGGCAACGTCGACTACCAAATCTGACCCCCTGACTCCCCGCGCGCACGTAAACTGCACGCACCCCAGAAAGAGAGCAATCCATGTCTACGACCCCCAGGCCCGTCAAGAGCGTCGGCTTCATCCACCTCGTGCCGTTCGACCCGAGCGACCCGCGCAAGGGGCACGAAGAGGGCCTCGAACTGTTCGAGTACGCCGAGCAGCTCGGCCTCGACAGCGGCTGGGTGCGCACCAGGCACCTGCAGCACGGGCTCTCGTCGCCCGCGGTGTTCTTCGGGGCGGTCTCGCAGCGCACCAAGCGCATCGGGCTCGGCAACGCCGTGATTCCCGTGGGCTTCGAGAACCCCTTCAGGCTCGCCGAAGACCTCGGCACCGCCGATGTGCTGAGCGGCGGGCGCCTGCTGCCGGGCCTCAGCGTGAACGGCCCGTCGTACGACGACGCGCTCAACGACATCGTGCATGACACGGGGTGGCGCGAGGAAGACTACGGTTACGGGCGCATCGAGCGGCTGCGTGAGCTGCTCTCGGGCGCCGCGATTCGCGAGGTGCCCGAATACAACGGCATCGGCGGCGACTTCGACAGCGCCAGGGTCGAGCCCCACAGCGCTGGGCTCTCCGAGCGCCTCTGGTACGGCGGCGGTTCGCTGCGCTCGGCCGAGTGGGCGGGGTCTGCCGGTCTCAACTGGCTCGTGAGCAACATCACCTCGTACGAAGAGGGCGAGGCCGACTTCGCGACGGCGCAGCGCAAGCAGATCGACGTGTTTCGCGCGGCGCATCGCGAGGGTGATGCGGCCCGCGCAACCGTCGCCCGCGTCATCGTGCCGACCGATGGGGCGACAGCCGCGCAGCGCGAGAAGTACGCCGCCTACGTCGAAGGGCGCACACCGCGCACCAAGACGGTGCACGGCGGCCGCACCCTGATCGCCCCAGACGTGACCGGAACGAACAGCGAGATCGTCGACTTCATTCTTGGCGACCCCGCGTTTCAGGCGGCAGACGACTACCTGTTCGAGTTGCCGTTCGAGTTCGAGCTGGCTGACTGGAAGCAGATCCTCGATCAACTTGCGAACGAAATCGCCCCGAGGCTTGGCTGGAGCCCAGCAAAGTGAACGAGACGAGGCTCGCCGACCCCAGCGAATACGAGGCGATCGACCGGCTCATCGACGATGCATACGCGCACGACTACGGCCCGAGCGACCACCGCGACGAGATGCACTTCGCTCGGGTGCGAGCCGAGGCGTTCGACGTTTGGGTCGCTCGTGACGAGACCGGTGAGCTGCTCGGCAGCGTCACAACCCGCAGACCGGGCGGCCCGAGTCTGCACGAAGACGTCGCCGAAGACGAGCTCGATCTCAGGCTGCTCGGCGTCTCACCGGCAGCCCGCAGGCGCGGGGTTGCCGCGGCGCTCATGCGTCGAGCGATTGAGCACGCCTCCGAGTCGGGGTTTCGCGCGGTGTACTTGAAGACTGCCCCGAACATGGGCGGGGCGCATCGGCTCTATGAGGCGCTCGGGTTCGTGCGCACCGAGCACCGCGACGGGCTCTGGATCGGCGGTGAACGCGTGCTCGACCTCTTCTCGTACGTGTACCCGCTCGAGGCAGTCGGCGCGGCTCGTTCACAGGCGTGAAAACCTAGAATGGCTGTGTGAGCGATAAACAGCTGCATTTGGTGCGCCATGGCGAGGTGCATAACCCTGAAGGCGTGCTCTACGGCCGCCTGCCGAACTACCGACTCTCTGAGTTGGGTGAGCAGATGGCAGAAGCCGCGGCTCAAGAGCTCGCGGCGAGCGATCGTGAGGTGTCGAGGATCATCGCCTCGCCGCTCGAGCGCGCCCGCCAGTCGGCGGCGCCGATCGCCCTTGCCTTCAATCTGCCGATCGACATCGATGAGCGCATCATCGAGCCGACGAACGCGTTCGAGGGAACCGTTGGCCGCAGCGCGTTCAAGAATCCGCGCTACTGGTACCGCTACCTGAACCCGTTTCGTCCGAGCTGGGGCGAGCCCTACCGCAGCATTGCCACCCGTGTGCGCGAGGCAATGAACGATGCGTGGGATGCGGATCGCGAGGGCGACATCGTGATGGTGAGCCATCAGGCCGTCGTGTGGGCCGCGCACCGCGACGTGAACGGCGAGCCGCTGTTTCACAACCCCGCTAAGCGCCGCTGCGAGCTGTCGAGTATCACCTCGTTCGAACGTCGCGGCGGTCGCTGGTTCGAGGTCGACTATCGCACGCCCGCGGCGGGGCTCATGCAAGGGTCGGTCGACGTGGGGGCGGTGTGATGAGAAAGCGCCTGCTTTCTGGGGCAGCGCTCGCGATGACGCTTGCCGGCTCGCTCGTGCTCGTCGGGTGCTCGGGCGAGGGCAGCGGCCTTTCTGAGCAGTGGAGCCAGGGCGGCGACAAGGGCTACGTCGCGGGCGATGGATCGACTACCTCGTTTGCCCCGGCAGACCGTGGTGAGCCTGTCGCATTCGAGGGCGTCACCGAGCACGGCGAGCAGTTCAGCTCGGAGCAGACGCTCGGTTCGGTCACCGTCGTGAATTTCTGGTACGCGGGCTGTGCCCCGTGTCGCGCCGAAGCGCCCCAGCTCGTTGAGGTGTTCGAGGAGTTTCAGGCAGAGGGCGTGCAGTTCGTCGGCGTGAATACCCGCGACCAAGAGGCGCAGGCGGTGCAGTTCGCCGAGGAGTTCGGCGTGAACTACCCATCGGTTATGGATAACGCGGGGGAGCGCAAGGCGCAGCGCGCGTTTGCCGGTCAGGTTCCGCTCAACGCCGTGCCCACCACGCTGGTGCTCGATCGTGAGGGGCGGGTGGCGCACCGCGTCGTCGGCCAGCTCGCCGCCGCCTCGCAGCTGCGAACCCTCGTGCAAGAGACGCTCGACGAGGCATAGGCGCGATGGGGCTTGAAGAGACTGTCGCCGGCGGCGGGCTGCTGCTCGCGTCGCTGATTGCGCTGGCTGCGGGCCTCGTCTCGTTTCTCTCGCCGTGCGTGCTACCCCTGATTCCTGGCTACCTCGCATACGTCTCGGGCATCGCTGACGCGAATGCCTCGGTGGCGGCGAATCCCGCCGCTGCGAAGCGCATCGAGCGACGTCGCATGGTGTTCGGTTCGGTGCTGTTCGTGCTCGGCTTCACTGTCGTATTCCTGGTGCTGAATATTCTCATGGGGTCGGTCGGCCTATGGCTCTGGGAGTGGCAAGACGTAATCGTTCGTGTCATGGGCGGTGTGCTGATCTTGATGGGCCTCGTGTTCATGGGGGCGTTCTCGAAGCTGCAGGGCACGACGAGGCTGAAGCTCAAGCCGCGAGTGGGGCTCATCGGCGCGCCGCTGCTCGGCGTCGTGTTCGCAATCGGTTGGGCACCGTGCATGGGGCCGACCCTTGGCGTCGTCATGTCGCTCTCGCTGCAGGCCGGCTCGCTCGGCCGCGCTTCGGTGCTGGCGCTGGCGTATTGCGTCGGGCTCGGCATGCCGTTCGTGCTCGCCGCGTTCGGCTTCGGCTGGATGACGCAGACCATGGCATTCTTTAAACGGCATATACGTGTCGTCAACCTCATCGGCGGCGGCCTGCTGATTCTCATCGGCCTGCTCATGGTGACCGGAATCTGGAGTCAGATCATGTTCTCCCTGCAGGCGGTGATGGCGAACTTTGGCACGATCCTCTGATTCTCACGAGACCGAGCGCGACGGCGCGAAGGCTGAAAGAGTGAAGGCCGAACGCGTGAAGCGAGCCAAGTCGAGCGGCACCGCCGCGACTGGGCGGCCAGAAGACTACGACGACGGCACTCTCGGCGCATCCGACGCGGTAGACGGACGGGGCAAGGTCACCTCGCCCGAGCTGGGCCTGCGGGGCTACCTGCGCTGGTTCTGGCGGCAGTTGACCAGCATGCGGGTAGCGCTGATACTTTTGCTGCTGCTCGCTGTCGCGACGATTCCCGGATCACTCGTGCCGCAGCGCGGCGCAGACCCGAACGGCGTGCTGCAATACCAGCAGGATCACCCCGACCTGTTCAAGGTGCTCGACGCGTTTCCGATTCAGGCCTTCGACGTCTACTCGTCGGTCTGGTTCTCGGCGATCTACCTGCTGCTGTTCGTCTCGCTGATCGGGTGCGTGCTGCCCCGAATCGCGCATCACTGGAAGGCGCTGCGGGGCAAGCCGCCGCGCACACCGGCCCGGCTGCAGCGCATGGCCGGGTACTCCGAACAGCGAATCTCGAACCCGAGCGCGTCGGCCGAAGAGCGCGAGGCATTCGCCGAGCGCGCGATCCTCGAAGCCCACACACTGCTGCGAAGCCAGCACTACCGTGCCGAAGTGCAGCACGTGAAAGCCTCGAAGCATCGCGCCGCTGAGGTGTCGGTGTCGGCCGAGCGCGGCTACCTGCGCGAGACCGGCAACTTGCTCTTTCACATCGCGCTCGTCGGGGTGCTCTTGAGCGTCGCCATCGGCGGGCTCTTCAGCTTCAACGGGCAGCGCGTGCTGGTCGTGGGCGAGTCGTTCTTCAACCAGCTCATCGACTACGACTCGGCGAACTCGGGCACCTACTTCGATCCCTCGACCCTCGAGCCCTTCGCGATGACCCTCGACAAGTTCGACGTCGACTACGTAACCGAGCAAGACGGCAACGAGGTCGCGCTCGGCCAGGTGAAGGAGTATCGGGCGCACGTAACGCTCGAAACGCCCGACGGTGAGACCCGCGAAGAAGTCATTCGAGTCAATCACCCGCTGCGCGTGCACGGCTCGCCCGTCTACCTGATCGCGAACGGTTATGCGCCGACCGTGACCGTGCGCAACGCCGAGGGCACGGTGGTCTACAGCGAGTCGATGCCATTCATTCCGCAAGAAAACCTCAACCTGACCTCGCTCGGCGTGATCAAGGTGCCGTACGGTTTGTCGCGCGATGGCGAGCCAACGCAGCTCGGGCTGCGCGGCTTCTTCTACCCCACGCAGGCAGAGCTCGAAACAGGTGCGTTCACCTCGGTGTATCCCGACCTCAAGAACCCCGTGCTGACGCTCGACGTGTTCGCCGGCGATCTCGGCATCAATGCCGATGCGGGCGGTGTCGTTATTCCGCAGTCGGTATACAAACTCGATACCACGGGCATGGAGCAGCTCACCGGCCGCGCGATTGACAAGGAGTCGCTGAAGCTCACCATCGGTGACACGGTCGACCTGCCCGACGGTATGGGCACGATCAGCTTTGACGCCGCTCCGCGCTATGCGTCGTTCGACGTGATGCGCAATCCGGCGCAGCAGTGGGTGCTGATCTCGGCACTTGCTGTGGTGCTCGGTCTGCTCTCGTCGCTGTTCGTGCCACGTCGCCGCATGTGGGTGAAGGCCATGCAGACCGACGACGGCGTGCTGCTGCAGTACGCAGCGCTCGCGCGCGGCGACGACCCCACGCTCGAGCGCGCGGTCGAGCAACTGCGCGAGCAGCACCGCGAACGCCTGTAGCGGCAGGGGTAACGAGGGGTCCGTAGGCGGGGCCCCTGGCCCGCGCAACTCAGGTCGTTTTGCAACATAACCCTCAGGTCGTGCATTCGACAAAAAGAGAGCTACCCCCAAAGCTCGCTCAGATTGATGCGAACTTTGGGGGCAGCGGGGGGTTGTCGCCTGAAGCGACTGGGCGGTGGTAGCGGGGAGCCAGAATACCGCCCAGGCACATACTACTTCGAAACCGCGGCTGCGGAAGCCTTTTGTGAGAAGTAGACCGGAATCAACGAGAGCAGAATCATAATCGTCGCGACGACGTTCACCTGGTTCACCTCGTTGGGGCGGGCCATTTGGTTCATGATCCAGAGTGGCAGCGTCTCGACCCCCACTGGCGCAGTGAAGATGGTGACCACGATCTCATCGAACGAGAGGGCGAAGGCGAGCAGGCCGCCGGCGACGAACGCGGGGCGAAACTGCGGAAAGGTGATGAGCCTGAACGTCTGGCCGATGCCTGCGCCGAGGTCGGCCGAGGCCTCTTCGAGGTTCGGGTTCATGCGGCGAAGGCGGGCGATCACGTTGTTGAACACCATGACGACACAGAACGTTGCGTGCGCGATGATCATGCCCCAATAACCGACCTGAATACCCATGGGCTTCAGCACCTGGAAGAACGTGTTCGACAGGGCGACACCGGTGACGATGCCGGGCAGGGTGATCGGCAGCACGATCAGCAGGTTCACGACGTGCTGGCCGAAGAACTTGAAGCGCTGCAGCGCGAAGGCCGCGAGGGTGCCGAGCACGAGGGCGAAGGCAGTGGCGACGAGGGCGACGATCACCGAGTTCAAGAGCGCGGCGTGCATGGCGGGGTTCACGATCGTCTTCTCCCACCACTCGAGCGAGAAGCCGGGAATCGGCCAGCCGGGCACCTTGCCCGAGTTGAACGAGTTCATGATGATCACGAACATTGGCACGTACATGAAGACGAGCACGACGAGGGTGACGATTGCGAGACCGATCTTGGTTCCGCGGTTCAGGCGAAGCATGAGGTGACTCCTGGGTTCCAGATCAGAGGTTGTTGAGGGCGCCGGTGCGTCGCACTGCGCTGAGGTAGATGACGATCAGCACGATCGGCACGAACGAGAACGCGGCGGCAAGCGGCGGGTTCAGGTTGATGTTCTGGGCGATGATGCTGCCGATCATCTGCGTCGAACCGCCGACGTACATGGCCGCGATGTAGTCACCGAGGCTGAGCGAGAAGGTGAATATCGAGCCGGCGATCAGCGAGGGTAGCAGCAGCGGGGTGACAACGGTGCGAATGGTGCGAAGCCCGCGAGCGCCGAGGTCTGACGAGGCGTCGTAGAGGTTCTCGGGAATCTGCGCGACCGCTGCATATACCGGAATCGCCATATACGGAAACCAGAGGTAGACGAGGGTGAAGGTCACGGTGAGCACGCCGAGGCCGGGGCCGCTGATGCCGAGCGGCTGCAAGAACCAGTTGAAGAAGCCCTCTTCGGTCCAGACGAGGCGCATGCCGATGATTTTGACGAGGTAGCCCGCCCAGAGCGGCAGCGTGATGAGCACGGCGAGCACTGCGCGCAGCTTCGGCCCCGCGACCTGCGTCATGAATACCGCGAGCGGCACCGAGAAGAGAGCGCAGATCAGCGTGACGGCGATCGCGATGAGCAGGGTGCGCAGCGCGGTCATCGAATAGGCCGAGACGGTCGCGAGCTGCGTGAAGTTTTCGAGTGTGAAGCCCGGCTTCACTCGCGAGGTGAAGGGATCGGTCGTCCAGAATGCGGTGACCAGCATCATGACGAGCGAGAAGATGTAGACGCCGACGAGCCACACCATCGGCAGCGACAGCAGCGCGGCCAGGCGACCCTTCGGGTGCCGGTAGAGGGCGGTAGAGATCGGTCGGGGCTTGCGCGACCGAACGGTGCTGGTGCTCACGGGGTGTCCTCGCTGACGAAGTCGGTGAACCGGTTGGTTTCAGCCCGGCTGAAACCTCCGGCAGATCAGAGAAAGAGTGTTGAGAGAAGAGGATCAGGTGGGTGCCCGCTGGCGGGCACCCACCTCGGCCCATCGGCTAAACGCCGATCAACCCTTCACGGTTGCCCAGGCGTTGGTCCAGTCCTGGTAGTTGGTGCACTTCACGTCAGTGCGACCGTCGAGGCACTGGTCAATGGGAGTGGTCCAGAACCATACGTTCTTGAAGTACTCTTCATCGGTGGCGTTGTAGTAGTCGCAGTGTGCCTTCGCCTCATCACTCATGTCGCAGAATGCGGCGTTCGCGGGAGCCATGCCGAAGTTCATCGCGATGGCACCGTTCACCTTTGGCGACGAGGTGTAGTCCATCCAGGCGTAGCCGCAGTTGGGGTTCTTTGCGTCAGCAGCGAGCATCCAGGCATCTGACCAGCCGGTGCCGCCCTCCTTCGGCAGCACGCTCTTGAACTTCTCGTCTGCTGTTGCCTTGCGCAGCACCTCCCACGAGGTGCCGACGACCGAGTTGCCGCCCGTGAACGAGCTGATGTTCGTCGCGGGCGACCAGTACTCCGACACCATCGCGTTCTGCTGCTTGAGCAGATCGGTGGCCGCCTTCAGCTGCTTCTCGTCGAGTGCATAGGGATTCTTGATGCCGAGGTCTGGCTGGCTCGACATCAGGTAGACGGCTGCCTCGGCAATGTAGATCGGGCTGTCGTATGCGGCGATCTTGCCCGCGTAGGGGCTGTCCTTCTCCCATACGACGCTCCAACTGTCGGGGGTCTCAGTCACGACTTCGCTGTTGTACTCGAGAATGTTTGCGCCGCGGCCGATCGGAATGCCGTAGACGTTGCCGTTGAGCGTGTCATACAGCTGACCCTTCATGCCTGGCACGATGTCGTCGGAGAAGTTCGGAATCAGCTCGGTGTTGAGCGGCTGCACGTTGCCGTCGACGATGAGGCGCAGGCTCGCATCGCCCGATGCCGACACGAGGTCGTACTCCCCTGTGCGCATGAGCTGCACCGCTTCGTCGCTCGTCGCGAACACCTTGCGGTTGACGGTGCAACCGGTCTCCTGCGTGAATGCCTCGCTCCACGCTGGCTCGACGAAGCCCGACCACGCGAGAATGTTGACTTCTTTCTCGTTGTCGCCAAGCTTGTCCATCATCGCGATGTCGGGAACATCGATCTGCAGGCCGCCTGCGGCCTCGGTGCCTGCCTCGCTTGCGCAACCGGTGAGCGCCAGCGCCAGCGCTGCCGCTGCAGCTGCGGGAACTGCCAGTATCTTCTTCATCGCTACTCCTTAGTATGTGATGTGCCCTGATGGGCGGGTTGGTTTTCGGTGGGTAAAAAGGATCGAGGCCGTCTAAGCGGCGTCGCGACTCTGCGTGGGCTCTGATCCCGGAATCGCCACCGCATGATCGCGCTGAAAACGCAGGCGCACGTTGTCGCCGCGCGTAGCACTCGGTGCGGTGCGCGGGGTGTGCGAGTTCTGCTTCTCGACGATGAACCGCACGCCGGCCTCGGTGTCGATGAGGTAGCGGGTGTGCGCGCCAGCGTAGACGATCTCGGCGATGGTGCCCGCGACGTCGACTGCGCCGAGCTCTGCGGGGGCGGTGGCGTCTGCCAGGTGTACGCGCTCGGGGCGCAGGCTGTGAATGCGGGCCTCGCCGAGCAGCTGCTGCGACACCTCGGCGTTCAGCAGGTTGGTGACGCCGAGGAAGCTCGCGACGAACTCGGTCTCAGGGAACTCGTAGACCTCGCGCGGTGCGCCGACCTGCTCGATCTTCCCGTTGTTGAACACAGCTACGCGGTCGCTCAGCGTGAGCGCCTCTTCTTGATCGTGGGTGACGAAGATGAAGGTGATGCCGACCTCGCGCTGAATCTGCTTGAGCTCGATCTGCATCTGCTCGCGCAGCTGCTTGTCGAGTGCACCGAGCGGCTCATCGAGCAGCAGCACTTTGGGTCGCAGAATGAGCGCGCGGGCCAGGGCGATGCGCTGGCGTTGGCCACCCGAGAGCTGCGAGGGGCGACGGTCGGCGACGTGGCTCAGGCGCACCTGCTCGAGCGCCTCGCCGACGAGCTTCTTGCGGGTCGCCTTGTCGATCTTGCGCACGGCGAGGCCGTAGGCGACGTTCTCAGCGATCGACATATGCGGAAACAGTGCGTAGTCCTGAAACACCGTGTTGACCTGGCGATCGAACGGTGCCGAGCTGGTGACGTCGTCGCCATGCAGCAGAATCTTGCCGGCGCTCGGTTCTTCGAAACCGGCGATCATGCGCAGCACTGTTGTCTTGCCCGAGCCCGAGGGGCCGAGCATCGAGAAAAATTCGCCCGCGCGAATGTCCATGTCGAGGTCTTTCACCGCGGTTATGTCGCCGAAGTGTTTGGCCAGGCCCTGCAGCGAGACGGCCACGTCTGCGGTCTTCAGCAGGCTGGTGTGCTCCTCGTGCATGCGGCCGCGGGATTCACCGAGATCGAAACCGGTGTTCTGGGCCTGGGTGCCATCTTGCGTCATTGCGTGCTCCTCGAACGACTGTGTTGGAATGTCAGAAACATTAACATAGGAAATTAGATGTTTTGGAACTATATTTGACTTCAAGGATCACGATTCGGTCACGGCGGGCCCGCGCGGCTGCGGCGAGCACTCAGTGTGCGCTCATGCTTCTCTTGGCAGACTGGGCTGTGGTCTTGCGACTTTCTGAATGTGACTGCCGCCACCCATCAGGCACCGAATGCGAGAGTATTGCTTGAACAATGGTTGATCCTCGCACCAAATATCGACTTCGAATGCGCGAAAGGAGTGACGATGGATCCTCGGCAGGCCTCGCCCGCTTCAAGCCGTCTGCGTAGCGCGGCATTTGCGCCCATCGGCGATGAGGGGCGTGCCGAGCTCGTAGAGACCAGGCTGCTTCAGGCCATTTCGAGCGGCGCATTCATCGAGGGCGAGCGGCTGCCGAGCGAAAACGAGCTGTCGCAGCTCTTTGGTGTCGCGCTCGTCACCGTGCGCGAAGCGCTCGGCACGCTGCGCCACCGCGGGCTCATCGACACCAAACGTGGCAGAGGCGGCGGCAGCTTCGTTCGCTCAAGCCCAGGTGTCGTCGAAGAGGTCAACACGAGGGCGCTCACGGCGATGCCGCGCGTCGCGCTCGCCGACCTCGGCGTGATCTACGAGGTGATCGTTTCGGCCTGCGCCGAATACGCATGCCTGCGCGCCACCGAAGACGAGCTCGAAGTCGTGCAGCGCGTGCTGGTTGACGCGCGCGACCTGCCGCCCGGACCCTGGCGCCGCCGCATCACCGATGTGCAGCTCGAACTTGCCGCGCTCAGCCAGTCGGTGCGGCTGACTTCTGAACACGTGCGGGTGCAGACCGAGTTCACCCCGCTGCTCGCGCTGCAAGACGCACAGGTCGAACAGCGACACCTCACTCACGACTCGCTGCTCGCGCAGATCGAAGCGACGCGCGAGGGCGACGTGATGAAAGTCCGCGAGGTAGTTCGCGCGAGCGTCAGAAGCTCGGTGCGGTGGCTTGGCGGGCTTCGCACCGAACTGCAAGGCGACTCGGCTTCTGAGCAGCTTCGTGCAACACTTGAGAGGTATCGCGGCCAGAGTGGCACCGCGAGCTTCACGGGGGAGGCGGCGTGAGCGCAGAGCAGAACGCGCAGTGTGAGCAAGTGATCGCACACTTCGACGAATTCGTCGACGGCATCTTTGCGCCCCTCGAAGCCTGGCTGCCTCGCTTGCAGCAGCAGCTTTCAGAACGCCTCGTGCAGGGGCCGATCACGGGGGCTCAGCTCACCGCGCTCGTCGAAGCAGAGGCTCACGCCGTGCTCGAATCGACCGACCGGCCGCTCTATGGTGCGGGCTTTTGCGCAGCAGAGAACGTGGTCGACGAGGGCAATCCGCTCTCCTGGTGGCAAGGCCCCGAGCGTGCGCTGCTCGCATCATCGACCTTCGGCCCCGGCCAGGCGGCGATCGACCTGCACCGCCTCGAGTGGTATCGGGTGCCCGCCTCGACGCTCGAGCGGCACATTGCCGGCCCGTTCGTCGACTACCTCTGCTCGAACGAGATCACTCTCACCGCTTCGATTCCCCTGATGCTTGACGGAAAGTTCTCAGGAGTGCTGTGCGCCGACGTGCTCGTCGCCTCGCTCGAAGACCTGCTACTCCCAATGCTGCACAATCTCGACGGTGCAGCTCTCGTGAACTCGAGCGGTCGGGTCGTCGTCTCAACGCACCACGGCTACGAGACTGGCGATCGATTCGCGAGTGACGTCGAGTCGGTGCGCTCGGAGCGCTACCCCTTCAGCTTGGCGCTGCCATCGCCGGTCGCGGCCTGATCCTCTCTCCATGGTCTGAGCCCACCCTGCTTGAGACCGAACTGCCAGTTCACAGCAAGCCGTGATCGCACGAGACTAGGCTTGAGAGCCGTGCTGCAGTCGCTCGAACACCTCGAACAATACTCAACTATCGCGCTCTATTCGGCCATGGCCGTCTACGCGATCGCCTTCGTCTTCTTTGTGGTCGATCTGGCCAACAGAAGCGGCGATGGCGGGGGTGCGCTTCCCGAGACCGACGCGAAGGGTCGAGTCGTCGTGCGCAGTCGGTCGCTGCGCATCGGCTTCGCGTTGACGGTGCTCGGCTTTGCGTTGCACCTCGCGGCCACGCTGCTACGTGGGATCGCCGCCGGCCGCGTGCCATTCTCGAACATGTATGAGTTCTCGCTCACCGCGACAACCGCCATCATCGCGATCTTCATTCTGACCCAGTTCTTCGTCGACGTGCGTTTTCTGGGCGCGCTCGTCACCGGCATGACCGTGCTGTTTCTCGGTGTCACCAAGGTCAACTTCTATCGCGAGATCGTGCCGCTGCCGCCGGCTCTCGACACCTACTGGCTTGTGATTCACATTCTTGTCGCGGTGCTTGCCGTCGGCTTCTTGACTCTCTCCTTCGGACTCTCGGTGCTGCAGCTGATGCAGACTCGCCGCGAGAACGCGATCAAAGCAGGCGAGACCGGGGTGCTGCGCTTCCTCCGTGGGTTTCCGAATGCGATTCGCCTCGAAGACCTCGCCTACCGCATGGCCATCATCGGTTTCGTGTTCTGGACCTTCACGCTGATCGCCGGCTCGATCTGGGCCGAGCGCGCCTGGAGCCGCTACTGGGGCTGGGACACGAAGGAAGTCTGGACCCTCGTGATCTGGGTGCTCTACGCGGGCTTCATTCACGCTCGCGCGACTCGCGGATGGCGCGGCACCCGCTCGGCGTGGTTGTCGATCGTCGCCTACGGCGCAGTGATCTTCAACTTCACGATCGTGAACGTGTTCTTCAAAGGCCTGCACGCTTATTCCGGGCTTTGACCTCTGGCGGACGAGTCGGCCGACTCCCGAGGGCAGAGCCGCGAGACTCTGCGCCATAGCCGCGCGACGCGATACGCTCAGTACGCCGCGGGGCCACGAACATTTGACGAGTGGATAGCAACCCCTCGAATGGATAGCTTATCCACCGTGGTTAAGCCGTCCACTCGACGACTTCCTATCCACTCGCGAGCGAGTGAGGGCATGACGGTGAGATGATCAGGCCTGCTGGGCCTTCTCGGTCTCGGCCGCCCGCGTGCACCGCGTCGCCGGGCTCTCGCCGCGGGGGTCTTCTGCGGTCGCGTTGAAGCGATGCATCAGCATCTGCAACTGCGCGAGCTCGTCTTCGCTCCACTCGGCGAACCGCACCAGGTAGTCGGCCGAGATGCGCGCCTGGATGCCCTCGATCGCTGAGTGCGCCGTCTCGCTTGCGGTCAGCAGACTGACTCGGCGATCCGACTCTGCCTCTTTCGCGTCGACGAGACCGAGCGAGCGCAGCTTCGTGACCTGCCGGCTTACCATGGCCTTGTCCATGTCGAGGATGCTGCCGAGCCCGGTCGCGGTGACCGGCCCCCGGCGCAGAATCGTCTGCAGAATCATCATGCCCGGGCCGCGCAGCTCGGGGTGCACCTCTTCGGCAAAACGAGTCCAGCGGGTTCTCGCGGCCGCAAACGACTGCGAGAACTCGCTGATGATCTCAGAGATCACCTCTTCGCGGGTGTGCTCATGCATGGTTCAAGCCTAGGCGTCGCTGCGCTTCGACGAGTCCACGAGGCCAGGCGCCGACGAGTCAGTGATGACGGGCACCGAGGCGGTGTCGACGCTCAGCGCGACCGACTGGCCGATCTGCTCGACGGTGCCGGTGCGAGGGGACGCCTTGCCTGCCATGCGCTGCGCATTGTTCTTGGTGCCGAGCGGAATATTCGGCAAGAAGATCACGGCGATGATCGCGATGGCCGCAACGGGCGCAACCGAGAGAAAGACGTCGCCAATGGCGTGGCCGTATGAGTCTTCGACGACCAGGCGCAGCGCGGGATCGAGCTCAGACATCTTGGGAATCGTGCCATTCTTGAGCGCCTCAGCACCCGCGAGGGCCGCGGGGTTCGTCTGCGCGAGCTTCGCGAGCCCATCGGTCATGAGCTCGGTGACGCGGTGACCGAGTACGGTGCCCATGACTGACATGCCGGCGCTGCCGCCGAGGGTTCTGAAGAACGTCACGGCGCTCGAAGCGGCACCCATCTGCGACGGATCAACCGTGTTCTGCACGACGAGCACGAGGTTCTGCATGGTCATGCCGATGCCGCAGCCCATGATGAACATCGAGACTCCGACGTACCAGAATGATGTGTCGTAGCGAATCTGCCCCATGAGCACGATGCCGATCAGCAGTGCGATCGCGCCCGTGACGACGAACGCCTTCCACTTGTTGTAGCGGCTGATCAGTTGGCCGATGATCGTCGAAGAACCGAGCACGCCCGCCATCATGGGCAGGGTGAGCAGGCTCGACTCGATCACGCTGCGGCCGCGGGCGATCTGCATGTACTGACCGAGGTAGACGACGGTTGCGAACATGGCAATGCCGACGGCGACGCTTGCGACGACCGACATCGTGAAGGTCGCGCTTTTGAAGAGCGTGAGGGGGATCAGCGGCTCTTCGGCGCGCAGCTCTACGAAGACTGCAATCACCAGCAGCACGATACCCGCGCCGACCATGAGCGCGGTCTGCCACGAGACCCAGTCGAAGTCGCCGCCCACGAGGGTGATCCAGATGAGCAGGCTCGAGAAGCCGGCCGAGATGAGCACTGCGCCCGCGTAGTCGAGCTTGACCTTGCGCTTGCTGGTGGTGAGGTGCAGGGTGAGCTGAAGCATGATCAATGCGACGACCGCGAAGGGAACGGCGACGTAGAAGTTCCAGCGCCAGCCGATCGTGTCGGTGAAGAGACCGCCGATGAGGGGGCCGCCCACGGTTGCGACCGCCATGATCGCGCCCATGATGCCCATGTACTTGCCGCGCTCGAGCGGGCTCAAGATCTCTGCGAGCACGATCTGGCCGAGCACGCCGAGGCCGCCGACGCCGAGGCCCTGAACCGTGCGGAACGAGATCAGCCACGTCGCGTCGTGCGCCATTCCAGCGAAGATCGAACCGAGGGTGAAGATGATGAGCGCGAGCTGCAGCAGCACCTTCTTGTTCGTGAGATCGGCGAGCTTGCCCCAGATCGGGGTCGAGATGGCCGAGGCGAGCGAGGTTGCCATGACGACCCAGGTGAAGGTCGCCTGGGTGCCGCCGATGTCGGCGATGATGCGCGGCATCGAGGTGCCGACGACGTTCATCGCGAGCATCGACACGAAGGTGCTCATGAAGATGCCGGCGAGTGCCCAGTTCTTGGCGCGCCCGTGCAGCACGAGCGGCACTGTGCCGGTTTTCGGGCTCGATGAGGTTGGGGTTTGAGACATTGAGGTGTGGTTGCCTTCGTTTGAGGGACGAGGATCGCGGCGCGCAGCGGGCTTCGCCCGGCACGCCGAATAAGTTGACGATAATCAACTATATGCGATTGGTTGACTTTCGTCAACTAATGGCGCTCTGCGGGGTTTTGCTTGCTGCGGACGCCTCTTCTGCTTGCCCCGGGCCGCACTCGCGTGCGGCCGAGATCCTTTTCGAGCCGCAGTAGTGCACGTATTGCGCTCTGATCGCCTCCGATACCGCACTTCGCGCACTATCAATCGGCAGGGCACCTCGGCGAGAGATGCGAGAATAGAGAAATGGCTCTCGCAGACGGCTCAGGCATCATTCGCATCGGTGTTATCGGGGGCGGTCAGCTCGCTCGCATGATGGTGCCGCCGGCCGTGCACCTCGGGCTGCGCATCAGCGTGCTCGCCGAGACCGAGGGGTCGAGCGCCGAGCGCGCCGCAGACCGCGTGGGCGACTACCGCGACCCCGAGACTGTGTTCTCGTTTGCCGATACCGTCGACGTGGTGACCTTTGACCACGAGCACGTGCCGCCGAGCATTCTGCGCGAGCTCGAGTCGCGAGGAGTCAGCGTGCATCCGCGCCCGGACGCCCTGCAGTTCGCGCAAGACAAGATTCTGATGCGCGAGAAGCTCACCGAGCTCGGCGTGCCGGTGCCCGCCTGGGCGGCCGTTACCAACGAGGCCGAGCTTCAGGAGTTCATCGACACGCACGGCGGCCGCGCCGTGGCGAAGACCGCGCGCGGTGGCTACGACGGCAAGGGCGTGCGCGTGATCTCGAGCGCTGCCGAGGTGCGCGACTGGTTCACCGCGCTCGCCGAAGACGGCCGCGGTGGTGCGCTGCTCGTTGAAGAGCTCGTCGACTTCGTGCGCGAACTGTCGCAGCTGGTCGCTCGTCGCCCGAGCGGTGAGGTGCGCGCATGGCCCGTGGTCGAGACCATTCAGCGCGATGGCGTGTGCGCTGAGGTGCTCGCTCCGGCGCCGGTGCAGCACGCGCAGACGCACTCTGCCGATTCTTCTGGCTGCCGCAGTGGCGGCACCGCAGCCGTAGTCGAATGCGATTGCATTCTTTGTACGGCTGCGCGCATCGGCCTCACCGTGGCCGAGGGTGTTGGCGTCACGGGCGTGCTCGCGGTCGAGATGTTCGAGACCGCCGACGGGCGGGTGCTCGTGAACGAGCTCGCAATGCGCCCCCACAACTCGGGCCACTTCTCTATCGAGGGCTCCGTTACGAGCCAGTTCGAGCAGCACCTGCGCGCGGTCGCAGATCTTCCGCTCGGCGAGACGGCGATGACCGCGCCCGCTGCGGTGATGGTGAACGTGCTCGGCGGCCCCGCCGAGGGTCCGATGCCGGTGCGCTACGCCGAGGTGCTGGCTGCACACCCGCGTGCCAAGGTGCACAGCTACGACAAGCTGCCGCGGCCGGGCCGCAAGGTTGGTCACGTCACCGTTACCGGCGAGGATCTCGCGTCGACGCTCGCCGAGGCGCGCGCCGCCGCGGCCCTCTTCGACTGAGCTGCGACTATTGACAGCGCTTAGCCGCTGTGAAGTAGCCTGCACACATGGCTTCGCCTTCGTGGACAAATAATGAGCTGAAGCGGCTCGGCGTCTACCTTCGTGACGGAGTGGCGAAGGGAAGCTTTCCGAGCTACGACAAGGTACGGCTTCACTACGGTTTGCTCGCAGCCGACGTTCAAGAGCGAATCAAGGCTCAAGAGTGGAAGCATCTTCTTGGAAGGCAGCGGCTTGAGGTCACGTCGCGAGCAAAAACTCTCGATACTTTGCGAGAAAAGCTTCGTAGGGATCGATCGACCCCGCTCTCAAATGTTCAGGACATAGCAGGAGTGCGGTTCGAGGCAGAGATGTCGTTGGGTGAACAGCGCGCCGTCGCCGAGACCATCGCGCTGTTGTTCGAGCACGATCCTGAATACGCTGTGCATGACCTGCTCTCGACGCCCCACAGCGGTTACCGGGCGTTGCATGTATGGCTGAGGCTGCCTGAGCGCGTAGAAGTGCAGGTTCGTACTCAGCTACAGGGAGCATGGGCAAACTTGTATGAAGAAGCTGGCGACCTCTTCGGGCGCGGTATTCGCTACGGGGAGCCACCCGCTCGGGCGACCGACCAACTCAAGGTCGAACATCTCAAGCAATTCTCTCTCAACGAGATTGCGTCTATGGAACGAGACCACGATGTGCTTTATCGAATGGTGGACGAGTTTCAGCAGCAACTGCGCCGATATCAGATTGAGTATCCCGCGGATTGGGCCGCGAGAATGAGCGATCCGCGTATTCAGGCTCTTATGCAAGATTTCGATCGTCGCAAGACTGAGCTCTATCAGGTCGAGGGTGATCTGCACAGAAAAATTCAGCGATTGACCCGTGAGCTTACGTACAATGAGACCCAGGAGGGAATGGCGTGACTGGCTTCTTAATCGAGTATCACCGACCTTCGGGCGACTGGAGTTTGCAGTCGTTCTCTGGTGAGAACGGCTACCGCCGCGCGATGGAAGACTCATTCATGCTCGAGCGCGCCCGTAGAAGCGAAGAATTCGAGGTCGCTGCCCTCGCCTCGGACTCTGTTGAGACCCTGAAGTCAACCCACTCAAGGTACTTCAGGGGTATCGAGCGTGAGCCAGGCTTCTCGTCAAAGTGGGCCGACAGCCTCGCGCACTGACCCGCCAATCGGCAACGCAGGCACCCACTACCATTGACCCTATGAGCGAGCGCACTGCAGACACCCCACTCGTTGGCGTCATCATGGGCAGCGACAGCGATTTCTCGGTAATGAGCGACGCCGTGCAGGTGCTGCGCGAGTTCGGCATCGCCCACGAGGTCGAGGTCGTGAGCGCCCACCGCACCCCCGACAAGATGGTCGCATACGCTCGCGGTGCCGCGGTGCGTGGCATGAAGGTCATCATCGCGGGCGCCGGCGGCGCGGCCCACCTGCCCGGCATGGTCGCCTCAATGACCACGCTGCCCGTCATCGGCGTGCCGGTTCCGCTCGCGAAGCTCGACGGCCTTGATTCGCTGCTGTCGATCGTGCAGATGCCCGGCGGTATTCCGGTTGCGACGGTCAGCATCGGCGGTGCGAAGAACGCTGGTTTGCTCGCAGCGAGGATCCTCGGATCGTTCGACACCGAACTTGCGACAGCACTCGACGTCTACGCAAAAGACCTCGAGACCCAGGTCGAGGCGAAGAACGCGGCGCTCAAAGCCAAGCTCGACTGAGTCGGCAGTCGGCAGCCAGCAGCGGTCGACGAGGCAGTGCGCCGCGCCAGCTACATGTTCGCGTGAATCTCCCACAGCTGCCACGCGGTGCTGCGCCAGCCGTAGGTGCGGTTGCGGTCTTCAGCGAAGATGCGCAGCCTGGCAAGCTCTGCGGCCCCGGCCTCTGAGGTGAGCCGCGCGAGAGTGGCCGCGAACTCGGCCTCGCTCGCCGCGCCGACCGCGGCATCGAGCGCCAGCTCGGCTGCGGCCTCGCACTCGCCATACAGCACGGGCACATGTGAGGCGATCGCGCCGAGCACCTCGTAACCGGCGCCGAGCACGCGCTGCGGCAGCGCCAAAAACATTGCGCCCGAGAGAATGGCCCCGACCTCTGCCAACTGTTCGACCTGCACGACGCGCGCACGGTGCTGCAGCGACTCTCGCATCGGCGGCAGCGGTTCGGTGCCGAGGTAAATGATCACGAGCGGGGGCAGGGCCGGGTTCGCTTCCATGGCGTTCAGCAGCCAGTCGAGCCGGCCGTTCTCGCCGGGCATAGCCGTCGTGGCGACGTATTGGGTGGGAAGCGAAAGCGCCGCGCGCGTGCCCGCCGACTCCGCGTTCTGCAGGTACTCGACGGGAGACGCCAGCGGCAGCACCTGCACGTCGACGCCGAAGAGGTCGCGCACTTCTTCGGCCACCACGTGGGTCGGGGCGAGCAGCGTGTCGGCGAGGCGTGCGGCCCGCTTCACGAATGCCCGGTACGCCTTTGCCTGCGCCGTGCCCATCAGTTCGGGGGCGCTCCACGCGAGCGTGTGCGGAACATAGACCGAGGTCTGCGAGCCGTCATCTTCGGCGCGCGAGCGCAGCGGCAGCATCGGGGTGTTCGAGTGCACGAACTCGCCGTCGAGCGGTCTCGCGGTTGCCCCGGTGCGCCAGAGAATTGGCAGCGATCCGGTATTCAAGGGCACGGCCTCGACGCTCGCGCGTGCCGAATGGAACACCGGCGGGGTGGCATCGCGGGCCACCAGCAGGCGCGACGAGCAGCCGCGGGGGGCGGTGTCTGCCAGCGCCTCGGCGAGGCTGCGCGCGGCCGACGCCTGGGCCCGTGCTTCGAGATCGGGGAAGGGCTCCCCGATGAGGGTGAGTGTAGCCACGACCCTCCTTCGGCGTGCAAAGCAATACAAGACAGTTAGCTGATAGTAGTCTACGCAACTCGAGAGGCGGTGCCTGACGAAAGAGTGAGAGTTCGAAGCTCGCTGCACCGAGTGATCGGTATTTGCGCGATCTGCCGAGGCCGCTCGGCGGGTTACCAGCACTCTCCCCGCGCGACCTCTTACGCTTAACCCCATGCGTGTTCTTCTGACCGGCGGCGCCGGCTACATCGGATCTCACACCGCGCTCGTGCTGATCGAGCAAGGGCACGAGGTGCTGGTGCTCGATGACTTCTCGAACAGCAGCAGTGAGGCGATTCGCCGGGTTGAAGCGCTCACCAGCGCCAGCATTACGGTGCTCGAGGCCGATCTCGCAGACCTCGAGGCGGCGCGCACCGCACTCGCTGGCGAGGCTTTCGACTCGGTGATCCATCTCGCCGGCCTCAAAGCCGTGGGCGAATCTACCGAGCAGCCGACGCGCTACTACCGCACCAACCTCGTCTCGACGTTGAACCTGCTCGAGCTGATGCGCGAGCGCGACGTGACACGTTTGGTGTTCAGCTCGAGCGCGACCGTCTACGGCACCCCGCAGCATATGCCTCAGGGCGAGGATCACCCGGTCGGGCAGGGCATCACCAATCCCTATGGGTTCTCGAAGGCGATGAACGAGCAGATCATTCGCGACGCGCAGGCCGCTTGGCCCGAGCTCGGCGCGGTGCTGCTGCGCTACTTCAATCCGGTGGGCGCGCACCCGTCGGGGCGCATCGGCGAAGACCCTGCCGGCATTCCGAATAACCTGATGCCGTTCATCTCGCAGGTTGCGGTGGGCCGTCGCGACCGCCTCATGGTGTTCGGCAACGACTACCCGACTGTCGATGGCACGGGCGTGCGCGACTACATTCACGTCATGGATCTGGCCGAGGGGCACGTCGCTGCGCTCGAGCACTTGAAGACTGGCGTTGCTGCGTACAATCTCGGCACGGGGCGCGGGTCAAGCGTGCTCGAGGTCGTGCGTGCCTTCGAGGGTGCCACCGGTGTGAGCGTGCCCTACGAGATCGTCGCAGCCCGAGCGGGTGACATCGCCGAGGCGGTGGCTGATCCTCGTCGAGCCAATGACGAACTCGGCTGGAAGGCGACCCGCAGCCTCGACGAAGCGTGCCGCGACAGCTGGGCGTGGCAGTCAGCCAACCCGAACGGATACGCCGCGTGAGCCTCGACCTCGAACGGCCGATTCGCAACCCAGACACGGGTTCGGCCCCGCTGATGACGAAGCGAGCTCGCTGGCTCGTGGTGCTCGGATTCTTGCTGCCGGGCAGCGCGCAGCTGCTCGCGGGCAACCGCAAGCTGGGCCGTTTCGGGCTGACCGCAACCGTCACCCTGCTCGTGTTCGGCGTGTTCGTGCTCGTCGGCATGCAGACGGCACGCGAGTTCACGCTGTCGGTGTTCACGAACTCGATCGTGCTGCTCGTGCTGCAGGGCGTGATTCTTGCCTATGCGGTGCTTTGGCTCGTGCTCGGGCTCGACACGCTCCGGCTCACGAAGCTGGTGCGCGTCACCCCCAATTGGCGGGTGCCCGTGGCGCTGCTTTCGGTGCTGCTGACATTCGCGCCCGTGCTCGGCGCCGGGTGGGCAGCGACGGCAGTGGGATCGGCGCGCGGCGCAATCGGCGACATCTTCGGGGGCGGCGCACCCGCGGTCGAACCGGTCGATGGGCGCTACAACATTCTGCTGCTGGGTACCGATGCGGGTGTTGACCGCGAGGGTATGCGGCCAGACAGTATCTCGCTCGTGAGCGTTGACGCAGAGACCGGACAGTCGGTGATGATTGGCCTGCCCCGCGAGCTGATCGATATGCCCTTCCCTGAAGATTCGCCGATGAACCCGATCTTTCCAGAGGGATTCTGCGTCGAGCCGAACAACTACGTGCCCGTTGACGATGGCTACGACTGCTTCTCTACCGGCTATTTGAACGCGCTCTATACCGAGGTGCAGGTTTCCGGGTCACCGTCGTACGAGGGCATCTACCCCGATGCTATCTCGCAGGGTTCTGAGCCCGGTATCGAGGCGACGAAAGACGCGGTCGAAGGTGCGACTGGCCTGACCGTGCAGTTCTACGTGCTGATCGATATGCACGGATTCTCAGCGTTGATCGATGCGCTCGGGGGAGTGACCGTCGACGTGCAAGAGCAGGTACCTGTGGGAGGACGTGAAGATCCAGACACCGGTGAGTGGGTCGATGTCGCCTGGTACATCGAGCCTGGCGTGCAAACCCTGGACGGAGAGAACGCGCAGTGGTACGCGCGCTCGCGTCACGGCTCTGATCGCGGCGACTACGCACGAATGGATCGTCAGCGAGAGCTGCAGGCCGCAATTCTCGCGCAGATGAGCCCCGCAAATGTATTGGTGCGCTTCCAAGAGATCGCTGCTGCCGGTGTCGACCTGGTCGCAACCGACATTCCGGAGTCGATGCTCGGGCGGTTCGTGACGCTTGCCGGCAAAGCGAAGAACTTCACGCCGGTGACGGTGCAGTTGACTCCGCCCGCGTTTGATCCGGAGTACCCGGACTATTCGCTCGCGCACAGCCTGGTTGCAGACGGCGTGGCGCAGGCTTCGCCTGCCCCCGAAGAGGAGTAGTAGCGCGCGGTACGTTACGGTTTGCCGCTGAGACCGCGCCTGCCGTCGCGCCACCCGCGATACGCTTCGGCAACGCCCATGGACTTGCCTCGGCGCAGGCGGCCAAGCCCTTCGCGCCCAGCCCGATAGGCGACTGCGCAGGTGTTGGACAGAGGACCGATGCCTGCCTTGCGCGCGAACAGCACCATGTTGCGCACACCCAAATACATCGGGTGCGCCCCCGGCTGCTGGTAGGCGACCTCGTCGGGCACGATCAAGCAGTCGAGGCCTTGCTGGGCGAGTCGCCAACCGGTGTCTACGTCTTCGAAGTAGAGAAAGTACTCTTCGGCGATCCAGTCGATGCGCTCGAGCGCCTCGGCGGTGTACATCGCGATCGCCCCGTCGACCCACTCGACGGGGTATGGCATGTCATCGCGCGGTTCGCTCAGATGAAACGCGCGGCCGCCACGAGTCAGGCTGCCACCGGCCGAGAAAACCCGTGAGCGATCCGACGCGAACTTCAGCAGGGGGGCTGCGCAACCCTCGCGGCCGTCGAGCGCACCGAGCAGGCGCTCGGCAAGCCGGTCTGAGAACACCGCGTCGTGCGTGAGCACGAGCAGCGAGTCGCCCCGCAGGTGGTCGCGAGCCTCATTGACAGCAGCACCGTAGCCCGGATTATCGGGGCGAGAGATCAGCATGGTTCGATCGGCGAGGGGCATCGCCGCGAGATCAGAGTCTTTCAGGGTGCCGCCGTTATCGACGATGAGCACCTGGCGTGCCTGCAAGGTTTGCGCTTCAAGCTGAGTGAGCACCGCGCGCACGAGGTCGTGATCGCGATACGCGATGACCAGGCCGATGTAGCCGCTTCCGGAGCGCGGGTTCTGGGTGGTGCCGCTGATGGTGAACTCCTGACCCGTCTAGACTAGAAAAATGGCCGCTGCACACCGATCTGACGACCCGACGCAGCATCGGGAGCGGTCCGTGCTCAGTCTGACGAAGTATATCCCGTACCCCTCAGTGACCCACGCCGGTGGTCAATACGTGCTTGCGCACGACCGGGCGCTTGAGGGGTTTGCGGCCGTCGAGAATCTCGCGCCAGACATTCCGCTCAACCGAGAGGCACTGCCGCTCGTTGCCGATGGCCCATCTGCCTCGCTGCTCGACGGAGCGCATCTCGACGGCCTGACACTCAAGCTCGCGCGCCTGGAGTCGGTGTGGGCGGGCAGCTCGATCTACTGGCAAGTGCGGCGACTGTTTCGAAGCGATCGCGCACCGTGGGCGAAGCTCGAAGCGGCAGATGCGGTTGAGCTGCAGTGGTCCGAGATGATCGCGCTCGCGCCAGCAATCAAGCGCCGGCTGCCCAACACACCGCTCATCGGTGTCGCGCACGACATCATCACGCAGCGCCTCGACCGGCAGGCTCAGGGGCAAGGATCAGCCCTGCGTCGGGCGTTGTTGCGTTTGGCCGCGGCACGAAGTCGTCGGCGCGAGGCAAGGTCGTTCAGCGCGGTCGACCTGCTCATCGTGTTCAGTGAGAAAGACGCCGTGCTCGCCAGATCGCTCGCGCCCGGGGTGCGAGTCGAGGTGGTGCACCCGGGGCTGGGCCCGACTGATCCTCGCCCTCGTGCGCCGCACGTCGAAGAACCGATCGTGCTGTTCACCGGTGCGATGAACCGACCCGAGAACTCGACGGCCGTGACCTGGTTCATCGACGAGATGTGGCCGCGAGTGCTCGACGCAGTGCCGGCCGCGCGTTTCGTGATCGCCGGTGCGAAGCCATCGGCGGCGCTCGCCGCGAAGGTGTCGGAGACGCCTCGAGTCGAGCTCACCGGCTTTGTCGAGTCGCTCGAGCCCTGGTACGCCGAAGCGAGCGTATTCATTGCCCCGCTTCGTTCGGGCGCGGGCGTGAAGTTCAAGACGGTAGACGCGATGCTGCGCGAAGTGCCGATCGTCACGACCAGCGTCGGCGCCGAGGGCATCGACGCACCAGAGCTGTTCGGTGCGCTGAGCGACGATGCACAGGAGTTTGCCGAGGCAGTGATCGGGCTGCTGCAGCTGCCAGAAGTGGGGGGCGCAATCGCCGCGAAGGCCCGTGACTGGGCCGAGGGCGTCTACGGCGTCGCCGCTTTCGAGAAGAGGATCCGGGGGCTCTATGCCGACGTCATCGACTCCCAGTAGCGGGTCGCACCGTGCGCGAGTCGTCGCGGTGCTCTCTGCGTTTCGCCCCGAGCCGGCACTCATCGCACACTGCGCCGCGCTCGACCCTCAGGTTGCCGGGGTCATCGTCGTCGATGACGGCAGTGGCGAGCATGCAGAGGCTGTTCTTCGGCAGCTCGAGGAGGCGGGCGTTACCGTGCTGCGGCAGCCGCAAAACTCGGGCATCGCCGCCGCGATGAACCGCGGCATCGACGCGGCACTCGCTGCTGGCGCGGAGTTCGTGGTCACCTGTGACCAGGATTCGAACGTGCCGGCCGGTTTCGTCGACGCCCTCGTTAATGAGTTCGACCGTGCAGCAGCTGCCGGCCTTCGTGTCGCGATGATCGCGCCCGAGTTCTACTCGCAGACCAGGCAGACCGGCGAGCAGCCGGTCGACGGCTTTCTGGGTTCGGGCGCCCCCATTCAATCGGGGCTGCTCATGCCTGCAGGCGTATTGCGAGAACTCGGTGCGCAGCGCGAAGACTTCTTCATCGATCTCGTTGAGACCGAGTACTACCTGCGTGCCCGGGTTGCCGGGTACGTGTCGTTGTGCGTGCCCGGCCTTACGCTGCCGCACGGCTTTGGGCACCGGCTCTATGTGCACTTTCTGGGTAAGCGCCTTGAGAAGGGCGACGGTCGCCCGCGCATGGTCGCGGTGTCGAGCCCCTTTCGCTATTACTATCGCGCCCGAAACCGTGTCGTCTTGAACCGTGCTTATCGAGGGTTCGCCGAGCTGCGACCCTTGTTGCGTCGAGACGCGAGAAACGATCTGCTGCTCGACTATGCGGTCGCGGTCTGGAGCGCGCGCGGCAAGTTTGTGCTGCTGTCACTCATGGTTTCCGGGTGGCGTGACGGATTCAGAGGGCGCCTCGGCAAGATGCCCGAGAAGCTCATGCGGCGCTCGGGTCGGGTGAGCTGGAAGCATCCCGTGCCAGCGAGCGACGAGTAGAAATCAGCGCTTAGCTTTCGCGCAGGTATGCCGCGAGGGCGTCTTTCGCATCGCGAGGCTTGAAGCCGGTCGCCTCGATCTTGTGCAGCGAGAGCGCGCTGTTCAGCGGTCGCGGGGCAGCCTGCTTGCCAGCGAAGTACTCGGAGGTCGAGACTCCGGTGATGCGATTCGAGTCGTGGCCGGTCGCCTCGTACACCTGCTTCGCGATGTCGGCCCACGACATGGTGTCGCCTTCGTTCGTGAGGTTGTAGATGCCGTACTCGGGGCGCGTCGTGAGCAGATGAGCGATGCCCGCGGCGATGTCTTCGGTGAAACTGAGCCGACCGAGCTGGTCATCGACCACGCTGGGGTCGATGCCGCGTTCTGCGAGTGAGGCCATGGTGCGCACGAAGTTGTTGCCGTCGCCGATCACCCAACTGGTGCGCACGATGTAGTGTTGCGGAACCGTTGAAGCAATCGCATCGCCGGCGGCTTTCGATTGCCCGTACACACCGAGCGGTGCGATCGCGTCGTTCTCGAGGTAGGCACCGTCTTTCGATCCATCGAAGACGTAGTCGCTCGACACTTGTACGAGCGTGGTGCGGTGTGCCGCGGCGAAGCGCGCGAGCCCCGCAACTCCGGTCACATTTGCAGCCCAGCACCCAACGCGACCCTCGGCCGTCTCTGCCGCGTCGACTGCGGTGTAGGCGGCCGCGTTGATGACAGTGTCGTAGTCGCTCCAGCGTACGCTCTCGAGCGAGGCTGGGTTGGCAAGATCGATACGCGTCCGGTCTGCGAAGTCTGCGTTCGGCAGTTTCTGCTGCAGCGCGCGGCCGAGCTGGCCGTTTGCTCCGATCACCAGGGTGCGCAGCGGCTTCATCGGCACGACGTCGGCAAGGCGCGGGTGCGCGAGATCCTTTTCGCTGCGCTCCGCCTCGTCGAGCGAGATGGGCCAGTCGATTGCCGCGGTCTCGTCTTCGAGGTTCAGAAAGGTGTATTCGCTCTGCGCCTCTGCGCTCCAGTGATCGTTGACGAGGTACACGTAGGCGGTGTCGTCTTCAAGGGTCTGGTAGCTATTGCCCACGCCTCGCGGCACGAAGATCGCCGTATCAGGGCCGAGTTCGGCGGTGAAGACCGCTCCGAACGAGCCGCCCTCACGCAGGTCGACCCAGGCGCCGAAGATGCGACCGGTCGCCACCGAGACGTACTTGTCCCAGGGCTCGGCATGGATGCCGCGGGTGGCGCCTCGCTTGTCGTTGTACGAGATGTTGTTCTGCACCGGGCCGAAGTCTGGCAGCCCGAGCGCGACCATCTTCTCGCGCTGCCAGTTCTCTTTGAACCAACCGCGGTTGTCGCCGTGCACGGGCAGGTCGATCAGCACCATGCCGGGAATCGTGGTCTCGCGAATCGCCAGAGGTTTCGCAGCCATCGCGTCTACTGCCCCTGCTCGCGGTACTTCGCCTCGGTGGCGGCCTTCTGCGGCTGCCACCATGCCTCGTTCTCGCGGTACCAGTCGATGGTCGCGGCGAGGCCACGCTCGAAGTCGGAGAATGACGGCTGCCAGCCGAGCTCGGTGCGCAGCTTGGTCGAGTCGATGGCGTAGCGCAGGTCGTGGCCAGGGCGATCGATAACGTGATCGTAGGCATCCGCCGGCTGACCCATCGTGGTGAGAATCAGCTCGAGCACGTCTTTGTTGTTCTTCTCTCCGTCAGCGCCGATGAGGTAGGTCTCGCCCATGCGGCCGGCTTCGATGATGCGCAGCACGGCGCTCGAGTGGTCGTCTGCGTGGATCCAGTCGCGCACGTTCAGGCCCTCGCCGTAGAGCTTTGGTCGCTCGCCAACCAGAATGTTCGTGATCTGGCGTGGGATGAACTTCTCGACGTGCTGCCGTGGCCCGTAGTTGTTCGAGCAGTTCGAGATGGTCGCCTGCAGACCGAACGAGCGGACCCAGGCGCGAACGAGCAGGTCACTACCGGCTTTGGTCGACGAGTACGGCGACGAAGGGTTGTAGGGAGTGAACTCGGTGAAGCGGTTTGGATCGTCGAGCTCAAGGTCACCGTAGACCTCGTCGGTCGAGATGTGGTGCAGTCGCTTTTCGTGGCGGCGCACAGCTTCGAGCAGCGTATAGGTGCCGATGATGTTGGTGTCGAGAAATGGGCGCGGGTCGTGCAGCGAGTTGTCGTTGTGCGACTCTGCGGCGTAGTGCACCACGATGTCGTGGTCGCGCACGAGCTCATCGACGAGCTCGGCATCGCAGATGTCACCGTGCACCACGGTGACGCGGTTCTCGGGCAGGCCCGCGAGCGACGCCTCGTTGCCTGCGTAGGTGAACTTATCGAGCACGGTGACGACGTCGTCGGTATTTGCGACGAGGTAGTGCACGAAGTTCGAACCGATGAAACCGGCGGCGCCAGTCACGAGCATCTTGCGAGCCAAGAGGATCCTCCAGAGTGGTGCCGCGTGTTTGCGCGGCAGAATTCAACTCGTACCAGCCTACCTTTCGTTCGAGCGGCCTATCGGTGAAGCTGCAAGTGCTGCTGCGGGTTCTCGAGTCGTGCGATTCTCTCGTTCGTCGCGTCGATCCGGTGATTCACTGCAGAAAGACCAACTTTAAGTTCTGCGACGCCCACTTTTAGGTCGATTACTTCGCCGCGGAGCTCCTTGAACTCGCCACCAAGCTCTTTGAATTCACCCCGAAGTTCATTGAAGTCGGCTTTCAGATCGGATTTCAGGTTTCGCATCATCAGGTAGAGCCCGCCGAAAACTCCAGTGGCGGCGACCACTATGGAGATGATCACGCCGATGGCGTCTTGGGTCACGTACATACCTCGATTCTTCGCTGTTGGAAGGGGATATGCAAGTGAATCTACCCTCGAAAAACGCTGGTCACGTCCGGTTTTCGAGACATCGTGCTGATCTGTGGAAAACCCGTGGATTCTTCACCTGTGAGCGACAAATGGGGGGAGTGTGCAACGCTGATTGTGAGGTGAGGAAGCGCGATCGCTTAACGCGTCTTCAGTGCACCGCGAACCCGAAGCCCGGCGACGATTGCCCATCGCAGGGGTGCTCTCAAGGCGCCGGAGTAGCGCTTCTTCATGAAGCGAATCGCGCTCGCAGTCATGGCACGCTCGGCCATCGCGCTGTGCTTCTTGAGCGAGTGGCCACCCGAATGCACCACCGTCACCGCGGGCTCGAATACGTTGGCATAGCCCGCGAGGCCAATGCGGTAACCGAGATCGATATCTTCGAAATGCAGAAAGTAGCCTTCGTCCCAGCCGCCGATTTCGTCGTTGACCGAGCCTTTCACCATGACAGCCGCACCCGACAGCCATCCGGCGACGCGACGCTCGTCGTAGTCGCTCGCGTTCTTATAGGCCCGCGACCACGGGTTGCTCGGCCAGACGCGCCCAAACAGCGCGTGCCCGACGCCGGTGCCGACTGAGGGAATGTTGCGCGCCGACGGGTAGGTACTGCCGTCTTCGTTCAAGGTGCGCGGGCCGATGCTGCCCGCTCGCGCGTCTTTGAACAACGAGATGGCAAGCTCGGCGATCGACGGCGCTGTGAAGATTACATCTGGGTTGCAGAAGAAATAGGCGTCGAATGCGGCGTCGGCGGGGCCGAGTGAAGCAGTCAGCGCTCGCACGCCAGCGTTCATGCCGGCTCCGTAGCCGGGGTTCGTTGGCAGCCCAACATAGAGCGCATCGTGGCGCGCTGCGATCCTCGACACGTCATCTTCACCCTCTGGTTTATTGTCGACCACCACCACCGCAACAGAATCGTCGTGATGCTCGCGCAAGCTCGCGAGAAACGGCTCGAGTGCTTCGCCCGATCCATAGCTGACGGTGACAACGCCGATCCGGGGGCGGTCGCTGGGTGAGGCTGCTGGCATAGAACAAGTCTAGAGAACCGTCCGAGATAGACTGGCCGGATGAAGGGCATCATTCTGGCGGGCGGGTCGGGCACCCGTTTGTGGCCGATTACCAAGGGTATTTCGAAGCAGCTCATGCCGATCTACGACAAGCCCATGATCTACTATCCGCTGTCGACACTGATGATGGCGGGCATTCGCGAGGTGTTGATCATCACGACTCCCGAGCACAGCGCTCAGTTCGAGGCGCTGCTGGGCGACGGATCGCAGCTCGGCATGCGCATCGAGTACACCGTGCAGCCGTCGCCAGACGGGCTGGCTCAGGCATTCATTCTCGGCGAGGAGTTCATCGGTGGCGATAGCGTCGCGCTGGTGCTCGGCGACAACATCTTTCACGGCACCGGCCTCGGCACGAACCTGCGCAAGCACACCGAGATCGATGGTGCGGTCGTTTTCGCATACCACGTGGCGAACCCTCGCGCTTACGGCGTTGTCGAGTTCGACGAGCAGATGAAAGCTCTTTCGATCGAAGAGAAACCAGAGAACCCGAAGAGCAACTACGCTGTGCCCGGTCTCTATTTCTACGACAACGACGTGGTGCGCATCGCGAAGACGATCGCGCCGAGTGCCCGCGGCGAGCTCGAGATCTCGAGCGTCAACGAGCTCTACCTCGAGGCGGGGGCGCTCAGCGTGCAGGTGCTTGATCGCGGCACTGCCTGGCTCGATACCGGCACGTTTGAATCGATGATGCAGGCGTCTGAGTACGTGCGGGTGATCGAGGAGCGTCAGGGCTTCAAGATCGGCTGCATCGAGGAGATCGCTTGGCGCAACGGATGGATCGGCGACGCCGAACTTGCAGATCTGGCCGCCCCGCTCGTGAAGAGCGGGTACGGGCAGTATCTGGTGAACCTGAAGCGCTAGAGCGAAGCCGCTGCTGGTCGTCGGTTCTCGCGTTCGTGCCACTGGGCAACGTCGGCAGCGAGCAAGCCGCGCCATTCGACGGCTGTGGCATCGAGCAGCAGATCGCCAGCTTGGTAGGCGGCCTGAATGGCTGCGATCTGATCCTCTTCGACGCCCTGTCTCTGCATACCGATGCTGTTCACCCCACGAATGCGAAGAGGTGAGCCGAACGCCTTGACGTATGGTGGCAGGTCGCGAGCAACCGGGGTGCCCATGCCGACCATGCAACCGGCGCCGATAAAGGTGCGCTGATGAACCGAGGCGTTCATGCCGATGTTGACGCGATCGCCGATCACACAGTGCCCACCGATGCTGACGCCGGCGCTCACTGTTGCATTCTCGCCGAGCAGCACGTCGTGCGCCAGGTAGACGCGGTTGAGCACCCACGACCCCGCACCCACGGTAGTGGCACGGTAGCTGCCCTGGTGAATAATCGCACCCTCGCGGATGACAGCGCCCTTGCAGATGCGCACACCCGCGTGCGCGAGCTCGCCAGTCCACGCAGCGTTCTGAACCTGGTCGGTCATCTCTGGTGGCGCACCGATCTGGGCGCCCGGCCCGATCCACGCGCCGTCTTCGATGACGCACGGGCCGAGAATCACGGCGCCCGGCCCGATCGAGACGTCGTTGCCGACTGTCACGCCCTCGCCGATGAACGCGAGCGGGCTGATGCGCTCACTCACCGGCATCACCGAGCTTCACGCTCTGGCCAGTCTTTGCCGACTCGATTGAGGCCTCGCAAACCCGCAATACGTTGAGACCCTCGCTCAGGGTCACGGCCTCGCTCGGCTTGCCGAGGATGCGATCGCGGAAGGCCTCTTGCTCGCTCTTAAGCGGCTCGCGCTTGTCGAGAGCGAACCGTGTCACGGTGCCTTCGCTGACGCCGCGGAAGTTGGTCATCGCCTCCCAGTCGCTGTTGATCGTTCCGTTTTCATAGAACGTGAGATCGGCGGTGAGGGTGTCGGCGAGAAAGGCTCCGCGCTCGCCCGTGACAAGCGTGAGGCGCTCTTTGAACGGAGTGAGCCAGTTCACGAGGTGGTTCGTGATGGTGCCGTTCGCGAGCTTGGCCGAGATCGTGATCATGTCTTCGTGCTGGCGGCCGCTCTGGAACGCGGTCTGTGCCGCAATCTCTGTGTAACTCGAGTTCGCAAGCCAGGCGGTGAGGTCGATATCGTGGCTGCCGAGATCCTTTACGACGCCCACGTCAGCGATACGTGCTGGGAAGGGGCCCTGGCGGCGAGTGTGAATCTGGTAAACCTGGCCGAGTTCGCCCTGTTCTAGGCGCTTGCGAAGCTCGATGAGAGCGGGGTTGAAACGCTCGACGTGGCCAACTGTGCCGACAAGCCCGCGGCTATCGAAGGCCTGTACCAGACGTTGCCCTGCTTCGATCGAGTGGGCAACGGGCTTCTCGATGAGTGCGTGTACGCCTGCTTCAGCGAGGGCCAGGCCGACCTCTTCGTGAAACTGTGTCGGCACTACGACGATGGCTGCGTCGATGCCATGCGCAATCAGTTCTTCGACCGAGTTGTAAAGGGGGAGCTTACCCGCGACGCTGTGAGGGTCGCCCATAGCGTCTGCCACCGCTACAAGATCGATACCTTCGACCTCACGTGCGACGCGAGCGTGGTGGCGGCCCATCATGCCGAGGCCGATGATTCCCATTCTGAGTGTCATGCTAATTCTCCGTTGCTGTCGGAAGGTTTGTTTGTTGCTGACCGCTGATCGAGAAGCCTTGCCTCCATGAGGGCGACGGCCCGAGCGAGCTGGGTTACGCGGGCATCGCTGCGTGCCTTTGCGCGGACCGTGGCGACAGCGAAGAGTATTACCCCGATTACCGATACATACAGCAGAAAGTCTGCACCGCGGCCCACTCCGAAGAAGTGAGCGATTGTGGTCAGTAGGTCAGGGAAAAGGATCGCAATAATCGCGGCAAGGGCGGCTGCAAGTGCGAGAATGCGTTTGACAGCAAGCGAACGTTCGCCGCGCAGAAACCGAAGCGTCAGCACTGCCGCGGTAAGAATGCCGAGGATAAGAAATAGCTGGAAGAACGTCATGAGTGCCTAGCGAATGAGCAGATCAATGAGAATGTTGACTGAATTGAGAAGTGACTGGCCTTTGGCTTTTGAATACTCCGTGTAGAGCACTTCTACCGGGTGCTCGGCGTAGGGCAAGCCTGCGCGACCAAGCTGCACAATAATTTCAGTGCCATGCGCCATGCGGTCCTGTTTTAGATGTACTTTGCGGAGCGCATCTTCGCGGATTACCCGGAGTCCGTTGTGTGCGTCGGTGAGACGCGTCCTGGTGGTCCAATTCGTCACGGCGACCGCGGTTTTCAGCACCATTTTCTTCATGAAACCAGGGTTGGTGCGGTCGTCAAGAAAGCGTGAACCGAAGACGATGGCAAGGTTCTCGTCTTGGGCTCGCTGCACCATCATCTGGGCATCTACGGTTCGATGCTGCCCGTCAGCGTCGAAGGTCACCACATACTTCGCGCCTCGTTCGAGAGCGTACTCGAAGCCTGTCTGCAGAGCTGCGCCTTGGCCCAGGTTGATCGGGTGCGACACGAGTTTTGCACCCGCCTCCAGAGCGACCTGCCCGCCGCTATCACTCGATCCGTCATCAATGCAGACGACGTTCGGAAAAACCTGCAAGAGGTCTTCCACCACCGCAGAAATCACCGTCGCCTCGTTATAAAGAGGGATGACTACCCAGACGGCGTTGTTCTGGCCCAGCGATTCGGCAAGGTGTGATCCGTTTGTTTCGGGATCAGCGGGCGCTTCGGTCATGCCTCCTATTCTTTCAGATGTGCGGGGCAATAGCTTGCGCCTACGTGTGTTTGGCTTGCCGGGAGAGGGAGTAAAGGGTATTTTTGTGCCAAAGTCTCGATCAGTGGTTGAGACATTTTGCTGAAGGGAAAAGCGTGAGAAACCGCTCGAAGGCATCGCATCTGTACCGGCTACTGGTTGCAGCAGTCGCAACAATTGCAGCAGCGGTCTCAGGCGTTGTAGTCGCGCAGAGCCCGGCCGTTGCTGCGCCCGTGACAGTGTTTCAGCCGGGAAATATCATTGATGATGCGCTGTTCTATGACGGAAACGTAATGAATGCTAGCGAGATTCAGAACTTCCTCAATCAACGGCTCGCGACTTGCCTAATCGGAACTCCAGGTTATATGCCGGGGGATCTCTCTCCGAGCGGTTCCGGCAATATCATTGCGAGCAATTGTCTGAAGGACTTCCGCCAGACAACGTCGAGCCAGCCAGCGGATCAATACTGTGCGGCATATGCGGGTGCCTCAAATGAATCCTCAGCCCAAATCATCGAGAAGGTTGGGCGAGCCTGTGGCATTAGTCAAAAAGTGCTGCTAGTGATGCTTGAGAAGGAACAGAGTCTACTTACTGATAGTTGGCCGGTAACTCGGCAGTATAACTATGCGCTGGGGATGAACTGCCCTGACAGCGGCCCTAACGGCTCCGCGAACTGCGATGCTGCAAGTGCCGGATTCTCGAAGCAACTGTACTTGGGCGCCCGGCAACTTAAGGTGTACAAGGGTAACCCGAATTCCTTCAACTACAAGCCTTTCCAGAACAACACTATCCAATGGCATCCCGATAGAGACAGGTGCGGAGTCTCAACCTTTTACATAGAGAACTGGGCGACCGCTGCGCTGTATATCTATACTCCATACCGGCCGAATCCGGCTGCGCTGAACGCGGGGTGGGGTACAGGCGACAGTTGCTCAAGTTATGGAAACAGGAACTTTTTTCTCTTCTACACCTCATGGTTCGGTAGCACCCACGTGGATGTTCCGACTCACCCGGTCACCGGCAAGATCCGGGATTACTGGGACTTGAACAAGAGCTGGCTGGGCCAGCCCCAGTCTCCCGCGGTCACTGGTGCTATGAGCGGCGGAGGCAGGCTGCAGAGTTTTCAGGGTGGCTACGTCTACGAGTCAAATGCGGGAGATGCCGTGGGGTTCGTCGCAGGCAGCCCGATCCTCACCGCGTTTTCTGCTGCTGGGGGTCTTGAAGGTCCCTGGGGGTGGCCGCTCAAGCCTGCCTTGAGCTACGGGTCAGGTAATGCTGTCGTTCGATTCCAAGGGGGGGCTGTTGTCGAAACACGGGCTGTCGGAGTCTTTCTCGTACCAGAAGCTGTGAGGCCCGCTTGGGAGCAGGTTGGAGGTTATGGCGGACAGCTTGGTTACCCGACGGGATCTGCGGTGAGTGTTGGTTCTCTTGGAGGAACCGTGCAGAATTTCCGTGCCGGGGAGTTGTACTCGTCGCCTTCGGGAGTTTTCCCAATGCTTGTCGGCCCAGTTCGAGACGGGTATGCGGCTGCGGGTGGCCCCGCGGGCGCCTGGGGGTGGCCCGTCGGCAAAGCCATCTGTAACGCCGGTAATACCCAGTGCAGCGGTGTGTTCGAGAATGGTATTGCGGTGATCACAAGTGTTCGAGGTTCTCTCTTTACCAGTTTCACCGCCCCAACCCCGGCCGTGCCTGAAGTAGTTCCGGGTAGTGGGGAATCGGTCACGGGAGGTACGGTGCTTTGAATAACTTCAGCGGTCGAAATAGTGCCTTTGCTTGGCGATGCGTGGCACAGACTCTTCTTGTCGGAGCGCTCGCGATGTCACTTCTGCTCGTGACCCCGCCGGCGATCACGAGCGCGGCAGCAGTTGATGCGGGATCGTCGGATACTGAAACCGGCGTAGCGGGCGATGCAACGGGTGCGATCGACGAGAACGGCGGTGGCTTACAAGCTGCGCCGGATCAGCCCGCTCCGATTGAGGACCAGAATTCGATGCTCGACGAGACCATGCTGGAGACCAGCCCGACGCCCAGCGCAGAGGTGCCGCCGATTGGCGAACTCCTCGGGGCGCAAAGCATCGCTAGCTCCTCCGCCTGGGGGGAGGGAGTGAACAAGCGGATCTCGGGAGCGGATCGCTTTGCGACTGCGGCTGCCGTCTCAGCTCATGCCTATCCTTCGACTGCTGGCACCGTGATTGTTGTTTCCGGAGAAAATTTTCCTGACGCGCTCAGCGCTGCAGCGCTCTCTGCGAAACTTCGGGCGCCACTGCTTCCGGTGTTCGAAACGAGCATACCCTCCTCAATCGCGTCCGAGCTTGACAGGCTTCAGCCGAAGCACGTGATTGTCGTGGGCGGCTCTGCCGTAGTTTCGAGCCAGGTTGAGTCTGCGATCCGGGCGAGGCTCGGCGCAAACGTTACCTCTGAGCGCGTGTTTGGAGATGACAGATACGCGACTTCTGCAGAGATTTCGAAACGCGGATGGCCTCAGGGTTCGTCAGACGCATTCATTGCCACAGGGGTGGTATATGCTGACGCGCTTGCTGCAGGTGCCGCTGCAGGAAAACTTGGGATTCCAGTGTTGCTCGTGCCCGGAACTGATCCTGCTCTTCCGCGCAGCTCGAGTGTTGAACTCGAGCGACTAGGTGCGGCTTCGCTTCGCATCGCCGGTGGTGACGGCTCAGTGAGCCCTCGCATGCGTAGCGAGCTCGTGGCGGGGGGGCGCAGCATTACCCAGTATGCCGGCATAGACCGCTTCGAGACTTCGGCAAAGATCGTTGAGGGCGTGTTCGAGGGCTACGCTGACACCTACTGGGCAAATGGAAGCGGTTTTGCCGATGCGCTCACGGGTGCAGCGGCGGCCGGCTCTCGCGGGGCTGCACTGTTGCTTGTTGAACAAAACTGTGTGCCAAGCACCGTGTACCGCGCGAACGATCGACTACTCCCAGCCGAGACATTTTTGTTGGGAGGCGCAGGGTCGCTTAGCGACGAGGTCTTGACCGGAAATGAGTGTCAGGTGAGACAGAATGGCATTAGCGAGAGTGATTGGCGGTCTGCCAAACAGATTTATGCGTCTGTGAACCAAGAGAGGTACGATCGCGGGCTTGGGGGGCTCCGCCTCGCGCACGCGTCCGGAATGGCAGCTGCGCAATCATGGGTATCTCGAGTAGTTGCGGGGACCGCACAGAATCAGCCCGATCTTGGCGCAAAGCAACCCTGGGTGCGATACCAGGTATCGGCGGTCACGTCGAACGGGTCAGCTCGGGCACTCGACCTGATGCGTGGCAGCAAGGGAACCAGTCGTTGGATGTTCCAGCCGAACGCCGGGATCCGAGGATTCGTTGGAATCGGATATGCATCTCTGGGGGCAAAGAGTGGGGCAACGATGTTTTTCGGTGCAGGCTTGTGAGCAGACCTGAAGACATAAGCGGTATTCTCGTCTGAGTGCCGGGTATCGAAGAGCCCGGCGTTGAAAGGTGATACGCATGACCCCGACGTTCATTCCTGCAGCGAAGCCTATTGTCGGCGACGAAGAGCGCGAAGCGGTTGACCGGGTTCTGCGCTCGGGTATGATCGCCCAGGGCCCCGAGGTAGCAGCCTTCGAGCAGGAGTTCGGTGAGCACTTCGCTGCCGGACGCGCCACTGTAGCGGTCAATTCGGGAACTGCGGGTCAGCATCTTGGTTTACTTGCCGCCGGTGTGGGCGTGGGCGACGAGGTTATCGTCCCCTCTTTCACGTTTGCCGCAACTGGCAATTCGGTTGCGCTGACTGGCGCAACGCCCGTCTTTGCTGACATCGAGGCCGACCACTTCACCCTCGACCCCCAGTCAGTTCGTGCGGCAATCACCTCACGCACGAAGGGCATCATGCCTGTGCACCTTTACGGGCACCCGTTTTTGGTTGACCAGATTGAGGCCATTGCTCAGGAGCACGGGCTTGCGATTTATGAAGATGCGGCCCAGGCCCACGGCGCAAGCTGGGACGGACGGAAGGTTGGTACCATTGGCGATTTCGCCATGTTCAGCCTCTACCCCACCAAGAACATGACCTCTGGCGAGGGCGGAATGGTGACATGCGCGACCGATACTATCGCCCGCAACGTTCGTGTGCTGCGTAACCAGGGTATGGAGAAGCAGTACCAGAACGAGGTAATCGGGTTCAACGCTCGTATGACCGATATTCATGCGGCGATCGGGCGTGTGCAGCTCACGAAGGTAGATTCCTGGACTGCGCAGCGTCAGCGCAACGCCGAGATTCTGAACGACGGGCTGAGCAGTGTCGCGGGAGTACAGACTCCGAAGGTGTCCGAGCACGCGGTGCACGTCTACCATCAGTACACCGTCCGGTTTGATGCGAGCGAGCGCGATCGCATCCGACAGGCGCTGCAGGATGAACATCAGGTTGGCTCGGGCGTTTACTACCCCATTCCCAACCATAGGCTCCCGTCGCTGGCGCACTTCGCTCCAGGGCTCGACTTGCCCGAGACTGAGCGGGCTGCACGCGAAGTGCTTTCACTCCCGGTGCATCCCTCGCTTAGCGAGGGCGATCTGGAGCGGATCGTGGCTGCCGTGACTGCCGTATGCCAGGCAGGTGCCTGAACCGAGTCTGCCCATGCGCGTTGCACTTGCTAGCCGCATCTTCGAGCCCGAACCGAGCGCCGCGTCGTTCCGACTTGGTGCGCTCGCTTCTGAACTTTCGAGTGCGGGACATGACCTCACCGTGCTCACGGTACGACCCCCTGCCGAGCTTGTATCTCTGAGCGAGGATGCATCGCGCCCCTATAGAGTAAAGCGAATGGCTGTGCTGCGTGATCGCACGGGATACGTGCGGGGCTACCTGCCTTACTTGAGCTTTGATATACCACTGTTTTTCCGGGTGCTTTTCGGTCGCAGGGAAGATGTGATCGTCGTTGAGCCGCCGCCCACCACAGGGTTCTTCGTGCGTATCGCTGCGGCAATCAGGCGCGTTCCATACGTTTACTACGCTGCAGATGTCTGGTCGGACGCAACGAAGCTGACAGGTGCCTCCTCGCTTGTCATTCGAGTTGTGGCTATCATCGAACGCTGGGCATTGGGTGGGGCTCGCCTTGTGGTGGCTACCTCGTCCGAGGTTGAACAGCGGCTAGTGGAGATCGGCGTGAGAGCTCCCATTATCACTGTTGGCAATGGCGTAGATGTTGCAGCATTCGCTCCCGATGAGGTGCCGCTGCCTCAGGAGGATCCGCTTTTTATCTATGGCGGAACCGCAGCTGAATGGCATGGGGCTGAAGTATTCGTGAGGGCGATGAAGGTGGTGCAGCAAAGACACCCCTCTGCACGATTGAGGTTTGTCGGCGGTGGTTCGCAGAAGAAACGGCTTGCTGCGTTGGCGAAACGTCTGAAACTACGTGGCACCGAGTTCCTCGAACCATTGCCTCCGGAGGAGTTTGGTGAGATGCTCGCGACCGCGACTGCGTCGCTGGCGAGCGTGAAGCCGGGCACCGCATATGAGTTTGCCTTCCCAACGAAGCTGTACGGGTCAGCGGCTGCGGGGGCGCCGCTTATTTTTGCCGGAGGCGGGCCTGCGATTGATTTCGTTCGCACAGAGGTTGCAGGCAGACAGCTTGGGCAGGTATGCGCCTTCTCCGCTGAAGAGGTTGCTAACGCAATGATTCACGCGATTGAGTTTCCCCCGAGTCGGGACCATCGTGAGCAGGTATCGAACTGGGCGTATCGCAACGTCGATATTTCAGAAGTCGCGCTGAGGATCCGCAGGGAACTCGAACGGGTAGCAGCCGTCCGAGCGCTTTGAATCGGAAGCCTCAACTGAAAGTTTCATGCAAACACGGGCAAGCCCAACCTGAGAGGATTCCTCTGTCAGTTAATATTCTCAATATATTGGCTTCTTGCGGCGGATCCTGTCGTGAGCTTGGGACGAAGGTTCTGCAACGAAGATGATCGCAGAGGATTGTGCTGATTCCACGCTCGGGCGTTCTATCCACGTAACCATCGCGAGCCGAATCTTTGAACCAGAACCCAGCGCTGCATCTTTTCGCTTGGGGGTGCTTGCACAGACGCTTTCCGAGCTTGGGCATGACGTTTCGGTGATTACCGTCAACCCGCCGAAGGGTCTTGCGGGGTGTGCGGATGACGACGCGCGCACCTACCGCGTGGAACGAGCCCCTGTGTTTCGAGACCAAGCAGGATACGTGCGTGGGTATTTACCGTACTTGAGCTTTGATGCACCCTTGTTCTTTCGTCTGCTATTTCGGCGGCGAGCTGATGTGATTGTCGCCGAACCGCCGCCTACAACAGGATTCTTCGTGCGGCTTGTCTCGACTCTCCGCCGGGTGCCATACGTGTATTACGCTGCAGATATTTGGGCAGACGGCGCGGCGCAGACTGGTGCTCCAAAGTGGATCGTGCGAGTAGTCCGCAGCATCGAGCGGTTCGCTATGCGCGGCGCGAGGACGGTGCTTTCGGTCTCTGACAGCTTGACAAGTCGTCTTGCTGAGATCGGGGTTGTGGATAACGTGCTCACGGTGGGTAACGGTATCGATCCGCGACCTTTCTGCTCCGGAGCCGAGCCTGATGAGGCATACAAGCGGGTGTCACCCCCAGAGTTCGTATATGCCGGTACCGCCTCTGAATGGCATGGTTCCACCGTGTTCGTAGAAGCGCTTCCGATTGTGCGAACCCAGTTGCCCGGCGCGAGGATCAGGTTTATTGGCGGTGGCTCGGAGTTCGAGAAGATCAAAGCGCTCGCGTCACGGCTCGACGTTTCAGATGCGGTGACCACCGAGCCTTTCCTACCGCCAACAGAGCTCGCCCCGATCCTGCGCGGTTCCACTGCGGCGCTCGCAAGCATCGTGCCGGGAAACGGCAACGAATCAACCTTTCCAACGAAGCTTTATGCGTCGACACTGTGCGGAACTCCGGCGGTTTTTGCGGGAGTGGGTCCGGCTGTGAAATTTCTGCAGGTTGAGGTTGGCGGCGCGCCCCTCGGGCTACCGGTCGGCTTGGAAGCTTCGGAAGTCGCCCAGGCTATGCTCTCAATCGCGACGCAATGCCGGGACCTCGAACAGCGTAAGCATATGGTGCGATGGGGACTCGACAATGTGGCGCTCTCGTCTGTCGCAGAGCGAATCGCCCGGGAATTGGAGGAAATTGGTGGCGTTGAGCGGGAATATCCGGGGGCATATAGTTAAGAACTGTGCCAGAACTATTCGCCGCACTCTCGTTCAAAGGAAGAGGCGTGCGTAACCCCCAGACTCCATTCGCAGCACTGTCTCGGTTCGGGCTTAAGCTTCTTGCTGTACTGGCTCTGGTGAGCCCAGTTCTGATGCACTCCCAGCCGGCCCAGGCAGCCGAGGCCGTGCCTGCCTCTCAGCTGGTTAACTTGCTTTCGGTGTCAGATGAGACTGCCCCGACGGCCTACGTACGTGCACGGTTCGAGCATTGGATCGATGCCGACGGAAACGGGTGCAACGCGCGTTATGAGGTGCTGATCGCGTCCTCATTGACAATGCCGACCATCAACTCCGGATGCAAGTTGGAGGGCGGCAGCTGGATTCTTGCTTACAGTGGCCAGTCGGCAACCTCGCCGACCGAGATTGAAATTGATCATGTGGTTGCTCTGGCTGAGGCGTGGCGTTCCGGAGCATGGGCCTGGACGGACGCCTCGCGCCGTGAGTTCGCGAACGATCTTGGTGCCCCTTATGCCCTTGTTCCCACGGATACTGCCTCGAACCAAGCGAAGGCCGACAACGATCCCGCTCGCTGGCTTCCTCAGTCCGGTGATGTATGCAACTACGTGATCGACTGGGCGCGAGTAAAGCTTCGCTGGGGGCTGACGGTTGATTCGCTCGAACACCAAGCAATTGCAACCCAACTCTCCGATGAGTGCGGGCAGCGCGAAATTGAGCTTCCAGAGATTCGTGCCGTTGAAATTGAACAAAGTTCCGGTGACGGATCCGGCACTCTACCTGCTCCCGGCGCGACAGTGATTGAACCGCTTCCCTCTGGTACGACACGGCTCGCGGGCCCAGGTCGGTACGAGACCGCGATCGCAACCTCGACTCGCTACGCGCCAGGAGTGCCGGCAGTCTATGTCGCGAATGGCACCAATTTTCCAGACGCATTGGGAGCCGCCGCAGCTGCGGCTAAGGTGGGTGCGCCGTTGTTGCTTACCCCAGCAGACACGCTGCTCGCATCCGTAGCATCCGAGATTGCTCGCCTCGCTCCCGCCAAGATCGTGGTTGCCGGTGGTACAGGTTCGGTCAGTGCTGCTATTGAGACCCAGCTTGCTGGTATCGCTCCGGTTGACCGGTTCGGTGGCCAGGATCGCTACGAGACCGGTCTGCGTATCGTGCAGGCCGCGTTCCCGTCCTCGTCATTTGCGGTCATCGCGACGGGGCGCGGGTTTGCAGACGCATTGGCAGCCACTGGTGTTGCCGGCAAACAGCAGGCTCCCGTGATTCTGGTCGATGGAACCGCGCCGGCGCTCTCGGGTACGACTCTGGCCGAACTTTCACGGCTTGGCGTCACTTCGGTTCTTGTTGCCGGCGGTACCGGCTCAGTGTCGTCGGGTATCGAACAACAGCTCTGGTTGAGCGGTATTCAGGTGAACCGTCAGGGAGGAGCAGATCGCTACTCCACTGCAGCGATGATCAACACCGCGTACTTCCCAGCAGGGTCCTCCGATCTCATGCTGCTGGCGAACGGGCAGAATTTTCCGGATGCCCTCGCCGGTGCGGCACTTGGCGGCACGCTTGCTGCGCCGCTGTTTATTACGCAGGCAGACTGTGTACCTGTGCCGGTGCACGATGCGATTGGATCATTGAACGCGAGCAAACGCGTAGTGCTCGGCGGCACGGGCTCGGTGTCTGATTACGCTGCGACCCTGGGAAAATGCGCCCCACCGCTGTCGGGAAATAACGGCGGAAGTAACGGGGGTACCCCGGGGACTGACGGGCCGCCTCCTGGTGCGCGCATTGTGAATCCGGGTGCGTACTGTAAGAAAGTCGAGGTTGGTCATATCGGCTACACAGTCACCGGAGTTCGAATGGTCTGCGCATATGCTTCAGGTGAAAGCATTCCCCGTTGGCGTCAGGCATAGCTTCATTCTTTGCCAAAGAAGTGAGTGGACTCGCTCGGTATGATTTAGACTCAGCTCGTGGTTTGGGAGGCAGCTGGTGAGTCTGAGTGAGTTGAAGCATTCCCTCTGGGCTGTCAAAGAAGTAGCGAAGCTTCGCGCATCGGGAGTGCCTTTTCCTCCGGTCGCACCGAGACTCGGTCGTGAGGGAGTGTACATCGGTGCCGCGAACAGCGCAGGGCAGGGCTGGGCTTGGGCGCGCGCGCTCGAGCAGGTGCGGCCTGAGCTGCGCGGCGTGAGCGCGCGCTTCGGGCCCCTCGAAGAGGACTCTGGGTTTGCGTTCCAGGTGGATCTTCCTATCTACAGCCGTTACGCATCGCTCAGCACGGCCTGGCAGCGGCGGCAGTTCGCCGCACTTAAGGAATATCGCGCAGCGCTCATCGAATCGGGCGACGCGATTTTCTCGCGAATGTATAGCGAGAGCCCTGGAGCCCAAGCGCGTGCGCTGCAGCAAGCGGGGGTTCAGGTTGCTCTCCTCTTCCACGGGAGCGATATTCGTGACCCCGACCGGCATCTGGGCTTGGAGCCATACTCTCACTTCGCGCCAGATCCTGAGTTTACGCGGGTCTTTCGTGAAGTGACGGCACGCAACCGTCGACTCGTTGAAGATCTCGATGTGCCGGTATTCGTCTCTACCCCTGACTTGCTCGATGAATTGCCGGGTCTGACTTGGTTGCCAGTTGTCGTAGAGCCTGGCCGCTGGGCGCGCGACACCGCTCCGCTCAGCGACGGCACAGTCATGAGAGTGGCGCATTTGCCTTCACACTCGATGATTAAGGGCACTGAACTTGTGGAGCCAATACTTACGCAGATGTCGCAAGAGGGCGTTATCGAATATCGATCCGTGCAGGGCATCGCCCACGCAGATATGCCCGATGCCTATCGAGGTGCCGACGTTGTGCTCGACCAGTTCAGAACCGGAATCTACGGTGTCGCCGCTTGTGAAGCGATGGCTGCGGGAAGAATTGTGGTTTCACATGTGTCAAGGCGCGTGCGCGAGCTTACTTTCCAGGTCACGGGCGAACATCTGCCTGTGATCGAAGCCACCCATGAGACACTGCGTGACCTGCTCCTAGATATCCGGTCTAACCCCGGCCCCTATTTGGAGATTGCGGCGCGCGGCCCCGGCTTCGTACGTCGTCATCACGACGGGCGGCGGAGCGGGCAGGTGCTATCGGAGTGGCTCAGGGATCAGTGATCGGGCGCAGGCTAGGCCAGGCCGGAAAGTTGGGCCTGTTGCGCGAAGTCAGGAACTCTCTCAACCAGTTCCTGGAATGTGCCCTGGTCGACGACCTTCCCCTCCCTCATATAGAAGATCTTGTCGGCCTGCATGATCGTTGACAAGCGATGAGCCACCAGGATGATGGTTGTTTCACCCCGCAGGTCAGAGATCGCATCATTCACCTCTGCCTCAGTCTTCGTGTCGAGTGCGCTGGTGGCCTCATCCATTACGAGCACAAGAGGGTTTGGGTAGAGCGCGCGTGCAATACCTAGACGTTGGCGCTGTCCGCCGGACAGTGCCAGGCCTCGTTCTCCGACACGAGCGTTCAGGCCGCCGGGGCGGGACTCGATGGTGTCAAGCAGTTTGGCCTGTGCCAGCGCCTTCCTAGTGCGCGTCTCGTCATACTCGCCCGTCCACGAAAGCGCAACGTTTTCCGCAACGGTGCCGTCGAATATAGAGACATCTTGTGGCACATAACCTAGGCGCCGGCGCCAAGCATCTGCAACCTCGGCCAAAGGTAGCTCGTCGATCTGAACTGTTCCAGACTGAGGTTGCAAGAAACCAAGGATTACATCGATGGCGGTGCTTTTTCCTGACCCTGAGGATCCCACGAATGCCACTGTTGTGCCCATGTCGATGGTCAGCGATAGGCCATCGAGCGCGGGTTTCGGTGATGTCTGGTAGCTGAAAGTCACGTTCTCGAGAACCAGCGACTTCGGCTCGTTCGCCAGGGGCAACTGTTTTTCAGAGTGGAACTCATCGTGAGCTTTCTCACTTGCATAGATCTCATCGAGCACAATTCGTGCGTGGGGCGAGTTAGCGGTCAGTTCCGAAAGCACCTGCTGGACGCGAACTACGGCGGGGGCCATTCTGAAACCCGCTACGCTAAACAGCGCGACCGAGGTGATCGCTCCGGTCGCGCCGCCAACCCAGTAGCCCACGAGACCCATGATGGCAAAGCCTGCGATGAGGCCACCTTCAAGCGCATAGCGTGGAACCTGACTCAGGAAAGCCAGGTTTGCGCGCGCTCTGGTGGAACGACGACGAGAGTCCTCGACTACCCCGCCTGCTTCATCAAGCTTTCCTCGCAGCGTGATCTCTTTCATAGAAGCAACCATGCCGTAGATAAAGCGTGACGTTTGAATCGCATAGTGAAGGTTGACTTCACCGGCACGGCGAGCTTCTCGCGCAACCCACAAGTAGAGTACAAAACCGATAATGCTGAGATAAATCAGTGTGGTCAGCGCGGTTACCGGTTGGGCAACGGCAACGACAACGAGGATCGAAATAAAACTGAGCGCTTCCGAGATGAGCGAAGCGCCCGGAAGCAGAAACATGGTGACTAGCACCGCAACGCTGCTGTCGGTGAAGCGAACGATGTCCGCAGTATTTCGAGTGAGTCGCATTTCCCAAGGAGAGCGCAGAAAAGCGCCGAAGAGTCGGGTGCCAAGCTCAATCTCGTATATTGCCCCCCTGCGGCTGCCCCAGAACAAGACAGCCAAGGAAGCAAGGCTTTTCAGCACGATGACCACGCACAGGACTGCGATCGCGATCAGCGAGCCTCCGAAATCGAGCTGGCCTATTACCGGGAGGCTCGGCAATGAGCCCGTAGCCATCGGAGCGATAAGCAAGGCAAGCAGGCCGAGTGCGGCTGAATCGAGCACCGCGAGAAAGCCGAGTGCAACTGCGTACCAGACGAGAAAGCCGCGTGCCGACGGTGAGACTGCTCCGAGAACTTCTTGGTAGAGACTCCATAGTTTTCGCATATCGCTCGGCTCCGTTCGATCATTTCGCCCGCCGTCAATCGTACCCACTCTGTCTTGGTAGAAGAACTCGAGAATGAACGCTCGGTTCTCCGTTCTGCGAGTGAACTCGTTTCAACCCGCGGCGAGACCCTGGTCCAGGGGGCACGGTTGCGTTGCCCGTCTAGCGCTTTCTCCATGCTGTATCTTGGCGTGCGATACTGGGATGATGGGACTTCGACGTCACGTTATGTCATGGCTCGCTCTGCTCGCCGTCGTGACGGCAGCGTGCCTGGTTGCACCAGTGTCAGCGCACGCGCTCCAGCCGCAGGCGATTGCTAACGACCTCACGAGTCAGCCTCAGAACGCCCCTGCAGGGAGTAACAACGATTCGGAAATTGTCGCAGCCGAAGCCACAATTGAAGAGTCCGTGCAGCCGTTAGAGCCCGCTGCTGGCGAAGGCAGCACCGAGCCGTTTACGAGTATCACGGCGATGGAGCTGCATTCTGATGTCGTGGTGGTGGGGCTGTCATGGGCGAGCGATGCAGCTGATCCCTTAGCCATCAAGGTCAGGTATCTTAATGGCGGTGGATGGTCGACGCCGGTGCTTATCGAGGCGGAGACAAACGCGGGATTTGCGGCTTTCCGGACTACCGAACCGATGGCAGTGACAAACGCGAGTGACCTTGAGTTCTCTATAACTTTGCCCGCAGGGGCACGGGCGAGTGACTACAAAATCAACGTAATCGACCCGACTGCGGTCGCGAATGAGTCCTCGGTTTCGTCTGAAGAATTGACTTTTTCTCGAAGCACCGCCCAGGTATCAAACGTCGCGGCTTCCTATGGGCTAACTATTAACACCCGGATGGGGTGGGGTGCCGATGAGAGCATTCGTGACGACTATGACATGGCCGAAGATCACAAGGTGGTCTACCGGGGCGCCGTCGTGCATCACACGGCGAGCAGTAACGACTACACGCAGGCACAGGTTCCAAGCCTGATACGTGGTTTTTACTACTATCATGCAGTCACTAACGGATGGGGTGATATTGGCTATCAGCTGCTCGTCGATCGCTTCGGCGGTGTCTGGGAGGGGCGTTATGGTTCCCTCGAACGAGTGCGGCTTGGTACGCATGCACTCGGTGGAAACTATGAGACATTTGGTGTTTCCGTCATTGGAACCTACTCCGATATTGCCCCGTCGGCAGCTGCGCAGGAATCTACCGCGAAGGCAATCGCATGGATGTTTGATACGTACGGCATCTCAAATCCCAAGGGCACGATTTGGGTGCCTGGAAGCGATGGCAATGGTGGTTTGGGTGATGGGCGCATTGTCGACACGATTTCGGGGCATCGCCAGGTCAGCGTAACCGCCTGTCCTGGGCAAGCGTTCTTTGACCTCTTGCCGAGCATCAGAAATCGTGTTGACGCGATCATCAGCCCACCGCTAACCGGGAAAATCACGCGTTTGGGGGGCGCAGATCGATTTGAAACTTCAGCGAAATTGGTCCTCGACTCGTTTTCGTCGGGTGCCGACACCGTGTTCTTGGCAGCTGGAACTGACTTTCCTGACGCGTTGGCCGGTGGACCTGTTGCCGGTTCGCGAGGTGCGCCGTTGCTGCTCACCTCGCCTTCTTTGCTGCAACCGGTTACTAAAGAGGCGCTGGATCGCCTCAAACCCAGCACGCTAGTGCTCCTGGGCGGCAATGCATCGATTACCCCGGCACTCGAGTCGGTGTTGCGTAAGCTGAGCTATGTCACAACTGTGACGAGGATCGGAGGCGAGACACGCTATGCGACTGCTGCCTCAATAGCTGCCTCGCAATTTACTCAGGCGTCAACGGTCTATATCGCAAATGGTGAGAATTTTCCGGATGCTCTGTCTGGCGGGCCAAGCGCCGGGTCGATGGGTGCTCCTCTGCTTCTTTCGCGAGCGCAGCTATTGCCGCCCGAGACTGTAGCGGCTCTCGAAGCATTCCGTCCCTCTCGCATCGTGGTTCTCGGCGGCGAGGCCTCGATCTCCTCTGAGTTAGAGAGAACCCTCAGGGTGCGTACCGGAGCGTCAATTACTCGTCTGTTTGGTGCCGATCGCTACGAGACCTCGGCACGGATTGTCGAAGCGCAGCCAGAGCTAAGCGGTGACGTGCTGTACGTCTCGTCTGGTGCGGCTTTTCCAGATGCGCTGTCCAGTGGATCCGTCGCACGAAGTGGAAACGCTGCGATGTTGCTCGTTGATCCTTCAGGGTTGTCTGCTTCAACGCAGTCGGTGCTCCGCGAGCTTAGACCGAAACGCATCGTCATGGTGGGCGGCCCCGCAAGCTTGTCAAGAGCGATTGAGCGTCAACTTGATGTGTTCATCGTCGAATAGTCGTGGACGTTGCTCGGTTTAGCACTATTGGCCGCGGCTACTATAAAAGCGAGGACGGCGTTCCAGTCAGGTCGCTGCGGATTTCTGCGCTCTAGGAGTCGTTGATGGGTCGGCTGAGAACTTCACGTGCGTTCGCAGGGCGGCGACCCTATAGGAATGTACGTTTCGCGGCCGTACTTGTTTCATCGCTTGTCCTTTCGCTGGCAGCGGGTATGCCGGCGGGCGCAACAACTGACTCCGGTATCGGTCTCTCGCCTGGCGAGGAAGGGAAATTGTCTTCTGGCGAGGACATCGGCTCACCCCTATCGCAGGCTTCGGAGGAGAGAGTCGCTCCAGGTCGTGTAGTAACTCCTGGCGAAGGGCCATCCTCCACGGAGGACTTCGACTCTTCGGACGACTCCAGGGCAGAGTTTGAGTCGGAGGTGCCTGCAACAGTTGAGTTGAGCGGTGAGATCCTCGTACTTCCCAGTGAAGTATCGACGGTCAGTGCAGTACTCGGCGAGCAGAGCCCTGAGCCGCAGATTGCGCACGACGGTGGTGTCTTTCTCGAGACAGACGGTGGCGCACAGGTGAGGCTTGAAGGTCTACCGTCTGGGGCTAGCGGGTTGTATGAGGCGAACGGTGTGGCGTTGGCATCTGGGCAGCGTATCGTCACGCAGGTTACCGTCCCGGAGAACGTGCGGGACGCGGTGGTTGCTGAAACCGCACACGATGCCGCATCTGGACCGGATCCCGCATCTTTGGAAGGCAGCGCTGAATTGGCTGAGCTCGTAGCTGAGGCAGCTCAGATGCTTGCCGTACCGTTACCTGCAGAGAGTTTCTCGGCGCTGCCTGAAGTGCCGCCGAACGCCGCGCCGGTCCAGCACACCGCGCACGTCGTGTTTTTCAATAAAGCCGATAGCGGTTACGCGAGTCCCTCAGCAGTTACGGTGAACAATGCTATTGCGAGACTGGGCGAGTATTGGGGGCGCAATAGTGGAGGGCAAATCACGGGTATCATTCAAGGCGCCGCGCCGATTATCACGACCACCACTGCCGACGTCTGCAATTACAACACCGCATGGAACGAAGCTGCCCGCTTGTGGGGGCACCCGAATGACATGGGCTACTGGACCAACGGAAACTCCGCCCGGCATCTGATCGTGTTTGTCGCTGCGTCGGCATGTCCGGGTAGTCAGGTTGCTGGCATCGCTTCGGTTGGTTCTGGAATTGATTCTGGCGGCGTTGTTCATTTGACTGCAGACCTCAGGGGCGACAGCAAGTACTGGGATGGCACCCTGACGCATGAGTTCGGCCACAATCTGTCGCTTGGCCACTCGAACATGCTGGACTGCCCGGCGGGGCAGAGCGACGCGAACTCTTGCCCGGAGTTTGAGTATCACGACCTCTATGACGTCATGGGCGGGGGATACACTCTATATAGCGATGCGAGTTACACCCGCGTGGTCGCATCGAATCAATACCCGGTGGCCGAACTCAACGTGACACACAAAGCGAAACTCGAGTCTCTGGGGGTAGCGAGCTCTGGCGACCTTCTTCGGGTGACGGCAACAGGAGGCGCGACACAGACGTTCAGCGTGCGGGCAGCGGGGTCGGGATCGGGGCTGCGAGGTCTTCAAGTCGTCGACCCCAGCACAAACACAGAATTTTATGTTGAGTATCGTTCGGGAACGGGAAACGACGCAGGGACGTTCTACTCGCAGAGCCTCCCCCCGATCAGCCAATGGCGCAGCTGTGCGACGAGCAAGCTAGATACCGGAGTTCGTGTGCTCAAGCTGCAGCCGGTGAACGGTAGGTCCCAAAGCTCCGCCGCTCTCGACCGAAAGGTCACAGGAGTATGCCATCCGTACTTCCGCGCTGGCGATGTGATGACGAGCACGAGCGGTGAGGTGAAGATCTCAGTTGGGACGATAACCAGTGCCGAGTCTCAGATCAAAGTAGAGTTTCCTTTCGCGAGTATTGTGCTGCCGCAGGGTGAGCGTATTTATGGGCCGGGCAGATACGAGACGGCGGTCGAAGTCTCGAAGAGAACCTATCCAAACGCGAAACGCGGCACCGTAGTAGTAGCGTCCGGTGAATTCTTCCCAGACGCGCTTGGGGCGGCCCCCCTGGCCGCTAAGGAGCAGGCGCCCTTGCTTCTCACGACGGCTCAATCTTTACCTCCTGCAGTTCTCGAAGAGATCGTGCGTTTGGACCCAGCGAAAGTCATCATTATCGGTGGTGAGGGCGCCATCTCGACAAACGTGAGAAACACAATCAAGTCTGCGGCGAAGAATCAAACAGACTGGGTGCAGCTCTCGGGTGAGAACCGCTACTCCACCTCGCAGGCGATCGTCTCGTACGGCTGGCCGCAGGGGAGCTCGGAGGTGTTCATTGCATCGGGTGATGGGTTTGCCGATGCGCTCTCTGCCGGGTCAGCGGCTGGGGCAGAGGGCTTCCCTGTTTTGCTTGTGCCGAGCACGCAGGCAGCGGTACCCGAAAGCGTCCCATCTCGCTTCGGTCGCACGCGTATTCATATCGCGGGCGGACCAGGTTCAGTGCACCCCTCAATGGTGCAGTCATTGCGAAATGCCGGAAAACAGGTGGTCTCCTATGCAGGGGTCGATCGCTTCGACACCTCAGCGCAAATTGCCGGGGCATTTGGTGAGCCGCAGAGTTCGGTGTATCTCGCAAACGGGTTCAACTTTCCAGATGCGTTGGCTGGCGCCGCTGCAGCGGGCGCGCAGAGTGCAACACTCATGATCTCTGAACAGGGGTGTATCCCCTCCAAGGTATTTGGGCAGTTGCGTAGCCTCATGCCCATCCGAATCTACCTGCTTGGAGGGAGCGCGTCGCTCTCTGACGCAGTGCGCAATAACTCTGCGTGTCGATGATGAGACAAGGGGCGTCGCGCGTAGGAGCACGTCATTGATTCCGCTCGCTGGGGTTGTTCACGAGTGCTGCATTCGACGGTGCTTCTCGCTTGGCTGAAGCAAGTCCTATGTATTTGGGCGGTTGCCTATTAATGAGGGATTTTCTGCGAGCGGAGCGGTTTGCGCTGCTCTGTCTACGAAGGACGCACTGATCCGGAGAACAGGAAAGCCACCGGAGTGTAAACTGACTGAATGCCACCGCGTGAGAGCAAAGGTCTGAATCTGCTCATTTACCCCTCTGCGCTGCTGAGTTCAGGCAGGCTCGGCAAAATCGCGAACAGCCTGCAGGCAAGTGGCGAGTTTGATGAGACGCAGATTGTCGGTATTGACGACGGGAGTGAGCAGCGCAGTGGGGAGCTCGCTCGGGGTGTGAGAGTGGTTCGAATGCCAGGCGCTCAACTCAGCGACGTGCTTGGTGGTATTCGTATGATGCTTTTCTGGCCACTTCGGGTCTACCGCCATTATCGAAGGCAGCGGCTTCGCGCAGTGTCGGCTCAGAACGTCTATTTGCTCCCGCTTGCATACCATTTGGCCAGGAAAACAGGTGCCATTTTCGTCTACAACGCTCACGAGCTTGAAACCGAGACAATCGGAGCAAAAGGGTTCAAGCAGAAGATCGCAAAGTATCTGGAACGCCGCTACATTCAACATGCCGATGTCGTCTCCGTGGTCAACGACTCTATTGCTGAATGGTACTCAGCACATTACGAAGGCGTGCAGCCGGTCGTGCTGACGAACACGCCAATTGATGACGGCACATCGGTTGATTTGCGAGGTCTGCTTGAGGTTCCTAACGATGAACTTCTTTATATTCACGTGGGCTTTCTGATGGAAGGGCGCAATATTCCCTTGCTTCTTGAGACTTTTTCTGCGCACGCTACAGCACATCTTGCGTTTCTTGGAGATGGGCTGCTTCGCCCAGAGGTGGCTGCTGCTGCCGCCGAGTTCCCTAACATTCACCTTCTTGACACGGTACCTCCCGAATCAGTGGTCGGGGTCGTGCGGGGTGCCGATGTCGGTATCTGCTTGATTGAATATGTCAGTCTTTCAGATAAGCTGTCGACTCCGAACAAGCTGATGGAAGCGTTAGCGGCGGGCATCCCACCGCTCACGTCAGATCTCATCGAGGCTCGCCGTCTGCTAGGCCCTCAGCTCTCGGATGCTTGGATTCTCGAATCGCCCGCTGAACAGCTCGGTGCTGCGCTCGAACGGATTGGTCCGCAAGATATTGTTAGGTTTCGCAAGCAGTGGCAAGGGATTCCCAGCTGGGATGAGCAGGCCGTTAGGCTTGTTGAGGCCTATACTGAGGCGTTCTCAAATCGGGGACTCTCGTGATTGCGGCGCTCAAGGAAAAAGCCTGGTATTCGCTGCGATTCTTCGTGCCGGAGTGGGTTCTGCGACTCTACGAAATGCGGAAATGGCAGAGGAACATACCTCGAGTACCTTTGCCAGACGCGCAGAGTCCATATCGAGTGTTGGTGACTCCCGCCAGGCATGCTGGCCAGGGCAAACTCTGGGCAGAAGCACTCGATAAGCTCGATGGAGTTTCTGCGCACAGCGTGACCGTCGAGAACGCCGGTTTTGGGCATGACGCAGAGTACCGGGTGTCGTGGACCTATGCGACGCTCTCGAGACGGTGGCAACGCGAGATGCGAACCGTATTGCGCGAGCAGTACACCCACCTGTTGGTGGAGGCCTCGTACCCGCCTCTTGGGGGAGCATTTGGCGGCAGCTTTTGTGCACAGCTTGAATGGCTTCAGGACCAGGGGATCCGTTTCGGATTCATTGCCCACGGCAGCGAGGTGCGGCTTCCTTCGCGACACATGCGCGCTGAGCCGTGGTCGCCTTTCGGGGATCCGACGGCGGAGACCCTCACGGCTGCGCTTGAAGAGGTTGCGAAGAAGAACGCTTCCTACTACCGGCAGTTCGACGTTCCGTCATTTGTCTCAACGGCTGGCCTGCTCGCCGACTTGCCGGAGGCTGAGTTTCTCGGGCTCACCGTAGACGCGAAGAAGTATGCGACAGACTCTCCGTCGCTCGTTCGCGAGAAGTTCGTGGTGTGTCACGTTTCCAGTCACAGTCTTTTGAAGGCGACTATAAAGCTTGCTCCGATCCTTCGCAGATTAGAGGACGAAGGTCTCATCGAGTTTCGTGAGTACAGTGGGGTCGCCCAGGATCAGGTACCCGGTATTCTCGCATCGAGCGACATTGTGTTGGATCAGTTCGCGCTGGGAGACTACGGTGTGTTCGCATGCGAGGGGCTTGCGTCGGGACGCTTGGTGCTGTCACATGTGAGCGAGCAGGTTCGAGACGATATTGTGCAGCGAACCGGATTCGAAGTGCCGATCCCGGAAACCACTCTCGACAATGTTGAATGGCGTATTCGAGATATTGTCGCGAACCCGGAGCAGTATCGAGAGATCGCTGCACTCGGCCCCGAATACATTGATCGTGTGCATAGCGGCGGTTTCTCTGCAAGAGTGCTCTACGAGAAGTTCCTTATCAACTAGACGTACGCGTGTGAGTCCAATCGAAGACCCGGAGGCGGTATGGCCAAGCCATCAATTCTCATCATCAGTTTTAGCCCTATCAATAGTTCGCCACGCGTTCGTAAGCAGGTTGCGGTGCTGCGGGAGAACTACGAGATCGTCACGGCAGGGTTCGGTGCGGAGGGCATCTCGGATACCCCGCACATTGAGCTTTCACCGAGCCCGGGGTTGCGCGGAATCTATAAGATTCGTGGCCTTTACCAGATCATCTTCTTGCTCCGAATGTTCCGCGCGTTTACCGAGAACAATCCCCGCTTTCTTGATGCGATCGATAAGCTCTCTTTTCGTAAATGGGACGTTGTTATCGCGCATAACTCGGAAGTAGTGCCGATTGCCCGTGCGCTGAAGCCCAGTATGGGCGTGATGTGCGATCTGCACGAGTACGCGCCCGAGCAGCATGAGCCCTCGATGAAATGGCGCTTTCTGATCCTGCCTTATATCAAATGGCTGCTTCGAAATGAGGTGACGCAGGCGGACGAGGTGATTAATGTGGGTGAGGGAATCATTGCGCGTTACGAGCGAGAGTTTGGCATCAAATCGGCTCTGGTGACCAACGCGAGCCCTTACAAAGAGTTTGAGCCAACGTCGACTTCGCTTCCGCTTCGGCTCGTGCATAGCGGCATACCCGCGCCCGAGCGTCGGCCCGAGGTAATGATTGAAGCAGTGAAACAGTCGCGGGCAAACGTCACTTTGGATTTCTATTTCATGGAAACCGACAAGCAGTATCTGGCGCAACTGAAGGAACTCGCTGCTTCGGATGCTCGCATTACGTTTCAGAAGCCGGCCCCCTACGAAAAGCTCGTCGAGACGCTGCACTCATATGATCTTGGTCTGAGCTTCATCTTGCCGACTCAGTTCAATGATGAGTGGTGCCTGCCAAATAAGTTCTTCGACTTTATTCAGGCCCGTCTGGGCATCATTATCGGCCCGTCGCCCGAGCTCGCACGGTATGTCGGCAAGTACGAACTCGGGGCGGTAGCGCGAGACTTCTCGGCCGCGTCTCTGGCTGAATTGCTTGATACCCTCACCCCGGAGCAGGTCGACATCTGGAAGCAATCGGCGCATAAGCACGCCTACGAGCTTTCGGCCGAGAACCAGAGCGGTGCTTGGCTGGAGGGAGTGGACCGCATCGTCGCTCGAACATCTTCCTAACCCGAGTTTTTGCTGCTCTTGCGGCCGATGAGGCTCGCCTAAAGCGACCGTTGCTTGGTGAGACGGTAGACTTCTCCGTGTGAAGATTGCAGTAGTTGCCACAGGAAAAATCGGCCTCCCCCTCGCGACGCAGTACGCCTCGATGGGCCATGAAGTTGTTGGTGTCGACGTCAACCAGGCCTTGGTTGACTGCATCAACCGCGGAGTCGAGCCGTTTCCGGGTGAAACTGGCATGGCAGAGAAGCTTGCCGAGCAGGTGCCTGCAGGCAAACTGCGCGCCACCACCGATTATGCCGATGCGATTCCCGGTGCCGACGCAATTGTGATTGTCGTGCCGCTGCTCGTGAACGAAGAAACCTGGCAGCCTGACTTTGGGTGGATGGATGCGGCCACTCGGTCGCTGGCAACGCACCTAACCCCCGGCACACTCGTCTCTTACGAAACCACGTTGCCCGTCGGCACGCTTCGCGGTCGCTGGAAGCCGCTAATTGAAGAGGTCTCGGGTCTAGTCGAGGGTGAAGATTTTCACCTGGTCTTCTCACCGGAGCGCGTGCTGACAGGGCGCGTCTACGCTGACCTCAGGAAGTACCCGAAGCTGGTCGGCGGTTTGAGCGAGGCAGGCGCAAATCGGGCCATTGAGTTCTATGAATCAGTGCTGACTTTTGACGAGCGCGACGATTTGCCCCGTCCCAATGGAGTTTGGGATATGGGAACCGCAGAAGCCGCCGAGATGGCGAAACTCGCCGAGACCACCTACCGTGACGTCAACATCGGCCTCGCAAACCAGTTCGCGCGGTTTGCCGACACGGCTGGCATCGACGTCTACAAGGTGATCGAGGCCTGTAACTCTCAGCCGTTCAGCCATATCCATCGCCCAGGCATTGCGGTGGGGGGTCACTGCATTCCCGTCTACCCGCGACTCTACCTTTCGACCGATCACAATGCAGACATCGTGCGCACTGCCCGCAACTACAACGCGACCATGCCCGCATATGTGGTGGAACGTGTTGAACAGGTGATCGGCGATCTTGCGGGCCAGAGGGTTGTAGTGCTCGGCGCCGCATACCGAGGCGGCGTCAAGGAAACCGCCGTCTCAGGCGTCTTTCCGACGGTGGAAGAACTCGTAGCGCGCGGTGCAGTTGTGACCGTGCACGATCCGTTGTTCACGGACGAAGAGCTCGCAGGCTATGGCTTTGTTGCGCATCAGATCGGCGCCCCCGTAGATGTTGCGATCCTGCAGGCAGATCATGCCGACTATCGCGAACTGACGCCGACAGATTTTCCCGGCATCAAGCTTTTTGCAGATGGGCGCAACTACACCGACCCTGCAGCATGGGCCGGTGTGCCGCGCATCGTTATCGGCGCGGGGGCTTAGCAAGCGCTCGGCTCGGGTCAAGAACCCGTCAAAGCTCGGGGTCTTCAGCTGCAACTTGCAGTGAAGACCCCGAGCTTTTGTGTTTAGCTGCTTACAGATCCGTGCCCTGCGCGACGAGACCACTGCGCATCAAGCTCTCTCATCGAGTCCTCAAACCAAAGGCTCAATGTGCCCGCGAACGAGTGGGTAAGGTGGTGCCCGTCAAAGTAGGCAACAGTGCCTCCGATGACGGTATGGCACATACCGTCCGGGCAAAGCAACGCGCGTAGCTCGATTAGGTCAGCACCGGCCGCGATTGCCGCCGGGGCGAGCCAGTCGTTTCGACCTGCCTCGGCCTGGGCGCAGGGATCGTCGCCCGGCGTGCGCTCGACGCAGGCGGGCACGTCTTCGCTAAACCCCGGCGAGTTGTGCACCACCATGACGTGCTTGCCCGCCGCAACGAGCGCTGAGATCCTTTCACCAGCCAATTCCGCCAGCGGAGCATTGTCGTCGAGCGTTCTGACGCTAATGATGACGGTGTCTAGGGATTCATCGTCGCGTGCCTGCTCGTAAACGCGCTTGCCCCAGTTGCTGCAGTCTCGAAACGCTACGTCGTCGGTTGCGCTTGCGTCAGGGAGAAAACCAGAACAACCCGTAAGTGTGCGCTCGCGCAGGGTCCACCCCAGCCGCTCGGCGGCGTCGCCAAGAGACACTGCGACCTGCGCAGAGAACGAATCTCCGATGAGCACCGCGTTACGAACCGGCTCTTCGGGCTCGCTCAGCATGCAGTCGATATCGAGATCGCCGCTCAGGTTCGGCAGCTGTGAGCAGTCTCGAATGCCTCTGCTGCGGTAGCTGTCTTCCCGCGCGGCTGCGGGGCTCACCGTACTCGTGCGCGCATAGGGATTGTCACAGCTGTTGAGCAGTGCGAACGCGCCGAGGCAAGATTCGCTGGCGTTTTGAATATTCTCGAACTGCGCATAATTGACCTCATACTGCGCGCGAATTGCGGCAGATGGTACCATCGTTGCGACGAGCACTGCTGCGATTCCGACGAAGGCCACGGGCAGCATGACCAGTGGTTTCGAGAATGAGGCAACGCGAAAACGAAGCGGGTCTTCAACCCACCGTTTGGTGAGCCAAGCTAGCACGAGTGAGGCCGTAGTGATCGCCACGAAGCCGATCTTGCCGGGGCCGCTGTGACGCAAGGCGATGAACATCACGATGAGTGGCCAGTGCCAGAGGTACAGCGGATAGGAAATGTCGCCGAGCCACTGGACGGGTTTCAAATTGCTGAGCTGCTGTGGCGACCAACGATGCTCCGCAGGCTGCTGCCAAAGCAGGTAGGCGGTAGCGGCGACCGGAATGAGGGCAATGTAGCCCGGAAACGAGGTGGTCGCATCGAAGCGCAGTGCGCACATGAGAATGGCGGCCCAGGCTACCCACGAGAGCACCGGGTGTGTGTTTCGTGCGATGATGCCCGCCAGCCCTCGCTCAACACGCACAGATGAGCGTAGCCGCCGCGAGGAAGGGAGAAAAGCGATGAGGCCGCCGGCCGCGAGCTCCCACATGCGGGTCGGGGTAATGAAGTAGGCGACGGGCTGTGATTGCGCCGTCTCATAGATGGAGTATGCCAGTGACGCTGCAAACACAATTGAGACCACGATTAGATAGGGCTTGGTTGATCGCTCGGTGATCGCCAGCTTGCGAGAGCCGGTCTTCGCTGCGAAGAATGCAACCACTAAGAGCAGCACCGGCCACACTAGATAGAACTGCTCTTCAAGCGACAGCGACCAGTAGTGCTGCACGATTGAACCGCTCGAATCTCCACCGAGATAGTCGATGGAATCGTAGGCGAATACCCAGTTCACGCCAAATACTGAGGCAAAGGAAATATTCCTGAGCTCTTGTATTCGGACTAGAGAGGGCAGCACGGTGAACACCAGAATCGTAGAACACAGCAGTACGAGCAGCGAAGCCGGCAGCAAGCGGCGTGCGCGACGGGCCCAGAACTTGCCCAGCTTTACCGTGCCAGTGAGGCGAATCTCGCGCATAATATGCGAGGTGATCAAAAAGCCAGAGATTACGAAGAAGACATCGACGCCGATATACCCACCCGGAAGCGCCCACGGCCACAGGTGAAATACGAGCACGAGCGAAACCGCGAGAGCGCGAAGCCCCTGAATATCGGGCCGGTGCCCTTCTGAGACGGTGGGTTTCATAGCGGCTTCTTGTGCCTCTCTGCCTACTGCAAGCGATTCCAATAGTAATCTTCTGAGCGCTGTTCTACGGTTCCGGAGGAGCAACCAAGAGGCGCTATTTGTGAAGGCTCATACGAAATAGAAGTGGAGGGTCCGTGGCTTATGCCCGGCACCCTCCACCTATCTCGCCCGAAACGCCTAGTGCTCGTACAGCCTCGGAATATTGTTCACGACGTTGACCGCATGCTTGAAATCGATTCCGACAACATCGAGGTACCACTTGAGGTTCGGGTAGCGGGGCGTGTTCTCGTCGGCGACGAGGCGCAGTGCCTCATCGCGAGTGATGTCTCCCTCGCGAATCTGGTTGCTGCGGAAGGTGTCGTGCTCGGTGAAGCCCGCCACGGTGTAGTACGCGTAGTTGTAGAAGGCCGCAGTGCCGTCGCCGATACGCCAGGTCGTCGACGTGTCTGGTGCCTTCTCCCAGTCGTACTGCCCCAGCAGCGTGTCGTCGATCTGCTGCTCATCCCAGCGCCAGTAGTCGAAGATGTGGTAATAGTCAGACTTCTTGGTGAAGCTGCGGTAGTACTCGCCCGAGAGGGTGTCCCAGAGCGAACGGTTGAAGTAGCCGGGGCTCTTCAACATGGCGCCGAAACGAAGCTTCTGGTAACGCAGCTGCTTCATCGCGCCGTGGCTGTAGACCCGCTCTTCTTCGAAGTCCGGCGGAACCCCGAGAAAGCCGGCCTTGAAGTGCGTGACCTCGAGCGGGTTGATGCCCCAGAGGTTGAGGCTCAGACCGGTCTGCTTCTTTACCGATTCGATGTGGCGGAAGAAGTGCTTGTCGCCTGCGGTAAGCACGCTCAGCATGCCGAGGTGTGGCGACTTCAGCCAGGCATTGAGATTGCGGCGAATGTAATCGCGCTTCTTCGTGATATCGGGTGCGACGATGATGTTCTCAACGCCAAGCGCCGATGACATGCGGCTGATGTTGCGACGGCCGAGGTCGGTGACCATGCCCCAGTCATAGGTGTAGGTGATCGGCTTGAGCTTGAGCTCGTTGACGATCAGGTGCAGCGCATAGCAGCTGTCGCGCCCGCCAGAGAAGGGAACCAGCACCTCGTCGCCGTGCGCCCGGCGGTACGGCTCGACGAGCTCGAAGAGCTCTTCCTTCGGGCGAGGGTGGTTGCGAATTTTGTAGTTGGTGCAGTAGTTGCAGACACCGTCGACATCGAACTTGATGAACGGCATCGTCTCGGGAAGAATGCACTTCGTGCAACGACGAAACTCGGGCGTCGGGTAGACGAGCAGCTGCTCCTCCGCGGAAGAGAGGCTCAAGCCGGGCACGAGGTCAATGGTGCGCTGCTTCCACTCGGTGATCTCGAGCGGAGCCTGCTCTACCGCGATATCGATCAATTCGGGATCGCGAACCTGACGGATGTTAGCGGCTTCGATCTGCTCAAGCGGATAGCGCTCGGAAGAGAAGACAGTGCCGCCGCTTTTCTCACCCGCGTAGAGGCTGCCGTTATTCGAGAACAGCACAAGCTTTCCGAGCTTCGGAACGATGATTGCGCACGCAGCCACGCCCTTGAGTGCGGATACCGTATGTCGTGCAGCCTCGTCGAGCGTTGCACCTGCCTCAAGCTGCGTCGCCAGCAATGCTGGAATAATCTCGGTATCGACGACCAGCTCGCGCTTCTTATCGATCGTCTGCCACAGCTCTTCGTAGTTCACGATGATGCCGTTATGCACTACTGCGATGCCGTCGCGTATGACAGGCTGATTGTCAGAGGTGCCGTTGGTGATGAGGCGGCTGTGCCCGATAAACGTGTCGGTGCCCGTGAGAGGCACGCGCCTCAAGAGCTTCTCGATAGTAAAGTCTGCGCGATAGGTGTGGTAGCTGCCCTGCTGGTGCACCACGAGCCCGCTCGAGTCGCGACCCCGCTGCTCAGCGTGCTTGATGAGTGTTTCGATAGAGCCCTTGTCTAGGCCGCCAGGGGCTGTGGAACCGAAAATGCCACACATATGGTTGTCACCTTTGTTTCTGTATAAATAGCTGAACGCAACTGTTCGCTCGTATCAAGTTGCGCCAACAGACCATTCAGAATAACATCATGATCTTTCGCGACAGCTGAAGACTTGCGGGTGTAGCGCAAAGCACGCGCTCGGCGTGTCAGGGTAAGCTCAAGGACGCTGCTACCCGCTAACAGAGGAATGATCCGGTGAAAAGCCTTTGGCGCACACTGAATGAGCTTTTCAAGGTGCTCCCCAGGGGTGCGCGGCGATTTTATATCGGCTACTCGTTGCTCACCGGCATGCTCGCGATTCTCGATGCCTTCGCGCTCTCACTGATTGTTATTGTCACCGCGCCGCTTGCGACAGGCAAGGGAATGACGCTGCCGGGAATCGGAACACTACCTCAGTCGGCAACACCCTGGATCGTCATCATGATCTGTGCCCTATTCGTGCTGAAGGGCGTGTTCGCAGTTGTGCTGCACCGCCGGGCGACGCGCCGGTTCGCACGATACGAGCTCGAAACCGGTGACAAGCTCTTCAGCGCCTACATTCACCGCAGTTGGGAGCAGCGGGCTCAGCTCAGCACCGCCGAGGTGACGCGTATCGTCGACACCGCAATGGCGAACACGAATCTCGGTTTTCTGCTGCAGATCTCGATGATTCCTGGCAACGCGATGACGTTTCTTGCAACCATTCTCGTGCTGGTCATTGCTCAGCCGGTTACTGCGCTTATCGCGCTAGTCTACTTGCTCGCAATTGCGCTCATCATGAACCGAGTCGTCAGCAGAGCGGCGAAGCGTGCGGGCGAGGCGAACCGCGACCTCGTCTACCGCATGTCCACAATCATGACCGAGATGGTTGAAGCTCTGAAGGAAGTCACACTGCGAGGCAAACTCGGCGAAATCAGCAGGGTGATCTCAAAGGATCGAGTGAAAGCGACCGCAGCGCGTGCTGACATGGCCTATCTCAGCCAGGTGCCGAAGTACGCATTCGAGACCGCGCTGATCGGTGGAGTGCTGATCGTTGGCGGCGCCGCCTACCTGATGACCGGGCTCGGAGGGGCGACCGTGGCGGTCGGTCTCTTTGCCGTCACCGGGTTTCGAGTAGTGCCCGCGCTCAATGCGATCCAGTCGTGCCTCTCGTCTGCCGCGGCGAACGAGGTATACGCCCGCGACGTAATTCACGAGTTGCGCGACGCGCAATCACGCCAAGAAACCGAGGAGTCAGGGCCCGCAGACACCCTGCCCATGCCAGAGGCGCCGCAGCGACTCGAACTGCGCGAGGTACAGTTTCGCTATCCCGGCGCCGACTCGAATGTGCTCGATGGCATCTCGATTTCGATCCCGTTCGGTTCGAGCCTCGCGATCGTCGGGCCGTCGGGCGCTGGCAAGTCGACACTTATCGACATTCTGCTCGGGTTGAGCACCCCGACTGCAGGTGGGCTCTTCGTGGACGATGCGCCGCTTAAAGACGTGCTTGCGCAGTGGCGAAAGCGAGTCGGCTACGTTCCTCAGCGCGTCGCTCTGTTCGACGGAAGTGTTGCCCAGAACGTCGCGCTCACCTGGGAAGAAGACTACGACTTGGCCCGGGTGCGGCGCGCGCTTGCACGTGCACACCTTGAGACGCTTGGCGAACGCGAAGGGGGCCTACTCGCGCGTATCGGTGAACGCGGTGAGTCGATCTCGGGTGGCCAACAGCAGCGGCTGGGTATTGCGCGGGCGCTGTACACCGACCCTCTCGTCATGGTGATGGACGAGGCGACTAGCTCTCTCGATACCGCTACCGAAAACCGCGTCACCCAATCGATGCGCGAACTTCAAGGAGAAGTCACCTTCATCACTGTCGCGCACAGGCTCGCGACCATTCGCGAGTATGACCAGGTCTGCTATCTCGATGGAGGCAAGATTCGCGGCATTGGCACATTCGATGAGGTGGTGGCGCAGGTTCCGGATTTCGCATATCAGGCGAAGCTGGCAGGGTTGAGCGCATGAGTCAAACGTCAAAGTCCGCATCCAGTAGGGTGCTTGTCATCACGGGCGACGTGCTCGGCGCGAAAATGGCGGGCCCCGCTATTCGTGCGTGGGAAATGGCGAAGGCACTGCGTGAGGTCTGCGAAGTGCGTCTCGTATCGACCCAAGCCTCGACCCTTGAGCACGACGACTTTCACGTTTCCTACGCCGACGAGGCCGAGTTGCGGCGTCAGGTCGAATGGTGCGACGCGCTCGTGTTCCAGGGCTATACGCTCTCGACCTTTCCTTGGATCCGTGGCACTGGCAAGATCATTGTCGCCGACATCTACGACCCGATGCACCTTGAGTACCTCGAGCAGGGCAAGGACGATAGCCCGCGCAAGCGCACCAAGATGACGGAATACATCTCGGAAGTGCTGAACGTGCAGCTCGAACTCGCCGACTTCATGCTGTGCGCCTCCGAGAAACAGCGCGACTTCTGGCTCGGTCAGCTTTCTGCGGTGTCAAGGATCAACCCGCTCGTCTACGATCGCGACCCGAGCCTGCGTTCCCTTCTCGATATTGCCCCTTTCGGTATCTCGAATACGCCGGCAGTGCAGACCAGACATGCGATCAAGGGCGAAGTCGAGGGTATCGATCTCGACGACCAGGTCATCATCTGGGGTGGGGGTGTCTACAACTGGTTTGATCCGCTCACCCTGATACGCGCAGTCTCGCAACTTGTCGCGTCGCACCCGAAGCTGCGCCTCTACTTTTTGGGCGTGAAGCACCCGAACCCCGATGTGCCCGCAATGCGCATGGCAGCAGAGACCATGCGTCTTTCGGACGAACTCGGGCTAACCGGCACGCACGTATTCTTCAACACTGAATGGGTTGACTACGAGGATCGCGTGAACTACCTGCTCGACGCCGATTTGGGGGTGAGCACCCATTTCGAGCACGTCGAGACCGCCTTTAGTTTTCGGACCCGCATTCTCGACTACCTCTGGGCCGGTCTGCCGATCGTTTCGACAGACGGTGACACCTTCGCGGGGCTCATCAAAGCACACGATCTCGGGGCTGTCGTGCCGCCTGAAGACGTCGATGCGCTCGCCGAAGCGATCGAGAGCGTGCTCTACTCGGCTGAGCGCGACGCGACAAGCGAGCGCGTCCGTGAGTTCGGTCTGACGATGCGCTGGGACCACACGCTCGGCGCACTGATCGCATTTTGTCAAAACCCCTACCGAGCAGCTGATCGTGAGCGGCGCAGTTCACCCGTGGGCAAAGAATCGAAGCGGGCTGTCGGTCGCCTTCGCCACACCACCATCTGGCGCCATACTGAGGGGCTCAGGCTCTTCATTCGAAAGCTCATCCCGGGGCGCTGAAACGCTCGGGTAGCATGCATAACGACTCAGAACTACCGATCCTGTCTGAAGGGACCACCAGCCATATGGCTCCACGATCAAAGCGCATCATTCTCGCGGTACTGACTGCAGTGTTTGCATTTGCCGGCCTGGGGGCGTGGGCGCTTGCTTCACCTGTCGGGGCTGCCCCAGATGATGACTTTCACCTAGCCAGCATCTGGTGTTCGCTTGGAGATCGCGAGGGTCTTTGCGCTGAGGGTGACGAGCCTGCCGAGCGCACAGTGGCCGAGCGGCTCGTCAAGTCATCAGCTTGCTTCAAATCGGAGTCGACGCAAAGCGCGCAGTGCCCGATCGGTGATGAGCGCAAGATCTCGACAGACCGCGGTAACTTTGACGGCAACTATCCTCCGGTGTTTTACTCCGTGATGGGAGTCTTTGCGACCCCGGATGTTGCCGTCTCGACGATAATCATGCGGTTGGTAAATGCAGGGATTTTTGTAGGCGCCGTGACTGCTGTCTTGGCTCTGCTGCAGAGTGCCCAGCGCGGTCCAGTGGTGTGGAGCGCGGTGGTCGCCCTGGTGCCGCTCGGCGTCTTCTTGATCCCCAGCGTGAACCCCAGCAGTTGGGCGGTGCTAGCTGGTCTGCTTGTCTGGGTGAGCGTCTTTGGCTATTTCACCGCTGAGACTCGGACGCGACGCATCGCGTTGGGTGCGATTGCTTGCGCGCTCGGAGTGATGGGCGCCGGGGCACGAGGTGATTCAGCGGTTTTTGTTGCTTTCGCGGCCTTTGCTGCAATGGTGCTGAGCTTTCGGCCAGGTCGCGAGTGGATGAAGCTCGCAATCCTGCCGCTGGCTCTGATGGTGGTGGGGGCATTCTTCTTCCTCGTCTCGGGGCAGTCAACCGGTATCGCCACCGTCGGTGTTACTGGTGATGCTGGCGCCACTGCGACGGCCGCAGCTGCTGAGGCGACTGGTGATGTAACCGCGGCTCCGCCGGGGGGCTTTGGCTTGCTTCTTTCGAACTTGATGGATCTGCCGTGGCTCTGGACGGGTGGAGCGGGCACATGGGGGCTCGGATGGCTTGATACCCCTGTTCCTGTCTCAGTCTGGGTTCTCATGATCGGAGCCCTCTTCGCCCTCTTGCTTTGGGGTATCCAGAAGATGAACTGGCGCAAGGGAATAGTGCTGCTGGTAGCACTCGTCGCGCTTGCTGTCATGCCGCTCTATATTCTGCAGAGCAAGGCGCTTCGTGTGGGTGAGTGGGTGCAGCCGCGGTACCTGCTACCGCTACTCATCATCTTTATCGGAGTGGCGCTTCTCGGTTTTGCGCGTGACGATCTCGGTCTCTCCCGTCTACAGGCTGCCGTGATCTTCGGTGCAGTAGCGATGTCCAACTCGCTCGCGCTACACAACAACATGCGTCGCTATATCAGCGGGCTCGGTGACGCCGGCTTCAACCTCAACACCAACATCGAGTGGTGGTGGAACATCCCTGTATCGCCAATGCTCGTCTGGTTCGGCGGCAGTGCTGCGTTCGCGCTCATGCTTGTCGGCCTGTGGCTCTGGCTGTACCCGAAGGGTGAGCGGCCCGGCGCGAGTCTCGAGGAGCGTTCGCCAGAGCTGATCGGCAAGTAGCGTCCGCGCCCGGTCGCGCCACCACGGCGTGCCCGGCGCTTTGCGCCTGGCGCGAAGATCGGCGCCTACGCCACCAATTCGAGCCGGTCGGCCACCAGCCACACCGCTGGCGTGAGCTCGGGGCAGCCCGCCGCGATCTCGCGCAACAACTCGAACTCGGCGCGATCGGCATTCAGTCGATGCTGCGCCGCATCGTCGCCGGTGCCCTGACCAGCGAGCCTCGCCATCGCGAACTCCGCCAGTTTGCCGCTCTCTTCGAGCAGCTCATTGCGAAGCTCGTGCACCACGAACTCGTCGACGCTCGGAATGTTGGCGAGTGTGACCAAGGGGTCTTCGCCCTCGCGCCCGCGCATCTCGAGCACAGCCGTGCGCTCGATGCGGGCGAAGGTTCTGAGCTGTTCGAGCCGCTCCGAGGTCAAGATCACTCGCAGTAGCTTAGCCTGTGCCAGCGGTGAGCCCGCTGAGATGCCAGCGCCTGAGGTTCGCAAGCGGCGCCGGTGTGGCGACCGGGGAACGATGTCACCCCACGCGGTAGAGTTCGAGCCGGCCAGTGCTCAGCTCAATGGGGAGGCGCGCGAGTGAACGCAGACGACGAGACGCAGTCAGTGCCCGGCGAACCGCAGGCCCCAAACGGTGCCGCTGACGACGCCGGGCCCACCCAGTCGCGGCGCGGGTTCTTCAGACTGGGTGTCGCGGAGGCTTTGGGAGCGACCCCACCACCATCACGAGGTCGAACGAGAGCTCGAACTCGCCGACGACCTCGCGACCCTCAGCTTGCTCTTCATGTGGTTCGTGTTAGGCGCGAATGGCCTGCCACGCGGCGATTTCACAAATCACCAACTCGAAGCCCCCGAAATTACCAAGTTCAAACGTCACAAATTACCAATTCTCACGTAGCCATCACTCACGGCTGCGTTCGGTGCCGAAGTAAGTCTTTTGCGCGCGGTGTGATGCATGAGCGGAGTTGCCGCCCCCGTTGTGGTGTCGAGAAAGGGATTTTCGTTGTCACGGGTGCGGACGGCGCGAGATTCCCTTTTTAGCGGGGTATCTCGCCGCGCCCGGTCGACGCTTCATGGTGTGTGACGGGGCCGCGCGGCCTGCGATCAGAAGCCTGGCTTGCTCTCCTGCTTCGGGCCCCCGTATCAGGTCGCTGTCGCCGGTACACTCGTCTTCGTGGTGCAGCAGTCTCGATCTACACGCAACCGTCTGAGCGGGCTTCCCGACCCCGAGCGCTGGGCCCACTCGCAGGGTGGCCACGAACTGCGCTGCTTTCGCTGGGAGAACCCCGGCAAGCCCGCGTTCTTGCTTGTGCACGGCATCGGCATGGGGCATCTCACTTTCGTTCGTTTCATCGATGCGATGTTGCCGCACACTGAGATCATCGCGGTCGATCTGCCCGGCTTCGGCGATTCGCCCGAGCCCGAGGCTGCGCTGAGCATCGCCGATACCGCAGAATTGGTTGCGGCTGCGATGCTGGCAGCAACTACAGAGCGTGGGATCAGCCCCCTCATCGCCGTCGGTCACTCGATGGGCGCGCAGGTCGTGAGCGAGCTTGCCGCGGCGCACCCCGAGCTGGTCGGCGCGGTCGTGCTCTTCGCCCCCTCGGTCAACGCCCAAGAGCGCACGCTGCAGCAGCAGTCTCGGCGCATGGCGCAAGATCTCTTTCGGGGCAAGCCGCCTATAGCGCTCGCCATCGGCGTCTACGAATACCTGCGCGCAGGCCCGCGCTGGTTCTTGAAGAAGCTTGAGCCGACGCTCGAGCACCGCATCGAAGACTGTCTGCCGCAGGTGCAACAGCCGGCGCTCGTGCTGGTGGGCAGCCGCGACCGCGTGACCCCACCCGAGTGGTGCTACGAGGTGGCGCTCGCGCTGCCCGACGGTGAGCTCACCGTGCTCGGTGGCCCGGGCCACGAGGCCATGCTCGCCGAGGGTGAAGCTGCGTCAGAGCGGGTGCTGCACTGGCTTGAGGCGTGATCCTCGGCTGCCCTCAATATCTATTTGCCGTCAGGCTCACCCAGTGCTCGGAGCAGTGGGCCCATTCGTGTGGGGATGAGTTCGTGAACAGCGATAGTGGATCTTGTTCTCACCACCCCCGGCGCGCGCAAGAGACGCTGGGTGATCCGGTAGAGGTCTGAGGTGTCACGCGCAGCCACCCTGGCGAGAAGATCACCATCGCCACTCACCGCATACACGTCGAGCAGCTCGGGTACATCTCGAAGCGAATCAGCAATTGTTCGGGGGCTTCCCTGTACCAATTCAATCGTGATGAACGCGAGCACTGGGTAACCGATGGCGTGGGGTCGAATGCGATGACTCGGCGCACCCAAGACCTCGCTCTGCTCTAACCGCCTCAGGCGTGATTGGACCGTGTTCCTCGATAAGCCTGTGAGAGACGCAATCTCGACCGAGGACGCACGAGGCGAATGGTCTAGGGCGAGCAAAATGCTCCTATCGATCGCATCGATTTGCTGCGTATTGCTCATTTGAACCACTTTTGGATGAAACTTACGTGCATTCTGCTTAATTCTATCCTATATAGGTTGGCCAATCGCACATCATGATTAGGCTTTCCTCCATGCAGAGTTCGATGATGAAAGCAACGCTAGCGACCCTAGGAGAAACCGGTGAGGCTCCCCACGCCAGGCTTCACCTGCTTGGCACAGCGGGTGGCCCAACGCCGAAGCTCACGCGTTCTGCGCCGGCCCAAGCGGTCGAGGTCGCTGGGCGTCTCTATGTCATTGACGCGGGAAATGGCGTTGCAAGGCAGATCAACAGGGCGGGTCTCGACCTGGCACAGCTCGCCTTCGTGGGCATCACCCACCACCACTCTGACCACAACGCTGACTTAGGTACTCTCTTGCACCTGGCTTGGTGCGACAGCCTCTCAACTCCCGTAGAGGTACGCGGTCCGAGCCCGCTCAACGAAATGATGAACTCCTTCTTCGATTACGCGAAAACTGATGTCGCCGTCCGCATGGAAGACGAAGGGCGACCACCGTTTCGTGACCTCGTGAACTTCAGCGAAATTGAGGAAGGTGTGGTGTTCGAAGACGAGTATGTCAAGATCACCGTCGCCCGTGTGAACCACCCGCCGATGGACGCGTTCGCGTTTCGAATCGACACAGAAACCCGCTCCTTCGTGATCTCTGGCGACACCGCACCATCACCGGGGCTGATCGAGCTGGCACACGGAGCCGATATTCTCGTGCATGAGGCCATCCACTTGCCGTCGATCGAATCAGCAGTAGAGCGAAGCAATGGTTCCCGGCTTCGGCAACACCTCGTGAATTCCCACACGAGCGTGGACGACCTCGGCAAGATCGCGACAGCTGCTCAGGTGCGCACGCTCGTGGTCTCCCACTTGGTACCCGCTGATGCGCCGCTGCATGAGGAGGACTGGATTGGTCCTGCCCGCCAGACATTTGACGGAGAAGTCGTATTGGCACACGACCTCATGGTCCTCTGACCTTAGAAATGGACAACTCGATGGAACAGAACAAATCTCACCGCCGTTGGCGCCTAGCGGTCGACGTCGGCGGTACCTTTATTGACTTCGCACTGGTGAACATCGCCACCGGTGAGGTCCACATTGAAAAGCAGCCCTCCAACCCTGCAACCCTTGTTGACGAGTTTCTTGTGGGCCTCGGCCGACTACCGGTCGAACTCGATGACATCGACCTCATCGTTCACGGGACAACACACGGGCTGAACGCTCTGGTGCAGGAAACGGGGGCCGTGACCGGCCTCATCACTACCCGCGGATTTCGTGACGTCCTGCAAATCGGTCGGGCCGCCAGGGTTGACATGTACGACCCCCACTTTTCTCCGAAAGAACCGCTCGTTCCGCGTTCGCGTATTGAGGAAGTGTCTGAGAGATTCGACGCGGCCGGCCAGGTGGTTGTCCCGCTCTCACTCGAAGATGTTGATGCTGCGGCAGACTCGCTAGTGCAAAAGGGCGTGCAGGCAATAGCTATCTCGTTCTTGCACTCCTACCGGAGCCCGGAGCATGAGCAGGCCGCCGCGAAGCAGATCCTCGAGCGTTACCCGGATCTCACTGTTACCTGCTCAAGCGACCTCACCCGGGAATGGCGTGAATTTGAGCGCACATCTACCGCGGTGAGCAATGCCTTCATACAGACGGGTTTCGCAAGCTACACAGAAGCGCTGCAACAGCGCCTGCGTGAGGCCGGTTTTCTCCGGGACATAGTCTTCGTCCAATCCAACGGTGGCACCTTGCCCGCGAGTACCGCGGCGGCACAGCCCGTGCGCACCCTAAATTCCGGCCCGGCCGGAGGCATCATGGGCGCGAGCGATATTGCGCGGCGCTTGGAACTTGCTAACGTCGTTGCCACCGACGTTGGAGGTACGACATACGATGTCGGTCTGATTCTGAATGGGCAAGCTCAGGAACGTTCGATCACTACGATCAACGGACGCCCGATCCTCGCCCCCTCGACTGACATCATCTCGATAGGCGCTGGCGGAGGTTCCATCGCTCAAATCGATGAGCTCACTGGTGGGCTTCGTGTGGGGCCCGAGAGTGCGGGGGCTACCCCTGGGCCAGCAAGTTTCGGTAAGGGTGGCAAACTGCCGACCGTGACTGATTGCCAGGTCCAACTCGGGCACCTAGACCCTGAGCATTTCCTAGAGTCCAGGATGCAGCTCGACCTCGACGCAGCGGCAGAAGCTATCCGTACGAGCATTGCCGATAGGTCAGGGATCGAACTTGACGGTGCCGCAGACGGTGCACTTGAGGTTGCTGAGGCAAACATGGCGAATGCCATTCGCCGGATTACGACCGAGCGAGGTCTTGATCCAATAGAGTTCACGATGATCTCGTACGGTGGTGGTGGTGGGCTCTTCGCTGCCGCGGTAAGCGAGAACCTTGGGATTCGGCGCGTAGTGGTTCCACCGCATCCGGCTGCATTCTCAGCCTGGGGCATGCTCAGCTCTGGGTATCGCGAGGATCGCACAGCCACACTGCTGAGGTCTCTCACAGAGCCGAGTGTTCCTGCGATCCTTGACGATCTCAGCGCGTTGGTCGAAGACGCAAAAACTCAACTCGGACGATACGGTCTCGATCCAGCCTCCGCGTTGATCGTCAGAACTCTTGACGTGCGGTACACCGGGCAGTCCCACTCGATCGAGATAACGCTCGAAGATGAATGGCTTGAGTCGAGCGGTCAATTCTTGGCCGGTGTGGCTGCCGGCTTTGCCGCTGCGCATCTGCAACGCTACGGTCACGGTGACGCTAACGTTGGTCTCGAAATTGTAGCCACGCGCGTCCGCGTGAACTTCGCGCATGACATCCCACACCCGCGGCAGCAGGTAACGGAGAATGGGCCGCTCCAACCGATCCGCAACCGGCGCATCTACTTCCGCGGCCTCGGCTGGGTTGACACCCCCATATTTTCTCGAGGGTCACTGTCAAATGATTCTGCTGTCGTTGGCCCAGCAATTGTCGATGACACCTCGAGCACGATCATCGTGCCTCAGGGTTGGACTCTGCGACGCCACGAAACCGACGCTCTAGTCATTGAATGCGAGGAGACCAAATGAGCGAGCAACTTACCCCAGCCCGTATCGAGATCATCAGAAACGCACTGGTCTCTGCAGCGGGAGAGATGTCTGAGACGCTCGTGCAGACTGCCTACAGTCCGCTCCTCTACGACATCAAAGACTTTGGTGTGACGATTCTTTCCGCACGCGGAGAAATGTGGGCAGAGGCTTCAGGGCTTGCTGTGTTCCTTGGTGCTCTCCGCGGCACCATGCAACTGCGTCTCGAAACAGTGTCAGCAGATTCTTATGAGGAGGGGGACGTCTACATCGCCAACTGCCCCTACCTCACAGGAACGCACCTGTCAGACACCGCAATTTACATGCCCGTGTTCGTCGATGGTCAGCTGGTTGCTTTTGCCGCCACGATGGCGCACTGGGCCGATATTGGCGGGCGCAGTCCGGGCGGCTGGGACCCAAGCAGCACAGACATCACTATGGAAGGGCTCCGCTTCACACACCAGCGTCTGCACGCCGCTGGTGTGCCAAACGAACAGTTGTACGAACTGATCCGAAGTAACGTGCGCTTGCCGCGTCAGGTGATGGGTGACCTTGCCGCACAGATCGCGGCCTGCCGAACAGCGGCCACCCGCATCACTTGGCTCTGTGAGAAGTACGGAGCAAGCACCGTAGACACTGCCATGTCTACTGTCATTACCAACACTCGCGAAAGGCTCAGGGCTGCAGTGTCGGAGGCGCCTGACGGGCAGTGGGCGGGTACCCAGGAACTGGATTTTGACGGTGTCGATCGAGAATACCGCCCGAAAGTTTCGGTAGAAGTGGATATCAAGGGCGCGAATCTCGTGGTTGACCTGACGGGAAGCTCAGGGCCCGCACCGGGTCCCATCAACTGCCCGAGGATTGGTGCGGAGAGCGTGGTACTAGCCGCGCTGAAGGGAGTGTTCTCGCCACACGATCCGACGAATGAGGGCCACCTCTCATTCGTGAGTTTCACGCGAGCAGAAGAAGCCTCGCTGATCCATCCATCTGAACCGGCACCTTGCGACTCCTACGGACTCATCTGCCGCACTCTTGTGGAAACCACGATCAGGGTAATGGCAGGGCCAAAACCCGAACGCGCAAGAGCCGGTGGGTACCAGATGGTCGGATGCTATGTGATGAGGCCCAGTGCTGCAGAGGACGATCGCTTCACCTATACAGAGCCGGTTCCCGGCGGATATGGGGCATTTGCAGGAAGTGACGGGAGCACTCTGGTGTTCGGCGGCGATACTCCGCTTCTCCCTGTCGAGATCATGGAGGCACGTTACCCGCTACGTTGTGAGCAATTGAGTCTCGATCTTGAGTCGCCTGGCGACGGAGAATTCCGTGGTGGCTACGGTATTCAGCGGGACATTCGTGTGCTGGAGGACGATTGCCTCATTAAACCGAGTTTCGAGAGCGTAAAGGATCCGCTGGCAAAAGGCGTCGGTGGCGGAACCGCAGGATCAGCGACTCGTCTAGAGGTGAACTGGCCCGATGGCAAGCGTGATGTGCTCAACGAACGACCTGAACAGTTCGCCGTTCCGGCTGGCACCCTCATCAGCTTGCACACTGGAGGCGGCGGAGGGTACGGGCCACCTGAAAATCGAGACCCGTTACGCGTGTTGAGGGATGTAGAGAACGGCCTCATCAATATAGACCAGGCTCGTTCCCGCTACCAAGTCGCAATAAGCCCCGACGGTGGGCGCTTCCAGCTCAATATCTCCGCAACCGAAGCGCTGCGCAGTCACGGAGACTCACACATCGAATCTGCCCTATAGATCGTGTTGCCACTGAACACCCAATATCCCGGCAAGGCGACTAGCGACCAAGCTTCACCGCACACTACAAAGGAGTAACACATGAAGAAAACACTGATTGCGCTCGCCGCGGCCTCGGCACTCTTGCTGTCCGGCTGTGCAGGGGGCGCGTCGACACCAACCCCAGCAGAAACTGGCGGAGCTGCGCTCACGCCGGTGAAAGTTGCGGTTGTACCCGTCGCTGACGTCGCTCCCATCTATCTCGGAGTCGAGCAGGGCTTCTTTAAAGAAGAAGGTCTCGACGTTACTCTGCAGAATGCACAGGGAGCGGCAGCAGCAGTACCTCTATTGCTCAACGGTGAAATTCAGTTTGCATACGGTGCATTGATTCCAATGATTCCGATTGTCGCGTCAGGTGTTCCCGCACAGTTTGTCGTTGGTGGGATCGCGAAGCCCGCGTCACCCGAGGAAGACTATTCAGCACTGATCGTTGCGAAGGACAGCGGGATTGAGAGCCTTTCTGAACTCGCTGGGAAGCGCGTAGCGATCAACGCTTTGCGTGGCGGCCCGCACCTTTCGACGGTGTTGGCCTTCGAAGCTGCGGGGGTAGACCCGAATACGGTTGAATTCGTTGAACTTCCCATGGCAGACGGAATGGGAGCGGTGGATCGTGGGGACGTCGATGCCGCCTACCTCGCAGAGCCATTCACCTCCCAGGCAGTCGCCGCTGGGTACCCGGTTGTGAGCTCGCCAGTGTATGAGACCGCTCCAGATGGGCCGACTAGCGGCTATTTCTCGGTGCTGCCGTTTATCGAGGGTAACGAGGACACTGTGGACGCGTTCGTACGCGCGATGGAGAAGTCTGTGGAATATGCGAATTCCCACACCGACGAGGTGCGCGCACAGATCGCTGAGTACTCAGGTATGGACGCAGCAGCGGTAGCTAGCATGCGAATTCCCACGTTCACTTCTGACTCGGTGAGCACCGGCCTGAAGCAGCAGATTGACCAGCTCGTGTCTGTTGGCTGGCTCGAAAACGCCCCTGACGCGGCCAGCATGGTTCGCTAATGTCAACACAGGCTACGGCGTCTGCCCCGGTGATTTCCGCGGGCAGACGCCAAGGCTTGGCCCGGGTCACCCGCTCGGCCATGCCCGGACTGATCGCAACGATCGTATGTATCGCTGCGTGGGAGCTTGCCATCAGAGCGGCAGGGCCCGAAAGCGGTGTATCAATTCCTGCGCCCTCACAGATCTTTGGTGCGCTCGTCGCGCTCTTGGGCGATTCGGGATTCTGGGTTGCAGCCGGACAGACCCTCCTCAGTTCGGGGCTTGGTCTAATAATTGCGACCGTTGCAGCCCTGGCCCTGGGCGTGCTCTACGGTACGTTCGTGTTCGTCCGGCACAGCACGACGGGGATACTTGAGCTCCTACGGCCCATTCCGCCGGTAGCTCTTTTGCCAGTGGGGTTGCTCTTGTTCGGGACAAGTCTAGAAATGAAACTAGCGCTCGTGATCTACACCTCATTCTGGCCGGTGTTTATTCAAACTACCTATGGCATGAGGGACATCGATTCAACATTGATCGATATGGCAAGGATTCATCGGGTACGGCGCATGCGAAGGCTTGCGGAGATCGTCATCCCGAGCATTGGTCCATACTTCGTAGTGGGTCTCAGGCTTTCCGTGGTTGGCGCGCTAATTGCGAGTATCGTCACTGAGCTTATCGGTGGTGCTCCGGGCCTCGGGTATGCGCTTGGGATCGCGCAAAGTACCGGACAAACAGAGAGCATGTACGCGCTGATCATTGCGATTGGATTGCTTGGACTCGGACTGGACCGCCTGTTCAGTCTCATTGAGCGGAGAACAATGCGCTGGAGCCCGAACAACAGAGAGCGGGGCAACTCATGAGCCGCATAGCGCGAAAAGGCTTGGCCGCGACAACTCGGATCGGCGTACTGATTTGGCTGCCGATAGCGATCCTTGCGTTCTGGATCTTTGCTTCACGAAACTCGAGTAGCTTCTATGTTCCAAAGTTTGACGCCACGATGGTTGCCATTGGGAAATACTTCACGATGGAAGGGTTTCAGACCCATGTGCTCCCTACCGTTACCAACCTCCTAGCTGGGTTTGTCGTCGCAATATTTGTCGGGGTGGTACTTGGTCTCATTATCGGGCGAGTTCGCTGGTTGCATGACGCAACTGCCCCGATCTTTAGCTTCATGCGTTCCATTCCTCCGCCCGCGCTCCTGCCTATCGCGATGGTGCTGCTAGGTATCGGGCCACAGATGCGTATTGGGCTTATCGCCTTTGGTGCAGTGTGGCCGACGCTCTTGAGTACCATCGACGCGGTAAGAAATGTAGATTCAGCGCTCGGGGATATCGCTCGCGTGTATGCGATTCGACGCTGGCGACAACTATTGCATATGACACTTCCGGCGATTGGCCCCATGGTCATGGCCGGTGTTCGCACGAGCCTGCTTTACTCGATTACCCTCATCGTACTTTCCGAAATGGTTGGGGCGAGCGCGGGACTCGGCCACTCGGTGCTCCTTTCGCAGAGAACATTTCAGGTAGCCGACATGTGGGCAGCCATCATCATGCTGGGTCTGCTTGGCCTGGCCCTGAACGCGATCTTCGTCGCGGTCGAGAATACGGTGCTGCGTTGGCACCGCCAACGCAATACAGAACGAGGTGGATCATGGATCGCATAACTGCGACAGATTCGGTCGATACGACGCAGGAAGTGCTGAGCGCTGTCGGGCTAAGCAAAGGATTCGGGGTGACACCCACGAACAACCTCATTATTGACGGTCTAGATTTGACGATTCGTCGAGGGGAGTTCGTGTGCGTTGTTGGCCCTTCGGGAACCGGCAAGACTACGCTGCTGCGATGCCTCTCTGGTCTGGAACCCATCACCGGTGGGGACCTCCGATTTGATGGTGCACCGATCATCGGCCCGCCGCGGCACCTCGGAATGGTGTTTCAGGACTACACGAGGTCGCTGATGCCGTGGAAATCTGTACTGCAAAACGTAATATTTCCGCTGAAAGACAAAGGGATCTCGAAGACCGAGATGCGAGAGCGCGCCATGGAGAGCCTCGCCGCGGTGGGCCTAGCTGGCCACGAATCCAAGGCGCCATGGCAGCTTTCAGGAGGCATGCAACAGCGGGTTGCAATTGCAAGGGCTCTCGCCTACAGGCCGCACCTTCTGCTGATGGATGAGCCATTTGCCTCGGTCGACGCGCAAACTCGCACGGAGCTTGAAGACCTCGTGCTTGATCTGCACACCCGTTTTGGCACCACTGTGCTGCTCGTTACTCACGATGTCGACGAGGCCGTGTACCTCGGAGACCGCGTGATCGTCCTCGGCGGGAAGCCATCGAGCGTGCGCGAGGTCGTGCCAATCGGATTGGCCAGGCCTCGAGACCAGGTCGAGACGAAGACAATACCGGAATTTGCTGAATCGCGTGCCCATGTGTTGAAACTGATCATGAACAGGTGAGACGAACAGTGTCTGATGATTCCCAGCTCGTATTGAAGATGATGACCGAGGTGCGGCGGCAAATTCACGCGCACCCAGAAATTGGCTTGCAGCTTCCAGAAACGCAACGGGTGATTATCGAGCACCTCGAACACTTCGGCGTGCCGTACAGCCTCGGTGGCTCATTAAGCTCTGTGATCGGGACTATCGAAGGGTCGGCGCCCGGACCAACCATCCTGCTGCGTGCCGACATGGACGCATTGCCGCTCACCGAGGCCACTGAACTTCCGTTCCGCTCACGCATCGACGGAGTAATGCATGCCTGCGGTCACGACATGCATACTGCGATGCTGCTAGGCGCCGCTATGCTCCTCGCCGACATGCGCGAGAAAATTTGCGGGCGAGTTGTGCTGATGTTTCAGCCGGGCGAAGAAGGTTACGGTGGTGCACGCCTGATGGTTGATGAGGGCGTTCTTGGCGAGGGAGCTTCTCGGGTCAGCGCTGCCTATGCGCTGCACGTCATGGCAGCCCCATGGAAGTGCGGAGTCTTCAGCGTTGGTAGCGGCGCCATCATGGCTGCCGCAGACCGTATCGACGTGCATTTCCGTGGCAAAGGTGGTCATGCGGCAGCCCCACAACTTGCGGGTGATGCACTTGGAGCCGCAGCAGCTACTGCTCTGGAATTGCGGGCTGCGGTTGCTCGGTCGCATGATCCGTTCGCGGCGGTGGTGTGCAACGTGGGTGAGCTGCATGCAGGGACCGCGCCCAATATTATTCCGGCAGATTCGAGACTCTCGGCGACACTGCGCACCTTCGACGGTGAGGATCGCGCGCGCGCTCTGGAGACGATTGTTCAAGTGAGTAAGAACGCCGCGTGGATTCATGCGGCCGAAGCAGAGGTGCGGGTAACACCGAGATACGAGGCGACCGCGAACCACCTTGAGCTTGCTGAAAGGAGTTTTGTGACCCTATCGGTAAAGTTTCCGGGTCAGGTTCAGAAACTCGCCTCGCCTACGTCGGGCTCGGAAGACTTCGGGTCGGTGCTTTCGCAGGTACCCGGTGTCATGATTTTTCTTGGTGCTTCAGTTGGAGGATGCTCTGGTTGGAACCACTCGCCAGAGGCAATGTTTGACGAATCCGTGCTGTTGTACGGTGCAGAAGCCTTTGTTGCGCTAGTCAGACAGCATCTCATGCCTTAGCGACGGAGCTTGGTTATCGACGGTGAAGCTGGGACCTCGCCCCTACCGCGCGGGCAGCAGCCTCGCCCCCGGATTCGGGCCACCGTAACCTTGAGATCGACCACATCGTCGGCATCGGCATGCAGTCTGACCAAAGCACGGCTGCTTCTTCAAGCACAGTGCGAAACTCCTCGTGCGCCTCATCGAATTTTCTCTCCATTCGAGACAGAAAGAAGCGCTCGAACGCAAACATGCCGCTGAACGCTGTCGCGGCAAGACCTATCGCCAAAACGACGATCGTGAGCGTCTCACCTGTCAATTCTGACCCGCGAAAATTACGCTTGTAAGTGAGTTTCGCTGCGGCTGAAGAGGTATCTGGTACAGATCGAAATCTGTACATAACTCGTTGAATTGGTGCGTTGCGGGGGCCTGTGAGCGATAAGTGCGGAAGCGATCCTCGACCCAAATTAATTCGTGCGAAACCGGCGCATCGCAGATTGAAAAGCTACTTGAGAGCCTACTCCGGGGCGCGGCCGCGGGTATCGCGCGGGATCGGCACCTCGCGCCACGGGCGCTTCGTCGGTTCGGTGTCTTGCGCCGGTAGCTCGAAATCGAAGCGCGTCTTCACCGCGAGAATAATGAGCAACAGCCAGCCGCTCTCGATGAGAATGCGGCTCTCGGTGATCGACTGTACGATCAGCGCGGTCAACACGAGCAGCGGCCAGAGCGCGCTCGTCGCAAAGGGGAGTGCAGGCCCCGGCCCGCGCCGGGGCTGATCCACCGCCCTGAACCAGGTTCGTTGCAACGTGAGAAACACGATCGGTGCGAACACCAGCACGCCAACGATGCCGAGCTGCAGCCACACATCGAGCCAGGCATTGTGCGCGCTCATCACGGCGATGCCGGCCTTCGTGTCGAGACCCTTGAACGGTTCGACCCACGTCGGCCAATAGCTCACCCAACCCCAGCCGAACCACGGGTGCTGCTCGACGAGGCCCCAGACCTTCTGCCAGGTTTCGGCGCGGCCTGTCAGGTCGCCGCTCTTGCCGAGCAGGCCGAACACGAAGTCGCGCGCGAAGAGCACCGCGGCGAGCGCGACGGCGACGAGCGCCCCGGCTGTCCAGTAGACGGGCATGCGGTGTTCTTGACCGATGCGTCGGCCCCAGAGCGCGAAGGCGAGCACCACGAGCACCGCGAGCAGGGCAACCCAGATCGTGGCGCTGCGCGTCAGCAGCAGCGTGAGCGCGGCGAGGGCGACCCAGAACCAGCCCGAGGCCGGGCGCACGAGGCCCGCGCGCAGCTGAATGCCGAAGAGAATCAGCGCAATGAGGGCGAGAAAACCGAACAGCACCGAGCTGCCGACGATGCCCTGGATAGGCCCGCCCGAGAACAGCAGGTCGCGGCTCCAGAACAGAATCTTGTGGGTCTTGCCTTCGGGTTGCTCCATCCACCAGGTCATGAGTGGCTCGCGCCAGAAGAGCGCAACCCAGAGCTCGAAGAGGTACGAGACGCCGAGAAGCCATCGCATCGCCGATGCGAGCGTGCGCAGCAGCTCGTGCCAACTCAGCACGAAGGCGAGCACTACCGCCAGCGCAGTTGTCGCGAGCTGCGCGACGACGCCGGCGATCGTCTCGAGTCGGTAGGCGCTCCAGAAGATCGAGAGTGTAGCGAGCGTGAGAAACCAATAGACGGGCGAGGGCAACCGGTACCAGCGAAAGCGCGCGGGCTTCACGCGAACGAAGATCACGATGCCCGCGACCGCAAGCACGCCCGCGAGCACGAAAAATGCCGGAAGACCAACGATGTAGCGCACGCCGTTGCTGCCGAACGCAAACACGAACGCGATGATTGCAAAGGCACTCACGCCAAGGCGGGTCTTACTCTCGGTCATAGTCGGTATGGTAGCGGGTGGGTAGGGAGCTTCGAATATGTTGATCTTCATTGAGAACACGCCGCGCGCCTATGCGTGGGGTTCTCGTGATGCCCTGCCCGGGCTGCTCGGCACCGCGCCGACCGGCGAGCCGCAGGCAGAGTTGTGGCTCGGCGATCACCCTGGCGCGCCCGCGTCTGTCGCGAAAGCAAGCCCACGGGCGCAGACGCTGATCGAGCTCATCGAGAGTGATCCCGAACGTTACGGCGTCGACGGCAAGCACCTGCCCTTTCTGCTGAAAGTGCTCGGCATCGGTGCCCCGCTGTCGCTGCAGGTGCACCCCGACAAGCAGCAGGCGCTCGACGGCTTTGCTCGTGAGCAGGCAGCAGGGGTGCCGCTCGACGCGCGCGAGCGCAACTACGGCGACGACAACCACAAACCCGAGTTGCTGGTCGCACTTGGTGAAGTGTCTGCGCTGTGCGGCTTTCGTGCGCTCGCCGAGGCGCGCGCCGACGTGCTCGCGCTCGCCGCGGCTTCCCCTGAGGGGCCGGGGCGTGACGCGTTGCTGCATGCTGCTGGGCTCTGCGTCGTCGCGGCGGGTGCCCCCGGTGCAACCGGTGCGGCTGGTGCAACCAATGCAACTAATGCAACTGGTGCCGCCGAGGGTGCTCTCGGCGATGCCGACCAGGCGCGATCCTCGTACCTGAACTGGGCGCTGAGCGGCGACGACGCGGTTGCTGCCGCGGTGCGGGCCCTCGGTGCGGCGCTTGAGCGGTTTGACGCAGGTGACGGAGCCGTCGACGCTGCGACTGCTGCTTCGGACGGTGTCGCGGCCACGCGCCGTGAGGCGCTCTCGAAGCTGCTCGCCGCATACCCAGACGATCCAGGGGTGCTGATCTCTCTGTTGCTGCACCTCGTTACCCTGCAGCCGGGCGAGGCGATCTATCTCGCGGCGCGCCAACTGCACGCCTACCTCGACGGCATCGCGGTCGAGGTGATGGCCGCGTCAGACAATGTGCTGCGCGCCGGCTTCACTCAAAAGCACGTCGACGTGCCCGAGGTGCTGCGGGTGGTCGACTTTGCTGAGCTCGATTCGCCGCTCATCGAGCCCGAGCGGCTCGCCCCCGGCCTGATCGCGTGGGCGCCCGAGGTGCCAGAATTCACCCTGCTTCGTGCGCGGCTCGGCGAGACCGAGGGTGATGACGCTCGTGACGATGACTGTGCCGAGCGCGTGGTGGTGGCGGCGCCGTATCCGATGGTGCTCGTGGTGACCAGTGGGCGCGTACGGGTCGAGCGAGTCGGTGCAGAGGTCGACCGCGCCGAGCCCGCCGACCTCGCAGGGTTTGCCGAGGTCGCGAGCGTCGGCAAAGGCCAGTCGCTGTATGTGTCTGCGGGCGAAGACATCGAGCTTTCTGGCCTCGCCGACGTATTTTTAGCGACAGTCGGAGCAAGCTGGCCTCGCGTGTCGTAACCCTCAAGTGTTGGTTGAGGCTTTATGATCTTCAGCTTGACTTGAGCGAACTACACCGGTGTAATTGTGGAAGGCCAGTCGTCCGACACAACCCGAGAGGAGTACCGTGCCGATGTCGCCATACTCCAACGGATCGCAGGTTCCCGGCAACTGGTTCGTCGACCCCGTCTTTCTCGGCGTGCCCGGTGTGCGCAAGAACGAAGACGATGAGGCTCTCGCCTGGCAGGCTGACGCGCTCTGCGCGCAGACCGACCCCGAGGCGTTCTTTCCTGAAAAGGGCGGCAGCACCCGCGAAGCCAAGCGCATCTGCGAGGGCTGCGAGGTGCGCAGCGAGTGCCTCGACTACGCGCTGGCAAACGACGAGCGCTTCGGCATCTGGGGCGGCCTCAGCGAGCGCGAGCGTCGCAAGCTGCGCCGCGAAGCTGGCTAGTCTCTCACCGCGATCCTTTTTTCGCTTTGTTGAGCGTTTTGGCGTTTTCTTCCGTTTTCTTGCGTTCACCGCGTGGTGATTGAGGGTTCGAGGATCTCCGAGCCCGGTAGATCGTTACCGATCTGAGATCTTTCTCGACTGCGATTCGCCTGGTTCACGGGCCTAAATGTCGGTGGTGCATCAGAGACTGTTGCCATGCACCTCTTCACTGATCTCAACACCCGGATTGCCGCTCTCGCAGCGCTGCTTCCGGGTGAGGTGAGCGTGCAAACCCTCGGGGCCGCGGTGGCATCGCTCGGCGATGAGCAGGTGGTGCTGTTGGCCGAGCAGACTGCGCAGATCACGCATCTGCTCGAGCAACTCAGCCTCGCATCGAGCGCGGTCATTCAAGCGAGGTCTGCGCGCGAGGCCGGGCATTCAGGTCTGGCGCAATCGCGAGGGCACCGCACGCCGGTTGCGCTGATTCAGTCCGTGGCCGGCGTGAGTCGGGGTGAGGCCAATCGGCAAATGCGTGTTGGGGCGGCGTTGCTGGGGGCAGAATTTTCCGGCGCCGGGTTTTCGGGTGCTGAGTTTTCGGGTGCTGACACGGCGGTTGAACGAACCCCGCTGGCACTTGCCCCGACCGACGCACTTGTGCGGCAGATTCCGTGGGATGAGCCGCTGGGCGAAGCGCTGCGAAACGGCACGCTGTCGTCGCAGCAGTACGACGCGGTCGTGCGTGGCCTCGGCGAGCCGCCTGCGCCAAGGCATGACTGGCGAGACGAGGCTGAGCGAGCCTCTTCGCCGCAAGACGAGACAGACCCGCATTCCCCGTCTTCCCCGAGCCCCGAAACTGTCGCTGCGTGGGCGCTCGCAGCAGAACAGCTCATCGGTTTCGCGGCAGAGGTGCCCGTCGAAGAACTTGCGAAACAGGCCCGTGCGGTGCGCGACCTATTAGATCCCGAGGGGGCAGAGCTTCGCTTCCAAGCGAGGTACGAGGCGCGATCGTTCAGAATGTACACCGACGCCGACGGGCTCACGCACGGCAAATTCGTGTTTGACCCCGAATCAGCAGAGTGGGTGCGCACAATCATCGATTCGGCGCTCAGACCACGCCGTGGCGGGCCGAGGTTCGTTGCGGCTGAAGCACCGGCCGAGGCAGAGCGATTGCAGCGTGATCCGCGCAGCAATGAACAGCTTGCGCACGACCTCCTTCTCGACGTGCTGAAAGCGGGATCCGTGGCAGACGCCGCGACCGTCTTCGGGGTGTCGCAAGCTGGGGTGAGGCTCGTGCAGGTAGTGAACCGTGAAGAGTACCTGCGCGAGCAGGCGGCGATTCGCTCGGCCGCGTTGCGCGAGGTGGCTCCGGGTGATCCGGTCGCACCGGTCACGATGCTGCAAGAGAACGGCTCGGTTCTGCCCGCGAGTATCGGCGCGAAGCATATCTGCGATACCGGCATGCGACCGGTGATCGTGTCTGAGCAGGGTGACCCGTTGAACCTTGGGCGAGAGCAGCGGCTGTACACGGCAAAGCAAAGGGTGGCGCTTGCGGTTCGCGACGGCGGCTGCCGGTGGGCGGGCTGTGACCGCCCGGCGTCGTACTGCGAAGCGCATCACATCGACCATTGGCAGGTCGATTCGGGTCGCACCGATGTCGATCGGGGGCTGCTGCTGTGCCGTTTTCATCATTTGCAGCTGCACAATAACGGGTGGAGGATCACGAGAGACGGCCTTGGCCCTTTCAGGCTGCACCCGCCGCCGCGACGACAAAGCACAACTAGGGTCGGGTCTGCCGAGAAAGAAACTGAAGCTGACATTGGCACCGAGTTGCGAACGCCGTTGGCGTTGACCTACGCCTGGCAGCTGGCCAAACCACCGCCGCGGAGGTTTCGCGAGGCGGCGTGAGGAAACCGCTCGATAAAGCTGTATATTTCAATGCCTACGGCACGCCGCGAGGGCGGCGCACCCGCCGCCACTTAGGCTGACGTTGTTATGCGCACCAGAGTGACCGCCATTCTCGTCGCCAGGCACGGCGGCGAGTGGCTCGACGAGACCCTAGCGGCCCTTGCCGCACAGACGCGGCAGCCCGATCGCGTGATCGCGGTCGTCAATGGCGGCCGAGAAAGCATCGCGCACGAGCTGCGCACGCGAGAAGGCATCACCGGGGTCGTATCGACCCAGAACATCGTGTCGTTCGGTGGTGCGGTGCAGCAAGGGATCGCGGCCGTTCCGTCAGACCCGGCGACGGGTTCGACCGCCGAGCAGACCCAAGACTGGTTCTGGCTGCTCAGCGAAGACTCTGCCCCAGAACCGCGGGCCCTCGCCGAGATTCTCTCGACCGTGCAGCGCGCCCCCTCGGTCGCGATCGCGGGCCCGAAGCTTCTCAGCTGGGATCACCCCGACCGCATCATCGAGCTCGGGCAAAGCCTCACACACCGGGGCGAGCGGTGGCTGCTGCGCAGGCAAGAGCGCGACCAGCAGCAATACGACCACCTGCAAGACGTGCTGGGTGTCGGCCCCGTCGGCATGCTCGTGCGCTCCGATGTGTGGCGTCAGCTCGAGGGCTTCGACCCCGCCTACGCCGTCTACGACGACGGTCTCGACCTGAGCGTGCGCGCGCGCCTTGCAGGATTTCGAGTTGTCGTCGCCCCCACCTCGCGCGTGCGATTCGCGCAGCTCGGGGTCGCCGGCCCGCGCATTGAGCGCTCGCGCCGCGTCATGCGCACGGCGCACCGCGAAGCCAGAACCGCTCAGCTGCACAGGCGCATCGCCTACGCTCCCGCGATCGCCGCGTTCTTCATGTGGCTCGGTCTGCCCCTGCTGGCCGTGCTGCGCGTCGCCTGGGCGCTCATTCGCGAGCAGCCGGGCAACATGTGGGGCGAGTTCTCGTCGGCGCTCAGAGTATTCTTCACTCCGGGATCAGTGGTCGCGTCGCGTCGTAGAGTTCGCGACGCGAACAGCTCGGGCTGGGGCGCGGTAAAGCCGCTGCGCGTCGACCCGAAGACGGTGCGCACCGCGCGCATGATCGACCGCGAGGCGATTCTCGTGTCGCAGGGCCGCCTGCGCGACGAACTGCACTTCATCTCGTCGGGCGGCCTCGCGGTGCTGCTCGCGAGCGTGCTCATCACGATCGGCCTCACCTGGTGGGCCCTCACTCAATTCAGCCTGACCGGCGGAGCGCTTGCGCCGTTGAGCCCGCTCGGTGAGCTCTGGGCAAACACTCGCACCGCAAACGGTGTGCCCGCCGATCCTTTCACCTGGGTGCTCGCCCTGCTCGGCACCCTGACGTTCTGGAACCCGTCGCACGGCGTCGTGCTGATGCTCGTCGCCGCGATCCCACTCGCCTCGCTCGGCGGCTGGATCTGGGCCGCCCAGCTCACCAAGAACTCTGCCGGGCGCGCGCTGCTCGCGCTCGCGTGGGCTCTCAGCCCCGTGCTACTCGGCTCGATGAGCGCCGGTCGACTACCGACCCTCGTTCTCGCGGTCGTGTTGCCGTGGCTGCTGCTTGCCGCGACACGTGCGCGCGAGTCGTGGAGTTGGGCCGGCACCGCCTCACTGCTCGCGGCGGTGGCGCTCGCCTGTGCGCCGGTGCTGATACCGGCTGCGGTCGTGCTGTTGATTGTCGGCATCGCTGGATCGCCCCGCGGCACTGCGCGCGTGCTCTCGATTGCGATCGTGCCGCTTGCGCTCTTCGCCCCCAAGGTGCTCATGCTCTTGCGCGGCGCGAACCCGCTCGATCTGCTGCTCGATCCGGGCATTCGGGCCCCGTTCGTTCCGGCGAATACCTGGCAGCTGCTGCTCGGCTTTCCCGAGTTCGGTCTTGAGGGCTGGGGCGGCATCTTTCACGACCTCGGGTTCGGAGGCCTGCCCGCGAGCCTGCTCGTCGGCTTCCTGCTGCTGCCAATCGTGCTGCTCGCAGCGCTCGGACTGATCACCGGACGGGTGCACTTCACTGTGCTGCACGCGGTGCTCGGCGGCGTTGGCTTGCTCACTGCGGTCGGCGCATCAAAGCTGCAACTGCTCAGCATCGGCGGCGACGCGGTCACCCTCTGGACGGGCTCGGGGCTTGCCGTGTACTGGATCTCGGTGCTCGGCCTCGCCGCAGTCGGAACCACCGCGCTGCGCAAGGCGGCCGCGCCAGTGGTCGCGGTCGGTCTGGTGATGGCACTCGTGGCAGTCGCCCCGCTCGGGGTGAAGCTCGCCACCGCGAACACCGGAATCGTTGCCGGCGACGCGCAGATGCCCGCGCTCGTGCAGGCGGCCGGTGCGGAGGACGCCGGGTTGCGCACACTCGTGCTGTCGGCGGCAGGGCCGCAGTCGGTGCGCGCCGAGATTGTGACGGGCCCTGGCCTGCGCCTCGACGAACTGCGCACCGCAGCTGTGCCGAGCAGCGTGACCGAGCAAGACGAACAGCTCGCCCTGATCGTTGGCGCGCTCGCGAGCACCGGCGACGAGGCGCGCACGCAAGAGGTGCTGGCGGCGAACGACATCGGATTCGTGCTGCTGAAGACCGCGGGCGAATCGACCGAACGCTCGCAGCTGCAGTCGGCGTTCGACCAGCAAACCGCGCTCGAGAGTGCCGGCCAGACTGCGCACGGCCTGCTGTGGCGCGTCACCGCCGAGGGCGACTCGGCTGCGCAGGCCGCAGATGACAGCGGTCCCTCATGGATCGCAGGCATCAGCAACAAACTCTTCGGAAGCCTGCTGTGGTGGGCTCAGATCGTCGTGCTCGGGGCAATGCTGCTGCTCGCGCTTCCCACGGGTGAGGTCGTAGAGCGGCCCGAGCGGCGACGCAAGAAGGCAGTGGCGGTGCCGGCGCGCGGCGTCGAAGCCTCGGCCGGCGCTGACAAGTCGGGGACCGCTGCACTCGAGGCTGAGTCGCCAGTGGCTGAGCCCGAGGTGATCGAGTCTGTCGAAACCGAGTCGGTTGATCCCGCGTCGGCCGAATCACTGATGGAACCCGCACCGGAGCTTGAACCCGAGGCGGTTCCGGAAGCCGAGCCCACAACCGAGCCCACGACCGAGCCTGTGGCTGATCCAACGCCAGACGCACCGAGCGATGACCCCATGAAGAAGCTGCCGAAGTTCTTGCGACCTGCCGAAGACGACACGACCGAGGGAGGCGAGCGATGAGCGAGCAATCGAAGCGCATGCTGCGCGGTGGCGCGCGAGCGGCTACCGGAGTCGTCATCATCGGCATCTCTATCGCGGCTGCGGCGGTGCTCGGCTCGGGCGCAGTCGCCATCCCGTCTGTCGAGCGCGGCGTGGTCGCCGTCTCGGCAGACACGAGCCAGAACGCGACCTTCTCGCTGATCTGCACGGGCGCGTTCGCTGAGCTCGGCGCAGACCCGTCGCGCCCGACAGCAGCGATTCCGAGTGGCGCGTCGACGACGGTGGTCACAGGCGAACCTCTCGAGCAGGGCGAGCTCGCCCGCGAGCAGGCCGACGGCACAGCCCCGCTCGTGGTGCAGGGCTCGGCAAACGACAACCTCGCGGCCGCAGAATTGCAGCAGGTTGGCGGAAGCACACTGCAGGGGCTCACCGCCTCGAGCTGCGCCGAACCGGTGCACGAGCAGTGGCTCGTCGGCGGGGGCACGAAGCTGGGCCAGTCGCTTACCCTGGTGCTCGGCAATTCGTTCGAGGTGCCTGCAACTGTGCAGGTATCGCTCTTCGACGAGAACGGTCAGGCCGACTCGTCGCGCGCCACGGGAGTGCTCGTACCCGCGAACTCGCAGCGCATCGTCTCGCTCGGTGGCTACGCGCCCGATCGCGAACGCATCGCCGTGCGCGTCGAGAGCACGGGTGCCGCGGTGACTGCGGCGCTCGGCGCCTCGCAGACCGTTGATATTCGTTCGTTCGCCGTCGACACGGTCACGAGACAGTTGGCACCCGCGACCTCGCTCGTGGTGCCTGGAGTCGCAAACTTCAGCTCAGACGAGCACGCCACCGATGGGGCCGCGCCCGACGCAGATCCCTACCCGGTGATCGTGCGCTTACTGTCACCCGAGGGGGCCGGCACCGCTACGGTGCGCGCGCTGAAGGCCGACGGATCCTCGCAGAGCCTCGGCACCCTCGACATCGAAGCCGGCGTCGTTGCTGAACTCTCCGTGCCAACCTGGCCGCAAGACGCGCAGGCCGTGACAATCGACGCGACCGTGCCCGTGGTCGCCGGCGTGCTCGGCACGGCCGATGCGCCGCCGGCTCACGACAACGCGTGGTTCGCTCCCGCGCCTGCGCTGCCGGCAGACACCAAAGTCGCCGTCGCGGTGGTGCTCGGGGGGCAGCTCGTGCTCGTCAACACCGGCGACGCCGATGCGAGTGTCGAGATCGAGATCGAGGGCGTCGCGAAGCCGAACACCGTGACGGTGCCAGCTGGTGCCGCGATGCCTGTCGAAGCGCGCGGTCAGGTGTGGCTGACCAGCTCGCAGCCGATTGCAGCGGGGGTGCGAGTGGTAAGCGGCCCGAACATCGCCGGGTACCCGGTGCTCGCGCCGATCGAGCGGCGAGCAGAGATCACGGTGTTTCCGCGCTGAGGCTTGGCAGCGGGTCAAACATGATGTTGGGCGAGGATCAGCAACCCGGCGACGAGCCGCCCGCCGTGGGCGAGCGCAGCGATGCGCGCCTCTGCGCCAGGGTGGGCTGCGGGGCGGCCGCGACCCACACCCTCACCGCGGATTACACCGACCGGCTGATGGCGGTGGGTCCGCTGAGCCCCGAACGCACGCCTCCCGCGCTCGACCTTTGCGAGCGGCACAGCGAGGCGCTCACGCCGCCCGAGGGGTGGCAGCTCATGCGCCACGACCCCTCGCGCGAGTGAGCTGATCCTCGCCAAGAACCGTCCCGTTCCCTCCCGCCCGTCCCCTCTCGCCCCGCCCCCGCGTGAAATTCGGGTATGGGCAACACGGCAAGCAAGACGACGAAGGCGCGCCCCGTAGACTGGGGGCGTGTTCGGAAGAGAGAAAAGGGCGAGGGTTGAGCCGCCCGTGCGGCCGAGCCGTCGCCACGGGCGCCGGCCGATCCGCTCCTCGCTGACCGGCCCGCAGCTGCCGAACCCCGATGCGCGGGTCGCCCGCTTCGAGCTCGCCGCGAGGGCAGCCCTCGAACTGCTGCGGCAAGAGGTCGGCGACGAACTGCGCGGCGTGCGCATCGGCTTCGCTACCGCGCCGATGGGCCAGGGCGCCGGCACGAGCGAGCAGCCGCTGTTCTACTCGATCGACCGCGCCGACCGCACCATCGTGCTGTACCGCATGCCGATCCAACGCGCGAAAGGCCTGCACGTCGATGACGACGAGCACCGCCGCCTCTTCATCGGGCACTGCGTGCACCGCGCCGTGTGCGAGTATCTCGGGCGCGCGCCGTGGGAGATCGCCTCGGGCCGCTTCGACCATTTCTGAGCCTGCATCGTTTCTGCGCCCGCATCATTCCTGTGCCTTCACAGGCGAGCCGATTGCGCGAAAGGCACGAGCTGAACCGCGAACGCACCCGACTCGGCCATAATGGGAGCATGAGCGCACGCATTCTTGTGGTTGACGACGACCGCGCGCTGTCCGAGATGCTCGGGATGGTGCTGCAGGGCGAAGGGTTCGAGACCGTGTTCGCCGCTGACGGGCCGTCGGCGGTCGAGAAGTTTCGCGAGTCTCGGCCCGACCTCGTGCTGCTCGACCTGATGCTGCCCGGCATGGACGGCATCGAGGTGTGCACGAGCATTCGCGCCGAATCGGGCGTGCCGGTAATCATGCTGACTGCTCGCAGCGACACCGGCGACGTCGTGCGCGGGCTCGAGGCGGGCGCCGACGACTACGTGGTGAAGCCGTTCAACCCGGTCGAGCTGATCGCGCGCGTGCGTGCCCGACTGCGCGAGCCGAAGCAAGAGACCGGCGAGAAGCTGCGGGTCGGCGACATCGACATCGACGTCACGGGGCACGAAGTGCGCCGGGGCGATCAGGTGGTCTCACTGACGCCGCTCGAGTTCGATCTTCTGGTGATCCTCGCCCGCAAACCGCAGCAGGTGTTCACCCGCGAGGTGCTGCTCGAGAAGGTGTGGGGCTACCAGTACAAGGCCGACACCAGGCTCGTGAACGTGCACGTGCAGCGACTGCGCGCGAAGATCGAACGCGACCCCGACCACCCGACCATCGTGAGCACCGTTCGCGGCGTGGGCTACCGCGCCGGCGCCCCCACGGAGTAGCCGTTTGTCGACCGCTCACAGGCACGGTCGATCGCCGTTCGGGCTGTGGCTTCGCCGCCTGAGGGTGCGATGGATCCGCGCCACCCTGCCCATGCTCGGCCCCTTGCGGGCTGCGTGGGGCAGTTCTCTGAGGCTGCGCACCATGGCGATCACCGGTGCGATCGCGATCTCCATGGTGTCGGTCATGGGTGCGCTGGTGCTCGACCGCATCAGTACCGATCTCTATTCTTCGAAGCGGGATCAGGCGCTCCAAGACTCGGCGCGCGCGACACTTGCCGCGCAAGAGCAGCTCGATAGTTCTGACGCCACCGACCTCGGAGCGATGAATGCGCTCGCCGGGTCGGTGCGCAGCACGGTGCAGGGCACCTCTGCGAGCCAGCTGATCTACGTGCGCAGGCAGGCGAACCAGCCCGCATCGCCGATCGCGCCCGACGACGCTGGCACCTCGCAGCAGATGCTCGACGTGATCTCGGCAGACCTGAGCGATGCGCTGCGCGAGGGCGAGTCGCCGCAGTACTGGCAGTCGGTGCGGCTTGTCGATGACGACGGCAAGTCTGCCCCTGGCATTCTTGTCGCTTCGACCATCGTGTTTCCGGCGGGCGCCGGCAGCTACGATCTCTTTATCGGCTACAGCTTCTCAGACGTGGCGCAGAGCATCGAGTTCATCGCGCGCGCGCTGATCATTATGGCTCTGCTGTTATTGCTGCTGTTGGCGGTGCTCGTCTGGGCGATCTCGAGCCTCGTGTTTCGTCCGATTCGCGCCGCAGCCTTCGCCAGCCACCGGCTCGCCGCGGGCGAGATCGATGCGCGCATTCCGCTGCAGGCAGACAAACACTTCGACGAACTCTCGAACAACTTCAACCACATGGCCGACACCCTGCAGGCCCGCATCGAAGAGCTCGACCAGCTCTCGACCATGCAGCAGCGCTTCGTGTCAGACGTGTCGCATGAGCTGCGCACGCCACTCACCACGATCAGACTTGCGGCAGAGGTGCTTCGGGCGCAGGTGGGCGACGGCGAGTCCAGCGCCGCCCGCCCTGTGCAGGTGCTCAACGATCAGGTAGATCGCTTCGAGTCGCTGCTCGCCGATCTGCTCGAGATTTCGCGCTACGACGCGGGGCCGATCACGCTCGAGACCGAGCCGACAAACATGGTCGTGCTCGCCGAAGAGGTCGTCGAGGGGCTCAGGCCGCTGTCGCCCGGCATCATCGAGCTGCGGCCGCTCGGCGGTTTCAGCCCCATCGACGTCGATGCTCGGCGCATTCGGCGCATCGTGTCGAACCTCGTGGGTAACGCGATCGAGCACGGCGAGGGGCGGCCCATCGTGGTGACGATCGATTCGAACGCGTCGGCGATTGCGATCGGCGTGCGCGACTGGGGGGTCGGCATGAGACCCGAAGACACGCAGCACGTCTTCGACAGGTTCTGGCGCGCAGACCCGTCGCGCAAGCGCACGCTCGGTGGCACCGGCCTCGGCCTCGCGATCGCGCGAGAAGACGCCGCCGTGCACGGCGGCCTGCTCGAGGTGTGGTCGCGTCTTGGCGGGGGCAGCAACTTTCGCCTCACGCTGCCGCGTGGTGACGAAACGAACTCGTTCGTGTCGCCAGTGCCACTCGTGCCAGACGACGTCACGCCCGAGCTTGGCGATCCCGAGGTGACTGGTGGCTGGCTGCGACGACCGGGCCGCCGAGTGCGAAGGGAGCGCAACAGATGAGGCGCAAGATCCTCGCCTTTATTGCTGCATCTCTTGCGGTGCTTTCGTTGGCTGCCTGCGACGCAGTACCCGATTCGGGCCCCGTGCGCGAAGGGCTCAGCAACCTTGAGCAGGCCGAGCGCGGCGTGTTCATCAACCCTCAGGGGCCAACCGCAGGTGCCGACCCAGAGTCGATCATTCGCGGTTTTGTGCGCGCCGCCTCGTCGAATCTGAACGACTACGAGATCGCGCGCCAGTTTCTCGCGCCGACCTATGCCGACCAGTGGGATCCGAGTTTCGGCGCGCTCGTCTACGAGGGGGCGCCGGTCTACGATGAGCCCGATGAGGGGCTCGGTGTGCTCTCGCTGCAGGTGGCGGCCTCGGTCGATCAGGGTGGAACCCTGCGCCTCGCACAGCCCGATGAGCGGGCCGAGGTTCGCTTCGAGCTGAGCCGGGTGGGCGACCAGTGGCGCATCGTGTCTGCCCCGAACGGCATCATCATCGACCGCAGCAACTTCTCGTCGGTGTGGGAGACCCGAGCGCTCTATTTCTTGAGCCCAGACCAGCGGCTCGTGTCAGAGCTGCGCTGGGTGATCACCGACAGATCGTCGCTGCCATCGAACATGGTGACGCAGATCGTGAGAGGGCTGATCGGCGGGCCCTCGGCAGGCATGACGGGCGCCATCACGACCGCGTTTCCTGAGGGAACCACCCTGATCTCAGAGTCAGTGCCAATCATCGACGGCGCCGCGGTGATCGAGGTGTCGTCAGAGATTTTCGACGCCGATGAGGCGACAATGAGCGCCATCAAGCGGCAGCTTGCAGCGAGTCTGCAGGGGCTGCCGGGGGTGGTTCGTTTTCAGCTCGCGGTGCACGGCGACGTGGTGGGCGGCGGCGAGATCACCGCGAGCGAAGAGACCGGACTGGGCGACTTTCAGCGCATCGTGCTGCTGAAAGACGGCGAGTTCGGCACCTCGGCGGGTGGCTCGCTGAACGCGATTCCCGGTGTGAGTGAACAGCTCGTCGCGCTCTCGCCGACCGCCGTAAGCGTCGCCCCTGACTTGAGCGCTGCCGCGGCGCTGCACTCCAGTGGGGTCAGCTGGGTCACAGGCGGGCAGAGCCTTGTCATCGACAATCGCTCCGGCCTGCTTGCGCCGAGCCTCGACTTGCTCGGCTATGTGTGGACCTATTCAAGTGTCGATCCAGACGAAATCGTCGTCACGAAACCTGGCACGCGTCTCTCGGAGCTCACCCTGAACTGGCTCGACGACTTCTCGGTGAAGGCGATTCGGGTCTCGACTGGTGGCAATAGGCTCGCTGTGCTTGTCAATGCGGGCGGGGCCACCGAGGTGAGGGTCGTCGGCATCGTGCGCGACGAGACCGGCGCTCCGGTCGGCTTTACCGAGACGGCGACCCTGCAGCTGAGTGAACTCGGCGCCCCGATCGATATCGACTGGAGCGGCGATAACCGCTTCGTGCTGCTCAGCGAGACCGGCCTGCTCGGTGGTTCGGCCAAGGTGACCATCGGCGAAGTCAGTGGCCGGTTTCCGGTGGTCTCGGGTTCGGTTTCTGGCGGCGTCTCGATCAGCAGTGGCGGTAGCAGTCGCTCGCTGATGCGCGTGCTCGACGAGCAGCACCGCATGTTTAAACCACAGGGGTCGGGCTGGCAGCAGCTGATGGCAGGCGTCGATCTGGTTGCGAAGGTCGGGTAGCCGGGGGGCGCGCTCAGGGTCTCGGCGAGCCACTTGTCGCTCACAGCGGCGAGGATCGCGACCGTTCTCGCGACTTCTGTGAGTAACTGCTCGTCTGTCGGTAGCGGGGTGCATGCTCGTATGCATGACACGAGAACTTATCGACGAGCGGCGTCGCAACTGGCCGGGCGACCTGGGCGGCCAGCGGGTCGGCCAGACGTGGCGCCGACTGCGTGGCTGGCTGGGCGAGGTGCTTGCCGACTTGCTCGCACTGCTCTGGCCGTGCGCCTGCCTGATGTGCGGCGCCCCGAACAGGCAGCTGTGCCCGGACTGCCGCGCGCGGCTGAGGGCGACCGTCGGCACGGCGCAACTCGCGCGCTCTTCGAGTGGCCGAGAGGTGTGGGTCTACGGCAGTTATGTGGGGGCACTGCGTGCCCTGCTGGTCGCGTGCAAGCACGGTGGTGCAGTGCGCTTGGCGGCGCCGCTCGGCGAACTGCTGAGCGGCCCGCTGCTGCTCGCGCTTGAGTCGCAGCAGGCGCGCGCCCCGGTGCTGATCGTGACTGCCCCCTCCCGCGCGGCCCGCGTTCGCGCACGCGGGTACCGGCACGTCGACCTCCTGGTGCGGCGTGCGCTGCGGTGCCTTCGCACGAGGGGCGACCCGGGCCCGTACCTTGTCGTGGGCGGGTTGCAGGCGCTGCCCGGGCGTACCGGCCAGGTGGGCCTGCGCGCGGGGGAGCGGGAGCGGAACGCCGCACTCGCGCGGGTGCCGAAGTACATGCTGGGCAGGCTGCGCGGCCGCGAGGTGGTGCTCGTCGACGACATCGTCACGACCGGGGCAACCCTTGACGCAGCTGCGACGGCGCTCGAGGCTGCCGGCGCGACGGTGATTGCGACGGTAGCGCTTGCGGCCGCAGAGCGGCGCAGTGCTTGAGCTCGGCGTTGACGGGCGCGTGCTGGTGCGTGGCGCTACCCGGGCTTGCGACGGACGCGAAGCCGATCTCGAACCGAGTGTGCGCTGGGCGCGAGCCGGGCGTGCGCTGGGGGCGAGCCGGGCATGCGCTGAAATGAATCGGACAGATTCGCGATCGAGGTGGCAGTGAACCCACGAACAGCGATAAGGTTCGTGAAAGGCGTAAAGGTGCGCCCGCCAATGTGGCCACCCGCCTATACCCAAAGGAGGTCACCATGGATGTAAGCATTCGCGGCAGGGGCGTCGGAGTTACCGATCGTTTCGAGAACTATGTGGGTTCGAAGACTGAAAAGGTAGAGCACCTGCTGCCCAAGGCGCAGGCGTTCGAAGTAAAGGTGTCTCGCCTCAGCGACCGCAGCCCGAGTAACGGCGACCGCGTCGAGATCACGTTGATCGGGCCGGGCCCGGTGATTCGTGCTGAGAGCACAGGCAACGACAAGTACACCGCCTTCGACATCGCCTATGGGCGGGTGCTCGAGCGCATTCGCCGGCTCAAGGATCGTCGCCACGACCGCCGCGGCAAGGGCCGCACCTCGCTCGGCGAGGCTGCGGCAGAAGACTTCAGCGTGGTCGACATCGCGCCGGCCCCGCTCGAGACCATTGAGGCAGTGTCGACCGGAGCGGTTCCGGTTATCGCCGAGGAGGGCGGCGAAGAGCAGTACACCCCGGTCGTGATTCGACAGAAAGAGTTCCCTGCCGAGCGCCTTTCTACCGAAGAAGCGGTTGACCAGATGGAGCTCGTGGGCCACGACTTCTTCCTCTTCATCGAGACGGAGTCGGGCAAACCGAGCGTGGTCTACCGCCGCAAAGGTTGGAACTACGGCATCATCTCGCTCTCTGACGACTGAGCGCCGGCGTAGCGTGTGAAGTGTGGGTGGGTGCCCGGGTAGCGGCACCCACCCACACTCAGGTCTGTGCCCGCGTTCGCTTGCCAAAGCGCAACCGTAGCCCGTGGCGCAGCACGAGCCAGAGCGCCTCAGCAACGATTCCCGTGGTCATTTTCGAGCGGCCGTGCGCGCGCTCGACGAACGTGATCGGCACCTCGGCGATCGGGCAGCCCAGTCGCTCGAGACCCCACGCCACCTCGACCTGAAAGCCGTAGCCCTCGGCCGAGACCTCGTCGGGTGAGAGCAGGGCGAGCCACGCGCTGTCGAACACTCGGTACCCGCTGGTGATGTCGTGCAGACGTGAGCGCAGCGCCGTGCGAGCGACTCGGGTGCCGGTGCGCGAGATCCACCGGCGATGCCGCGGCCAGCCAACGACGCTGCCGCCGCTGACCCATCGAGCCCCGATCACGAGCCCAGCCCCAGCTCTCGCCGCAGTGAGCAAGTCGGGCAGCTGCTCTGGCAGGTGCGAGCCGTCAGCGTCCATCTCGACTACCCAGCGATAGCCCTGCGCCGCGGCCCAGGTAAACCCTTCGAGGTAAGCGGTGCCGAGACCGAGCTTGCCTGGGCGGTGCAGCACCGAGATACGGCCGTCGGCTGCCGCGAGCCGATCGGCGAGCTCACCAGTGCAGTCGGGGCTCGCGTCATCGATCACGAGCACGTCGGCCTGCGGGGTGACCCCGTGCAGGCGGGCGACAATCTCGCCGAGCGACTCGCGCTCGTTGTACGTCGGCAGGATCACCAGCACAGAGTCGTTGCTCGGCACCCGGTGATCCTCGCCCCAAATTGGCTCGGGCGCCGACCGCTCTCTGCTCACAGAACCACCCTAGGGTGTACCGCTGAATTCGGAGGATTCGCCCCGGTCAGGCTTGCTAAGCTGGGGCGTTGTTACAACTTGGCAACAGAAAGCACGGCGTGCTCGCGGCTCAGTCGCGACGAAGCAACCCGTACAACCACAGGAGACACGACGTGGCGACAGTCCTCGAACGAGTCCTTCGCGTAGGCGAGGGTCGCACTCTGAAGAAGCTTGAGCGGCTCGCAAAGACCGTCGAGGCGATCGAGCCGACCTTCGAGCAGCTGAGCGACGAAGAGCTGCGCGGCGAGACCGAAGAGTTTCGCGCGCGCCTCGCGAACGGCGAGACGCTCGACGACCTGCTGCCAGAAGCATTCGCCGCGGTTCGCGAAGCTGCGAAGCGCACCATCGGCCTGCGCCCCTTCGATGTGCAAGTGATGGGCGGGGCAAACCTGCACCTTGGCAACATCAGCGAGATGAAGACCGGTGAGGGCAAGACCCTCGTTGCGACCATGCCCGCATACCTCAACGCCCTCGCGGGCAAGGGCGTGCACATCGTCACGGTCAACGACTATCTCGCCACCTACCAGAGCGAGCTCATGGGGCGCGTGTTTCGCGCGCTCGGCATGACCACCGGCTGCATTGTTGCGGGCCAGACCCCGGCTGAGCGCCGCAAGCAGTACGACGCAGACATCACGTACGGCACGAACAATGAGTTCGGCTTCGACTACCTGCGCGACAACATGGCCGGCACCGCCGCCGATCGCGTGCAGCGTGGCCACTTCTTCGCCATCATCGACGAGGTCGACTCGATTCTCATCGACGAGGCGCGCACGCCGCTGATCATCTCGGGCCCGGCCTCGGGCGATGCGAACCGCTGGTTCGCCGAGTTCGCGCGCATCGCAAAAACCCTGCAGCCCGGCGTTGACTACGAGGTCGACGAGAAGAAGCGTACCATCGGCGTGCTCGAGCCCGGCATCGAAAAGGTCGAAGACTACCTGGGCATCACCAACCTCTACGAGTCGGTGAACACCCCCCTCATCTCGTTCCTGAACAACAGCATCAAGGCGCGCGCACTGTTTACGCGCGACAAAGACTACGTCGTGCTGAACGGCGAGGTGCTCATCGTCGACGAGCACACCGGTCGTATTCTCGCGGGCCGTCGCTACAACGAGGGCATGCACCAGGCCATCGAGGCCAAAGAGGGTGTGCAGGTCAAGGCTGAGAACCAGATGCTCGCGACCGTGACCCTGCAGAACTACTTCCGCCTCTACGAGAAGCTCTCGGGCATGACGGGCACCGCAGAGACCGAGGCCGGCGAGTTCATGTCGACCTACAAGCTCGGCGTCGTGCCCATTCCGACCAACCGCCCGATGCAGCGCAAGGATCAGCCCGACCTCGTCTACAAGAACGAAGAGGCGAAGTTCGCGCAGGCCGTCGCCGACATCGCCGAGCGCCACGAAAAGGGTCAGCCTGTGCTCGTCGGCACCACGAGCGTCGAAAAGAGCGAATACATCTCGCGCCTGCTGGCCAAGGCCGGCGTGCGCCACGAGGTGCTGAACGCGAAGAACCACGCTCGCGAGGCATCGATCATCGCGCAGGCTGGCCGCCTCGGCGGCGTCACGGTCGCCACGAACATGGCGGGCCGCGGCACCGACATCATGCTCGGCGGCAACGCAGAGTTTCTCGCCGTGCAAGAGATGGCGAGCCGAGGCTTCTCAACCGAAGACGACCCCGAAACCTACGAGGCCGAGTGGCCCGCAGTGTTCGCAGCCGTGAAAGAGGCGGTCTCGGCCGAAGCCGAGAAGGTTATCAAGGCTGGTGGCCTCTACGTGCTCGGCACCGAGCGCCACGAGTCGCGCCGCATTGACAACCAGCTGCGCGGCCGTTCGGGCCGCCAGGGCGATCCCGGCGAGAGCCGCTTCTACCTGTCGCTTACCGACGACCTCATGCGCCTCTTCAACTCGGGTGCCGCAGCGGCTCTGATGAACCGTTCGAGCTTCCCCGACGATCTCGCGATCGAGTCGAAGGTCGTCACGCGCGCGATTCAGAGCGCGCAGAGTCAGGTCGAGCAGCGAAACAGCGAGATTCGCAAGAACGTGCTCAAGTACGACGACGTGCTCGATCGTCAGCGCAAGGCGATCTACGCGGATCGCGCGCAGATCCTCGACGGCGAAGACATCGAGGCGCGAGTCGACGTGTTCCGCGAGCAGGTGATCTCCGCGATCCTCGACTCGCATGACAATGGCGACTGGGATCTCGACTCGCTGTGGAACGACCTGAAGCAGATCTACCCGATCAGCATCACTCCCGACGAGATCGTCACCGAGACGGGCGGAAAGGGCGTGACCCGCGAGTTCTTGAGCCGCGAGATCATGTCTGATGCCGAACTTGCCTATCAGAAGCGCGAAAAGACCCTCGGCGCCGAGGCGATGCGCGAGCTTGAGCGCCGCGTTGTGCTCACCGCGATCGACCGCCGCTGGCGAGATCACCTCTACGAGATGGAATACCTCAAGGAGGGCATCGGCCTGCGCGCGATGGCTCAGCGCGACCCGCTCGTCGAATACCAGCGCGAGGGCTTCACGCTGTTCCAGAGCACGATGGGTCAGATCAAGGAAGAGTCGCTTGGGCTGCTCTACAACCTTGAGGTGCAGGTGCGCCCAGCAGCCGGCCCCGAAGACCACGTGCACCTCGAGGGTGGCGGGCTCGAAGAAGAGAAGAGCGTTGACGACTCGAACTTCAGCTACACCGCTCCGAGCGAGGACGGCGGCACTACCGTGAAGAGCGCCGGCTCGGGCGCGAAGGGAGCCAAGAGTGGCAACCCAGCGAAGAGTGGCAAGAAGGCGAAATCCTCTGCTGCCGCAGCCGCCGCTCAGCAGGCCACGCCCGCGCAGCAGCAGGCCGCTCAGGCTTCGCGCGGGGCATTCGGCCAGCAGGTCGAGGGCGAGCAAGCCGACCCCACGAACCGCGCAGAGCGCCGCAAGAAGAAGTAGTCGGTTGTGGCGGGGCTGATCCTCGCCATAACTATGCGAATTGAGTCGTGCCCTCGGGCGTACACGGAGATCTAATGAACGAGAAACTAACCAAGAACCAGCGCCGCGAACAGGCGCGCGAGCAGGCGCGCCTTGCTCGCGAGGCCGAGAAGAAGCGCGAAAAGCGCAACCGCCTGTTTCTGCAGGGGGGCATCGCGCTCGTCATCATTGCGGTGCTCGGCGTGGTTGCGCTCGTGCTCTCGCAGAGCATGAAGCCCGCGGGCCCCGGCCCGCTCAACATGATCTCGGGCGGCGTGACCTTCAGCAAAGACCTCGAGGTCGTGAAGACCAAGGCGCTGCAAGACGGTGAGACGCGCAAGGCTCCCGAGCAGGACTGGACGAAGAGCCCGGTCGATATCACGATCTACGTCGACTACATGTGCCCCGCCTGCGGCAACTTCGAGCAGCAGAACGGCGACATGCTCGAGCAGTACGTCGGCAGCGGCGACGTGAACCTCACCGTCTTCCCGCTCAACTTTCTCGACGGGCAGTCGCTCGGCACCAAGTATTCGACCCGCGCCGCGAACGCATTCAGCTGCGTGGTCGAAGAGCAGCCAAAGAACGCATTCGCCTACCACAACCGTCTGCTGAGCAAAGAGGTGCAGCCGGCCGAGCAGACCACGGGCCTCACCGACGACCAGTTGGTCGAGAACGCGGTGGCCGCGGGCGCAAAGGGCACGACCGAGCTGAAGCAGTGCATCAAGGATCAGCGCTTCGCGCCGTTCATCAACGCGAACTGGAAGTCGGCAAGCGAGACCGGTCTGCAGGGGCTCGCAGAAGGCACCCAGCTGATCAACGACCCGCGCGTCGGCGACCTGCAGCCGGCAGATGAGCCGCAGCGTCTGCGCAGCACCCCCACCGTCATCATCAACGGCGTGCAGTGGGTCGAGGGTCGCGACGGGTCGCTCGAAGAGTACATTCTGAAGGTCAAGGGCGAGCTCGAGGGCTCGGCCGACCAGAAGAAGGAAGACACCGCGGAGGCAGCGGGCTAAGCTCGCGTCTCTGGGCTGCCCTTGCGCTCGCGCGCAATTTGGCCTCGCTTCGCTCATCTCGCCTCGCCTCGCCTCGCCTCGGCCCGGTGGGGTGAGCGAAGCGATCAAAAACCGGGTAGTCTCTTCTGGGTGATCGGTTTCGATCGGTCATCACGCCTCCTTAGCTCATCTGGTAGAGCAGCGGCCTTGTAAACCGCAGGTGGTCGGTTCGAGTCCGACAGGGGGCTCAGTTTCACAAAAGACCCGCTTCGGCGGGTCTTTTGCTTTGCTTGGATCCTGCGACTGCCCGCGCCGTGCGGTGCCACGCGGGTCAGCCGCCCCGGGCAGACACCCGAAATGGAGGAGATCAACGTAAATCAAGGACGGTTTGCCCAATTTCGTCCGTGGTTTGCGTTGATTTCCGAGTTTTCGGCGGCGGCAGGGCGGCTGAGTGGCAGGCCGGCTGGGTGGCTGAGCGGCAGGGCGGCTGAGTGGCAGGCCGGCAGGGCAGCCGAGAATCACCCCACCCAATGGCGGATAGGGTAGTCAGGTGACTTCAGCAAAGCCGGGCCTGCCCGTCTGGATCGCCCTGCTCGGCAGCGGCATCGCGGGCGCGCTCACTGCGGTGCAGTCGCGCATCAACGGCGGCCTCAGCCAGCACCTCGGAAACGGCTACGTCACGGCGGCTGTGTCGTTCGGGAGCGGCCTGGTGATCCTCTGCCTCGTCGTTGTGCTGAGCCGCCGCGCAAGACGCGGTTTCGCGCTCGTGAAGAAAGAACTCGCGAGCGGCCACCTGCCGTTCTGGGCGCTGTCCGGCGGCACCTTCGGGGCGTTCTTCGTGCTCGCGCAAGGCCTCGTCGCAACCGTGATCGGCCTCGCGCTGTTCACCGTGGGTGTGGTCGCGGGGCAGGTGCTCGGCGGGCTCGTGATCGACCGTACCGGGCTCGGGCCTTCGGGACGCGTCGATCCGACGCTCACCCGTGTGATCGGCATGGTGCTCGCGACGATCGCTGTGGTGTTCTCGGTGATCGCCGACATTGTGAACCCCGCGGGCGAGACGGCGCAGATCTGGCTGATCGTGTTTCCGGTGCTCGTGGGCTTCGGCGTTTCGCTGCAGGCTGCGGTGAACGGTTTGCTGCGGTCTGCGGCGCAGAGTGCGCTCACGGCAACGTTCGTCAGTTTCTTGGTCGGAACGGTGATCCTCGTCATCGTTGCAGCGATCTCTGTTGCCGTGCAGGGGTGGCCGACGGCCTGGCCCAGTGGGCCGCTGTATTACACGGGCGGCGCGCTCGGCATCGTGTTCATCGCGCTTGCGGCGATACTCGTGCGCACAGCCGGCGTGCTGCTGCTCAGCATGTCAAACGTCGCGGGCCAGCTGCTCGCTTCAGTGGCGCTCGAGGCGGGTCTGCCGCTGGCCGGCGGGGTCAGCGCCGGGTTGCTTGCAGGCACGGCCGTCGCGTTGGTCGCGGTGGTGATTGCCGCGATCCCGGTGCGAAAGAAAATCGTTTAGCGCGGGATCGAGCCTTCGCCCGCTCAGGCTGACTCTTCGGCCTGTTCGAAGGTGAGCGACAGGCTGTTCATGCAGTAGCGGTCGCCCGTCGGGGTGCCGAAGCCGTCGGGGAAGACGTGGCCGAGGTGCGATCCGCAGCGGGCGCAGCGCACCTCGGTGCGGCTCATGCCGAGGCTGTTGTCTTCGAGCAGCTCGACCGCGTCGGGGTTAATGCTCTCGTAGAAGCTCGGCCAGCCGCAGTGCGACTCGAACTTGGTGCCGCTCTTGAAGAGCTCGTTGCCGCATGCGCGGCAGCGGTAGAGGCCATCGCCCCACTCGCCGAGCAGCTCGCCGGTGCCGGCGCGCTCGGTGGCCGCCTGGCGCAGAATCGCGTACTCGTCGGCGCTGAGCCGCTCGCGCCACTCGGCGTCGCTCAGCTGAAATTCGTAGTTGCCTGCCGCAGTGTTCTCACTCATGCATCTAGCGTACGCCTGCTCGCTTCGGCGCGCAGGGGGTTGCGCTGGGTGTGACGTGGCGTTGCGACGCGGGGTTGCGACGTGCATGCTGCGGGGTGCTGAGGAGTGGGTGGGGGCTCCGACGCCGCGACACGCGCGAGCTGAGAACGCGGACTTGCAACATCTGATGATATTCGTCAGACTATTAGATGTGACTGAGGTTAGGTAAGCCTCAGTTTGATCCGACGGGGGAGTTTTGGCCCCCGTTTTGTGTGTATGTATCGACCGAGAGGTGTTGCCGTGGAGGCATTTGGTACGCGGATGCGTGGGGGAGTCGCCACGCTGCTCTCTGCTGCCCTGATTTTGAGCGGGGCGCTGCTTGCGGCACCCGCAGCCAGTGCAGAGGAGCCGGTCGCGCAAGCACCGGTGGCCGAGGTAGCGCAGGCCGACACAATCGCTGACGTGCCGGTTTCGGACGCGCCTTTGGCGGTGACTACAGAGCAGGCTCCCGCTGAAGCACCCCCTACTGACGCGCCTGCAACAGCGTCGCTCGCATCGACGGAGCTTGTGAGCCCCGCGGTTGCGGCTGCCCCGAGCATCTCAAACACCGTCGCGATCACCCCCGACACGAAGATCGATGTGACGGTGACCGGCGCGGGGTTCGAAGACGTCAAAGCACTTCCCGGCCAGACCTCGCCTCACGTATATCTTGCGCTGATCGAGAAGGGCACCGATCTCTCGACCTTCGGCCAGAGCACCGACGTGCCGAACATCACCGCAGACGTGGTTGAGGGCGCAATCTCGGGCACGCTGACGCAGCTTGCCACGAAGCTTGACCGCACGAAGAGTTACGAGGTCATCTCGTGGCCCTCACGCTCGACCCCGAGCGATGCGACGCTGTATGCGCGAGTCGATGTCGCGATCGACTGGGCGACCTTGTTTCCTGCCCCCGTTGTCGCGGGGACTGCGACTGTGACATCGGCGAGCGAGGCCGGCCTGACGGTCACTGGCCAGATCAGCGGGGTCGATACCGCTTCGCAGCCTAACGGTGTGCACCTCGGCGTGGTGCTGCGCGGCACCGCGATTGGCGCAACGCAGCCGTCGTTTCTCGGTGCAACCGCGTCAGTGAAAACGATCCCTGCTTCGGGGGAGTTTGCTGCTGACGTGGTGATTCCGGCGGCAAAGCTGGATCGCACGAAGCAGTACGAACTCGTCGTGTGGCCGCGCCACACAAATCCTGTCGAATCGAATGTCGTGAAGGTCATTCCCTTCGACGTGACGACTGAACAGTGGAGTGCTGTATTTCCTCCCGCAGGCCCGTCGATTACCTTCTCGGATACTTCGGAGTTGGATCCCGCTGGTGCGACGGTGACAGTTTCTGGCACCGGGTTTGACACGACGACGAGCGCGGCTGATTACTACAAGGCACCTGATTTGAAGGCCGGCGTGTATGTGCAGATCGGCTGGGTTGACGGCAACTGGGCTCCGTCTGCCGGCGGCAAGAATAAGGTCAATCGTCTCGGCGTGCTGACGGACTGGGTATCGAACATGGCGCCGGCTCCGTCGCGCTGGACCGATGAGGCGACCGGATCGTTCACCGCCACGTTCACGGGTGTGACCTTGGATGAGTTGCAGAAGGCGAAGCCAGCCGGAATGACCGAGAACGCGCGTCTCGCTGTTTTCACCTCGGTCGCGGGTGGCGCTCCTGCTCAGGCCAAGTACGAGTTTATTCAGGGTCTCGCCTTCGCGCAGGCCCCAACCGGCCCTCAGATCGTTGGTTCGGTGACCGGAGCATCGCCCGATGGCCTGAAGGTCTCGGCGACACTCGACAACGTCGTGATCCCCACCGGCAAGTTCGGTGCATACGTAGGCGTCATCGAAAAGGATCGCGTCGCCGAGTATGGCAGTGACGCCGGTGCGGGCATGGTCGAGCATTACTTCCGCACGTCTGACTTCGTAGACGGTTCGGCGAGCGTCGAGCTGACGGTGCCGAGAGTAAAACTCGACAGGAAGTCGGGCGATGCCATTCGCTCGCTCGACCCGACGAAGCAGTATGTGCTGGTCTCGTGGCTCGCGCACGGTTATCTGAGCGATGAGTCCAAGCTCGCGCAGCATGATCTCGTGGTGTCGTCTGACCAGTGGGGCGCCGTGTTCCCTGCAAAGACGAACATCACCGCGACCTCCACGGTCACGGCCGACGGGCTTACGGTCGCAGTCAACGCCACGGGCCTGCCGGGCAACATTTACGCGGCACTCATCGAGCGCGGCACCGCTGGCAGCATTGACATGAGCAAGCCCGACAGCTACGCGGCCTTCGCGCTTCCGTTCCCCGAGGTCACCGATGGCATCGCGAATTTCTCGCTGACAGCGCCGATGGCCAAGCTGGATCGCAAGAAGCAGTATGAGGTGCTCGTTTGGCAGCAACACAGCGCGCCAGATGCCACCACCACCTACGGTCAGGCGGATGTGACTGTCACCGAAGCGCAGTGGGACGAGCTGCAGGGAATTAAGCCACCCGTGGTGGTTCCCCCCGTGAAGCCGCAGCCGACCGTTCCCGGTGCCGGCTCGCTCACTTGGGGCATCTCGTCTTCGTTCGCGAACTACGTGACGGGTCCCGACGCCAAGGGGGCGATCTCGACCGCCGGCGTCGGTGGCGGCCGCGGGGGCTACGTCTTTCCGCAGGCAACCGGCAGCAGCTGGAACGCCGAGACCCGCACAGGCACGGTGCGCTACTCCGGCACGGTAACTTTCACCGGTTGGGGAGGCCTGCTCGATCACACCTTCGCGAACCCTGTCATCACCGTTTCGAGCCCCACCTCGGGCACGATCTCGGCTGGCGGCCAGAGCTTCCCGCTGAACCTCACCGGTGCAGGTTTCAGCGCGAACGCTGACGGTTCAGTAACTTGGAGCGGCGTTTCGGTTGCTGGCTCGATCAGCGGAGGCGCATCCGGAGGGAACGAGCATAGCCTCGGCATGGACTCGCTGAGCTTCACCGTCGGCTCGGCGAGCGCACTGAACTTCGGCTCGACCTCGACCGTGTCGCAGTTCGCGAAGAAGCGCGAGGCCGCGGCAACCGCGCCCGCCAGCACCGGGCTCACCGTGGTCACCCCGACTGCAAAGCTTGTTGCGGGCGGCGAGATCGAGATCACTGCAGGCGGATTCCAGCCGAACGAGCAGGGGATCCTCGTTGTGATCTACTCGGAACCGACGGTGCTCGACACGAACGCCAAGGCCGACGCCAACGGCGTGGTGCGTTGGATCGGTACCCTGCCGAAGGATCTTGCCGGAAAGCACACGATCACTCTGCAGGGCAGCGTCAATGTCGGCCAGGAGATCACGATCGCGAAGGCCGGTGAGGTGAAAGAGAAGACCACGACGGTCGCCGCAGAAACCTCGGCCCCGATGGCGCAGGCGGCCGCAGCTGGCGAAACTAGCGGTGTGCCTGCCTGGGCCTGGTGGACCGGCGCGCTCGCGCTGCTCGTGATTGCAGGTGCTGGCACCGCGCTAGTCGTGGCGCAGCGTCGCAAGGTCGACGCCCCAACCCATCTCTAAACTCGATGCCTGGGCCTGCCGCTTTCACTGTGGCAGGCTCAGGCATCGACCGCGCTCGCACCGAGAGAACGTTACGATGAAACCTATGAATCGATTTGCCACCGCGGCCACTGCAGCAGCATTCGCAGCGACCGCCCTACTGGTTCCGACAGCAGCTCAGGCTGCGCCGATCCTCGCCACGACCGCTGCGAGCAGCACCTGCGTCGTGACCGGCGGCGAACTGGGGTGGGGCGTGAAAGAGGGCTTTCGTTCGTATATTTCGGGCACCATCGCGAACGGTTCGTGGGAGGTCGCTGACGGCGCGAGCTACGAGACCCCGCTGTTCGGGTGGACGAACCCGACCGGTGAGATCGATGCGGTAACGGGCGAGGGCAGCGTCTCGTTCGCCGGCTCGATTCACTTCACCGGACACGACGGGGTGCTGAACCTGCAGATCGCGAACCCGACCGTCGTGCTGAACGGCGACGGCACCGCGAAACTGCTGATGGACACGAAGAGCAACAACGCCCAGGGCGAGCTCGTCGTCGACGAGCAGCAGGCCTACCTCGGCAAGATCGAGGCGCTCGGGCAGCTTGACCCGGCGAGTGGTGCGGTCGCTTTCGACCAGGCGCCCGCGGTGCTTACCGCTGACGGTGCAGACGCGTTCGGCGGGTTCTATGCGAGTGGCGACGAGCTCGATCCCGTGTCGCTCACGCTGCAGCTGGGGCCGTGCGAGGGCACGCCCGCGGCTCCGGCGCAGTCGGCAGATTCGAACTCAGAAACCGTGACGCTCACCGTCGACGAACCCGCGAACTCAGTACCGTGGCTTCCTATCGCGATTGGTGGGGTCGCGCTGGCCGTGATCGCCGTCACCGCGGGTATGCTGATAGCAGGCCGCAAGAGGGGTGCTGCACCTGCCGCGCCCGAAGACGACGCTGCGCCGAGCGATTCGTAGGTTCAGCTACCAGCTCGCGTTATTGTGCGTGGCGAGGATCGCGGCTAGCCGCGCACCGGCATGACGATGCCCGCAGCCGAGCCCGGGCGCTCGATCACCTCGACCGGGGTGCGATAGACGTCGCTCACGGTCTCGGCAGTGAGCACCTCGGCCGGTGCCCCGCACGCGAAAATCTGACCGTCGCGCAGCAGCGCGATGCGGTCGGCGTAGGCCGCCGCGAGGTTGAGGTCGTGCAGCACGACGAGCACCGCGTCACCGGCAGCGGCGCGTTCTCGGGTGAGCTGCAACAGGGTCTCTTGGTGCCCCAGGTCGAGCGCGGCGGTCGGCTCGTCGAGCATGAGCACACCGGTGCGGCCTGCGACGACGCGTGCGAACCCGACGCGGGCGCGTTCGCCGCCAGACAGCGAAGGCACGCGCCGATTGCCGAGGTGCGCGATATCTGCCGCCGCGATGGCCTCGGCGATCGCCTCGTTATCTTCGTCTTCGAGCGGGGTGCGGCGCCAAGGCGCACGACCCATTTCGACCACCTGGTGCACGGTGAACGGAAACATGATCTGGTTGTCTTGCAGCAGCACGCTGCGGCGCCGGGCCAGCTCGGGCAGTGTCCACTCGCTGATGGGGCGGCCGCGAAACTCGACGTCTCCGCCATCGGGGGCGGTATCGCCAGAGAGCACCCCGAGCAGGGTCGACTTGCCCGCGCCGTTCGGGCCGAGCAAGGCGAGCACCTCGCCGGCGTGCAGCTCGAGCGACACGTCGTCGAGCAGCTTGCGGCCACCCCGCGACAGAGTGACGCCGCGCGCAGAGGCGACGACGGTGCCGGCCGAGGCGCGATCCACCGCCACAAATTTTTGAGCAGCCAACTTAACCCCACCCCCCGGCGCGCTTGCGGGTGCGGCGCAGCAGCCAGAAGAAGAACGGGCCGCCGACGAGCGAGGTCAGCATGCCGATTGGCAGGTCGGCCATGGGCACGAGCGTACGTGCGCCGAGGTCTGCCAGCGTCAGTAGCAGCGCGCCGCCGAGCGCGCTCGCGGTGACGAGCGGCAGGTGCGCGGGGCCGAGGATCATGCGCATGAGGTGCGGAATCACGAGGCCCACGAACGCGATGATGCCCGCGAACGCGACCGACGCGCCGACCAGCAGCGCGACGAGCACGATGATGCCGATGCGCAGTGCCTCGACGTTCACGCCGAGGTGGCGGGCGTTGCGCTCGCCGAGCGCCAGCAGGTCGAGCTTGCGGGCGACCAGGTAGGCGATGATCATGCCGATCGCGAGAATGGGCGCCACGATGGCGACCTGGCTCCACCGCGATCCCGCGAGACTGCCGAGCTGCCAGAACACGATCTGCTCGCGCGACTGAGTGTCTCCCAAGAACGTGAGCAGCGCGATTGCCGCGCCAGCGATCGCGTTGATTGCAATGCCGGTGAGCACGAGCGTGACCACCTCGGTGCGGCCGTCGGCGCGGCTCATGAAGTACACGAGCAGCGTAGCGACGAGGCCCGCAGCGAAGGCGAGCACGGCGGTGGTCCACTGCCCGAAAAGGGTGAGGCCGAATACGATCGAGAGGCCGGCGCCGACCGCGGCGCCCGACGAGATGCCGATGACGCCGGGCTCGGCGAGCGGGTTGCCGAAGATCGCCTGCATGAGCAGACCTGAGATCGCGAGGCCGGCACCCACGAGCGCGGCCATCGCTACGCGCGGAAAGCGGATCGCCCAGAGCGTCTGATCGCCCGCCGCGTGCGAGGGCAGCGGTAGCCACTCGATGCCGACCTTGTGCAGCAGCGAACCCAGCACCTCTTGCGGGGCGATCGCGAGCTGACCGGTGCCAGCCGACGCCAAGAGTGCAAACGCGAGCGCGAGCGAGAGGGCGATGAAGAGCACACCCTTTGTCGTGCGCAGCGATGACGGAGTCGAGGCTGAGTTTTTCATGTTGTTCCGAGGATCTATCCTATCGCTTCGGCTACGCTTAGTAACGTCTGATGAAAGGTGTTCATGTTGCGAACCCATGCGCCGCGCCGCCGTATTGCGCTTGTCGCCTCGGTGGTGACCCTTGCAGCCATGCTGCTCACCGGTTGCCAGACGGTCGGCCCCGATGCGAGTGCGAATGCTACGACTCAGGCTGATCTGCCCCCGCTCTCGACACTGACCCCCATCGCCGACCCGACGTCGTGGGAGGGACCGAGCACTGCGGTGATCGGTGGCCCGAGCATAGACCCGGTGGCAGACAAGCCCAAGCAGCAGCTGCCGGTGACTGTCACCTCGCACGATGTGACGGGCGACCGCGAGGTGCAGGTCACCGACACGTCGCGCCTGCTCGCGCTGTCGATCACGGGCACCATCGCCGAGCTCGTCGATTCTTTCGGGCTCGCCGACAACCTTGTCGGTCGCGATATCTCAACTCAGATTGCGGGCCACGAGGATCTCCCGGTCGTCACCAAAGAGGGCCATTCGATCGATGCTGAAGGTGTGCTCGCGCTGAGCCCGACCCTGATCATCACCGATGGTTCGATCGGTCCGACCGACGTGGTGCTGCAGCTGCGCGACGCGGGCATTCAGGTGGTCACGGTGTCGCGTGCGGTCGACCCCGAGAGCACGTACGAGCTCACCCGCGAGGTCGCGACGGCCCTCGGGGTGGCCCCGCTCGCTGACACGCTCAACGAGCAGCTCAAGCAGGCTATCGCGGCGAAAGAGGCCGAGATCGCAAAGCTCATGCCCAGCGACGCCGCGCTCAGGCCGCGGGTTGCGTTTCTCTACGTTCGCGGGAGCGCTGGCGTGTATTACTTGTTCGGCGAAGGCAGCGGGATCGACTCAACGATCAAGTCGCTCGGCGCCATCGATGTGGCTGAAGAGATTGGGTGGGTCGGTGAGAAGCCGCTGACCGACGAGGCGCTCGTGTCGCTGAACCCCGACATCATTCTCGTGATGACGAAGGGGCTCGAGAGCACGGGCGGCGTCGACGGGCTGATCGAGGCTCAGCCGAGCATTGCCCTGACGAACGCTGGCAAGCATCGCCGCATCATCGACGTCGAAGACACGCTGATCTTTGCGGGGGGCACCCGCATTCCAGACGTGCTCGATGGTCTCGCCCGCGCTGTGTATGCACCAAACTCGCTCTAAGCGACGCGAAGCTTCGCTGCGGTTTGGTGCTGGCTTACAAGCCAGCCGACGCGGGTACCGCGGAGGTGACTCGCTCTAAGCGACGCGAAGCGTCGCTGCGCTATCACTTCGCTCGCCCCTTCGCTAGCGAGGCGGGGGCTGCGCTCAGCTTTGCGCGTGTACTCTTAGGTGCACACAAAATGTAGGCGCGGTTATGCGTCGCGAATCATTCATCTCTATTGCGAGGAGGGCGCGTGGCCGAGGGGCACGAGACACGGGCCGCGGCGCGTCGGGCGCGCGCGATGGCTCAGCCGCAGCGTACTTCGCCCCCTTCTGACCGCTTTGACGATGTTGCGAGGAGCGGCCGTGTCGGCGCGCACCGCGTCATCGGTAAGCCCCGCCGCTTCTGGATCTACTTGGTCAGCGCACTGGTCGCAACCGCGCTTCTCACCGGTGCCGGCGTGATCGCGTTGCAGGTGACGGGCGCGAACCTGCAGAACATGGGTGGCTCCGACACCCCGACGGAGCCCACGAAGAAGCCGGTTACGGTGAAGCCGGCGCTCGATCCCACTGCTCCGGTCGTCGTGCTCAACGGCACGGGCATGGACGGCTTCGAGTCGATTGTCGACGGCGCCATCACGCAGAACGGCTGGGGCCAGATTCTCTTCTCGGCCCCCGCAGCCTCGAGCGACGTGCAAATCTCTGCCGTGTTTTACTCGACGCCCGAAGATGAAGCTGCGGCCCTCGGGCTCGCGAAGGAGCTCGGCGGGGTCTCGACCTTCCAGAGCTCCGACTACGACGAGTACGGCGCGCGGTTGATCGTGCTGCTCGGTGCGGACTACGCCGGCCCCGGGAGCGATCAGCTCGTGGTGCCCGAGCCAGCTGCCCAGTAGCCGCCGGCGCTCACACGCTTCTGGCGATCCTCGCCCCCCTGAAAATACTCTGCCGTGTTCGCCGCGAGCGAGCGTCATTTCTTGCACTCTCAGTGTGCGAGTGCCAAGATTGAATTAGCAGTCTGGAAACCTGAGTGCTAACAACTCATGCGAGGTGCTGCGACACTGCGGCACCGCCAAACCAACTATGTCCCGGGAGGACGCACACATGGCAAAGATCATTGCGTTTGACGAGGAAGCACGTCGCGGACTTGAGCGCGGCCTGAACATTCTCGCTGACACCGTCAAGGTGACGCTCGGCCCGCGCGGCCGCAACGTCGTGCTCGAGAAGAAGTGGGGCGCTCCCACGATCACCAATGACGGCGTGTCGATCGCCAAGGAGATCGAGCTCGAGGATCCGTACGAGAAGATCGGTGCTGAGCTCGTCAAGGAGGTCGCAAAGAAGACCGACGACGTCGCAGGTGACGGCACCACCACCGCAACCGTGCTCGCTCAGGCACTCGTGCGCGAGGGTCTGCGCAACGTGACCGCCGGCGCTGACCCGATCGCCATCAAGAAGGGCATCGAGAAGGCTGTTGCAGCCGTCAGCGCACAGCTGCTCGAGAACGCCAAGGAGATCGAGACCACCGACGAGATCGCCGCTACCGCTTCGATTTCGGCAGCTGACGAGCAGATCGGCCAGCTCATCGCCGAGGCGATCGACAAGGTCGGCAAGGAAGGCGTCGTCACCGTCGAGGAGTCGAACACCTTCGGCACCGAGCTCGAGCTGACCGAGGGCATGCGCTTCGACAAGGGCTACCTGTCGGCATACTTCGTCACCGACGCAGACCGCCAGGAGGCAGTCTTCGAGGATCCCTACATTCTCATCGTCAACAGCAAGGTCTCGAACATCAAGGATCTGCTTCCCGTCGTTGACCCCGTAATCCAGTCGGGCAAGCAGCTGCTCATCATCGCTGAAGACGTCGAGGGCGAAGCGCTCGCTACCCTCGTGCTCAACAAGATCCGCGGCATCTTCAAGTCGGCAGCCGTCAAGGCTCCTGGCTTCGGCGATCGTCGCAAGGCAATGCTGCAGGACATCGCTATCCTCACCGGCGGCACCGTCATCAGCGAAGAGGTCGGTCTCAAGCTCGAGAACGCAACCCTCGACATGCTCGGTACCGCACGCAAGGTCATCATCACCAAGGATGAGACCACCATCGTGCAGGGTGCAGGCGAAGAAGAGGCAATCGCGGGTCGCGTGACCCAGATTCGCCGCGAGATCGAGAACACCGACAGCGACTACGACCGCGAGAAGCTGCAGGAGCGCCTCGCGAAGCTCGCAGGCGGCGTGGCAGTCATCAAGGCTGGCGCTGCAACCGAGGTTGAGCTCAAGGAGCGCAAGCACCGCATCGAGGATGCCGTTCGCAATGCGAAGGCAGCCGTCGAAGAGGGCGTTCTGCCCGGCGGTGGCGTCGCACTGATCCAGGCAGGCAAGACCGCCTTCGCTTCGCTCGAGCTCTCGGGTGACGAGGCTGTCGGCGCGAAGATCGTGCAGGCTGCTATCGAGGCGCCGCTGCGCCAGATCGCCCTGAACGCAGGCCTCGAGCCCGGCGTCGTCGCAGATCGCGTGGCAAGCCTGCCCAACGGTCACGGCCTGAACGCCGCAACCGGCGAGTACGGTGACCTGGTCGCACAGGGCATCCTCGACCCGGCAAAGGTGACCCGTTCGGCTCTGCAGAACGCTGCATCGATCGCCGGCCTGTTCCTCACCACCGAGGCTGTCGTCGCCGACAAGCCGGAGCCCGCTGCGGCTCCGATGGGCGACCCGACCGGTGGCATGGACTTCTAAGTCTCGGCTTATCTCTAGGCGGGGTCGCACCTTCGGGTGCGGCCCCTCCTTTTGTGTGTGGGAGCGGGGCGTTGTCAACGGGGACGCTGGCGCCTGCGCCGCCTGTGCCGGTCTGCTGTTTAGCGATCGACCTCGAGCCTTGCTCGCACGCCCTGGCGAAACATCTGGGCAGTAGGTGTTGCCTGCCGACGCTCGAGGCAACACCTACTGCCCACCTGCTTAAGACAGGGCGAGCCGAGGGATGCGAGCGGGGGACGGGGAGCGAGCCCTACCGGAGCCGCCGCATCGGCACCGTGTCTTCGGCCGCATCGACCGGGGCGAGCGGCAAAGACACCCTAAACGTCGCCCCGCCACCGGGCGTCTCGTGCACGCTCACCGTGCCGCCGTGCGCCGCGATGATCGACTTCACGATCGAGAGCCCGAGGCCCGAGCCGCCGGTTTCGCGGTTGCGCGACGTGTCGGCGCGCCAGAAGCGGTCGAAGATCTTCGCGCGAAACTGCTCGGGAATGCCCTCGCCGTGGTCGACGATCTCGAACGTCGCCGAGCCGACCGAAGCGTCTGAGCTCACCCGAATCTCGATCGGGCTGCCCTCGGGACTGTAGCGCAGCGCGTTGCCGATCAGGTTCGTGATGACCTGCCGAACCTTGTGCTCGTCGCCGATCACGACGGGAGACGCCGCATCCTCAAAGGCCGTCACCTCGCGATCGGGCGCCTGCGCGTGGGTGTCGAGCGCCGCGTCAGAGGCGATCTTGTTGAGTTCGAGCGGTGTCGCCTCGAGCGGTCGCTTTTCGTCGAGCCTCGCAAGCGCGAGCAGATCATCGACGAGCGAGCCCATGCGAATGGCCTCTTTCTCGATGCGCTCCATCGCCTGATCGAGCTGTTCACCCTCGGTGAGCCAGCCATGGCGGTACATCTCGGCGTAGCCGCGCACCGACACGAGCGGCGTGCGCAGCTCGTGACCGGCGTCACTGATGAAGCGTCGCATCTGCTCAATGGTGTGCTGTCGCTCTTCGAACGACGTGTCTATTCGGTCGAGCATCACGTTGAGCGATTGCCCCAGGTGGCCGACCTCGGTGTGCGGGCTCGCGACGAGAATGCGTTTCGAGTAGTCGCCGCGTGAGATCTCGAGCGCGGTCTGTTCGACCTCGGCAAGGGGTGCGAAGGTGTTCGTGACGAGGATCCGCGTGAGCGCTGCGCCCAACAGCAGTACGGCGATGCCAAACCCCGAGAACACCAACGCGAAGGCCGCCATGGTGCGGTTCGCCTCAGCGGTCGAGAGCGAGATGAGCAAGGTGAAGGCCGGGGTGCCCTCCTGCGCCGAGTTGATCGGCCCGACGACGGTGTGCCAGTCGAGCCCCTCCTTGCCCTGGATCGTGAACACCTGGTTGGGGTGTTGCGCCGCATACTCGGGCAGGATCTTCGGCAGCGTCGGCGAAAGCTCGCCATCTCGCGCCTGCGTGTTATCGCAGAGGATCTCACCACTGCCGTCGAGCACGGCGACATAGAACTTTGGGCTTGCCGATTGCACGTCTTCACACCGAAGGTCGCGAGTGTCGGCACCGGCGCTCAGCACGAACTTCGGGTTGCTCAGCACCTGCTGCAACTCTTTGTCTTGTGTCGCGATGAGCTGCGGGCGCAGAAACGACTGGGTGCCGATTCCCGCGACGATGAGGCCGAGCGACAGGATGAAGACGGTGACCCCGGTGATCTTCGCCCTCAGGGTGATGTCGTTCCAGCGGGCACCGAAGCGGCCCCGGGGCGGGGTGCCCTCGGGGCCGGCAACGGTAGCCTGGTCTGCGGCCATCGGCTTATGAGCCAACGACTTACTTCGCGTCGGTCTTGAGCATGTAGCCGAAGCCGCGCTTCGTCTGAATCAGCGACTCGCCGGTGAGCGGGTCGAGCTTGCGGCGCAGGTACGAGATGTAGGACTCGACGATCCCGGCGTCGCCGTTGAAGTCGTACTCCCACACGTGGTCGAGAATCTGCGCCTTCGACAGCACGCGGTTCGCGTTCTGCATCAGGTAGCGCAGCAGCTTGAATTCCGTCGGGCTGAGCTCGATCGGACTGCCGGCGACGCGCACCTCGTGCGTGTCCTGGTCGAGCACGATTGGGCCGGTCTCGAGCACGGCCTCTTCGTCTTCCTGAATGGTGCGACGAAGAATGGCTTTGATCCTCGCAATAATCTCGTCGAGACTGAACGGCTTCGTGACGTAATCGTCGCCGCCGACAGTGAGCCCCATCACCTTGTCTTCGGTATCGTCTTTCGCTGTCAGAAAGAGAATGGGGGCGGTGAAGCCGTGCGAGCGCAGGCGCTTCGTTACGCTGAAGCCGTTCATATCGGGCAGCATGACATCGAGAATGATGAGATCTGGCTCTTCTTCGAGAACAGCCGAGATGGTTTGCGCGCCGTTGCCGACCGCGCGCACTCCGAAGCCGGCGAAGCGCAGGCTGGTGCTGAGCAGCTCGCGAATGCTCGGTTCGTCGTCGACGATGAGAATGCGAGGTCCCTTGTGCTGAGTGTTCATGTTCTCAGTCTCTGAAAGTTTGCTATGAGCTGGCTGAACGTCGAGAAAGGTGCTCTCGCTCGCGCGAGAACCAGTGGCGCAGCTCTTCGCGCCCGTCGATACCGAGTTTCGTGTAGACATGCGTGAGGTGCGTTTCGACCGTTCTCGCCGAAAGCTGCAAGCGCTCGGCGACGTACCGCGACGAATAGCCGAGCGCCTGAATAGGGCGACTTCGCGCTCGCGGCCGGTGAGCTGCGTGACCGGGGGCAACGGCATCCAAATGCCGAGTTCAGGGAGTAGGCGTTCGTCCGCATCTGCGTCGCCGCCTCCTGCTCGCATGAGTGATCGAATATGGGCGAGGATCGCCGGGCCCACCGGCTGGTCGACCAGTGGTGCAAGCTCTTCTGCCCTGGCGAGCAGAATCGGGTCATGACGAGCGGTTTGGTGTGCGATGAGGTCGAGCACTTTGAGTTCGACCAGGGGCAGGTTCTCGTTTCGAGCCCACTCGGCGTGGGTGCGCGCGTGGGTGAGCAGGTCGGGGTCGAGCAGCCACTGTTGCGCTCCTTCGGTGAGAGGTGTTCCCGGATCGCCGCAGCCAGGATCGGGAGTCGGGTCACGATCGCGGTGACCCCCGACGCGTCGGTGCGTACGACCAGCACCTGCTTATTGAGAAGTTTCGTCACGGTTTCGGTGTCGAGGAGCTGAAGGAGTGCTGCTTCATGCAGAGGCTCGGCGAAAGCCACCAGTTCTAAGGTGTCTTGTTCGAGTGGGCTGAGCTCATCAAGCTGGGCCACGAAGTCTGCGGGCGGCCGATCCTCTCGCGGAGTGATCCAGCCCATGCGCCGCGCGCGATGAATAGCGCCGCGACGATCTGCGGCGATTGCGAGTGTTGCGATGGCATGCGGGTTGCCGTGGGTTGCCTCGTACCAGTTCTCGAGGGCCTGTCGCGCGAAGCGGTCGACTCCGAGTATGCGTGAGAGAAAAGCGTCGCTCTCATCGATGGTGAACGGTTCGACCGCCAGCAGGTTTACCCCCGGGTCGCGGGCGAGGCGATCCGCGGCACCGACTACCTGTTGCGCAGTGCCGATAAACCGAACGTGACGAGCGCGCACGAGGTGCTCGAAGAATGCGGCCTCGTCGCCGTGGTAGTTATCGATGCCTAGCGCGACGATCACGAGCTCATGCTCTGGAAACTCTGCCTGCAATGAGGCAAGCACTCGATCGCTCGCATCGCTGGCGGGTGTTTCTGGGCTGATCAGGCATAGACGCAGTAGCTCATCGAGCTGCTGTATGAGCACCTGGTGTATGGGCTGCTGCGATTGGGTGGCAAACGCGTGGGCCGCCTGTTGAGCAAGGTGCGATTTTCCGCACCCTGGTTCGCCGGTGAGTACGAGACTTGCACCGTGAGGCGCGAGTGATTGCACCAGGCGACGGTGTGCAGCGCTTTTTTGCATGTTCGTAATGTTGTGTTTTTTGAGGTTCATCGAACCCTGAACAGCTTCTACTCGTTGCTTCATGCCCGGGTTGTGATCAGCGACTGGAAGCACGAGTACAACCACGAGCGCCGGCACTCTTCGCTCGGGTACCTGACCCCGGTCGAGTACGCTCGATCCTGCACCCATACGTTCGAAGAAGCCGACTCACATACCGAGTGGAACTAACAACGGGGGCGGCCCACAGTATTCGAGGTCAAGAATCTCAACGTTGCCTACGGTCATGTGCACGTGCTGCAAGATGTATCTTTCTCAATGGGCAACGAACCTCTTGGGATGGTCGGGCGAAACGGGATGGGCAAATCGACCCTCACCAACGCAATCGCCGGGTTCTTGCCGGTGCGAAGCGGCAAGATCGTCTTCGAGGGGCGCGACCTCGTCGGAAAGAAACCCAACATGGTCAACCGTGCCGGTATCGCCTATGTGCCGCAGGGAAGACGCATCTTTCCGTCGCTCACTGTGCACGAGCACCTCACGATGGTTGGTAGCGCGAAGGGCGCCCGCTGGGATGTGCCGGGGGTCTACGATCTGTTTCCGCGGCTCGCCGAGCGGCGTAAGAATGGTGGCGCCGAACTCTCGGGTGGGGAGCAACAGATGCTCGCTATCGCGAGGGCGATGCTCACGAACCCAAGGCTCATCGTGATGGACGAGCCCAGCGAGGGGCTTGCACCCGCCGTCGTTGATCACTTAGCAACCGTGTTTCGTCAGCTTGTCGACGAGGGTCAGGCGGTGCTGCTGATCGAGCAGAACCTGCACTTTGCGACCAGACTGTGCGAGCGGATCCTCGTGATGGTGAACGGCTCGATCGCCGCTGACCTGCCTGCCTCGCAACTTGCCGGTGACGTCGAGCTGCAGAATCGGTATCTCGGGGTGGTGTGAACCCGTCAGCTCGCACGTCGTGTGGCCGGCAGCAGGCCGGTCACGGCGGGGTGGTGCGCGCCTACAGCTCGGCCGCGTCCAAGATCGTGTAAGCGTAGCCCTGCTCGGCCAAGAAGCGCTGGCGGTTCTGGGCGAAGTCTTGGTCTACCGTGTCACGGGTGACGAGCGTGTAGAACGAGGCAGTGAGCCCGTCTCCCTTCGGCCGAAGCAGGCGGCCGAGGCGCTGGGCCTCTTCTTGTCGTGAGCCGAACGAACCCGAGATCTGGATCGCGACCGATGCGTCTGGCAGGTCGACCGAGAAGTTCGCCACTTTCGACACGACGAGCAGCTTGATCTCGCCGCTGCGAAACGCCCCGAACAGCCGTTCGCGCTCGTCGACGGGAGTCTGGCCGGTAATCAGATCGGCCTGCAGCGCTTCGGCGAAGTCTTCGAGCTGGTCGATGTACTGCCCGATCACGAGCACGCTCTCGCCGGGGTGCTTCTCGATGATGCGCCGAGCCACCTGCTGTTTCGTCGACGCCGAGGCGGCGAGCCGGTAGCGGTCCTGATCCTCTGCCACCGAATACTCGAAGCGCTCGCTCTCTGGCAGATCGACGCGAATCTCGAAGCACGCGGCCGGCGCGATGAAGCCCTGCGCCTCGATGTCCTTCCACGGGGCGTCGTAGCGCTTCGGGCCGATCAGGCTGAACACGTCGCCCTCGCGGCCGTCTTCGCGCACGAGCGTCGCGGTCAAGCCGATGCGGCGGCGCGCCTGCAGCTCGGCGGTCAGCTTGAACACGGGGGCTGGCAGCAGGTGCACCTCGTCATAGACGATGAGGCCCCAGTCCTCGACGTTGAGCAGGGAGAGGTGCGAGTACTCGCCCCGGCGCTTGCTCGTCAAGATCTGGTAGGTCGCGATCGTGACCGGCTTCACCTCTTTCACCTGGCCCGAGTACTCGCCGATGTCGTCGGGTTCGAGGGTGGTGCGTTTCAGCAGTTCGTCGCGCCACTGGCGGGCCGAGACAGCATTGGTGACGAGGATCAGGGTCTTCGCCCCGACCGCCGCCATCGCCCCGGCACCCACGATGGTCTTGCCCGCGCCACACGGCAGCACGACCACGCCAGAGCCGCCGGCCGCGAACGCGTCGACGGCCTTCTGCTGGTAGTCACGCATGTGCCAGTCGCCCTGCGCGAGCTCGATGTCGTAGGGCTCGCCTGGGGTGTAGCCCGCGAGGTCTTCGGCGGGCCAGCCGCGAGCGACGAGCTGCTGCTTCAGTTCGCCGCGCGCCCAGGGCTCGACCGGAAACGTGAACTCGTCGATCTTGTTGCCGAGCAGCGGGGCGATCTTCTTCGCGCTCGAGACCTCGCGCAGAATCGCGGCGTCGTCGCTCTTGAGCACGAGCTGCCACTCGTCGAGGCGCTCGGGCTGGTGTTCGGCCTGACCTGCGTCACCGGTGGTGCCGTTGTCGCCGCCGCCGACCCGCTCGATCGTGAGGCGCCCGTAGCGGCGCATGGTCTCACCGATCTCGCTCGACACCTGCGACGGCACCGGAAACTTCGCGTAGCGGTCGAGGGTTGCGACGATCTCTTCGGCGGTGTGCCCGGCGGCGCGGGCGTTCCACAGGCCGAGGCGAGTCACCCGGTAGGTGTGAATGTGCTCGGGCGCGCGCTCGAGTTCGGCGAAGACCGCGAGCGCGTGGCGCGCGTCTTCAGCGTCGGGGTGCGCGACCTCGAGCAGTACGGTGTGGTCGCTCTGCACGATGAGGGGGCCAAGAGTCATAACGAACTATTCTACCGCGCTGGCTGGAGCTGCTGTTGCGAGGTCGCGGGCGTCGGTGCGCGACCACGAGGCCGGGCGGCCGCAAATGGGCCCTCGTTACGGGGCAACCTCAGGCCGCGATGCTCGCCACCGCGGTGATGGCGCTCACGGGCAGTGTGCGTTCGACGCCGGCCTGCTGGTCGGTAGCGCGCAGTCGCCCGCCCGTCAGCGACACCGGCAGCAGCGTGAACTCGCGCTCGTCTTTGCCCGCAACGGCGGTGACCCGCACCGGGCTGCGGTCGCGAATCGCCAACTCGAGTCTGCGCGTGAGGTCGCCCTCGCCGCCCTCGTCGCTGACCGCCGACACGACGCGCTCGATCATTGCGCGAAGTTCGTCTTCGTGCGAGGGGGCCTGCTTCAGCGTGATCGGCGCGGCCTGCAGCGCCGCCTCTCTGCGTTGCTTCAGTCGTGCCTCGTGCGCCTCAGCGTCCCAACCGTGCAGCTCGATCGCGCTCGCGGTGCCCTCGAAGCCGGCTCCGTAGCCGTTCGCTTTGCGGTCGAGGTCGCGCAGCAGGTAGTCGAGTGGCTGCGGAATGCCGGTGAGCGAGAGCCTCTCGAGGGCCGCCCGCACCTCGCCCGTGCCCGATCCCGCGCGCTGCACCGCTCTCGTGAGCTTCTCGGTGCTCACCCGCAACGAAGCCGCCGGACCGAGCTGCTCGGTTTCGGAGATCGCGTTCAGCACGGCCTCGTCTTCTGGCGGAAGCGGGCCGGGCACGATGATGCTGAGGTCGGGTTGCAGGTAGACGCCGGGCACATTGCCGGGAATATCGCGCTCGGCGATGGCGACGACGACCCCCTCGTCGCCGCGCAACAGCGCTTCTGCGACCGGGGTGAGGTGGCCGTGCAGCGTGAGGCCGAGATCTTCGGCAGCATCGGTCACTGCGATCAGCGACTCGAGCTCCGCTTCGGGCAGCAGCGGGTAGTCGTGCGGCAGCGCCTCTGCGACCGCGCGCAGATTGCCCCCGGTTTCGGCGAGCCCCCGCAGCAGGCGGGCGTCGAAGCGTGCGCCGGCTGCGCGTGCGAGCTCGATCCAACGCTCTGCGTAGCTGTGCTGCATGAGCCATCGCTGCGTGGCGGGCTCGGCGATCCCCAGCTGTTCTGCGCCCGCGTGGTCGAAGTGCGCGCGCAACAACTCGGCCCCGCGCATCACCTCGAGCAGCCGCGACGCTTGCACGGGCGAGCAGTGCGCGGCTTCGGCGAGCTCGCGCACCGCGACCACCGCGGGCTTGCCCTTGCGGCCGAGACGCACCGGGTGGGCAGCGATGGTGTGCAGGAGCTTGGCGGTTCGTCGCACCGAGGTCAGCGCTGCGGCGAACCAGCCCGTGAGGTCGTCGGGTGCCGAATCGGTGCGGGCGGTGCGTGCGGGATGCGCCTCGAAGGCTTCGCCGGGCAGCGCCTCGGTCACCTCGGGCAGCGCGGTGGGCCTGCCCTCGGCATCGGTTCCGACAAGGCCGAGCGAGATAAGAGATGCGAGGATCGCCGGGTCTGCTGCCTCTCCGATCGAGAGGGCCCTCAGCGCCTCGAGCGCCTCGCGGTGCGCCGACTGCAGAGCGCGCGAGATCGAATCGGAGCGCAGCAACTCCACGGCGAGGCCGAGCGGCTCGTGCACGCTCGCAGGTGAGATCACACGCCGAGAGGCAACAAGCTCTGCGAGGGCTTGCTGATCCATCGCCGCGATTGACGAAGCGAGCGCGAGGGTGCCGGCCACGCGACTACTTCTCTCTGCCCCTGCGGCTGAAGTTGATGACGAGTAGCGCGATCAGCAGCAGAAACCCGACGGGCAGCCCGATGTAGGCGATCACGGTGACGAACTGCCAGAGCCCGCCGGCAAGCGCTTCGCGGCCCGCAACCATCGCGACCACCAAGGTGGTGAGGTAGGAGGCGACGGCGACGGCGATGATCGTCACCGAGGTGTAGGCGAGCGCCTTCTCAAGGACTGAGTTCTTTTGCTGGGCAGACATCCTGTCTATTCTACGCGTGTTCGTCGCGAAGGGCCCGCGTGGCGGGGTGATGGTTCGTGGGTTCGACGGGGTCAGTGGGGTTGAGTTTCCGTGAGCGTCACAGACATCTGCGAGAGTACCCCTAATTTGCAGCATTTTTTGGGCCCGTTCGCGCGTTTCTGTGACGCTCGGCGAAAGCGTTACCCAGTCGGTGCCGCGGCGAACTTGAGAAGGTATGGGCGCGAGGAGGAATGTTGGCTTGCGACCTCGATGTAGAGGTCGTGGTGCTCGCGCGAGTGACGAGGTCGAGTCTTTCAAGAGGCTTGAAATCGAACTGTGTGAGCGCAAGATTTGGTCGTAACGAAATCGCGACCGAATCGTGATGAAGAGAATGCGAAAAACACCTTGGTGCAATGTAATATTGCACTGATTGCGGGGTGATCCGTTCGGCCTCGCATCGATTGATCCAACGCAGCATCATCGGAAGGAACCCAGATGTTCTCACGTACCACGCGCATGAAGCGCACTCTCACGCTCGGCGCGCTCGCCGCGTCGGCGGCGCTCGTGCTCTCGGCCTGCTCGGGCGGGCTTGCAAGCGGCGGCGAAACCGACTCGGGCGATGGCCCCATCAAGCTCGGCATGCTCGCACCATTCTCGGGCTCAGAAGCCGCATTCGGCGACTACATGAAGTTCGGTGCGCAGCTCGCGATTGACGAGGTCAATGCCGACGGCGGTGTTGCCGGGCGCGACCTCGAGCTCGTCACTGAAGACGACGCTTGCGACGCGACAGCTTCGGTTGCCGCAGCGCAGAAACTCGTCACCGCCGGTGTCAAGGGCTCGGTGGGTGGCTACTGCTCGGGCGCCACGCTGCCCACGCTGCCGATCTTCGCTGACGCGGGCATTCCCATGGTGATCCCAGCTGCGAACTCGAATGAGCTCGTCGGTCAGGGCGCATTCATGATCAACGGCACCGGCACCCAGCAGGCTGAGGCTGCCGTGACCTGGATCAACAAGGAAGGCGCGAAGAACGTCGTCATCATCGATGACAACGAGGCCTACCCGAAGGATCTCGCAGACTCGATCGAGAAGCAAGCCACCGGCCTGACCGTGGCACGCGAACACGTCAACCCCGACGAGAAGGACTTCTCGGCAGCGGTCAACAGCGTGCTCGGCAAGAGCCCTGACTTCGTGGTTTGGACCGGCTACTACCAGGCCGGCGGCCTGCTCATCAAGCAGCTGCGTGCAGCCGGCTACGCTGGCCCCATCCTCGTCGGCGACGGCTCGGTCGACGCACAGCTCTCGGCGATCGCCGGCGCAGATGCAATGACCGGCGTGGTCGGTACCTTCACTCGCACCCCCGACATGCTCGAGAACGGTGCTCAGTGGATTGAGGATTACAAGAAGGTTTCGGGCGGCAAGGATCCCGGCCCCTACTCGATCCAGACCTACGAGGCAGTCAAGACCATCGCAGAGGCGATGAACGTTGCCGAGGGCACCGACTACGACAAGGTCGTGGCGGGGCTCAAGGGTCTGAAGGACTTCCCTCTTCTGACCGGCAACCTGACCTTTGCAGACGACGGCTCGCGCCAGGGCGGCGGCTTCGTCATCGTTGAGCCCACCGGTGACGGCGGCGCCTTCGTGCTGAAGGACGAGCTCAAGGGTTAATCGCAGCGAACGGGGTTTTCAGCGTGCGGCAATGCGCCGCGCTGAAAACCCCGTTTGCCCTACCCGCGTCTGAGAAAGGCACCGCATGTTCCAACTCATCTGGGACGGGCTCTTCGTCGGCTCGTTCTACGCTCTTGTCGCCCTCGGCTACAGCATGGTGTACGGCATCATCAAACTGCTGAACTTTGCCCACGGCGACCTTTATATGCTCGGCTCGTTCATCGCCTTCGTGGTGATCGGCGGGTTCACGGGCCTCATGGGCATCGGATCGATCCCGATCCTTTTGCTCGTACTGCTTATTTCGATGCTCGCGACCGGCGGTATCGGCGTGCTCATCGAGCGAGTGGCGTACCGGCCACTGCGCAACAGTCCACGGCTCTCTGCCCTGATCACTGCAGTTGGTGTCTCGTTCACGATCGAGTACGCAGTGCGGCAGATCTTCGGCGCAGAACCCAAGGTGTTCCCGCTGCAGCTCTCGGGTCAGCCGATGCAGGTGCTCGGCGCGCGCATCACGATGCCGCAGCTTATTTTGATGGCGGTCGCCGCTGTGCTGATGGTGTTGCTGCAGCGCTACGTCATGCACTCGCGCGAGGGGCGTGCGATGCGCGCCATCGCCCTCGACCAGAACGCGTCGTTGCTGATGGGCGTCAACGTGAACAAGGTGATCTCGAGAACCTTCTTCATCGGTTCGGCGCTCGCGGGTGCAGCGGGTGTCATGGCGGCCGCCTACTACGGCACCATCGACTTTCTCATGGGATTCGTGATCGGCCTCAAGGCGTTCACCGCCGCCGTGATCGGCGGCATCGGCAACCTCTACGGCGCGATGGTAGGCGGCATTGTGCTCGGCCTGCTCGAGTCGTTCGGCACCAGCTGGTTCGGCGGCGAGTGGCGCGACGTCTTCGCGTTCGGCTTCCTGATTCTGTTCCTCGTATTCAAGCCCACCGGTCTGCTCGGTGAGCGAGTCGTAGAGAGGGTGTAGTCATGGCGAAGTCAACGTTCAACTTGCCGGCTCCGGCCCCGACCATCACCAGGCCACCTGCGGTGTCTGGCCTGCTCGCACCGACGCGCTTCATGCGCCTCGTGGCGCTTGTGCTCTTCATCGCCGCCGCGGTGCTGCCGTTCATCAGCGCGAGTCCATATCTCATCTCGATTCTGACCTCGGCGATGATCTACATCGTGCTGGCGATGGGGCTCAACGTGGTGGTCGGCTATGCTGGCCTGCTTGACCTGGGGTTCATCGCCTTCATGGCGGTCGGCGCCTATACGAGCGGCATTCTGACCACGCAGTTCGGTTGGAGCATGTTCGAATCGATCCCGGTGGTGGTGCTTGCGTGCATCGCCGCGGGGCTCATTATCGGCGGCCCGACACTGCGCCTGCGCAGTGACTACCTCGCGATCGTGACGCTCGGCTTCGGCGAGATCATTCGCATCACCGCGAAGAACCTGCAGATCACAGGCGGCGCAACCGGCATCCACGGCATCCCCACCTGGTCCTTCTTCGGCTGGTCGTTCAAAGACGGGCTCGAGCTCGGCGGCATCACCTTCAACTCGAAGATTCTCCTCTACTACTTCGTGCTGTTCGTCGGCATCGGCCTCGCGGTAGTCGCGGTTTCGCGCCTCGGCAAGGGCAAGCTCGGGCGCGCGTGGAAGTCGGTGCGCGACGACGAAGACGTCAGCGAGGCGATGGGCATCAACGGCTACAAGACCAAGCTGATGGCGTACATCATCGGCGCGATCTGGGGCGGTTTCGCCGGCACGCTCATGGCGGCGCACCTCTCGGCGATCTCACCCAATAGCTTCGAGTTCTTGTACTCGGCACTCGTGCTCATGGCCGTCGTGCTCGGCGGCATGGGGTCGACCCCGGGCGTCATCATCGGCGCGCTGTTCGTGTCACTGGCGCCAGAGTTCTTGCGTGACTTCAGCGAGTGGCGCTACCTGCTCTTCGGCGTGCTGCTCGTGGTCGTCATGATCTTCAGGCCGAAGGGAATCTGGCCGGCAACCGCCGTGCTTCCGTTCTTGAAGAAACGCAATATCGAAGAGGTGCCGCCTACCGAAGCAGTGACAGTGGTCGGCGAGCTCGACGATGAGTTCGGTGACGAACTCGACGGCAAGCGCAACGCGAATGAGGAGGGCACGCGATGAGTGACGTCAGCACAAGCGCAGACGCTGGATCGGCCGCGGTCGATTCCGTGGCAGAGCCCGCAGCGGCAAGCCAGTTCGCGGGTGCGCCGATCCTTGAAGTAAAGGATCTGGCGGTCTCGTTCGGTGGCATCAAAGCCGTCAACGGACTGACCTTCTCGGTGCACGAGGGCGAGATCGTTTCGGTCATCGGCCCGAACGGTGCCGGCAAGACCAGCGCGTTCAACTGCATCTCGGGCTTTTACCGCCCGAATCAGGGCTCGGTCGTCTTCGACGGTTCGCCGATCACGCGAAACAAACCCTCGCGCATCACGCAGCTCGGCATGGCGCGCACGTTTCAGAACGTGCGCCTCTTCAAAGAGATGACCGTGCTCGAGAACGTCAAGACAGGCATGCACACGAGACTGAAGCAGAACGTCTTCGATGCGATGCTGCACACGCCGCGGTACCGCCGCAGCGAGGCCCAGTGCACCGAAGATGCGCGCGGCTGGCTCGACTTCGTCGGCTTCAGGGCAGACGACGAGCTGCTCGTGACGCAGCTGCCCTACGGCGAGCAGCGCCGCGTCGAGATCGCCAGGGCGCTCGCGACCCAGCCGAAGCTGCTGCTTCTCGATGAGCCCGCCGCGGGTCTCAACCACAACGAGAAGCAAGAGCTCATAGAGCTGATTCGCAAGATTCGAAACCTCGGCGTCGGCATCGTGCTCATCGAGCACGACATGGGGCTCGTCATGGAGATCTCGGAGCGCATCGTGGTGCTGAACTACGGCAAAGAGATCGCCGACGGCACCCCCGAGCAGATCAAGAACGACCCCGCGGTGATCGCGGCCTACCTTGGGGAGGACGACGATGAGTAACCTCGTGCTCGAGAACGTCGAGCTCTATTACAACCGCGTGCACGCGCTTCGTTCACTGTCGTTCGAGGTGCGCGAGGGCGAGATCGTGGCGTTGCTTGGCAACAACGGCGCGGGCAAGACGTCGACGCTGTCGATGATCTCGGGTCTCGTGCGATCCAAGAGCGGCAGCGTGAAGTGGGGCGAGCACGATCTCGCGAAGATGCAGCCGTGGGACATCGTCGGTGCGGGCCTTCTGCACATTCCCGAGGGTCGCAAGATCTTCTCGACCATGACGGTGCACGAGAATCTGCTGCTCGGCGGGTATCTCGTCAAAGATCAGAAGCTCGTGCAAGAGCGAGCCGACTACGCCTACGAGCTGATGCCGCGCCTGCTCGAGCGCCGCACGCAGCAGGGCGGCACGCTCTCGGGCGGCGAGCAGCAGATGCTCGCGCTCGGCCGCGCCCTCGTCGGCGGGCCGAAGCTGTTGCTGCTCGACGAGCCCTCGATGGGTCTCGCCCCGCTTATTGTGAAGCAGGTGATGGAGATCATCGAGGCGGTCAACAAGCAGGGCACGACTATTCTGCTCGTCGAGCAGAACGCGAAGGCCGCGCTGAAGATCGCCGACCGGGCATACGTGCTCGAGTCGGGCCGGGTCACGCTCGAGGGGCCAGCCTCTGAGCTCGCCGAGGATTCTCGAGTGATCGAGGCCTACCTGGGCGCGTAGCGTTCGCGGCTTAGGGGGCGTGGGATCGGCTGATCCCGCGCCCCTTCTTCTTTGCGGGCGGTGGCGCTAGGTGCGGCTGCCCGCCCCATTCCTACCCCCGCCCCATTCCTACTACCCCCGCCCAACCCCAACTTCACGCCGAAACCCCTCTCGCGTGTAGGCAGATGTGCCACCTGCGGGTTCGGCGTGGCACATCTGCCTACACACCGGAGGGGTTCGGGCGGGCGCGAGAGGGGAGCGGGCGGCGGGCGCATGCGAGGCGTGCGGGCGAGAAGCGCTCGCGCGAGGAAGCGTCTTGGGTTGCGTGCCTGCGTCAGTCGAGGTCGGCGAGCGCGCCGAGCGGCAGCGGCTGCGCGACCGGTCGCTTCGCCGACTGGGCGAGCGAGGTCTCGACTTCGTTGCTCAGAGGATCAGCCCCGCCCGACATGCACGACACCGCGAAGCCGCAGACCCGGCCCTGGCACCAGCCCATGCCGGCGCGGTTCTGGCCCTTCTGGGTGCGCAGATCCTCACCGGCCATCGACTCACGAGACTCTCGCAGCGCGCCGGCTGGCACCTCCTCGCAGCGGCACACGATCGTGTCGTCGCGCAGCAGCTGCTGCCACCCTGCCGGCACGGGGTGCGCGAGGTGCATGGCGTTCGCGAAGGAGCGCTGGCGCGCGATCGCGCGCGATTCGGCCGAGGTCGCGCGAGGGGCAACGGCAGCGCCGGCGCCCGGCCCGGTCGCCTCGAATGCCGCCGCACGGCCCGCAACACGCCCCTCGAGCACCGCGAGCGCGGCCCCGCCGACGCCGGTGAGCTCGCCCGCAATGAAGAGGCCCGAGACGGTTGAGCGCTGATCCTCGTCGACGATGGCAACGAGCGAACCGTCGACGTCTTGCCGCGTGCCGGCCCCGAGCTGCACGGGCAGCTCCATCTGCGGGGTGAAGCCCCAGCCGAGACCCACCGTGTCGATGCCGCCGATCTCGCGCTCGCTGCCCGCGACGACCGTGCCGTCGCTGCGCACGCGTGCGGTGCGCACGCCGGTGACGCGGTCTTGCCCGAGGATCTCGGTGATGACGGTGCGCGGGCGATACGCGATGCGGTGCTTCAGCATTGCGGCCGTGTATTCGACGCCCTCGAGCGCCTTCGCGGGCACGCCCGCCGCACGGTGCGCGCGCGGCAGCCACCCCATGAGGTTCGACGACTCGAGCACGGCGGCCACGGTGCCACCCTGGTGCGCGATGCCGGCCGCAACTGACAGCAAGAACGGGCCTGTGCCCGCGATCACGAAGCGCTTTCCAGGCAGCATGCCGTTCTGCTTGCCGAACGCCTGAATGCCACCCGCGGCCATGACGCCCGGCAGCTGCCAACCCGGCACGGGCAGCTGGCGGTCGTAGCCGCCAGTCGCGAGCACCAGCGCCGACGCGTGCACCGTCGGTGTGTCGCTGCGGCCGCCGCCGTGCGCGGGGACGAGGCGCAGGGTGAAGTTTGCGGTATCGCGTTGCGCCATCCACACGCTGGTTGAAGGCAGGTAGAGGATCGTGCCCGCTGCGATGCCGGCGTCGAACGCGCGGCGCAGCTCGAGATAGTCGCGCCAGCCGTGATGCAGTTCGCCACCATCGACGACGCCCGCGGCCTCGCTGCGGTGTCGCCAGAACTGACCGCCCGGCTGCTCAGACGAGTCGATCACGACAACTCGGGCGCCCGAGGCTGCGGCCTCGCCAGCTGCGGCAAGGCCCGCAGGGCCCGCGCCGACTACCGCAACATCGAACATGGGCGCTTGGCCGGTGGCGCGCAGGGCGGTCACTGTGCTGCCTCCTCGGTGTCGGCGTCGACGGCCGTGCGCGATGCGCGCGTGCCGTTGTCGCACACGCGCATGCCCTCTTGCAGCGGAATCATGCAAGCGCGCTGGCCGCTCTCGCCGTCGATCTCGACAAGGCAGTCGAAGCAGACTCCGATGCCGCAGAAGAGCCCGCGCTGCGCGCCGTCACGCGTGGTGCGCCAGGCGACCCTGTCAGAGGAGATGAGCGCGGCGGCGACGCTCGCGCCTGTCTCGGCCTCGATTGCCTCGCCCTCGAAGGTGGCGTGTACGCGGTTCAAATTGGCGCTCATTCGTGTGCCTTCAGGTAAGCGGGGTCGTCGAATCGTTCGGGCCTGAACGGGTCGAGCGACATGTCGGGAGTCTCGCCGGCGAGGGCCTGCGCGAGCAGCTTGCCAGTGCCCGGCCCGAGGCCGATGCCGGCACCCTCGTGCCCGGCGGCATGCCACAGGCCGGGCGCTCGGGGGTCGTGCCCGATGACCGGCAGATGATCCGGGCAGAACGGGCGAAAGCCGTGATAGTGCCGCAGCATGCGCACGCGCGAGAGAAATGGAAAGAGCTCGACGGCGTTGCGGGCGATGCGCCCGAGTGCCTCGGTGCTGATCGTCGAATCGAAGCCGACACGCTCACGGCTCGAGCCGATCAGAATCGTGCCGGCCGGCGTGCCCTCGACCACGGGCGATGCCTGCAGGCCGGCGTCGCCGCTGCCGACGTTGTCGACGTACTCTGCCGCGTAGACCTTGTGGTGCACCATGGGGGGCAACTGTTCGGTGACCAGCACGAAGCCTCGGCGCGGCATCACGGGCACGTTCACACCCGCGAGCTCTCCGATGGTGCCTGCCCAGGGGCCGGTCGCGTTGACGGTGTGCGCGGCGTGAAAGTCGCCCTTCGGCGTGCGGGCGCCGATCACGCGGTCGCCGTCGCGCAGCAGCTCGGTCACCGGCGCATGCGTCACGAGCTGGGCGCCGTGCTCACGCGCGAGCCGCAGCAGGTGCGATGCGGCGAGAATCGGCTGCACCTGGCTGTCTTCGGGGTAGAGAGCTGCACCGAGCGCATTGCCCGTGATGTGCGGCTCGAGCTCGCGAAGCTCTGCCTCGTCGAGACGCTGCGAGTGAATGCCGTACTCGCGCTGAGACGCCGAGAATCGTTCGAGTGAGGCGAGGCTCGTTTCGCGCGAGGCGACGATGATGCCTCCCTTGCGTTCGAACTCCCAGAGGTGCCCGAACTCGGCGAGTTCGCCCTGCCAGAGGCCGAGCGAGTACCGGGTGAGCTCGAGTTCGTGCCCGAGCTCTTTGTCGCTGACGAGAATGTTGCCCTCGCAGTGCGATGTCGTGCCGCTTGCCGGAAGATCGCGTTCGATTACCGTGACGCTGAGCCCCGAGCGGGCCGCGTAGTAGGCGGTGGCGCAGCCGATAATGCCCGCGCCGATGATCAAGACATCGCTGGTGTGTGTCATGCGCCCCCGGGTGCTCCTTCTTCTGGTGTCGCGTGTGCGGTGTTGCCGTTGGCCGTTGCGTCGTCTGTGCCGGCATCATCCGCTCCGGTCGCCCACAGAGTGCGGGCGTGTCCGATGTGCGTGCACATCAGCGACTCGGCTGCCTCGCCTTCGCCGGCGCGCAGCAGGCGCAGCAGCTCGTGGTGTTCATGCGCAGACGCGGCAAGGCGCCCGTCTCGAGCGAGCGCGGCGATGCCGTAGAGGCGTGTGCGGCGGCGCAGCGAGGTGGCGAGGTCGACCAACTGCGGGTTGCCCGTGTAAGCGAGCAGGAGCGCGTGAAACTCGCGATCGTCGCGCAGGTATTCGCCCAGATCTTCGCGCTCGGCTGCGCGCAGGCACGCGTCTGCGAGCTTGGTGAGTTCGCTAAATGCCTCATCGGGAATATGCTGCGCCACCATGCGAATCGCGGGTGGTTCGAGCAGCATGCGAATCTGCGCGAGGTCGTCGAGATCTTTTTCGCTCATCGCGGTAATGCGAAAGCCCTTGTTCTTCACCGTCTCGACGAGGCCTTCGCGCACCAGATCCATCATCGCCTCGCGCACCGGGGTCGCCGAAACGCCGAGCGCCTGGCCGAGCGTGGGCGCCGAGACGAGCTCGCCCTCGGCGAGTTCGCCTGTGATGATGGCGGTGCGCAGCTGCTCGAGCACGGTTTCGCGCAGGTTCAGCGGGCGCTTCACGGGCGCGAGCGGGCTGGCTGATGCTGGTGTCTGAGACAAGGGATGCTCCTGAGATCAGTGAGAAGGAGTGCCCTCTTCGAAAACGACGGTGGCACACACCAGATCTTCCCACGACATGCCCACGCCAGTGTAGAGCGCAGGGTGCCCGGCGCGGCGACTGACCTCGCCGCGAGCGAGATCGCGCACGCTCGCGGGTGGCCGTTCTTGCCAGTCTGCCTCGGTGAAGTAGGTGTGCAGGTTGCCGTTCTCGCGCTGCGCCGATGCGCGGCCCTCGACCACGATGTCGGCGCGCGCGACGAGGGTATCGTCGACCTCGCGGGCGTCGTAGCCGTGCGTGCCGATCGCGGCGACGATCGCGTTCGACTTCACGAGCGAGCCGTCGAAGAGCGGCGTCGCGGCCGTGGTGGCGAGCACCAGAATGTCTGCCTCAGCGACCGCCGCATCGACGTCTTCGCGGTGCGCGATCCCGATGCCCTGCTCGGCGAGATCGCGGCGCAGCGCCTCGACGCGCTCGGGCCTGCGGCCGATGACCTCGAAGGTAGCGGTCGGAAACGCGGCGCGAGTCGCGAGAATGCTGCTGCGACCCTGCGTGCCGACGCCGAACACGAGCACCCGGGGCGACTCGGGCAGCTCATCGCCGGGGGCCGCGAGGGCCGCCAGCTGGCGCACCGCGCTGATCGCAACGGCGGGCGTGCGAATCGCGGTGAGGCTCGAACCCTCCATGATCGCGACCGGCGCGAGCGTGTCTGAGGAGTAGAGCACGTAGACGCCCTGAATCTTCTCGAGCCCGCGGGCGGGGTTGTTCGGCGCCATGGTGAGTGCCTTCAGGCCGGCGAACCGTGCGCTCTGCGCCGGCATCAGCAGAAACTCGCCGTCTGGCGCGTCGGCGAACAGGCGTGGGCCGTCGGCCTCGGGGTCGATGTCGGTGCGCAGTGCGTCTTCGATCGCACGCATGGTGCGCTCGAACGGAAGGGCTGCGGCGACTGCCTCCGCGTCGTAGTAGGGCAGGCTCACAGCAGGAATCCTTTCGGGAAGGGATCGCTCGGGTCGAGCATGTACTGCGCAGTGCCGGTGACCCACGCGCGGCCGGTGATCGTGGGGATCACGGCGGGAATGCCCGCAACCTCGGTCTCTTCGATGAGGCGGCCGACGAAGCGCGAGCCGATGTACGACTTGTTCACGAAGTCGGTGTGCAGCGGCAGTTCGCCGCGCGCGTGCAGCTGGGCCATGCGCGCGCTCGTGCCGGTGCCGCACGGGCTGCGATCGAACCAGCCAGGGTAGATCGCCATGGCGTGCTGCGACTCCTGGGCAGTCGAGCCTGGAGCCTTCAGGTAGACGTGGTGGCAAGAACGAATATCATCGCGCTCGGGGTGCACCGGCTCGTCTGCCTCGTTGATCGCGTCCATGATCGCGAGGCCAGCACGGATGAGCTCGTCTTTGTTCGAGCGATCCTCGCGCCACTCAATACCGAGGCTCTCGAGATCGACGACCGCGTAAAAATTGCCGCCGAACGCGAGGTCGTAAGCGACCGAGCCAAAGCCGGGCACCTCGACCTCTGCGTCGAGGCGCACCGAGAAGCTCGGCACGTTGGTGATGGTGACGCTGTCGGCGTGACCATCGGTGACCGCCACCTCGGCGATCACAAGGCCGGCGGGGGTGTCGAGGCGAATGGTGGTGACGGGCTCGGTGACCTCGACCATGCCGGTCTCGACGAGCACCGTTGCGACGCCGATGGTGCCGTGGCCGCACATGGGCAGGCAGCCCGAGACCTCGATGTAGAGCACGCCCCAGTCGCAATCGGGACGGGTGGGCGGTTGCAGAATGGCGCCGCTCATCGACGCGTGACCGCGGGGTTCGAACATGAGCAACTCGCGCAGTTCGTCTGAGTTCTCCATGAACCAGGTGCGGCGCTCGGCCATCGTGTTGCCCGGAAGCACGCCGACGCCACCAGTGATCACCCTGGTAGGCATGCCCTCGGTGTGTGAGTCGACTGCGTGAAAGACGCGATTGGTGCGCATGTCTGCGGCCTTTCTGAAACCCTGCTGAAACTGTGTGAGCGGAGACGGGCCGTGAAACCCGTAGCTGCTCTGTGCTGCCGAAACTGATGAAACGGGAAGGGGGATCGGGCGCGAGCCCGATCCCCGATCCTTTTCGAATCGCTACTTACTTGCCGTAACCCTTAGCGATGGCAGCGTTCGTATCTGCGATGATACGCTCAACGGTCGCCTGGGGCAGGCCGTTGCGCGGCGGGCGGCACGCGCCGCCCTTGAGGCCGAGCACGTCCATCGAGATCTTGATTGCCTCGACGAACTCGGTCTTCGAATCCCAGCGCAGCAGCGAGTGCAGGTCGCGGTAGATCTCCTGCGCGCGCACGAGGTCTTGCACGTTGCCCGAGGTGCAGAGGTTGAACAGCTCGATGCAGCTCTGGGGGATGCAGTTGGGGTAGCCCGAAACCCAGCCCACAGCGCCGGCGAGGCCGACCTCGAGCACGGTGTCGTCGGTGCCGATGAGAATGTCGATGTCAGGAACGAGTTCCTTGATCTCGTAGATACGACGAGGATCACCCGAGAACTCCTTGACACCGACCATGTTGCCGGCGTTGAAGATGTCAGCGATCAACTCGGGAACCAGGTCGACCTTGGTGTCGATCGGGTTGTTGTAGCCGACGACCGGCAGGCCCACCGAAGCGACGGTCGCGTAGTGGTGCTTGACCTGCTCGTGGTTCGAGCGGTGAATGTTCGGGGGCAGCAGCATGACGCTCGTTGCGCCAGCGTTCGCAGCCTGCTCGGCCCAGTGTGCCGACTGACGTGCACCGTAGGCGCCGACGCCTGCCATGACGTTGAAGCCTGCGGGAGCTGCCTCGCAGGCAACTTCGATGACCTTGGCGCGCTCGACGTCGCTGAGGTTCTGGTACTCGCCGAGCGAGCCGTTGGGGGCCACGCCGTCGCAGCCGTTGTCTGCGAGCCACGCAACGTGCTTCGCGAACGAATCGTAGTCGACCGAGAGGTCGTCATTGAAGGGGAGTGCGGTGGCTACGATGACGCCGTGCCAGGGCTTCTTCTCAGTCATTTGGTGGTCCTTTCGGTCTGTGCTGTCTTCTCGGCAGCGGGGTGTTCGGTCTGTCGGAAGACAGGATCGTCATCGATAATGTGTGACATTGCACAGACTAGCATGGCTTTGCGGAGAAAGGGAAGACGGACATCAGTGGGATCAGTGCGCGCCCCCTTAGGGGAACGCACTGACGCCGCTCTGCGGTTAGTCGGCCGCGCGCACTGAGGCGATGCCGACGATCTCGAACCGGAAGTCTTGCACGAGCGCACCACCGTGGGTGAAACGCGGGGGCGCCGGGGCGGGAATCAGCTCTTTGTAGATGCGGTCGAACTCGTCGAAGTTTTCCATGTCGCTCAGGATGCAGTGCACCTGGTTGAGCAGATCGAGGCCTGATCCGCACTCGATCAGGGTGGATTCGAGGTCGGCGATCGCTGCGCGAACCTCGTCGTCGAAGCGTTCGGGGCGCTTGCCCTCCTCCGTGAGGCCTACCTTGCCCGAGGTGAAGACGATGCCGTTCGCGATGCGCGCCGAGCTGAAGGTGCCGAGGTGCTGTTCGTTGCTCATGCCACCCAAGCTAGGGGAGAACTCGGGCCGCGGAAATGCGTTGTGCATATGCGTGATAGGGAATCGTGTGCGAAATGCACTCGGCTCGAGTGTGACCGCTTCGTAGATTACCTGTACCGCTCGGAGCGAAGCCAAAGGAGGCCTCTTGAATAAGTACCGCGTATCGATGGACATCGGTGGCACGTTCACTGACATCGTCACATACGACGAATCAACCAGACAGTTCGAGGCTACAAAAGCGTCAACGACTCCGGGCGAACTCAGCCGCGGCGTGCTCGGCGGGCTCGAGTCCCTGATCGACGACCTCTCTGCGGTCGACTTTCTGGTGCACGGGACGACTCAAGGCCTCAACGCCTTCCTCGAACGACGGGGCGTCCGCGTGCTACTTCTCGCGACAGGCGGCGTCGAGGACAGCTATCACATCGCCCGCGGCCCGCGCCACGAGCTCTACAACGCTCAGTATCGCAAACCTGAGCCGCTGATCGAGCGTAAAGATGTGGTGGGCGTTCCAGAGCGTTTGCAGTACGACGGCAGCGTGCTGCTGCCACTCGACGAGCAGGCCATCCGGGCGGCCGCGATCCGCGTGCGCGACGAGGGGTATGGCGCGGTCGCAGTGGCCTATCTCTTCAGCTACAAGAACCCGGCACACGAACTTCGCACTCGCGAGATCCTGCTTGAAGAACTCGGTGAAGACTTCACCGTCTCGCTTTCGCACGAGTCGGCAAAGGAGTGGCGCGAGTACGAGCGCACCTCATCTGCGGTGGTCGAGGCCTATACCGGCCCTGTCGTTCGTAACTACCTGCTCGACCTCGAGTCAAAGCTTGCTGCTCGCGGTGTCGAGGTGCCGCTGCACATCATGCAGTCTTCTGGCGGCATTCTCACTGCCCGGTCAGCGCGGCAGCGGCCGCTGCAGACGCTGCTCTCAGGGCCCGTCGGCGGTGCGATCGGAGGTGGCAAGCTCACCGAGAGCCTGCACAACAAGAACCTCATCGGAGTCGACATGGGCGGCACCTCATTCGATGTCTCTCTGGTCATCGACGGGGTCCCAGACGTGTCTACCGAGGCTAGCCTCGAAGGGCTGCCGCTTCTGATGAGCGTCGTGAACATTCACACGATTGGCGCCGGTGGCGGATCTGTCGCCTGGATCGAGGCGGGAGGGCTCAGGGTCGGCCCGCGCTCGGCTGGCGCCACCCCGGGCCCGGCTTGCTACGGCCGCGGCGGCGTCGAGCCGACGGTGACCGATGCCAACCTCGTGCTCGGCCGTGTCGAGGCCGAGGGCTTTGCTGGCGGGCAGATGCGCCTCGATATCGAGGCGGCGCGAGCCGCGCTTGCTACGGTCGGAGATCAGTTGGGCCTCAGCGTGACCGAGATCGCAGAGGGCGTCTGCGATGTGGCCAACTCGCAGATGGCGCAGGCGATCCGGACCATCACGATCTCGCGCGGCATCGAGCCACGGGACTTCGCGCTCGTGGCTTTCGGTGGCGCGGGGCCGATGCACGCAGTGTTTCTCGCGAAGGAGCTTGGCATCGCCGAGACGATCATTCCCCGCTTCCCGGGAGCGTTCTCGGCCTGGGGCATGCTGCAGGGCGACATTCGCAAAGACTTCACCGAGCCCTACTTCTTCCTCGACGAGGATCTCGACACTGCCGATATGAGCCGCACTCTGCATCGGGTCGAAGACGAGGCGATCGCAGCGCTCGAAGACGAAGGGATTCCTTCAGAGCGAAGGGTTGCCGAGCACTCAGTCGACGTGCGCTACCAGATGCAGGAGTTCTTCCTCACCGTGCCGCTGTTATCTGCTGACGAGCCGCTGGAGCCGGGGTTCATGCGCAACCTGGAGGAGCGCTTCGCCGCGCAGTACGAGGAGCGCTACGGTCATGCGACCCTCGGGGCACCCATTGAGGTGGTCACGCTGCGCACAAGAGTTATCGGCGAACTTGACACGGCAGACGCCCTGCACCTCGACGAAGCGGATTCGAGCGAGTTTCCGCACCAGGTGCGCCAGGTGGTCTTCGACCGAGAAGCGCAAGACACCATCGTTGTCGATCGGGCCGACCTCAAAGCCGGCCACAGATTTGAGGGCCCGGCGATCATCGTCGAGACGACCGCCACGACAGTGGTGCCCCCGAACTTCTCAGTCACCGTCGAACCGCACGGAGCGCTGACGATCAAAAACCTCGAAATCGAAGAAGGAGCACGCTGATGACTCATTCCGCTAGCAGCACGATCGATCCGGTCACCGTCGAGATCATTCGCAATGCCCTCACGAGCGCGGCCAACGACATGAATGCGACGCTCATCCGCTCCGCCTATTCCCCGATTCTCTATGAGGGTGGCGATTGCGTGGTTGCGCTGCTCGACAGCGAGCACCAGGTGCTCGGGCAATCTGCCGGGCTGCCGCTCTTTCTCGGCAACCTCGAGACCTGCTCGAAAGCGGTTGAAGAACTGCACGGTAGAGAAGTCTGGAGTGAGGGTGATGTGTGGATCCTCAACGACTCCTACCTGGGTGGCACGCATCTGAACGATGTCACAATCTTTGCCCCTGTCTTCGTCTCCGGTCAGCTGTCGGGGTTTGCCGCGACACGGGCGCACTGGATGGACATGGGTTCGAAAGATGTCGGGGGCTCGATGGACTCCGTCGATATCTTCCAAGAAGGGTTCCGAATGGGCCCCGTGCGATTGCACGAGGCTGGGCAGGAAACCCATGTGGTCGATCTGATCAAGACCAACGTTCGGTTCCCGTACCAGACCATCGGCGACATGAACGCGATGATCGCCGCACTGCGCATGGGCACCACGCGCATGCAAGAGCTCGTCTCACGCTACGGAATAGAGCTGCTTGAGCAGGCTCGCGACGAGATTTTCCGACAGACCGAGGAGCTCGAGCGTGAGATCGTCAGGGACATCCCAGACGGTGTCTACGAGGCCGAGGGCGTGCTCGACAACGACGGGATCGAACTCGATCGCACGATTCCCATCAAGCTCAAGGTGACGGTAGCGGGAGGCACGATCGAGTTCGACGTCACCGAGTCGGCAGACCAAACGCGCGGCCCCGTGAACTGCGGCATAGCGCAGGCTGTGTCGGCGCTTCGAGTTGGATACAAGCTGCTGGTGAGCCCCGACACCAACTCCAACGGCGGCTCTTTCCGTGCGTTGACTACGAAAGTTCGCGAGGGTTCAGTGCTCGGTGCGGTTGCACCTGCAGCCTGCCAATGGTACTTCTCGCATCTCGGTTTGCTCATCGACCTCGTCGCAAAGGCGCTCGCGCCCGCGATCCCGGAGCGTGTGGTCGCCGCGTCGCACGGAGACTCGATGATCATCACGACCGCAGGCTTCGATCCTCGCACCTCGCGAAACTGGGTGACGATGGAGGCGACGCTCGGCGGGTGGGGCGCGTGGCAGGGTTCCGATGGAGAGTCAGCGATGATCAATAGCGTGAACGGATCGCTGCAGGACCTTCCGATCGAAATGGTCGAGACGAAGTACCCGTTTCGGATCAGCAAGTACCAGATCCGGCAGGACTCCGGCGCACCGGGTAAATGGCGTGGCGGCAACGGCGCAACGAGAGAGTATGAGTTTCTCGCGGACTGCGTGGTCGGGCTCTGGTTCGAGCGTTCGCAGACGCCGCCGTGGGGTCTCTTCGGCGGTGCCGACGCGGCAGGTCCGGAGGTGGTCATCAACCCGGACACGGATCGCGAGGTTCGACTGCTCAAGGCAAACGCTATGCCTGTGAAGCGCGGCGACGTGATCCGGCTCAGTGTGAGCGGCGGCGGCGGGTTCGGCCCCGCGAGCGAGCGCGACCCCGAAGCGGTGCGCTACGACGTCGAGAACGGCTACATTTCGCCGGATTACGCCCGTGCCCACTACGGACATGCGCTGGCGAGTGCCGCAAGCGCAGACTGATACGGCTTGCCGGATCTACAGATCTACCGACTCCACCACACTCATATGAGAGGAACACCACCCATGAAAAACAGACTCAAGCTCGGACTCGCGGCAGGCCTCGTCGCTGGCCTCACGCTCGTCGGCTGCGCATCGAACGCAGCGCCCGGCGGCGAAGGCGACAGCGCAGACGGGGCGCACTCTATCGGATTCTTCGGTTTCTCTGCCGCGAACTCGTTCGCGCAGGCGGTATACACGGGCATCGAGGAGGCGGCGAGCGATGCTGGGGCGAAGTCGACCTTTGTTGACGGTCAGTTCGACGGTCAGCTGCAGGCACAGCAGATTAATGACGCCGTCACCTCGAAGCAGTTCGACGTGATTATCATCCAGGCCAACGACAACCTTGCCGTGCAAGAGCCGCTGAAGAAAGCGGTCGACGCCGGCATCACTGTGGTAGTCGAATTCGCACCGGTCGGCCCGAAGTTCGACACCGCCGAGCCTCAGGTTGAGGGTGCCATCAGCATCGTCGATCCTCCCGTCGAAAATGGTAAGACCCTGGGCGAACTGGGGCTGCTGGCTTGCGAAGAGGTTGGTCCGAACTGCAAGGTCGCCTACATGGAGGGCAATCCGGCCCTGCCGCTCGACAACTCCCGAACCGAGGCCGTCCTTGCTACGCTGAAGACAGGCACCGGCGTTGAGGCGCTGCCCACAGTGAAGGGCGGCTACTCGGCAGACGAGGGGCGATCTGCCTTCCAAGACATCATCCAGGCGAATCCCGACGTCAACGTCGTGATCGGCTCGAGCCAGGCCGTCGCCGGCGCTGCGCTGGCCGCGGGTCCCGACTCGAAGATCAAGTTCATCGGCAACGGAACCCCGCAGTCGGCCGTTGAGAAGGTGTTGAACGGCGAATGGTTCGCGATCTACCTGCTCGACTCGGTCGGCAACGGGCGCAAGGCGGCAGAACTCGGCCTGGCGCACGCGAACGGTGAGACCGTCGAGACCGCGACCCTCGAGACGTCGCTCTCGCCGAACGGTGGCAAGGGCACGAAGCAAGCGCTCGAAGAATCGAAGTTCGTTTCGGGTTACGACGAGTAATCGCGCAAAGTGGTCCGGGCGAGGAATCTCTCGCCCGGACCACTCACCTGTTTTCATCACACGAAAGGGAGTGCGAGGCCGGAGATGCAGAACCAACTCGATTCCAGTGCGCAGGCGGCTGCCGCGCGCGCCCCGCAGATCAAACTTGACGCCGTCGGGAAGAGCTACGGCGGAACCTCCGTGCTGCGCGATATTTCGCTCACGGTAGAGCCAGGCGAGATACACGGTCTGCTCGGCGAGAACGGGGCGGGGAAGTCCACCCTGCTGAAGATCCTCGGAGGCGCGATCGCCTCCGACGCGGGCACCGTGAGCTTCGACGGGGTTCCCGCTCGGCTCGGCACGCCTCGTGACGCCATCGAGCTAGGCGTCTCGCTCATCGCGCAGGAGCTCGCGCTCGTTCCCGCCCGCTCCGTGCTCGAGAACGTGTTCCTTGGGCACTGGGCCAATGCTGCGGGGATTGTGCGCAGCGCAAGGGATCGCGCGCGGCTCGAAGCACTGATCGCCGAGAGCGGATTCGCCCTCGATCTCGACGCCCCCGTCTCCTCGCTTTCGCTCGGCCAGGCACAACAGGTCGAGATATTGAAAGCTCTTGCCCGCGGCTCGAAGGTCATCTGTTTCGACGAGCCTACGGCCGCCCTGGGAGAGGCAGACACGGAGAACCTTCTCGCCCTGATCCGCACCCTCGCGGCCGGCGGAACCACGATCATCATCGTTTCCCACTTTCTTGAGGAGATTCTCGGCATCGCCGACCGCATCACGGTGCTTCGCGACGGCAACCAGATCGTGACCGATGACGCCGAAGGCTACGACACCGACAAACTCGTCAGCCTCATGGTCGGTCGGCAGATAGATGCGCTCGCGCGCACGCCGAAACCTGTGGAGCAGGACGCGCCGGTGCTGCTCAGCGTGCAGGGCCTTGGCAACTCGAAGATCTCGGACATCTCGCTCGAGGTGCGGCGAGGCGAGGTGTTGGGTCTCGTCGGCCTGATGGGTAGTGGGCGCAGTGAAACGCTGAACGCCATCTTTGGCGGGGACCGCGTTTCAGCAGGCGAGGTCAGTGTCGGCGGACGACGAGTGCGGCGCAACTCGGTACGTGCGGCGATCCGAAGCGGGATCGCGCTCGTGCCGGAATCGCGGAAAGATCAGGGCCTCGTGCTCGGTCGATCAGCCGCCGACAACATCGCTCTTCCCTCGCTGCACGCACGACAGCTCGGCGGCTTCATTCGTATGGGACGCGAGCGCACCGTTGTCACCGAGGCCGCCGAGCGGGTCGATATTCGCGGCCGGATTCGCCAGGTCGAAGTCGGTGCGCTTTCGGGCGGCAACCAGCAGAAGGCGCTCTTTGCAAAGTGGCTGGTTGAACCCCCTGAGGTGTTCTTGATCGACGAGCCGACGCGCGGGGTTGACATCGCAGCGAAGGCCAACATTCACAACCTGATCCTCGAACTCGCCGAGCGCGGAGCCGCGGTCGTCGTGGCGAGTTCCGAACTCGAAGAGGTGCTCTCGCTCTCTCACCGCCTCGCGGTGATGCGGCAGGGCAGCATCGTTGCTGAGTTCGACCGTTCGGCTTCGTCCGACGAAATCATGGCAGCAGCTTTTCTGTAGGAAAGAAGAACAAAATGAAAACTGAGACCCTCGCAGTCGGAGCCGAGAAAGCCGAGCGCCGTCGCTTCCGCGTGGACTTCAAGGACTACGGCGTGCTGATCGGCCTGATCGCGCTGATCGTCTTCCTCTCGCTCTCAACCGACACCTTCCTGACGCAGCAGAATCTTGTCAACCTGCTCGACCAGGCAGTCGTAGTCGGTCTGATCGCGATTGGCGCGACCCTCTGCATCATCAGCGGAGTTTTCGACCTCTCAGCCACCGCGAACCTCGCCATCTCGGCGATCGCCGGTGTCTACTTCACTCAGATGTTCGGGGTCGGGCTCGGTTTCGTGCTCGCGCTCGCCGTCGGCACGGTGCTCGGAGCGATTACGGGTGCGCTCATCGTCGCGACGAGGGTGCACTCGTTCATCGGTTCGCTCGCGATGAGCATCATCTATCGTGGTGTAGCAGTTGTGCTGACCGCAGGCATGATCGTGTCTCCGCTGAGCGAGCAACTCGAAGGGTTTCGAGTCTGGATGCAGCCGGTGTTCGGCGGGCTGTCGGCAGCGACGCTGCTGCTGGTGGTCGGTTTGATCGTGTTTGGGTTCGTGCTCTGGGGCACGACATACGGTAGGCGCATCTACGCCGTGGGCGGCAATGCGGAGGCCGCCAGGTTGAGCGGTGTGCGCACCGAGGTCATCCATATCTCGGTATTCGCGATCAGCGGTCTGTGCAGCGCCGCAGCAGGTATGGTGCTCGCCTCTCGCGCAGGTTCGGCTCAGCCCGCGATGGCGACGGGGATTGAGCTGACTGCGATTGCCGCGGTTGTCATCGGTGGCACAAGCATTATGGGAGGCGCTGGCGCGGTGTGGCGCACCGCGGTCGGGGTGCTCATCCTGACGGTGATCGCAAACGGCTTCAACCTGCTTGGCTGGGACACCACGTATCAGCAGGTCGTAACCGGAGCGTTGATCCTCGTTGCCGTTGCCGCCGACAGCCTGCTGGTGCAGCGTCTGCGGCGAAGGTGATCGACGGGCTGGGGGCACCTCCGCCTCCGGCCCGAGAATTTCTCACGTGATTGCGGGAACGCGTGGCAGAGTAGGTTCATCGACGGGAAATGGAGGGGCCATGCGGGTCGGGGTGCGCATCACGGAGGACTCCCTACACGGCGTCGCGGTCATCGAGCGCGAGATCCGCGGCTCCGTGACCGAACGGGTCGTTCCAGGACCCGGTATCTCGGCCGCCTTCGAGCGCACGATCGTTTCTCTGCTCGATGGATCGCATTCGGGGAAGCTGCCAGTCTCGATTACATTCGACGTGAGCCGGCTGCTTGTCCCCTCGGAGTCCGAACGCGTGGTTGCACTCCGCATCGCGCCGCGGCCCCCACTCGACGCTGCCCATGAATACAGCGGAGAGACGGCTGCGCTCCATTGCGACAAGGTCGAGCACATCAGCGGTGGGTTCACCAAAGAGGGCGATGAGATCGCGGCACTCGACCTGCAACGGGTGCGCTCGATCGCACTCGAAGAGCCACCTGGTCGTAGATACGTCGTCACGGGGGTCGGATCTTCAGTTAATCCGATGCACGAGGTCGAGGTGAGCCGGGTGCTTTTCAACGATGCGAAGCCGGCGAGTGTGAACCACTCCCACTCGTTTCACAGCAGCTCGTTTGCGATACGTGAGCGCACCGCGATCATCAACAGCGCCCTCCTTTCGTCAGGTGAGCGTATCGTGACGTCGCTCGCGAAGGTCGTCGCAAAGCACGCGCCCCAAGCGCGCCTGCACGTGATGACGAACGACGGCGGGGCGGTGCCGCTTTCGACGCTGGCGATGAAACCGGTGCACTCAGTACTGTCGACGGGGGCAGCCGAGCTAGTCGGAGCTGCGGTACTCGCTAGGGTTGATGACGGATGGATCGTCATCGAAAGCGATGACGGGGCTGTGCTTGGCGAGATGACAGGCGGCACGCCGACGGTCACCTCGAGGTCTAGCTGGGGACCGGCCGAGCTTATTGCGACGCGGGCTGCGCAGGTGATGCCGAACCGTGAGGGGCTCATCGGGGAATGGATGGGCGTGCCGACGGTGGTCCGGATCGGCGCCGATGGCGATCGTGTCGCCGCAGGCAGTACCGGGATCACCACTGAGGCTGATCTCGCGGCGCTGGGTGCGGCCTGTGCTCCCGTGGTGGAATGGCTCGAACGCGACGTCAAGATCAGGAGTGAAGCCGAAAAGGATCAGGTGCTCGCAGCGAGTGAGGCCAAGGTTCGGGTGCGGCTGGTATCGAACGGGGTACCCCCCTCGCTGGTGCGGATTCTGGAGGCTCGAGTGATCGGCTCCTCGTACGAGAATTCGAACACTGTCTCTGTGCGAGTGAGGGGCTTGGGTGGCCATTTGCCGTCAGAGATGCTCACGAGGCGAACCGCATGATCGAGCTCAGCGAGCAACACATACGCGACCTGTACACCGGAGCGATCTTCACCGCCTGCATGATCAACCCCGACTGGGCGCATGAGCAGATGGATCGCGTACTGATCCAGTTGCGAGAGGGTGGGTCCCGTTTGCAGCTATGCTCTCCGGAGGATCTGGAACCGGACGGGCTCGTTGTCGCCGTCGGATACGTGAGCAACGGCCTTCCCCCCTCTGATCTGCGCCCGGTGGGCGATGAGTTCGCTCGCAGCCTCCGGATATTGCAGGACGCTCTCGATAGGCCGATTGCGGGGGTCATGCCCCTTGCCGCAGGCGGGTTGAACGCGATGGTGCCGCCGCTGGCTGCAATGCAGTTCGGGGTTCCGATCGTCGATGCAGATCCGATGGGTCGCGTGTTCCCGCTGGTGAACCAGACGGTGTTCACGCTCGCGAAGCTTCCGGCTGGCCCGATAGCGGCGGCTGGCGCCACCGGTGAGGTCGCTTTTCTGCAGGTCGAGGAGCCGGTGAGAGTCGACCGGCTGCTCAGGGCGCTGGCCGGCGTCTACGGCGGGTGGGCCGCAACCGCGAGCTACCCCATGAGCGCCGAAACGCTCGCGCGCTATGGCGTTAGCAAGAGCCTGAGTCGGTTGCTCGCAATCGGAAGCATCCTCGGCTCCGACGAGGACAGCGACGCGAAGTACGAGGCGCTTCGGCGCAACGTCGGAGTCAAGCTCTCGCTGCGGGCGCGGGTCAGCGACCTCGCATGGTTTGCCAGGGGCACTCTTCCGGGGCAAACAGCTCGGCCGTCGAGCATCGCGCTGGTCGAGGAGGCGAACGGGAGGATCGTGCAGCTGATGGTGCAGAACGAGGTCGTCATCCTACTGGTCGACGGGGCGATCCGAGCTTCCGTACCTGACATCATCACCATGCTGCACGCTCACGATGGAAGCCCCGCTACGATCGAGGATCTCTGGGTAGGAAACATGGTCGACATCGTTGTGATGCACGCGGACGCAGCATGGTATTCGCCAGAGGGCATCGAACTCGCCGGGCCGAAGGCGTTCGGCGGATTGGGGCTGGACGTATGAGGTCTTCAGCGCAGGGTCTATACGCGAGTCAGGCGGTCAACCTGCGAGATTTGCTGCAATCGCGGCCGCTCTCAGACCTGCAGGTCATGTTTCAATCCGACCAGTCGACGAGGGTCCAGGATCTTGCGCTGATCACCGAGGTCGAAGAGGTCATGGCCGTTGGGCCGGACACCATTGTGCTGCTCGCCAATGAAATGTCGGCCGGCAGCTGGATCGTCTCGGCGGCGCTGCACTACGCCTGGGAGCGTCGAGCGTGCGCCGTTGTGGCACCGGCCCGCGCGATCACGGAGGCGGCGGCCGAGATCGCTCGGCGACTCGACGTCACCCTTATCTCCGCGGAGCGCGACGTGACCAGGCTGGGAATCGAGATGGCGATCCAGCTCGGCATTGCCAGAGCGGGCGTGATCTCTCACGTGCAATCGTTCTCGGAACGGCTGTCGAAAGAGGAGAGCATTCCCTCGATGTTCCGCATGATTTCGAGGGAGCTCGATGGTGCGCGAGTGCAGGTGAACGTTGCAGGCACGGTCACCATTGACGTCGCGGACGAGGGAGACGTTCACGAACGGGGCAAGCCGAAGCGCCCAGCTGACGCCGTGGCGAGTGCGGTGTCCGTGCGGATCCGCCCGGACGACTCCGAGACCCGCCTTGTCGTGGTGGGAGTTGAGGCGTTCCCCCGTGACTATGTCGAGCAGATGCTGCGCGCGGCGGTGCCATCCCTGCGCGCGCTGCTGTACCGCTCGCGTCTCGATTCGATCCTGCAGTCCTTGCCGACCATGTCGCTCGCTGCGATGGTCGGCGCGACGGAGTTGAGCGTGCTCGACGAACCGGAGAGCGGTCAGCTGGCTGACGCGCTGCACTCGATTGGCAAACGGTACCGGTCGGTCTGCATTCTCGTGGAGCACCCTGAAAGCCTTGGAGCCGCGGTCCATCAGGTCTGGCAGCATCATTTTCCCGAGATTCCGCTCGCCACGGTAGCCGATGGCTGGCTGGCATTCATGCCGACGGGGGCAGAGGAGCCTGAGTTCTCGATCGCCGAGGTGATCAGGCAGAACTATGACGTCGCCAGGGTCTTGGGCTTGAGCATCGGCGTTTCGCGAGTGCATGGTGATAGGGCAGAGCTGACCGAAAGCGTGCGCGAGGCGTGGCTCGCGGCGCGTCTTGCGGTACCGGGAGGAGAGCGCGAATCGAACGTTGTGGAGTTCGGACGGATCGAAACTCGGATGCTCGAACGGCTGATTCCGGCGTCACTCGCGAGCCGGCTCGCCGAGATGCTCGTACCCGAGCTGCTCGCCGATCCGCAGTCTGATGAGATCATCGCCGCAGTCGTCGGTTATCTCACTTCCCGGGGATCGATCTCTCGCGCTGCAGAGGTGCTCGGGGTGCACCGCAACACGGTACAGGCCCGCGTTCGCAGGGCCGAAGAACTCGGGCTTCCTCTCGCGGAGCCCGACAAACTGCTCTCGAGCTTCATGATGCTCGCTGCGCTGCAAGGCGGATCCGTGGGGCGGCTAGAGGATTGACGAGCGGCGTTTCGGCGCCTCACGACAGGTCTCGCACCGGCGCGGACGACCGCGCGCTCAATGTCTCACGCGGGCGCTGAACCGAATGACTTCGGAGCCGTGATCCTCGTGTGCATTCTGCACACGGACTGTTGTTTGCATGCGGGTACTGTCGCTCTAGCCGGGTTCCCACCGGCCCTCGAGAGTAATCGACCACGGACGATGATGTTCAGGCTCTGAGCAGAAAACGCCTGAGGATCGCCACGTCTCGTGGTTCCCGACAGAGGAGTTGAGAGCGCATGATCCGTTCCGTATTGACACTGCGAACTACGCCCGAGAACGCCGAGCGAATTCTCGAGCTCTACCGACGAGAGAGCATCCTGCAGGAGTCACTCGATCTGACCCGCCAGATCTCATCTGACATCGCGGTCGCCGCAGACGGTTCAGGCGAAGTGATTGTCACCGCAGAGTGGCCAGACGAGGCCGGCTACCAGGAGTGGCTCGACCACCCCAGGCGGGGTCGCACCGCTCCTGAGCTCGAGTCGCTTCTTGCCGACGCCGAGATCGGGGTCGGGCGACTGTACCGAATCGACCACGGTGTGCAGCGCGGCTGAGTACCCCACAAACCAAACACGTAGAGAGCCAGGAGGCAATTCATGACCAAGAACGTTCGCGTCGCCGTCGACGTGGGTGGAACTTTCACCGATGTCGTCAAACTCGTGCCGGAAACGGGCGAGCTCAGATTCGAGAAGGTGCCCACGACGCCGCAGGAACCCTCACGCGGTGTGCTCGAGTCGTTCGGCAAAGCCGAGGCAGACCTCCACGAGGTGGCGATGTTCAACCACGGCAGCACGCTGGGACTGAACGCGCTGCTTACTCGTTCGGGCGCGAGGATCGCCACTGTGGCGACCCGCGGGTTTCGCGACGTCTATCTGCTCGGGCGTACCGACCGCGTTCCGATGTACGACATCAAGTACCGCAAGCCTGCCGCGCTGCTCGAGCGCTACGACACGTTTGAGGTCACCGAGCGCAGTCTCTTCGATGGGAGCATCGCGGTGCCGCTCGACGAGCAAGAGGCGAGGGAACTGGCCCGTGAGATCGCCAGGCGTGGCTACGAGGCCGTTGCCGTGGCCTTCCTGCACTCCTATGTCGCTCCTCAGAATGAGCAGCGCATGCGTGAGATTCTCCTGGAAGAGGCTCCAGGCGTGCAGGTGACAGTCTCGCACGAGCTCTCGCGCGCCTACCGAGAGTACGAGCGCACCAGCACGGCAGTGCTCGACGCCTACATCAAGCCGATCATGCGCAGCTACCTGCAGACGCTGGAGGGCGAACTCGCAGACCGCGGCTTCGAGGGGCAGTTCCTGATGTCGCGCTCGGGAGGTGGCGCGATGACCGCCACCACCGCTCGTGAGCAGCCGGTGAACCTGATTCTCTCCGGCCCCGCGGGCGGTGTGGTCGGCGCTGCGGGCTTCTCGAAGCTCATCGGGCGCCCGAACCTGATCACGATCGACATGGGGGGCACCAGCCTCGACGCATCGCTCGTGCTCGACGGCACCCCGGTCACTCACCACGGCGCACAGTTCGAGGGGCTTCCCATCAACACGCCGTCGCTCTACATTCACACCATCGGGGCTGGCGGCGGTTCGCTCGGCTACCTCGACGAGGCTGGCGGCCTGCAGGTCGGTCCCAAGAGCGCCGGCGCAGTGCCGGGCCCCGCGGCCTATGGCCGCGGTGGCACCGAACCGACCTTCACCGACGCAGCGCTCGCCGTCGGTTACCTCGGGGTCGACACCCCGCTCGGCGGCGAGCTTACGCTCGACCGCGAGAAGTCGATGGCGGCGCTCTCGCCGATCGCCGAGAAGATCGGCATCTCGGTGACCGAGCTCGGTCGCGGAATGATCCGGATCTCGAACACAAAGATCATGGGCGCCGTGCGAGCCATCTCGATCGAACTCGGGCACGACCCGAAGGACTTCTCGATGCTCTCCTTCGGTGGCGGGGGTGGCCTCGTTGCCGTCGACGTCGCGCGCGAGCTCGGCATCCCCGAAGTAATCGTGCCGCCGGGGCAGGGAGCCTTCTCGGCGCTCGGCATGCTCATGGCAGATGTTCAGCACGACCTCGCTCGCACCAACGTGCAGCTGCTGGCGGAGCTTGACCCCTCCGAAGCCGAGGCCCGTTTCGCTGAGATGGAGCAGGAGGCAGCTGGCCTGCTCGAGGCCGAGGGCTTCGGTCCGGCGCAGCGTCTGTTCCACCGCTCGGTCGAGGTGCGCTATCTGGGCCAGGAGCACGCGGTTGCCGTCGATCTACCCCGAGATGCGTCGGATCCCCGCACGGTCATCAACGCGGAGTTCAACGAGCTTCACGAGCGGCAGTACGGCCACGTGATGGATGACCCGGTTGAGCTCACCACGCTGCGGCTCGTCGCAATCGGCGTGGTCGACAAGCCCTCCCTCCCCAAAATCGAGGCCCGTCCCGACGGCGAGACATTCGAACGCAGGGTGCGTCAGGTCGTGCTTGCAGACGACGAAGTCGCTGATTATGCGCTCGTCGCCCGGGAGACGCTGCTTGCCGGAGACGTGCTCGAGGGCCCTGCGGTTGTCACCGAGCACACGGGAACCACGGTGTTCCACGAGGGCGACCGACTCGAGGTCGGCGCCTACGGCGAACTGATCATCACCATCAACCACGCGCAGAAGGGTGCCTGACATGGTAGACGCAATCACCACCGAGATCATTCGTCACGGTCTGCTCGCCGCCGCTGAGGAGATCGCCAGAAACCTCTGCCGCACGGCGTACAACACCGTGGTATACGAGGTGCACGACTACGGGATCGGACTGCATGACGCGAACGGCGACGTGGTCGCCGACACCCCCGGTGTCGCCGTGTTCACCCGAGGCAACGACGCGGGCGTGAAGCACGCGATCGACTTCCTCGGCAAAGACGCGATGGAGCCGGGCGACGTGTTCATCGTGAACTACCCGTACTGGTCGAGCGCCCATGCACTCGATCCGCTGGTCTTCGCCCCGATCCACTACGAAGATGAGCTGATCGGCTTCGCGACGTGCCGCATTCACGTCACCGATCTGAACCAGAAGGATCCGGGCTATGTGCTCGACTCGACGGACATCTCGCAAGAGGGCTTGATGCTCCCCGTCTCGAAGCTGTACCGCCGCGGCGTGCGCAACGATGATGTGTTCAACATCATCAGGTTCAACAGCCGCAGGCCACGCCACACGATTGGCGACATCCAGTCGCAGGTCTCGGCATGCGTCACGGGGGTGAAGCGTACGCAGGAACTCGCCGAGAAATACGGTACTGAGACGCTCACCGCTGCGATGCAGGCGATCAACGAGCACGGTGAAAAGCTCTCCCGCCTCGCACTCGCGAAGCTCCCGAAGGGCACCTGGACCGCGGTCGATTATGTCGACGAGGACGGGGTGGATGTCGGCGAGCTCGTGAAGCTGCAGTGCACAGTCACGATCACCGACGAAGAGATGGTGATCGACTGGACCGGCAGCGCGAAAGACGTGAAGGGCCCGATCAACGTGCCGCTCGGGCTCACCGAGGCGGCCTCATGTCTGATCTTCAAATCGATCACCACACCGGATTCTCCGGTGGTTGCGGGCAACTTCGCTCCCATGCGCGTGGTCACAGAAGAGGGATCGGTCGTGCACGCGGTGCCGCCGATGCCGACGTTCACCCTCTGGACCGGCATTCTGGCAGGCGAGGTGATCCTCAAGGCACTCGCGCAGGGCATGCCCGAGCTGATTCCCGCAGCATCGGGTGGCGACGTGTGTGCGTTCATCGGCCTGGGCACGAACCCCCGCACCGGAGAGCTGTGGCAGGACGGAAGCAACGAAGCCGTTGGCTTCGGCGGTACCGCGACGCACGACGGTGAGGACGGCATCATGCACCTGTCCGAGCCGGGCTGCCGCAACACTCCGGTCGAGGTCTTCGAGATGCGCACTCCGCTGTTCCTCGAGCGCTACGGCTACCGCCAGGACAGCGGTGGAGCCGGCAAGTACCGTGGTGGGGTTGGGATCAGCCGCTCCTACCGGTTCACTGCACCGGGCACCGGCATCATGCTGGTGTACAAGACCCGGACCAGGCCGTGGGGTATCGACGGGGGCGCCGAGGCGACGCCAAACGCGGTCATCCTGAACCCAGGCACTGATCGGGAAGTCTGGCAGGGAGGCAGCTACAACCGCCTCGAGGCCGGTGAGTTGCTGGTCAACGCCACGGGCGGTGGCGGCGGCTACGGCGATCCCCTCGAGCGCGACTTCGCCGCGATCGCAAAGGATCTGCGAAACGAGTACATCTCGCCCGAGGCCGCAGCACGCGACTACCGGGTGGTCGTGACCGAGGATCTGCGAATCGATGAGGCGGCGACCGCGCAGTTGCGCGCAGCCGGCTGATCAACGGCAGTGGGGGTTCACGCAGATGCGGTGGGCCCCCACTGCTCTTTTCGCGCCCGGGCTGCCTGCCGCGCGAAAGAGAACAACCACAGAGAAGGGAGCCACTCATGGCTGCACACACATCGACGGTCATCACAGGAGCGAGGGTCTGGCAGGGGCGGGATGCCGGGTTCGTCGAACAGGATCTCGTCTTCACCGATGGGATGGTCGCGGATCGGGCGGCCGAGGGCGCGGTAACGGTGGACGGCACCGGCAAGTGGGTAGTACCGGGGTTCATCGATGCGCACTTCCACGCGTACGCGCTCAGCATGATCGGTTTCGAGAACGAGCTCGGGCCGCTGAGCTACGCGGCGCTGAACGGGGGCAAGCGTTTGGAGGCAGCGCTGCGCCGAGGGTTCACCGCAGTGCGAGACGTCGCCGGCGGAGACATCGGCCTCGCTCAGGCGGTTGAGCGGGGACTTGTCGATTCTCCGCGCTATCTCTTCACCGGGCCAGCACTGAGTCAGACTGGCGGGCATGGCGATCCGCGATCTCAGCATGTCGATGTGTGCTTCTCGCACGGGCACATGTGCGAGGTCGTCGATGGCGTCGATGCCTTGCGCGTCGCGGTCAGGGAGCGGCTGCGGACCGGGGCGCATGCGATCAAGGTGATGACCTCTGGCGGGGTCTTCTCGCTTACCGACCCGGTTCGTGTTCCGCAGTACTCCGCGGAGGAACTCCGTGCGGTGACCGATGAGGCGAATAGGCGTGGCAGTTACGTGACGGCGCACTCGTACTCTGTCGAGTCGGTGATGCACTCGATCGAGAACGGTGTGGAGTGCATCGAGCACGGTAACCTGATCGACAGTAAGACCGCAGAGGAGATGGCGCGCCGGGGTGTCTCCCTCGTGCCAACCCTGGCGACCTACGATGCGATGGGGCGCCGCGGCGCCGGGCTCGGGCTGAACGAGATCTCACTCGCCAAGAACGCGGAGGTGCTGTCGAAGGGTCAGGAGGCAGCCGCGATGGCGCTGAGCGCTGGAGTGCGCGTGGGCTTTGGAACCGATCTGATGGGTGACATGGAGGACGATCAGCTTCGCGGCGTGAGACTCCAGGTCGAGGCCCTGGGCGCTGCTGAGGCACTCCATTCGATCACAGCGGGCAACGCGGAAATTCTGAGAGACGAGAGGCTCGGAAGGCTCTCCGAGGGATCGTTCGGCGACGCGATCCTGCTTGCGGGCAACCCGATCGAAGAACCCGAGGCACTGTGGGAGCAGGACGCGAGAGCCGCGATCTTTCAGCGCGGGCGCGCGATCTGAATCACCAGTGGAGAAGCATCTCGACGAGCGTGCGCACCCCGTAGCCGGTGGCGACGGGGCCGTTCGCCGTCGTGCGCACGGCCGGGCCTGCGAAGTCGATGTGCGCGAAGGGAACTGACGCAGGTGCGAACTCGCCGAGAAACAGCGCTGCGGTGATGGCCCTTCCGCTGTCGTGCAGCGGGTGGTTGCGAAGGTCGGCGCCGGGGGCCGAAGAGCGCAGCTGGGAGGCGTACCGCGTAGCCCATGGCATGCGCCACAGCGCCTCACCGGCTCGATCGGCGGCCTCCGCGGCACGCGCAGCGAGCGTCTCGTCCCTGCTGAACAGGCCGGCGATATCTGGCCCGAGGGCGACCACGATCTGGTAGGTGAGCGTGGCAAGACTGAGGATCGCGCGGGGCTCGTGCTCTGCAAGTCGCGATACCGCATCGGCAAGGATCACCCGACCCTCGAAATCGGTGTCGACGATCTCGAGTCCGCTCCCATTGCGCATGCGAACGACGTCGCCGGGTCGAACGGAATGCGGGCCGGGGAGGTTCTCAACGAGGGGGAGTGCGATGTGCACCGGCGTCTCGCCTCCGAGCTCGGCAAACGCGCGGAGTGCCGCAAGGGCTGTCGCCGCACCGGCGCAGTCGGTGTGCATCGAATACATGCCTGCGGCGGGCTTGATCGAGAGCCCACCCGAGTCGAACGTCACGCCCTTTCCGGCCAGAGCGACCGCGCCCGTTGGCGGTTCCTCGCCGGGCTCGCTCGATCCTGAATACCAGAGTTCGACCAGCACGGGAGGCTGGTCGGATCCCTGACCGATTGCGGTGATTCCGCCGTATCCCTGCGCGCGAAGCTCGGCGGCTCCGGTTGCGCGGAAGCCGAGACCGAGTTCTGCCGCGATCTGCTCGGCGTGCTTTGCGAAGTCGGTCGGGGTCAGTTGGTTCGCTCTCGCGTCGGTGAGCTGCGCGGCGAGCGCCGTCGCGCGGTGCAGGGGCTCTTGCTCTTCGAGTACTCGGGCAAAGTCGGTATCGTCTTCGAGCCCGCACACGAGAGTAATGCCGGGGGAGTCTGCTGATCCTTTGCCCCCGTCGAGGATCCCAGCGAGCAAAGAACTGAGCTGCCTTGCCGAGATAGTTCGATGCTCAAGATCCAGTGTCAACGGTCGGCCCGAAAGTCGGCCAGCCGCGGCCGCATACTCGCCGAAGCGTCGCGCCCACGCCAGAGTGGCCTCCGCGTCATCGTCGGGAATCGCCGGGCAGAGGTAGGTGTCTGGAACCTCGGTGGGAAGTGCGAACTCCGCGATGTCGGAGGGGAACTGGATCTCGGACTGGCTTTCGATCGGTCGAAGTCGCAACGCTGCAGAACTCTTCGAGGCTTTGAAAGAGTGGTGGATGAGCATGTGGAGTTTCCTTCCGAAGCGGCGCTGCGCGGTCGAGAGTCTTGAGCTTCACGTTATAGACCGCGGGCGAGACCGCGGTGTGCAGAGTGCATGCGAACGCCTGCTGCAGGCCGTCACTCCGCAAGGCGGTGTGCGCCCATCGTTGCCTACACTCGTCAGCATACGGTCGTGCATCGTCGCCAGCCCCGCATTTCAACGCGTCAACATCAAGGAGAAGCGAGATGATCTCACCCGATATTCAGATACAGGCCGATGCCGTTCAAGGGATGCCGGTGGATGTATCGCTCGACGGCCGCACCTTTCGCATGCTGTCTTCGACGACGAGTGAGGTCGACCTCGCAGAGCCCACGGTGTTTCGATACTCCGAGCGTGAGGGCGTGCTGTGGGGTGACTACTCGGGTGACACCGTGATCGAAGGGCGGTTCGCCGGAGTCCGCGAGGGGGAGACAGTGCGTCTCAGCTACAACCACCGTTCGAAGTCGGGCGCGCTCTCGCACGGCAATGCGGTGACCGTGATCTCGCGCGTAGATGATGGCAAGCTGCGTCTCACCGAGTTCTACCGCAACGGTGAGGGCGATCCCGCACTGAGCTTCTGTGAAGAGATCAGCGAGCAGTGAGAGTAGCGGTGGTGGGGCTGCTGGAGCGTTGCAGCACGGCCGTAGTGTGTGAAATGGTACCTTGGGGCGATCGCGCGTACTGCGAAGGAAGAAGCGCAACGCGGATGCCGAGCGCCTGACGGGCAGTGGGCGACAGCGCGGGTTCAGAAGACGCGAACGGAGAAACCATGACAGCATCATTGAAGATCACCGGAGCCCGCGTGTGGGATGGAGCCGAACACGGCTTTGTCGAGCGCGAGGTGCTAATCGAAAACGGCCTGGTGGTCGAGTCTGCCGGCGCCAGCTCGGAGGACATGCCCGCCTTCGACGCCGCGGGGCAGTACGTGATCCCCGGGCTGATCGATGCGCACTTCCATGCCTACGCGACGAGCATGGACGGGCTCGAGAACGAGCGCGGGCCGCTCAGTTTCGCCGCGATCAACGGTACGCGCAGGCTCGAACGGGCTCTTGAGCGCGGCTTCACCACCGTGCGCGATGTAGCGGGCGGCGACATCGGCCTGAGCCGAGCCATCGAGGCGGGGTTGTTCGACTCGCCCCGCTATCACTTCACCGGTCCGGCGCTGAGCCAGACCGGAGGGCACGGTGATCCCCGTTCTGCCCATGTCGACGTCTGCTTCGGCCACGGGCACATGTGCGAGGTCGTCGACGGGGTCGACGCGCTGCGCATCGCGGTGCGCGAGCGGCTGCGCACGGGCGCCCACGCGATCAAGGTGATGACCTCCGGAGGCGTGTTCTCGCTCACCGATCCGATTCGCGTTCCGCAATACTCGCCCGAGGAGCTGCGCGCTATCACCGAAGAAGCTGCTCGTCGCGGCAGCTACGTAGCCGCGCACGCCTACTCATCCGAGGCGGTGATGCACTCGATCGAGAACGGGGTGCGCTCGATCGAGCACGGCAACCTGATCGATTCGGCGACGGCCGCGGCTATGGCTGCCGCGGGCGCGTTTCTCGTGCCGACGCTCGCGGCATACGATGCGATGGATCGGCGCGGAGCCGAGATCGGGCTGAATGAGATCTCGCTCGCGAAGAACACCGAGGTGCTCTCACGGGGGCAAGAAGCGATTCAGCTCGCTCTCGCGGCCGGGGTCTCTGTTGGCTTCGGCAGCGACCTGATGGGCGACCTTGAAGACGATCAGCTTTGCGGTGTTCGCTTACAGGTCGAGGCCGGCGGTGCGCTTGAGGCTCTTCGCTCGATGACCGAGGTGAACGCTCGCCTCATTGGCAATGCGCGCCTAGGGCACCTCGGGGTGGGCGCTTTCGGCGATGCAGTTGTGCTTTCGGCCGACCCGATCGCCGAGCCCTCGGTGCTGTGGGAGCCGGAGGCGCGTCTGGCCGTCGTGCAGGGCGGCCAGGTTATGGCGTAGCAGTGCGTGAGGTTGGGTGATCCCCACCAGCAAATAGCACAAAAAGTAATCGTAAGCATAATGAAAGCGAATATGTTGCTATAGTCGTTTTGTTCGGTTGCTTTGTCGCCTCCGGGGAGGCTGGATTTGCGGCGCCATCGGAGATGCGGGCGACCAGATCCCGCTTATTATTCTCCGAAAGGAATACGACGTGCCTGCAACCACGGCAACCCAGGCTACTGCGCCAAAGCAGCGGCCCCTGCCCCGCTGGCTGACCTCGTTCGGCTGGCAGATCCTCGCCGCCCTCGTGCTCGGCCTCGTGCTCGGCGCGATCGCGCTGAACCTCGGCCCTGACGCCGAAGGCAACGCGAACGGACTTCAGGCAACGCTGAAGGTGCTCGGATCGAGCTATGTGTCGCTGCTGAAGGCTGCGGTCGTGCCACTGATCTTCACCGCGATCGTGTCGAGCATCGTCGGCCTGCGCAAAGTGCAGAACGCGGCGCGCCTCGCCGGTCAGACGCTGCTCTGGTTCGCGATCACAGCGTTCATTGCGGTGACGATCGGCATCGTGCTCGGCGTCGTGTTTCGCCCGGGTGCGGCAGCAGCTGACGCAACCGATATCGCGCCGTCTGACCCCTACACGGTCGGCACCTGGTGGAACTTCTTGATCGGCCTCGTGCCCCAGAACTTCCTGGGTCTCGGCGTGAATGCGTCGCTCGGCGAGACGGGTGCGATCACCGCCGGCGCGAACTTCAACGTGCTGCAGGTCATCGTGATCTCGGTGACTATTGGTATCGCGGCGCTCAAGATCGGCGCAAAGGCAGAGCCCTTCATCAAGCTGACCGAGTCGGCGCTCGCCATCATTCAGAAGGTGCTGTGGTGGATCATTCGTATCGCGCCCCTCGGCACGCTCGGCCTCATCGGCAACGCAGTCGTCGAGTACGGTTGGGACAAGATGGGCTCGCTCACCTGGTTCGTCGGCGTGCTCTACCTGGGCCTCGCACTCGTGCTGTTCGTCGTCTACCCGATCCTGGTGAAGGTGCACGGCCTGTCGATTCGTCAGTACTTCTCGGGCGTGTGGCCCGCAGTGCAGCTCGCGTTCGTGAGCCGCTCGTCGATCGGCACGCTCCCCCTCACCCAGCGCGTCACCGAGCGCAACCTCGGCGTGCCCCGCGGCTACGCATCGTTCGCGGTACCGCTCGGCGCGACCACCAAGATGGACGGCTGCGCTGCGGTCTACCCGGCGCTCGCCGCGATCTTCGTCGCCCAGTTCTTCGGTATCGAGCTCAGCATCGTACAGTACCTGCTGATCGTGCTTGTCTCGGTCGTCGGCTCGGCCGCAACCGCTGGCACCACCGGCGCGACCGTCATGTTGACGCTCACCCTATCAACACTGGGTCTGCCGCTCGAGGGCGTCGGCCTGCTGCTCGCGATCGATCCGATCATCGACATGGGCCGCACCGCACTGAATGTTGCGGGCCAGGCACTCGTGCCCACGATCGTCGCGAAGCGCGAGGGCATTCTCGATCTCGACCTCTACAACGCACCCCGCAACGGTGTCGCGTTCGACAACGCCGATGCTGACGGTGAGGCGGTTTCGAATGAGGTTGCATCGACGTCGACTGAGTCGGCTTCGGTTGGCGAGGCTCTCGAGGTCAGCGAAGAGGATCGCGGCAGCGCCGATTCGGCCGAGACCGAGACCCGCGAGGTGGCGGCCGCGGCGCGCTAGTCGCGCAGGCCTCGCCGGTCGCCTGACTGGGCGGTGCGCAGCACCCGCCCGCGTGTAGTCAAATAGCCCACCAGGATCAGCCTGGTGGGCTATTTGACTACACACCCAGTTGTGGAGCCCAGAAGGTGCGCTTAGTTTGGGGCGCCTAGCGCAGCGTGAACCCGGTACCCACCGAGTCGAGAGGGTCGAGCGTGAAGCGGTGCTCGCCGGTGCGGTGCGCGGTGCCCGAGACCTCGGGAATCACCGTGGCGGTGCCGTCGGCGCGCGCCTCGCCCGGCAGCCAGCGGGCCTCGAACACGGTGTCAACGATCGAGCGGTGCTCGAGCGTCTCGTCTGCGCCGAGCGTGCCGTCATCGGCGAGCAGCGCGACGCGCGCCCCGGTGCCCGAGCCGCAGGGGCTGCGGTCAACCTCGCCGTCGGCGAAGACGGTGATGTTGCGCTGGCGGGGGCCGTTCTCATGGCGACCGAGGTCGTCGAAGAGAATGGTGCCGTAGACGCCCGAAAGCCGTGGGTCGTCGGCGAACTGCGCCTCCGCCGAGTCGTTGAGCGCCCACTTGATCTCGCGACCGAGCGCGATGAGTTCGTTGTACTGCTCGGGCTCAACGGCAAGGCCGAGGTCGCCCGCGCGCACCGACGCATAGATCGCGCCGCTGAAGCTGAGGTCGGCGAGCACCTCGCCGCGCGAGGTCTGCACCTTCACTCCGCGTGCGATCACGTGCGAGGCGACGTTGCGAAAGGTCGAGCGAATGAGCTCGCCGCCGCGTCGCTCAACGAGGGCCGCCACGCGCCCCGAGGGTACGTCGACGCGCACCTCGGTCACCCCGTCGGGTTCGGACTCGACGAGGCCGGTGTCGGTCGCCCAGACGCCGAGGGCGATGGTGCCGTGCCCGCACGCGGTCGAGAAGCCGTCCTTGTGCCAGAACAGCACCCCGAAATGCGCGGGCTCGACACCCTCTGGCACCACGTCTGCGGGGGTGATGAAGCCGCCGTACATGTCGGCGTGACCGCGTGGCTCATTGCACAGCAGCGCGCGCATGGTGTCGGCGCCTGCCTCGTCGGCGATTGCACCGACTCGCCGGGTGCCGACCGTGTCACCCGCGGGCACGGGGGAGCCATCGTGCACGATCCGGAACGGCTCGCCCGCCGTGTGATAGTCCGTGGTCGAGACCCAGGTCTGCTCGGGGCTGTTGGTCATCTGCGTCCTCCGTTTGCGCGTATCCGAAATTGAATCGGATTGTTATGTGACATTTTATAAGAAAAGAGAGTGTTGAATAGGGGCGAGGATCCGCGCCGAGCGCTGAAGATCAGGCCGAGTCGTGCCGAATCAACTCGAGCGGCATCGTGCTCGTATCGAGCAGCGGGTTCTCGGCCTGGGTCGCGACGAGCTCCTCGGCATCCGCCCGACTCGCCACGGTCGGCACCGAACCGAGCAGCGGCCTAGCTGCCGTCTCTTTCATCATCAGCACGGCGAAGATGGCGATCACCGAGAACGTCATGATCCACAGCGCCGGCATGAACGGGCTGATCGCCGAGCCGTGCGTCGCGTTCACCAGCAGGTCGGCGATCAGCGGCGTCGTGCCCGCGAAGAGCGAGGCCGCGATGTTGTAGGTGATGCCCATGCCGCTGAACCGCGCGGCGGTCGGGAAGAGCGCGGGCAGCGCCGAGGCTGTCATCGACACGAAGAAAGCGACTGGGATCGCGACGATGCCGAGGGCCACGAACACGACCCACATGCCCGCCTGCGGTGCGGTCTGCAGAATCGCGAACGCCGGCAGCATCAGCACGATCGAGGATCCGGTAGCCAGAAAGTACACCTTGCGTCGACCGATGCGGTCTGACCAGCGCCCGATCTTCGGCAGCAGCAGCGACATGATCACGAGCACCGGCACGGTCGCGATCGCCGCGTTCAGGTTCGAGACGTGCAGTTCCTTCTCGAGGTAGGTGGGCATGTAGCTCGTGAGCGCGTACCCCGCCGTTCCCTCTGCTGCGACGATCGAGATGCCGATGAGAATCTGCTTCCAGTACACCCTGATGAGGCTGCCGAGGCTGTGCCGGTACTGCAGGTCGTGCGGGTCGGTCGGTTGTTTCGCGAGCTGCAGTTCGCGCGTCTCTTCGAACCCGGGCGGCTCGGGGATGCGCATGCGAAAGTAGATCGCGATTGCGCCGAGTGGGATCGCGAGCAGAAACGGGATGCGCCAGCCCCACGCGACCATCGCGCCGTCGATGCCCAGCAGGTTCTCGGTGGCGAGCGTGGTCGCCGCGACGACGGATGCACCGGCCGCGAACCCGAGGTACGAACCGACGTTCAGCTTCGATGCCCAGTAGCCGCGATCCTTGTCGGGCGAAAACTCGCTGACGTAGGTCGTCGCGCCCGCGAACTCGCCCCCGGTCGAAAACCCCTGCATCATCTTGAGCAGGTAGAGCGGAATGATCACCCAGAAACCGCCGGCCTGCTCTGCCGAGGGCAGCAGACCGATGAGCGCGGTGGCGATCGCCATGATCGCCATGGTGAAGTAGAGCACCTTCTGCCGGCCGATGCGATCGCCGATGGGGCCGAGAATCAGGCCGCCGAAGGGGCGCACCAGAAACGACACCGCGAAGCCGAGCAGGGTCACCGTGAGCCCGAGCGAGTCGGGCATTCCCGAGGTGAACAGCTTAGTCATCGTGACGGCGAGGTAGCCGTAGATGCCGAAGTCGTATCACTCCATGAAGTTGCCGACGAAGGCGCCACGCAGCGCGAGCTTCATCTTCGAGGGCTCGACGATGATGAGGTCATCAACCACCAGAGGGCGAGTGTGAGTATCAGCCGACATCTTTGTGTCTCCTCGAATCGGTTCTCGGTTCTAGCGTACGCGGCGGTGCGTGGGAGCGGTGGGTCGGCTGGGCACTGGGTGTGTGAGCGGTGAAGTGCTGAGCGTTTGCAGCAACCTGCTGCAAACGGCGCAGGGCCCCGGTGATGTGCCGGGACCCTGCATCGTTGGCGCTAGGTGCTGTCCCACCCAGCGACGTGCGACTAGATCAGACCTTCGCTCAGCTTGTTCGGGGTGCCGAAGCGGTGCGCCGTGATCGACACTGCCTGCTCGTGCAGGTAGGGCAGCATCTCGACGCGGCCGGCAGAGACGACCTCGCCGCCGTAGACCGCGACGTCGGGCTTGCCCGCGGTCGCCTCGTAGACGGCCGCGACTGCCTCAGCCCGCGAGGCGCCGGCGACGATGCGCACGCGTGCGCTCGCCTGCGGGCCCTGCTTTGCGGCGAGGCGCGAGACGCGGGCGGTCCACGCTGCGTCGTCATCGAAGTGCACCGTGATGCCAGCGGCGCTCAGCGCGTTCGCGACGGGAGCCGGCAGGGCCACCGGGGTGCTCAGCTCGGGCTTTGCGCCCGCAGCGAGTGCCGCACCGAGCTCGCGTACGACGTGTGCGATCGAGGCGTCGCTGGTCGCGCGAACCGTGACTGCAACCGGCAGGTAGCGCAGTACGTTGCGCTCGATGCCGAGCTGCGACGCGTCGCGCGCCACGCCGAACTCATCGTCCCAGGCCGCGGCGTCTGAGCCGAGCGCGGCGCGCAGCCACTCGAGGTCGTCGCCTGCGACGCCCGCCTGCTGTGCGGCGGTGAGCAGCGGAGCGACCGCGGGGCGTGGGGCGCGCAGCTCGGCCGCGAGCGGGGCGTCGACCCAGTCGACGAGGCCGTGCAGGTAGTTCGGGCCGCCGGCCTTCGTGCCCGCGCCGATCGCCGACTTCTTCCAGCCGCCGAACGACTGGCGGCGCACGATCGCGCCGGTGATGCCGCGGTTGATGTAGGCGTTGCCAGCCTGCACACGACGCAGCCACAGGTCGATGTCGCCGCGGTCGAGCGAGTGCAGGCCGCTAGTGAGGCCGTAGTCGATCTCGTTGACCATGTCGATCGCCTCGTCAAGGGTCTTCGCGGTCATGATGCCGAGGATCGGGCCGAAGTACTCAGTCATGTGATATTCGCTGCCGCGCTGCACGCCGTCGCGCACGCCCGGGCTCCACAGCTTGTTCTCGCCGTTCTTGTCGCGGGCAAGCGGGCTGTCGCTCCCGAGCGGTTCGGGCTTCACGAGCCAGCTCTCACCTGCGCCGAGCGTGGTCAGCCCGCGCAGCAGCTTGCCCGAGGGAGCGGTGATGATGGTGCCCATCTGCGTCTCGAGGTTGTCGGGGGTGCCGACGCGCAGCGACTTCACCGCGTCGACCAGCTGGCCGCGGAAGCGCTTCGAGGTCGCGACCGAGCCGACGAGAATGACAAGCGAGGCGGCCGAGCACTTCTGACCCGCGTGGCCGAATGCCGACAGCGCGACGTCCTTTGCCGCCAGGTCGAGGTCGGCATTCGGGGTCACGATGATCGCGTTCTTGCCGCTGGTCTCGGCGAGGATCGGCAGATCCTGGCGCAGCTCGCGGAAGGCGACGGCGGTCTCGTATGCGCCCGTGAGAATGAGGCGATCGACGCGCGGGTCGGCGACGAGCTTCGAGCCGAGCTCGCGGTCGGCGAACTGCACGAGCTGCAGCACGTCGCGGGGCACGCCGGCCTCCCACAGCGCCTCGACCATCATCGCACCAGAGCGGGCCGAATTCGAGGCGGGCTTGATGATGACCGATGCGCCCGAGGCGAGGCCTGCAAGGGCGCCACCGGCGGGAATAGCGGTCGGGAAGTTCCACGGCGGAATCACGGCGACGAGCTTCTGGTGCACGGGCTTCGCGCCGTCGACCTGCTCGAGCAGCTGGCCGAGCATCGCGTAGTAGTTCGCGAAGTCGATCGCCTCGGAGACCTCGGGGTCGCCCTGGTCGAGGGTCTTGCCGCACTCGGAGCCCATGACCTCGAGCAGCTGCGCGCGCTTCTCTTCGAGCTTCTCGCCCGCGCGGTACAGAATGCGTGCGCGCTCGTCGGCGCCGAGCGCCTGCCAACCGTCGGCTGCAGCTACACCGCGGGCGATGACGGCCTCGAGGGCGTCGGCGTCGGGCACCTGGGCGGCAGCGACGAGGTCGGTGCCGAGCTGCGAGTCGACCATGCGGTTTGCGATCTCGCGGCCCCAGACGCGGTTGCCCGGCAGGTCGGGGTCGGTGTCGGGGGCGTTGTCGAACTCGCCCTTGCGGCCGGCCTCGACGAGCGCGTCGACGCGCGCCTGGGCGCCGGCGGCGTCGTAAGCGCGGCGATCCTGGAGCCTGTTCGGTGCGGGCACCTGGTACGACTCGACTGAGCCGTCGCCGGTGATGCCCGAGAGATCGTCGAGCGAGGCGAGGAAGCGCTGCTTCTCACGCTCGAACAGCGCGGCGCTGTCGTTGAGCTCGAACACGGCCGACATGAAGTTCTCCTGGCTCGCGCCCTCTTCGAGGCGGCGAATCAGGTAGGCGATCGCAACGTCGAACTCCTGCGGGTGCACGACGGGCACATAGAGCAGCAGCTTGCCGACCTCACGCTTGACCGCCTCGGCCTGGCCGGTTGCCATGCCGAGCAGCATCTCGAACTCGATGCCGCTTTCGGCACCGCGAGCCTTCGCGAGCAGCCACGCAAGGGCCACGTCGAAGAGGTTGTGGCCGGCAACGCCGATGCGCACATTCTTCACGCGCTCGGGGTGCAGCGCGAAGTCGAGCACTGCCTTGTAGCTGGTGTCGCTGTCCTGCTTCGAACCCCAGGTGGCGGCGGGCCAGCCGTGAATCGCGGCGTCGACGAGCTCCATGGGCAGGTTGGCGCCCTTCACGACGCGCACCTTGACGGCGGCTCCGCCGTCAGCGACGCGCGCAGCGGCCCACTCCTGCAACTTCATCATCGCGCCGAGGGCGTCGGGCAGGTAGGCCTGCAGCACGATGCCAGCCGCGAGATCCTTGAACTCGGGGCGATCGAGAATCCCGGTGAAGACGGCGAGCGTCAGGTCGAGATCCTTGTACTCCTCCATGTCGAGGTTGATGAACTTCTTGGGCGACGCTGCTGCGGCGCGCTCGAAGAGCGGCAGCAGTTGATCCTCGATGTGCTTCACCGCCTCGTCGAACGCCCAGTGGTTGTGCGGGGCGACGGTCGACGACACCTTGATCGACACGTAGTCGACGTCGGGGCGTGCGAGCAGCTTGTGGGTGCCGGACAGGCGGCGCTCTGCCTCGTGCTGGCCGAGAATCGCCTCGCCGAGCAGGTTGATGTTGAGGCTGACGTCGTCGCTCTTGATCTTCGCGATGGCGGGGCCGAGCTTCGCATCGGTGGCGTCGATGATGAGGTGACTCACCATCTGGCGCAGTACCTTGCGGGCGATCGGCACGACGACGCCGGGCAGCGGCTTTGCGAAGGCGCCGCCGAGGCCGATAGCGCCGCGCATCGGTGCGGGCAAGAACTGCGGGGTGAGCGGCACGAGTTGCTTCAGCTTGCTCGCCGCGGCGTCGAGGTCTTCGGGGCGCACGACGCCGTCAACGAAGCCGACGGTGAAGTCGAGGCCGTTCGGGTCTTTCAGCACGCCTGCGAGGCGCGCTGCCGAGGCATCTGCCGGAATCTCGGCGGCCTCTGCAAGCCAGCGGCGCACGAGCGCAATGGCCTCGTCTGAGAGTTGCTGCGGTCGTACATTCGGGTCAGAGGTGCTGCTCATTGCTGGCCTTTCGGTATTGGTGTCGAGGATCCGCCCTGCGCAAGCTGTGCGTGCGGCCGTGATGGCGGCTTGCGCTGCGTATTCGCCTGGTGCCCAGGTGCGAATCGATCTCTTGCTGATGCAAGTGTGGCGCTCGCAAAGCATGAAGTAAAGCAACTCTTTCCATGGAATAATATGAAGAATTATTGAATGATTCGAGGTGGTGCGAATGCTCGAGATGAAACGGCTCAGACTGCTCTGGGAGCTGAGTGCCCGCGGCACCGTCGCAGCCGTCGCTGACGCCCTGAACTACAGCCCATCTGCGGTGTCTCAGCAGCTCGCGCTGCTCGAGCGCGAAGCCGGGGTGCCCCTGCTGCGCAAGGTCGGTCGCACCCTCGAGCTCACGGCGGCGGGGCTTACGCTCGTGTCAGAAACCGAAGAGCTGCTTGCGGGCCTCGAGCGCGCAGAAGCGGCGCTGCACGTGAGCCACGCCGAGGTGGCGGGCACCGTGCGCCTCGCGGTGTTTCAGACCGCGCTGCTCGCCATGATGCCCTCAGCGCTCAAGCGCCTGCGGGCCGAGCACCCGATGCTGCGTGTCGAGATGGTGCAGCACGAACCAGAGACCGCGCTCTATGACACCTGGGCGAGGGGCTTCGATCTCGTGGTCGCCGAGCAATATCCGGGCCACGCCGCCGCACACTTCGTCGGGCTCGACCGCGAGCCGCTCGCGAGCGACCCGATTCGCCTTGCACTGCCACAGGAGGGGGCGGGTGACGAGGCGTTCGACCACGCCGCGTCGCTCGCCGACGCGGCCGAGCTGCCCTGGGTCATGGAGCCGAGGGGCGCGGCCTCGCGCCACTGGGCGGAGCAGGCGTGCCGCAGCGCCGGGTTCGAGCCCGACGTGCGCTACGAGACCGCCGACCTGCAGGCGCATGTGCGGCTGATCGAGACAGGCAACGCGGTGGCCCTGCTGCCGGGCTTCGTGCACATCGGCGCGGCGCATCGCCTCCGGCTCGTCGAGCTGCCCGGCAAACCCCGGCGAGAGGTCTTTACTGCCGCACGGATCTCGAGCGTCGACCACCCGGCGCTCGCCGCGGTGCGCGAGGCGCTGCGGCGCGAGGCCGAGCTGCTCGTCGGCGGGTAGCGCCCGTCCGGTGCCCCCCCGGCGGCAATAGTGCACGAAACGCGCCCTCTGCCGTCGCGAGAGTGCAATTCGTGCACTACTGCGTGGAGGCGCGGGGGCTGCAGCAGGGCGGATAGACTCTACTAATAGGTAATAGGGGCGAGTCGCCCCGTGAGTGTGCGGTGCGAGAGCGCCGGAAAGGAACAGGCATGCCCACCGGCAAGGTCAGGTTCTACGACGAAGAAAAGGGCTTCGGCTTCATTCAGGGCGACGATGGCGAGCAGGTTTTCCTGCACGCCTCGGTGCTGCCCGCAGACGCCGAGGTGACCGCTGGCACGCGCCTCGAGTACGGCGTTGCTGACGGGCGCCGTGGCCCGCAGGCGCTGTCGGTTCGCCTGCTCGAGACACCTCGCGCTGCAAAGCGCGACCGCAAGTCTGCAGACGAGATGGCCATCATTATCGAAGATCTCGTGAAGTTGCTTGACGCAGTCGGCGGTCGTTTGAAGCATGGCCAGTACCCTGAACGACAAGGATCGCGCCAGCTCGCAACCATGCTGCGCCGAGTGGCGGACGACTTCGATGTCTGAGCTGCCCGAAGAGTCTGCGACAGTCGAGGCGACTGCCGTGGAGACGACTGAGGCTGAGTCGGCAACGGATCATGTCGAGGCCGTCGAGGCCGAGCCTGCCGACGCCGAGGCGGACGAAGCAGTTGAGCCGGAGGTCATCGACGCAGACGCTGTTGGCGCCGAAGCGGTCGAACCCGAGGCTCCCGAAGCTGTTGACCCGGTCGAGGTGGTCGAAGAGATCGTGCTCGAGGCAGACCCCGTGCTGCTCGCTTCGCGCGAGGTCGCGCGCGGTGCGCTCGCCGAGATCACTGATGCTCAGACCATCGGTGCTGACGAGGGCCACGAGGTGCACGAGCAGCACGTGCTCACGCTGTATTTCGAATGCCGGCTGCCCGGGTACCCCGGGTGGCGTTGGGCTGCAACACTCTCGCGTGTCGACGAGGATTCTCCCGTCAACGTGCTCGAGGTCGAGTTGTTGCCCGGTGCCGGTGCGGTCACCGCTCCCGAGTGGGTGCCCTGGTCAGTGCGACTTGCGCAGTACCGTGAGACGCAGGCCCGCCAGGCCGCAGAGGAGGCCGTCGAGGCCGAGGCTGCCGCAGCCGAGCTCTCTGAAGAAGACGACGTCGAGGCCGACGAAGATGTGCTCGAGAACGACTTCAGCGACTTCGACGACGAGATCGACGGCGTTGACCTCGATGAGGACGACTCGGATGACGATGAGTCTGATGATGACGACGACTCGGAAGACGAAGACGAAGACGAAGATGACGAGGCCGACGAGGACGGCTTCACCGAGATGGACGAGCACGACCTGCACGACCATTCGCACGATGAGGTCGACTTCGAGCACGACGACGATACAGACGAAGAAGAATAGTCGCCTGTCACTCACAACACAGCGGCGCGCTGCCCAGTCTGACCGGGCAGCGCGCCGCTGTGTTGTGAGCTGGGTGGTGTTAGCCGAGGCGCTCGAGCACGTAGTCGATGCAGCCGGTGAGCGCACGCACGTCGTCGGGCTCGATCGCGGTGAACGTCGCGATGCGCAGCTGGTTGCGGCCCAGCTTGCGGTAGGGCTCGGTGTCGACCACGCCGTTCGCGCGAAGCGCGGTGGAGATCGCCGCAGCATCGACCGAATCGTCGAAGTCGATCGTCACGACGACATTCGAGCGATGCGTGGGATCAGCCACGAACGGCGTCGCCACCGAAGTGCGATCGGCCCAGTCGTACAGCACCGCTGCGCTCTCGGCGGTGCGTGCGGCTGCCCACGAGAGGCCCCCGTTCGCGTTCATCCAGCGCACCTGCTCGTCCATCATGGCGAGCGGAGCGATCGCGGGGGTGTTCAGGGTCTGATTCTGGCGCGAGTTCGCGACCGCGCCGGCGAGGCTGAGCGTCTCGGGAATGTAGCGGTCCGAAGCGGCGATGCGCTCGATGCGCTCGATTGCCGCGGGCGATACCAGCGCGAACCAGATGCCGCCGTCGCTCGCGAAGTTCTTCTGCGGCGAGAAGTAGTAGACGTCGGTCTCTGAAGCGTCGAAGTCGAGGCCGCCCGCGGCGCTCGTGGCATCGACCACCGTGAGTGCGCCGGCGTCGCCGTGCACGCGACGCACCTCGGCCATCACGCCGGTCGAGGTCTCGTTCTGCGGGTAGGCGTAGACGTCAATGCCCTCGGTCGGCGCAGCTTCGCTGCGCGATCCAGCGTCTGCCTTGCGAACGTCGGGTGCCTCGAGCCAGGGCGCTGCCGCCGCTGCGGTGCCGAACTTCGCACCGAACTCGCCGAACGCGAGGTGCTGGCTGCGGCGCTCGATGAGCGAGTGCGCCGCCGTGTCCCAGAACGTGGTCGCGCCACCGTTCGCGAGCAGAATCTCGTAGCCCTCTGGCGCACGGAAGAGCTCTGCGAGCCCCTCGCGAACGCTGCCGACGAGGTTCTTCACGGGCGCCTGGCGGTGCGAGGTACCGATCGTGCTCGGCTGCAGCGAAGCGAGAAAAGCGATTTGCTCGTCACGTACCTTCGATGGGCCGCAGCCGAATCGTCCGTCGGCGGGCAAGAGGGCAGCGGGAATGGTGATGTCGGCCATGACCACTATTTTATGGTGACAGCGAATGCCCGACTGCGCACGCAGCCCGAAGGTGAGAGGCTTGGCCGGGCATGGCATAGGCTAGAACGCAGAAGCAGCATGCAGCGGAGGCGCCAGTGACCGATCTGATCGATACAACTGAGATGTACCTGCGCACGATCCTTGAGCTTGAAGAAGAAGGCGTTGTGCCGCTTCGCGCCCGCATCTCTGAACGTCTCGGTCACTCCGGCCCTACCGTTTCGCAGACGGTTGCACGCATGGAGCGAGATGACCTCGTCATAGTAAGTAATGACAGGCATCTCGAACTCACCGACGACGGTCGGGCGAAGGCCGTGCGGGTGATGCGCAAGCACCGTCTTGCCGAGCGACTGCTCGCCGACGTGATCGGTCTCGAGTGGGAGTTCGTGCACGAAGAGGCGTGCCGCTGGGAGCATGTGATGAGCGAGCAGGTCGAGCGCAAGTTGCTCGGCATGCTCGACAACCCGGTCGAGTCGCCCTACGGCAACCCGATTCCGGGGCTTGAAGAACTCGGCGCAAGACCCACCGCGCCGTTTCATGCGGGAGTCGTGAGCGCGATCTCTCTCTTCGACGACGGCTCGGAGCGGGTTCGCGCCCGCGTGAGGCGTCTCGCTGAACCCGCACAGGTCGACCCCGAGCAACTGCGCCTCTTTGACCAAGCAGGGCTGAAGCCGGGGGCCATGGCCGAATTCGAGTACCGTGACGGCGCTGTGCGCATCACGGTCGACCCCGCAGACAGCGCCGATCCCATCCCGATCGATCTGCCAGCCCACACCGCCGCGCACGTGTTCGTTGCGCGCGCGATGTAAACGCGACGACGTGCGGGCAGGACCATCGCCCAGTGCCATTCGCCACTGTTCTTTTCCGTTTCTTACTAGCCCCTGAAATCGATGAGCACCGCACGGTGTCTCACTGATGGAGTTGATAGCCCCACTACTGAGGAGTCGCAGCAATGCAGCTGACACCGAACGCCCACATTCAATCTGTCGCAGAGGCTGCCGCACAGCGCAGTCACAACGAGCCCGAGTTTCTGCAGGCGATGCACGAAGTGCTCGACACGCTGGTGCCGGTGCTCGCAGAACACCCCGAGTTCATTGAAGCGGCGGTGCTCGAGCGGCTGGTTGAGCCTGAGCGGCAGATTCTCTTTCGGGTGCCGTGGCTCGACGATCAGAACCGCGTGCGGGTGAACCGCGGGTTTCGTGTGCAGTTCAACTCGGCGCTCGGGCCGTTCAAGGGCGGTCTGCGCTTCCACTCGAGCGTGAACCTCTCGGTCGTCAAGTTTCTGGGCTTCGAGCAGATTTTCAAGAACGCGCTGACGCGGCAGAGGATCGGCGGCGCGAAGGGCGGCAGTGATTTCGACCCGCACGGCAAGAGCGACGAAGAGGTCATGCGGTTCTGCCAGAGCTTCATGACCGAGCTCTACCGCTATATCGGCGACCAAACCGATGTGCCAGCTGGCGACATCGGCGTGGGCGGTCGCGAGATCGGCTACCTCTTCGGGCAGTATCGTCGCCTGACCGGCCGCCACGAATCGGGCGTGCTCACCGGTAAAGGTAAGGGATGGGGCGGCGCCGAGGTGCGCACTGAGGCGACAGGGTATGGCGCGGTCTTCTTCGCGCAAGAGATGCTGAAGCGCACGGGCGAAGACATCGACGGGCGCCGCGCGGTGGTCTCGGGATCGGGCAACGTCGCGATCTACGCCATTGAAAAGGTGAGCCAGCTCGGTGGCACTGCGGTGACCGCATCTGACTCGTCGGGTTACGTAGTCGACGAGCAGGGCATCGACGTCGAGCTGCTGAAGCAGATCAAAGAGGTCGAGCGCGGACGCATCTCTGACTACGCCGAGCGCAAGCCGGGAGCCCGCTTCGTTTCGGGTGGTTCGGTGTGGGACGTTCCTGCCGAGCTCGCGTTTCCGTGCGCAACCCAGAACGAGCTCGACGAGCGCGGCGCGCGTGCGCTGCTCGACGGGGGAGTGCGCGTGGTTGCCGAGGGCGCGAACATGCCCACGACCCCAGAGGCCGTCACGTTGCTGCAGCAGTCGGGCATTCTCTTCGGGCCGGGCAAGGCCGCGAACTCGGGTGGCGTTGCGACCTCGGCTCTCGAGATGAGCCAGAACGCGGCGCGGGATCGCTGGGACTTCGACCACAGCGAGGCCAGACTGCAGGCGATCATGCGAGACGTGCACGACGCGTCGTACGAGGCCTCCGAGCGCTATGGTCGCCCCGGCGACTACGTGCTGGGCGCGAACTCGGCGGGCTTTGTCACCGTGGCACAGGCGATGATCGAGCAGGGGCTGGTCTAGCGCCACGTCGATTGGCCGGCGGTCGCACGCTGGCCGGTCGGGTGGGTGGCATATCAGGCGGCAGCGATCCTCGAAACCTTCAAGTTTGTATTGAAACTTTATTTGACGTCGAACTATAGGTGTCGAAGAATCGTTGCAAACAAAGGGATCGCGGCCCGTCGTGCCCGATTCGTAACCAAGGTGTGACAATTCCGTGATCTTCGGTTAGGCTTATCGGAGCTTTTCGACTCCGGTCGATTGATCAACATTGTTCGCAAGACGTAAGGCAAGTTACTCGTGATTCAGACTCCCGGCAAAGCTCAGACTCCCGGTACTGATGCAGTGACCCAGAAGACTCTCGCTTCGCACGGTCAGGCTTCGCAGAAGCACTCATTCAAGCGTTCGGTGCGCATGATCGGCGCAGGCTTGATCAGCGCAACCCTGGTTGGTGTGTTTGCCATGCCGGCATATGCGGCAACCGAGGGCACGATTGGCTCGTCGGAGCAGGCAGAGCAGGCCTTTGCCCAGGCGCTGACCACCAGTGCGCTGCCCGAGATCGACGTGCCCGCACAGCTTCCGACTGCTGAAGAGAAGCCGGTTCCCGTTGTCGCAGTGGCCGCAACCGCTGCCGCAGACGGACCCAACTATGCCGCTTTGCCCGCTGGTGCTGGCGCAACCGGCATTGCAAACGCGGCTCTCGCTCAGCTCGGCTGGGCGCAGGACTGCACCGACCTCGTGCAGAACTCGATGGCTGCCGTTGGCCTGACGCAGAGCCGCGAGAACGGCGGCTACGACATGGGCGTTGGCAGCTTCGCAGCCTACGGCACCGTCTACGCCTTCGACGCAGGCGCGCTTGCTCCCGGCGACATTCTCGTATGGCCGAACGCCCCTCACGCCGCGGTGTACGTGGGCGGTGGCCAGGCGGTGCACGGTGGCTGGAGCAACAACACGGTGCTCGCGGGCCTGCAGAATCACGGCGCATACCCCGACTACGTCGTGCGCGTCGGTTAATCACCAGACTTGAAGAGAAGGCGTCACCAAGAGGTGGCGCCTTTTCGCTATGCTGGTACTCGCGCCTCAGTAGCTCAGTGGATAGAGCACCGCTCTCCTAAAGCGGGTGTCGGAAGTTCGATTCTTCTCTGGGGCACGAAAAGTACGTGGTAAATGACCGCGGTTGCCTTGCGCTGGGGCTCGCTTGTATCTCGTTTTGGTGATAGCCGATTGCTTCTCGTCTCGAAACCTGTGGTGTTCATACTGAGGAGGCGGATTCATTGCCTTGGTTTAGACAACGGCACTAGGGGGTCTGGCGGAATCACTACGCTACCGGTGGTCATGTCGGGCTATTACCAGCTTCTATCACCGTGAATGCTACCGAGGAGGCTCTAGAACAACCCGAACGAGATCAACGCGGCCAACCGTCAAAAGAGAAGTGTCGCTCCAAACCAAGTTCCTGCTCCAGAGACGAGACAGCCGTTGCAGCTTGGCTAACTACTTCATCGGGGTTACGAGACAAACGACGCATGCTTTCAACGGGATCGAACTGCAATAGCGCATCTAGTCGTTCCCGACTCACTTTTCGGTTCGATTCATATCCGATCAGACTCATTGGAACGCGGGACTGATCGCTTTCAATCATCACTCGAACTTCACTCGCAATTCGGAGCAGAACAGGGTCCGCATCGCGAGTTACCAGATTGGCTGACTTGATTTTCCGGTCGGGGAATAGCCCATAGGTCATCCCCTCCACCGATGCAAGCATCGTGATATCCCAAGCAACGTTCCAACTTTTTTGAGCGAGCTCTTCTGGACCTTCACTGCCGGAAAGCTTGAAAATTCTCGTGGCATCACTCTTTGCTTCTGCACTACCGACAAGCAAAGAAACAGCAAGATGCAGACAATAAGAACTTCTAATTCCAAAGGTGTCGTCAACCCAGGCCACATACTGTTCCAGCGGCCAAAGTGGATCTCGCCCCCTCCATGACCGTCGCTCACTATTCAGCTTCATAAGAAAGAGCAGGGCACCGTAATGAGGTAAGACTGCTACCCGCGGATCACCAACCGCATCAGTTTTATCAATAGCTTTCTTAGGCCAACGCTTATCCCGGTTCACAGGAGCGTGTCGATTACTGAGATTGTGTTCAACCTGATCAAGATTCCACTCGATCACGGATTTCGCGGCGTGGGTAAGTCGTCTTCGAGCATGAAGGTCTACAGGTTCACCGCGACGTTGAGTGATTTCTGCGACTGCCCAACCGTAGTTAATGTCGGTAGCTTGTAGTCCAACATTTGGAAATTCACGCAGTAGAGCACCAATGCGGGCGGGCTTTATGCCTTTGAAGTAATAATCCTCAATATCGATCAGCACGTTCGTATCGAGAATCAGGATGTCCGGGGTTGTCGCCTGTTTAACATGCGGGCCAATTAGCTGGTACTCGCCAATGCTACGAAGCCCGCTCCGTTTTTCATCCGCTTCTTCCATACTCAGACATATTAGGAGAGTGTTGCCGACTACTGAGATTACTCAATTTGTGGTATCCAGAGTTCAGGGTCCCACTGACATCACGACATCTGCGCTGGTCGAGCCATGCTTGAACGTTCGAGCGGTGTCTTGGCAAGATCGGCTACGATCATCCCTGACAGGAAGTCCTCAGCAAGGCTCTGGGACTGCTCCTCGGTGATGCAGGTTCTTGCCGGCTTGGGCCTGGCCGGCTCCTGAGTAAGGCGCGCCTCGCGCGATACCTCGACAGGTTATCGCGGCGACCGTGAGCTCGAGCTAGGCCATGTACACATGCAACATCTCCGTGTCATCCGCATTCTGGGGGACCAATCGGCGTACTTGAGGTCATGGTGCGTAACGCGATCCACGAGTAACTGGTTGCATGCACGACTTGACGAGGTGTGGGCTGCGCGACAGGATAGCGCATCACGAGCCGGTCTACCGATCTCCGCTGCGGCAATTGCACGACGACATCCTTGAGATTGTGCCGTGCGTTGAAATGCTCTCCGAGCTGGTCACGGAATCATCTGTGTGGGTTGTCTGCGCTGGTCTCAGTTCGATGAATATCTCAACCGAAGTCTTTCTGCACAGATTGCATTTCTGCAAGTTGCACCATCTGCGGCTACGCTGGATGACATGGGTGTGGGTGCGTCTTCGTCAGGTGGTCGTCAAGATCGGCGGAAGGCTGCGACGCGGGCGAAGATTCTGGCCGCGGCCGAGGAGTTGTTTGACGATCGTGGGTACGCTGATACGTCGATCGAGGACATCTCGGAGTCTGCGGATGTCGCGGTGCGCACGATCTACATGCATTTTCCAACGAAGGCCGCGATCATGCTCGCCTATTTCGACCGGTGGGTCGATGCGTTCTCGCTTGAGGTTCAGCATCGACCCGTGTCCGAGCCAGTCGTGGAGTCGGTGCGTGAGGCCCTCCTGGCAATGGAACGCGCAGGCTGGGTGGATCGGGTGGAGAACGAGGCGGTGCGGATTCATCCGATCGCCGAGCATCTCGATTCCGGGGCACCGGATATCGCTGGGCATATTCTGCAGCGGTGGATGCGGGAGATGATGGTGCTCGTACAGGATTTCCGCGTGCGGGGAGACTACCCCGCCGGTTCGCTTGAGCCCCAGGCTCGGGCCACCGCTGTGTTCGCGTCGTGGATCGCGGCGATGTCCGTTGCTCGGCAACGGGCACTGGCAGAGGGCGGAGTCACGATCGAGCAAGTCGACAGTGCTGGCCTGACCGTGCTCACGCACTTGGTCTCGGGCAAGCTCTGACTCCGGAATGCTCTGAGCGGCAAGCCCTGCAACAATAAGCTCTGAGCGGCAGGCTCCAGCCGCGAGCAGCACGACGGGCGGGGTGCGAGGATCGTTTCCTCGTACCCCGCCCGTTTTCGGCGGTCGGACGCACGCGCCGGTGTTATCCGTTCATCGTCTCCGATTCGAGCACGGTCGCGCCGTCGGGTACTCCGAACTCGGGAATCTGCTCGGCCTTGAAGGTGCCCGAGGCCGGGCAATTCCACTGCACCGGCATGATCGGCCCCTTGGGGATCATGTCGTCACCTTCGACGTAGTCGGCGGTGAGCGGCAAATTGAACACCGCGTTCGGCAGCTGGTACGTAGTGCCGTCTGCCTTGACCGTGAAGTCGCCCTCGACATGCAGCACCCCGGCCGCGATGTAGAACCCTGCGACCTTGCCGTAGGGAATGCTCATGCGGTGTTCTTCTTCGAAGCTCGTCTCGGTGCCCCACGAGGTCTCGTATGAGGCTTCGAGGCCGGCTTTCACCGGGCCGATGTCCATCTCGCCCGACGCGGTGACGCCGATCATCTTCTTCCATGACAGCGTCTGCTTCTGACTCACCGCGAGTTCAGCCTTCGAGCCTTCGATGCAGTTGCCTTGAGCGTGTCCGTAGCTCGGCCACTGCTTCTTGGGCAGGGTTTCGAAGCGCTGCACCTTTGCGACGAAGGTGCAGTTGGGGCCGACGGCCTTGCAGTTCGTGCTGAGGATGCGCCGCACCTCGGCTGGGTTCGTGACGACTGTCGCGCCCGGGTCGCCGAGTGCGGAGCTCTGTCCGGCCTCGCCGCTACCTTCGGCCTTCTGGGTCAGTGTTGCGGTCTCTGCCGAGCAGGCGGTGGTGAGCAGCAGGCCTGCGGCGAGCAGCGCTGCCAATGCAACCCGACGGGTATTCGTGTGTGTCATCATGTCAGTTCCGTTCAGTCGATCTTGGCCGGGTCGAGGATCTCGGCACCGTCGGGGATTCCGAATGCCGGGGCCTGCTCGGCACCGAGGTTGCCGGATGCAGGACAGTTCCATGCCACGGGCATGATGGGTCCCTTCTGGATCACGGTGTCACCGTCGTGGTAGTCCTCGGTGAGTGGCAGATTGAATACGGTGTTCGGCAGCAGGTAGGTGGCGTTGTTCGCTCGTACCGTGAAGTCGCCTTCGACGTGCAATACGCCCGCGGCGATGTAGAAGCCCGCGATCTTGCCCTTCGGGATAGTCATTGAGTGCTCTTCTTTGAACATCTGCTTCTCGGCCCAGGCGTATTCGTAGGTGGCTTCAAGGCCCGCCTTTACTGGGCCGATGTGCATCTCGCCGGTCGCGGTGACGCCGATCATCTTCTTCCACGAGACTTCTTGCTCGTCACCAACCTTGAGCTCGCCGTGCGAGTCGTCGATGCAGTTGCCTTGCGCGTTGCCGTACAGAATCCACTGCTTCTTCGGCAGGGTCTCGAAGCGCTGCACCTTGGCGGTGAACTTGCAGTTCGGGCTGTCGACGCTCTTGCAGTTATCGCTGAGGATCTGCTGCACCTGCACCGGGTCGGTGACGGTGATGTCGGGCTTCTTCCAGAGCTTGATCTTCGGCATCGGATTGAGACCGTGGCCGCCATCCTGCAACCACTCGTAAGTGCAGCTGTAGGGAGAGGTCTTAGTCTCTTTCCAGTCCTTGGCATTCAGGATCGTGCACTTCATCTCATTGTTGCCCACGCGCGGGGTCTTCGCATACGTCCAGAACAGGTAGGGGGTGTTGTCGATCGTGTAGGTGGCCTGCACGAACGCGTCGCCATCCGACTGCATGCAGCTTTCGCCCATCTTGCCGGCGTCAACCGCTTCGATGACAGCAGGCAGATTGCGCAGCTTCCGGTCTTCATCGGCGTCGTACGAGCCGCAACCCGAGTGGACCTTCGAGATCGTGCTGCCAAGTCTCGTGACGCTCTCGGTCGCCGCGTTTGCGATGAACATGTGAACGGCTGTCGCAAGCCCGAAGTCCTCGTGCTTCTGCGCTTGCAGTCCATCGGCGGGCAGCACGGTTTCGGGCAGTATTTCGGGCTGGATGTCGGTGACCTGACCGCCTGCCTCGACGGAGGCCGTGCCGTGCGCGATGCCCTCGATCGATGCCGGATCGATGTCGCGCAGCGGCCCGACTTCGATGACTTCGTCGCCCTCCGCCTTCTTGACCAATGCCGCGGTGTCGGCGGTGCAGCCTGCGGCACCGATTCCGATCACCGCGGCCATCGCAACCACGCCGAACCAGCGCCCGGCACGACGACCCGACACCCGGGCCTCGTTGACTCTTCTCAACATTTCGATACTCCTCATCGATCACTACAACATGCAGCAACTACAGTATTGCACTCTCTGCATTAGTGGCACAAGTGCGGATATGGGGTTCTCAGAGCGCCCCGCGAGTGAGGTGAGTGATGAAGGTTCCGATAAGGCCGTTCGCAGTGGCATCCTCGGGCAGCGGGTCGGTATTGAGCGAGAGTCTGGCGGTCATGATCGGCGCCATGCAGGCCGCGAACACGGCGATGGCCCGAGCCTGGGGAATGAGCGAGTCGGCACTGTAACTGCCACGTTCGCGGGCATCGTTTGCGATGCGCTCCTGCACGACGGCCCACGCCTGCATCATGTATCCGGCGACCTCCGGTGGCCCTGCGATGAGCCCGAGTGCCGCTGGCGGCGACTCCTCGATATCGCCATAGGAACGATCTTCCCACCCGTCAGCTACCATCTCCGCGAGGGCAGTTTCCACTGCGTCGGCGATGGGTGTATCGATCGGTTGACGCAGGATCCCGTCGACCAAGGCGTCGAGCCAACGATCGAAGTGGTCAAGCAGGATCGCGGCCTTGGATGGGAAGTGCATGTAGATCGTGCGCACGGCAACATCGGCAAGCTCCGAGATGTCCTCGACTGATGTCTCCTGATACCCCTTCACCGAGAAGAGCTGGTTCGCGGCCTGCGTGATCTTGGCGCGCGTTGCGGCCTTCCTGCGCGTGTGACGAGAAGCCCTGGGGGCCTCATTGCCGACCTCGGACGGAGCCATGGATCCTCCTTTGCTCGAAGACGAAGTTGATGCAGTCGTTCTAGTTTCACTATTGTTGCATGATGTAAGGGAGTGCGAAACGGGAGCGTTCCCGCTCCGAGCTATCAGAATCCGTCAGAAGGAGCAGGCCATGTCAGAGCTGATCGGTCAGATCATCGCGTTCGTGCTGATGAACTTCACTGCGACGTTCACCGTATTCGGGCTCGTGATCGCGTGCATCGTGATCCTCTCGAAGCGACCCGGGCGGCACGGTGCCTTCCAGACGCTGCTGAGTTGGTTCCTGTTGTTCGGGATCGGGATCACGTACATCTTCAATGGGATCATGCACACGGTCTTCGGGGATCTCTCGGCATCGCTGATCGGGTGGGAGAACAACGGTTTCCAGGCCGAGGTCGGGTTCGCGAGCTTCGGGATGGGGCTCGTCGCGATCGTGGCCTCCCCGAAGCGCATGCCCGACAGCCTGAAGTTCGCGGCGCTCATCACACCGGCGTGCTTCCTGTGGGGTGCTGCCGGAACGCACATCGCCGACATCATCGAGCGCGGCAACTTCTCATCGCACAACGCCGGAACCGTGCTCTACACGGACATCATCATCCCGGTGCTCGGGTTCGCGCTCTGGGCCGGGTGCCGGCTCACTCGCCCGAAGCAACACCCGCTGCCCGAGGCCGAAGGGGGCGGGCATGCGACCCAAGGGTAAGACCTTACGACGTTCGCTGCTCGCTGCGCAGTTCGCTGTGTTGCTCACGGTACCGGTGGCCCTGGCCGGGTGCTCCGGCACGCAACCCGCAGAGGGTGCTGTGGTGCAAACCGGCGAGAGACCGAATCAGGATGTACTCGCGCTCCCGGACGACCTCGACGCACAGATCGAAGAGGCGATCGCGAAATTACCGGGCATCGCCCAGAAGGCGTTGCAAAGCTCGGGCGTGCCCGGCATGGCTATCGCCGTGGTGCACGGCAACCAGACGGTGTTTTCCGCCGGGTACGGGGTGGGCGAGCAGAACACCGATACCGTGGTCACTGCCGATACCGTGTTCCAGATCGCGTCGCTCTCGAAGCCGCTCTCCGCGACCGGGGTCGCCGCAACGATCCAGGCATCCGGCGGCGCACTCGACTGGAACACCCCGATCCATGAGCTCTTGCCCGGCTTTAAGCTCTCGGATCCGCTCGTCACGGAGCGGGCCACAATCGGCGATGCCTTCAGCCACCAGCTGGGGCTCGCGACCGGTGCCGGTGACGACCTCGAAGACCTCGGCTACGACCGAGACGGCATTGTCGAGCGACTCAGCCTGCAACCGCTCGATGCCTTCCGCAGCAGCTACCACTACTCGAACTTCGGCCTCACCATCGGTGCCGAAGCCGTGGCGGCCGGGCAAGGCATGCCGTGGGAGCAGCTCATGGACGATCGCGTGTTCACCCCGCTCGGCATGAGCTCATCATCGGTGCGGCACGACGATTTCTTGGCGCACGACGACCGTGCCCGCCTGCATGCCTACCAGCACGGGGGCTTTGTCGCGAAGTACGACCGGAACCCCGATGCGCAGTCCCCGGCCGGCGGGGTGTCTTCTACGGCGAACGATCTTGCGCGCTGGATGTGCATGCTGCTCGCAGGCGGAGAGTTCGACGGGAAGCAGATCGTCGACGCCGATGCGCTGCGGGCGGCTATGACTGCCCAGGCGGTCTCAGGCAACGGCCCTGGCATCGAGGGGCGCCCCGCGCACTACGGCTACGGCTTCAATGCCGCCCCGCAGGTGAGCGGACGCATGGCGATCTCGCACTCGGGTGCCTTCGTCCTGGGGGCCGCGACCAACTTCCAGATCGTGCCGAGCCTCGACCTCGGTATCGTCGTGCTCACGAATGGCGCTCCGGTCGGGGTGCCCGAAGCCGTGACCGCTCAGTTCTTGGACCAGGTGCAGTACGGGCATTCGACACGCGACTGGGTGAGCGACGCCCGAGGCTTTTTCGCAGGCTATGCCGAACCCATCGGTGACCTTGTGGAAGCGATACGACCGGACGAGCCTGCTGCCCCACCTCCGGAGGAGTCACTGGTCGGCGTCTATGACAACCCGTACTTCGGGCCGCTCACCATCGAACCGTCGACCGAGGGATTGCGCGCCCGCCTGGGCCCCGAAGGAGTGACGACGCTGGAACTCACTCCCTGGGACGGGCCGGTGTTCGAGTACTTCCCGAGGAGCGAGAGCGCCCCGGCGCGCTCGCACGCGAGCGCCACTTTCGGTCAAGATGGCGCATCGGTCACCTTGGATTCTTTCGACGGGCAAGGTTTCGGCACATGGATCAGGCGAAGCTGACCCGGCACCCCTCGTGGGTGGCGGGGCTGCTGATCCTGGGGATCATTGGCGGGATCCTTGGAGCCCCATTCCTCGCCGCGCACTTGCTGCCCGCCGCCGAAGCCGGGCGAATCGGCATTTTCGAGCGCATCGTGCAGACCGCACCGAACAGCGCACTCAGGGGGAGTCACTTCGCGCCAGTCGGCTGGCTCTGGGGCGGCGATCCCAGCAGCGGCACCTACCTCTCCGCCGACCGCGCCTCCACTGCACACATCACCATGCACACGAACGTCGACGATCCCGACGCACTCCTGCGCGAAGGCCTCCCGCTCGGTGCCGCACTCTCTCCGAGCGCCGCGTTTTCGGTGCGCACCGGCCTCACTGGGGCAGCGATCGAATATGACCTCGCGGCCGGCGATAACCCGGCTCTGTCGGCAACGATCTGCACCACGGCGGCACCGTTCACATGCGTCCTGGTGCGCGCCAACTTCAGCTCCAGCACGAAAGCACAACGCGACAGCGCCCAGCAAGACATCATGCGTCTCATTCCCGGGATCGAGATCGCCCCATGAACCGCCTGCGCTTCGCGACCCGCCGCGAACACGGTCCGCGCCGCCCGGCACCCCGCCTCGCGATATGGCAGCCGCAAGAACCGGCCCTTTGGATCCTGTTCGGCACGCTGCTCGTCTGCCTTCCGCTGAGCGCGCAGACCATGATCGCAGGGGACGCGGAGCCGGGTCTCGCAGCGGTCGGTGGGGTGCTCGTGCTCGCGCAGGGAACATTGCTGTGGCTGCTCGCCTCCTGGCTGCTGCGCGCCCGAACGCTGCCCGGTTCACTGCGGCTTGCGGCGATGAGCTGGGGGTTTGTCGTGGCATCCGTCATCGCAGCATTCGCGAACACCAAGTGGTTCGAAATACTCACCGGCCACGGCTTTCACAGCTTCGCCGCGGCGATCGCAGCACCCTTCGACGAGGACCTGCTCCGCTTCGCCGGTATTCTCGCGATCCTCACCATCGCCTTGCGCACCCGCCGACCCACGACGCTCAACGGCATCGGCTACGGCTTCCTCGTCGGAGCCGGCTTCGAGATCTCCGAGAACCTGCTGTTTGTTCTCAGCGCCGACGACCTTCAGAGCGGTACGCATATCGCTCTGATTCGTACCGGGCTCGGATTCGGGCTGCACGCCATGTGGAGCGGGATCCAGGGTGCCCTGCTGGTTGTCGGGCTCACCTTTCTCCGCCTGAGGTCGGTCTCTGGTCTCGCTTTGCTCGCTGCTGGCCTTGCGTTCCCAATGGTGCTGCACAGTCTCTGGGATGCACCCGCACTCACACTTGACTACCGGTGGACACTGGCATCGCTCGCGATGATCTACGTCGTCAGCATCGGAACACTCATCGGGATACGTGCCTACGCGATTCGCGATAGCCACAAGCTTCTGCTTGGTAGCCTGACTACGTGACTGAGCAGACGGCGACTGGGCAGACGCGAGATCGCTTGCTGCAGCGTATTGCGCTGCTTCAACGCAAGTGAAAGTCGTTGAGTTCAACGAGAGGAAAGTGCGCCGCAGATCGTCTGAGAGCGACACTAGGCGTCTTGCGAACCCGCACGCCGATCGAACACGATGTGCGTGACTCCGCTCGGCGTCGTCTCAGAAGTCACGTTGTAGCCGCTCTCGAGGCCTTCGAGACCGTCCCAGAGTCGTTCGCCGCGGCCGAGCAGAATGGGCACCTGCACCACGTGCAGCATGTCAACGAGTCCCGCGGCGAGAAACTCGCGCACCGTCGTTGCGCCGCCGCCGAGCCGCACATCGAGGTCGCCGGCGAACGAGCGCGCTGCCTCGAGCGCCTCGGCTGGGGAAGCGCTCATGAAGTGAAAGGTCGTGCCGCCCTCGAGCTCGATCGGTTCGTGCGGCCGATGCGTGAGCACGATCACGGGCGTGTGAAACGGTGGGTTCTCGCCCCACCAACCGCGCCACTCGGGGTCATCGTGCCAGCCGGGAGGGCCGAACTTGTTCGCGCCCATGATCTCAACGCCGATGCCATCGAGCGTGCGTCTGGCGAACGAGTCGTCTGCCTCGGTTGCGGGGTCGACGGCCTGCCGCTCGCGGTCGCCGGTCATCCCCTGAAACGTCGCCGTCGGAAAGAACCACTCCATGAGTCGCGTGCCCGCGTGGCCGAACGGCGCCTCGAGCCGCTGGTCATCGCCGGTAGCAAAACCATCGAGCGACACCGCCAGGTTGTGCACGCGCACCGCAGACATCTCGGCCCCCTTCGTCGGGCTGCCCGCGCCGCGCGGGCGATGCGCCGAGTCTACTCCCGGCGTTACGTCACCGCACCGCGAATGCGAAACTCAGCGGTGTTCCACTCTTCGTTATCGAGCACGAGCCGCAGCGCCTCGACCGCATCCCAGATATCGGCGTATCCGAGGTAGAGCGGGGTCACGCCGAAGCGCAGCACACCTGGCTCGCGATAGTCGCCGATCACGCCGCGTGCGATGAGCGCCTTCATCACCGAGAACCCCTCGGGGTGAACGAAACTCACATGGCTGCCGCGCTCCTCATGCTCGCGCGGCGTGATGAGCGTCAGCGGGTGCCCCGAGATTCGGCTCTCGACGAGCTCGATGAAGAGCGAGGTGAGCGCCAGAGACTTCTCGCGCAGCGCCTGCTCGTCGACCTCGAGCGCGATGTCGAGCCCGACCTCCATGGTCGCGAGCGAGATGATCGGCTGCGTGCCGGTCAGAAATCGGCGGGCACCGTCGACTGGCTCGAACGACACCGCCATCTCGAAGGGGCTCTTGTGGCCCCACCAGCCCGACAGCGGCTGGCGCGCACGACTCGCGTGGCGTTCGGCCACCCAGATGAAGGCGGGGGATCCGGGGCCGCCGTTCAGGTACTTATAGGTGCAGCCGATCGCGAAGTCCGCGCCCGCGGCGTCGAGCGCGATGGGCACGGCACCCACCGAGTGGCAGAGATCCCAGATGATCAGCGCGCCCCGAGAATGCGCAAGTTCGGTGATCCCATTCAGGTTCCACTGCCGCCCGGAGCGGTAGTTCACCTGGGTGAGCAGCACGACCGCGGTGTCATCGCCGATCGCCTGCTCGGCGCTGAGCTCGTCGTCGATGAGTCGCAGCTCATAGCCGCGGTCGAGAAACTCGATCATGCCCTCGACCATGTAGAGGTCGGTCGGAAAGTTCTCACGCTCAGAGACGATCACCCGGCGTTCGGGGTGATCCTCGCGCTGAATATCGAGAGCCGCACCCAACGCTTTGAACACGTTGATCGACGTCGTATCGGTCGCGACGCACGCCCCCGACTCGCCGCCGACGAGCTTCGCGAGCTTCGCGCCGATGCGCACGGGCAGGCCGAACCAGTCGTTCGTGTTCCAGCTGGCGATCAGGTCAGTGCCCCACTCGCGGGCGATGACGTCGAGTGCCCGCTCGGGCGCGGCCTTGGGCAGCGCGCCAAGGGAATTGCCGTCGAGGTAGATGATGCCCTCGGGAAGCGAGAAGCGCTCGCGAAACGAGGCGAGCGAGTCGGTTGCGTCGAACCGCAGACAATCTTCGCGGGTGGTGATGCTGGCCATGAGGTGTGCTCCATTCGTGTGCTGCGCGCAGCGCGATCCTTGTGTCAATTCTGATGGACGTACGCAAAACTTACGTGATACGTGAACGTTGTTCAGAAAAGGATCGCGGCAATGAACGGTTTCTGAAATTATGCGTGATAGAACAATGAGCATGAACCAGATTCAGCTTACGGATCTCGACCGCAGGCTCATCGCCGAACTCGCTCAGAATTGCCGCATCGGCTACAGAGAGCTCGGTGAGAAACTCGGCATTCCCGCGTCGACCTGCCACGGCCGCGTGCGCGCGTTCGAGGAGGCAGGCGTGATTCGCGGCTACCACGCAGATGTCGACCCCGAAGCCGCGGGCCTCAGCGTGCAGGCGCTCATACAAGTGCGCGTGCACAGTCACCGGCGAGACCGACTGACCGAGATCTTTCAGGAGTTGCGCGAGCTGCCCGGGGTGCAGCAGATCTACATCATCGGCGGCGATCGCGACTTCGTGATGCACATCGCTTGCCCGAGTGTGAGCGGGCTTCGCGATTTCGTGTCGAACCACTTGAGTTCGCGGCCCGAGCTGGCGCAGACTCAGACCCAGCTCGTGTTCGAGCACGCGCTGGGGCACGCGTCTGCGTAGCTCGCGACCGAGCGCGTGAGTCTGCCACGAGTGTTTCGACGAGCTCTGCGTACGACATGCCCGCGAGACATCTGAGCGGGAGTCCGAAAGTGATCAGTCGGCACCGGGCGGCGGGTCGATCAGCAGCGTGACACGATCGCGCAAGTACTGTTCGAGTGTGGGAGCTCCATCGAGTGCTGCGCCCACTCTCCAGCGCACCCGCGCCTCGCCATCGAACAGCCCGATCGGAGCATCAGGGCCCAGCTCACTGAGCCCGTGCTCGTCGAACGACAGCCTGTGCGCATCAAAGTTGACCGGGCTGCCCGCCGGGTAGCCGCCGCGAAGGGCCGCCGCGGCAATGTCGCGGCGCTCTTCTCGCGAAAGCGACTGATACCCCGCGCGCCCACGTTCGGCTGCAAGGGTCGCGCGCCCTGCTGCCCAGAGCCCTCCATCGGTATCGAGCAGCAGACTGCCCAGTCGCCACACGTCGCCGATCGGGCGCATCGTCGCTGGCTTCGGAAACACGAGCAGGCGGCGGGTCTCAGGCACATACTCGGCGAGCGCCTCAGGCTTCACCCCTGCGCGCTGCAGCGCGGCCACGGCGTCGGTGCAGGCGCGGGCTGCGCGATCCTTGATGCCCTGATGCTCACTCACGTAGCAAGTGTATGGCGGGCAGTGATGATGCTCGCACACCCAGGCCCGAGTCAGGCGCTGGAACTATCAATCTCTCCGTCAACAGTGTGAGCGGGCACGCGGGTCCCGGCGAGAGCGCGCCGATCTCGTGCTCGAACTGCGAGGGCGTAACCAGTCCGCAGGGCTCGAGCCGAAAGCGATGGTCTTTGAGGTTGAACTTTTCGAGGGAGCTTCGACGCGCAGCTCACGTCGGGGGCCAATGTGTCGCTGAACGCGACGGGGCTGCGGCGGGCGAACGCGGCCCGCGTCTACTTCAGGGCGCAGCTTCGCCTCGACACGCCGCCACCCGAATCAGCGGCGGTGCAGCGAGCGCTGTTCGTCGCCGACGGCACTCGCTAGGCAGATTGCGTGCGCCACACCGTGTACCGTGTCGGGTCGCCGATCTAAGCTGGTAAACGTGAGTATCAATGGAGCGACCGAGACTTTCGAGATCGAGCGCAAATATGAGGTGTCCGGCGACGCCGTGCTGCCAGACGCGGCGAGCTTCGCGGCGCTCGGGCTTCGCCTCGACGCACCCGAAACGCACGAGCTGCGCGCGAGCTACTTCGACACGCCAAGTGGCGAGTTGGCGAGCCGGCGACTTGCCCTGCGCAACCGCCACGGCGGCAAAGATGCGGGCTGGCACCTGAAAGCCAAGGGTGACGACGGGGCCCGCGAGCTGCTTTGGCCGCAGGCACCCGAGTTGCCGGCGGGGCTTCGGGCAGAGGTCGAGGATCGCCTGGGCAGCGGCGCCCTCGATCGCCTCGGGGCGATCGCGACCCTGCGCACCACGCGCGTCACTCTGATGCTCTTCAGCGAAGGCGGCGATGCGGTCATCGAGATCGCAGACGACCGGGTCGACGGCACCAACGAGCTGACCGGCAGCCGCCAGCAGTGGCGTGAGTGGGAGGCCGAACTGATGCCAGGGGCAGACGAGGCGCTGCTCGACGCGATCGAACCGCTGCTCGTTGCGGCCGGCGCAGTGCGGGCTCGGGGCACGTCGAAGATTCAGCGAACAATGCAGGGCGGAGGCGGTGCGGCATGAGCAAACGCGCAAGCGATGGCGGGAAGAACGGCGACAAGAAGAAACAAGAGGTCTCGCCGGCGGCCCGCCGCAAGCAGATCATCGTCGGCCTCGTCATGGGGCTGATCGTCGGCCTCGTCATCAGCTACTTCACCACCTTCTGGTACTGGCTGCCAGCGGGCCTGGCGTTCGGTCTCGCCGTCGGTGCGATCATGAAGCCCCCGCCCTCTCAGTAGCCCCGGGGCGTGGCGATCCTCGAATCGCACTCAGCCGGCACCGACCCACAAACTTTTCTCACCCACCAAATTCAGTAACGCAATAAGGCATTGATACCCATGCAACCCACCATTTTCGAGAAGAACCCGCCGGCTCAGGCGGTCATCGATCAGTCGCTCGCAGGCACGAAGCTTGCGTGCTACTGGATCGAAGACATCGAGCAGAGCGCCGCGCGCTACCAGGCGCTACCCGGCGCGCTGCAGGCCGACGACGTGGTGGTCGGCGGCGGCTACGCGGGTCTCTGGACCGCGATCAAGCTGAAGACCGAACACCCCGAGCGCCGCGTCGTGCTGCTCGAGGCAAAGCGCGTCGGCTGGGCGGCATCGGGCCGCAATGGCGGCTTCTGCGAGGCGAGCATCACCCACGGCGAGCCGAACGCCGAGGCGCGCTGGCCAGAGGACGTCGATCAGCTGCGTCGCATCGGCTACGAGAACCTCGACGCGATCGAGAGCTTCATCGCCGAGCACGGCCTCGACGTTGACTTCGAACGCACCGGCCAGCTGTCGGTCGCGAACGAGCCCTACCAGGTCGAGTGGGTCGGCGAGAGCGACGAGCACGTTCAGGCGCTCGACGCCGCCCAGGTGCAGCAGCGCGTCGCCTCGCCGACGTTTCTTGCGGGCGAGTTCTCGCCGCGCGAGAACGCGAACGTGCACCCCGCCAAGCTCGCAGCAGAGCTCGCGCGCCATGCGAGCGAGATCGGCGTCGAGATCTACGAAGAGACCCGCGTCACCGGCCTCAGCGGTCGCCAAGACGAGCCGCTGCAGCTCGAGACCGACCGAGGCACCGTCACGGCCGACCGCGCCGCGCTCTGCACGAACGTCTTCCCTTCGCTTTTGAAGCGCTACTCGTTCCACACCGTTCCCGTGTACGACTACGTGCTCATGACCGAGCCGCTGACTGACGAGCAGCTTGCCTCGATCGGCTGGGAAGGCCGCGAGGGCCTTGCCGACATGGCGAACCAGTTTCATTACTCGAGGCTCACGAAAGACAACCGCATTCTCTGGGGCGGCTACGACGCCGTCTACTTCGCGGGCGGCCGCATCAAGCAGAACTACGAAGACCGCATGGAGAGCCACCGCAAGCTGGCGAGCCACTTCTTCACGACCTTCCCGCAGCTCGCCGGCGTGAAGTTCAGCCACCGCTGGGCAGGCGTGATCGACACCTCGACCCGCTTCTGCGCGTTCTGGGGCCAGGCACACGGAGGCCGCGTGCAGTACGTGGCGGGCTTCACCGGCCTGGGCGTCGGCGCGACGCACTTCGCGGCAGACGTGATTGTCGATCGCCTCGAGGGGCGCACCACCGAGCGCACCGAGCTCAAGATGGTGAAAGACGTGCCGCTTCCGTTCCCGCCAGAGCCCGTCGCGAGCATCGGCATCAACATGACCCGTTGGGCGCTCGACCGTGCCGACCACAACGACGGCAAGCGCAACGTGCTGCTCAAGACGCTCGATGCCCTCGGTTTGGGCTTCGACTCGTAAGCTACTGATCAGAAGTTTCGACCTGCCGGGCACTGCCGCCCCTCACCACCACATGGAGAACGCAATGAATCACCTGCTGCCCGAAGGGCTGAACGGAGTCGTGCACGGCCGCGGCGCGATCGTGCCGCTCGAGCCGGTACCCGCAGAAGAGGTCGACTACGGCACGCCCCGCCAGGGCGTGCTCGAGCTCGGCAACATCGGCGGCTGCGAAGCCGGCATCTGGGAGCTGCGGGACGGCGCGGTGCTCGACACCGAGATCGACGAGCTGTTCGTGGTCATCTCGGGCGGAGCGACCATCAAGTTGCTCGACGAGGGCCGCAGCGTCGACGTCAAGACTGGCGACGTGATGCGCCTGAATGCCGGAACGAAGACCCGTTGGATCGTGAAAGACCACATTCGCAAGGTCTACCTGGCGGCAGAGTAAGCTGCGGTCGCCGCGAGGCGTGAGAAAGGGGCGAGGCGCGATCCTCGCCCCTTTCTCGTACCTTTTTTGTACTTCTGACTGTTGACGTGCCGTGGAGGGTGCGTGACTTCAGTAAAGTCTTCTTCAGCGCCGTTTGCGCGTAAAGCAACGAAGCTCTGAAGGAGCCAGCAATGAGCATGTCTTGGAAGCAGCACGGCGACGGGAAGACCGTCGCTCCCGAAGCGATCGTTCTGCCCGAGGAGCGGCTGAGCTGGCCGAAGACCATCGGCTTTGGCGCACAGCACGTCGTCGCCATGTTCGGTGCCACGTTCTTGGTGCCGCTGCTCACCGGATTCCCTCCCACTGCGACCCTGTTCTTCTCGGGTCTCGGCACGCTGCTCTTCCTGCTGCTGACCGGCAACCGCCTGCCGAGCTACCTCGGCTCGTCGTTCGCGTTTCTCGCACCGATCGGCGTCGCGACCGGCGTCGGTCTTGGGAGCGGTGAGACCCCGAGCGCCGAAGGCTTTGCGCGAGCATCGTTCGGCATTCTCGCCATCGGTGTGCTCATGGCGCTCGTCGGCGTCATCGTGCAGCGCTTCGGCACCGGGTGGATCAACGCGCTCATGCCGCCCGTCGTCATGGGCTCGATCGTCGCGCTGATCGGCTTCAACCTTGCCCCGGTCGTGAAGAACAACTGGAACGCCACCGAGAACTCGGGGTGGGTCGCGCTCGTCACGATCACCGCGGTGCTGCTCATCACCGTGCTCTTCCGCGGCATTCTCGGCCGCCTCTCGATCGTGCTCGGCATGGTCGTCGGCTATGTCGCAGCGATCGCGATGGGCGAGGTCGACTTCACCCAGGTCGAGCAGGCTGCATGGATCGGCCTGCCCGACTTCCACCTGCCTGGCAACCCCTTCGCAGACCCGTCGCTGTGGGGTCTGCTGCCCATGTTCCTGCCCGTCGTGCTCGTGCTCATCGCCGAGAACGTCGGCCACGTCAAGAGCGTCGGCCTCATGATCGATCGCGACCTCGACCCGGTGACCGGGCGCGCGCTGCTCGCCGACGGCCTCTCGACCGTGCTCGCCGGCTTCGGCGGCGGTTCGGGCACCACCACCTACGGCGAGAACATCGGCGTCATGGCCGCCACCCGTGTCTACTCGACCGCCGCCTACTGGGTCGCTGGCATCATCGCGATGCTGCTCGGCTTCTCGCCGAAGGTCGGCGCGGTGATCTTCTCGGTGCCTGCCGGCGTGCTCGCCGGTGTGACCATCGCCCTGTATGGCCTCATCGGCCTGATCGGCGTGAAGATCTGGATCGACAACAAGGTCGACTTCTCGAAGCCGATCAACCAGTTCACCGCGGCCATCGCGCTGATCGTCGGCATCGCCGACTTCGGCCTGGTGCTCGGTTCTGAGTCGAGCCCGATCGTCTTCAACGGCATCGCGCTCGGCACGATCGCCGCGATTGTCGTCTATCACCTGATGGCATGGACGGCCCGCGCGCGCGGCCTCGGCGATGCAGCGACGCCGATCGAGCCGTCAGCGGAGCGCTAAATATGCCTCGGCGCGTCGCTCGAGCGGGCGGCGCGCCGAAAGATCTCCGCGAATTCTCCGTATCCCCGCATAAGGTGACGGTGTGTGGAGTGTAGACCGTCGCCGTCGTCAAGGCGCAAGTGCCCAGGAGGCCACTGCGCCTCGATCCAGCGGTGCGCCCACGGCAGAGGGTTCGCTCGCACCGAAGCCTGAAGAACCCAGCCCCGTGAACGAGACCGCGAATCTCACCGACGCAGTGCAGTCGGTCGGCCCGGTCGCGGTCGATGCGTTTGCCGCAGAGCACGAGGCGTGGCGCGAAGAGCTCGCCGGCATCGGCGGCGAGAGCCCGCTCGTGCACTTCGAAGATGAGCCGATGAACCGCATCGAGCTGTCGACCACGCACCCGGGTGGCATGCCGCAGTTCATCACCGGCCAGAAGATTCTGCTTTCGGCCTTGATTCGCGACGATATGGCATTGCGCCAGGCGAGGATCGCGGCCGGCCGGGTGACCGACAAGGCTACCGAGATGCGCACGGTGCGCGGGCTCGAGACCGTGCATCTCGGCATCGGCATCGCCAAGTGGCACTTCGAGGGCGAAGACTTCTGCGCGCCCGTATTGCTGCGCCCCCTCGCGATTCGTCGCTACGGCCGAGACTTCGAGCTCAAGCTGAAGAAGCACCCGATCGTGAACCGCGAGCTGCTGTCGACACTGCGCGAGCAGTACGGCATCGTGGTCGACGCCCGCACCCTGCTCGATCTCTCGCAGAACGAGGGCGTGTTCAAGCCGCAGCCCGTGATCGATCGCCTGCGGCAGATGGTGACCGGCGTGCCCGGTTTCGTCGTGCAGCCGCGACTTGTCGCCTCCTCATTCTTGAACGTGTCGAAGCAGATGGCCGCAGACGCCAAGATGCTCGACACCACGGTGCTTCAGGCTGTATGCGGCAGCGAGGTCGCGAAGCAGCAGCTCGAGGCGAGCTACCGCCCGGTCACAGCGACCCACCCGAACCATCGTGCTCCCGAGGTCGACCGGCACCTGTACGACTCCGACCCCGAACAAGACGACGTGTTGGCGCAGATCGGCGCCGGCCACTCGATCGTGGTGCGCACGCTGCCCGGAACGGGCGGCACCCAGACGGTGGTGAGTGCGGTCGGCGAGCTCGTGCGTGCTGGCAAGCGGGTGCTCGTCGTCTCGCCTCGACGCTCGACGCTCGACGGCATTTCGCATAGGCTCAGCCGCGTCGGCCTGAGCGGGCTCGCGGTGACCCCGCGACTGCTGCGCCGCAACCTGGTCGAGGCGATCAGCCGCAACGAGTCGGCCGGCGCGACCTCGCAGCGCGATATCGATGACGCCCTCGTGCGCCTGCGAGGGGTGCTGCTCGGCTACGAAGAGGCCCTCTCGAAGCAAGACAAGCGCTTTGGTGTGTCGCCGCTCGAGGCGCTGCGTGAGCTGAGCCGGCTCGCGATGCTCGAGCAACCGCCGACCACGACGGTGCGCCTCGACGATAAGGCACTCGGCCAGCTCACGCTCGACCGCACATCGATCGCCGAAGACATCACCGAGGCCGCGCGCCTCGGGCAGTTTCAGTACGGGCCGAGCGATTCGCCCTGGTACGGCGTCGACTTCGCGACCACCGAGGCCGCGCGCAGCGCGTACGCACTCGCGGTCGACCTCGCAGAGTCGCAGCTGCCTCGTCTCGTTTCGCAGGCGAACCAGCTGATCGAACAAACCTCGCTGCGCCCCTATGAGACGATCGCTGAACTCGGTGTGTATCTGCGTCTGCTCATGGGCGTGCGCGATACGCTCGACCGCTTCTCGCCCGAGGTCTTCGACCGACCGCTCGACGACGTAATCGCGGCGCATGCGCCGCGCGGCGGCGAAGACATGTCGAACGGCAACCGCCGCCGCCTGCGCAAGCTTGCCCGCGAGTACGTGCGCCCGGGCGTGCACGTCAGCGACATGTATGCGCGGCTCGTGCAGATTCAGCAGCAGCGTGTGCTCTGGCAGCGCTACAGCACCGTGGTCGGCGCCCCGCCTGCCGTGCCGCTCGGTATCTCTGAGGTAGCGACTGCGTTTCAGGCTGCCTACAAAGATCTCGACGAGCTCGACCGCGTGCTCGGAGTCGAGCGCGACAGCGAGCGCCTGCGCACCATGCCGCTGCCGACCCTTGCGCGTCGCACCACCGATCTTGCTCGCGAGAGCGAGGTGCTGCAGAACATTCAAGAGCGCACCGCGATCGTCGAGCGGCTGCGCGCTGCTCATCTCGAGACCCTCATCGACGACCTCTCAGCCAGGCACGTGCCCGTCGGCCAGGTCGCTGCAGAGCTCGAGCAGGCCTGGTGGCAGTCGGCGCTCGAGCGCATTCTGCAGACGAACGAGGCGCTGCTGAGCGCCAACACCGCCGTGATCGAGCGCCTCGAGGCCGACTTCAGACTGGTCGACGACGCGCACGCAGGCGCGGGCGGCAGCGTGCTCGCGGGGCGTCTCGCCGACGCGTGGCGCATCGCCGTGGCCGATAACCGCGGTGAGGCACTCGCCCTGCGCGAGCTGCTGCGTGCCGGTGACGCATCGGTGCTGCAGCTGGCGCAACAGGCGCCGACATTGCTCGGAGTGCTCGCGCCGGTCTGGGTGCTCTCACCGTACGAGGTCGCCGGGCTGCCGAGCGAGCTTCGCTTCGACACGGTCGTGTTGGTCGACGCCGGCGCGACTACCCTGGTCGAAAACGTCAGCGCGATCCGACGCGCCCAGCAGGTGGTCGCGTTCGGCGACACCGTGACCCAAACCCCGTCGCGCTTCGAGATCGCCGTGCGCAGCATGCACGCCGAGGCGCAGTCTGCTCCCGAGGATCTCGAAGATCTGCACAGCCACAGCGCTTACGCCCAGCTGCACGCAGTGCTGCCCGAGCTCTCGCTCACCCGCAGCTACCGGGCCGGCGGCGAAGACCTGACGAACCTCGTGAACTCCCGCTTCTACAGCGGCGACATCGAGTCATTGCCGTGGGCCGGTACCTTCCTCGGGCACTCCAGCTTGACGATAGAGTTCGTCACCGACGGTCAGGGCCTGCCCGACCCGCACAGCGGCGCGGTTGAGAGTACCGATGCCGAGGTGACCCGGGTGGTGCAGCTCGTGCTGCAGCACGCGGCCGAGCGCCCGCGCGAGTCGCTCATGGTGCTCACCGCGAGCGCCAGGCACGCTGTGCGCGTGCAGCAGGCGGTGCTGCAGGCGTTCTCGAAGCTGCCTCAATATCGCGAGTTCTTGCTCGGCGAGCGCGCAGAGCCGTTCGCAGTGCTGACGCTCGAGCAGGCGATGGCGCAGAGCCGCGATCGCGTGATCTTCTCGATCGGCTACGGCCGCACCCCACACGGGCGCGTGCTCTCGAACTTCGGCTCGCTCGGCAGGCCGGGCGGCGAGCGCCTCATCGCGGTCGGCATGACGCGGGCCCGCCGGGGGATGACGATCGTCAGCTGCTTCAGGCCTGAGCACCTCGACACCGCGCGCATCAAGCACGGTGTCGTCGAGCTCTCTGAATTGCTCGCCCTCGAGCACCCCGAGCCAGCGCAGGCCTCGTTGCCTGCCGAGCGCGACCCTCTGCTCGGCGAGCTCGCAGATCAGCTCGAGCGCCTCGGTCTTACCGTTGCGCTCGACTACCGCGGAGCCATTCCGCTCGCGGCGTCGCTCGGCGAGCGGGCAATTGCGGTCGACCTCGACTTCGCGGGCGCCGAAGAGCATGGCCTTCGCAGCGCGCTCAGGCTGCGCCCCGCGGTGCTGCGCCGACTGGGCTGGCACTACCATCGCGTGCACAGCTTCGACCTCTTCGCAGACCCCGAGCGGGTGGCGCTGCGAGTGGCGAGCATCGTGGGCTACGATGCCGATGCGGCAAAGCACGAGGGTGAGGCGACGGCAGAGCCGGCTCGTGACGGGGTCGCGCAGCCGGGCTCGAATACGCTGTTTTGATGGGCGAGGATCGCGCCGGCGGGCCCGATGGCACCGACGCGAACGCGTCGCGGCCGGGTGACACGTCAGCGGGCACGAGACGGCGACGCCGAGTGACTCAGGCTGCCCCCGAGGGCAGTGACCCGCACCCCTTCGATCCGCCGACGGCGCCACGAGCTGAGGGCGAGAACGACGACCGGCTCAGGGCCGACCGCCCGCCGCACTGGGGCTGAGACCAGTTACGACGAAGCGCTAGACGAAGCGCCAGAGCTAGACGAGCCGCTCGCAGACCCGGAGGGCTTGCTCTCGCTGCGCGAGTCGGTGCGGTAGAAGCCCGACCCGCTGAAGGTGACTCCGAGCGAACCGAACACCTTGCGCAGCTTGCCGCCGCACTCGGGGCACTCGGTCAGCGCGGCCTCGCTGAACTGCTGATAGGTGTCGAATGCGTGGCCGCAGTCGGCGCAGCGATAAGCGTAGGTAGGCACAAACGAAGATTCTACCCCCTGCTGCGCTGATCCTTTTATCGGCGCTCAGAAACGCAACGTGCGACGCGGCGTGACGACCCCCGTGAGCGGAACATCGTGCGGCTCGGTGGGCAGGTGCTCGAGCACCTCATGGTCGAACACGACGGCGAACACCGCCGGTCGCCTTGTCATCGACGCGAGCGCGCGATCGAAGTAGCCGCGCCCCCAGCCGAGCCGGTTGCCGCGCCGGTCGACTGCGGCCGCCGGAATCAGCATCAGGTCAACGGTCTCGATCGCGAGTGGGCCGAGCGGTTCGCCGAGCGGTTCGTCGATTCCGTGGGCGCCCCGAACTGTGCCCTCGCCGCTCGGGCTGATCCATTCGAGCAGCCCGTCCGCGAGCGACGAAGGCAGCAACGTCTCAATGCCCTGCGATGCTGCCCACTTGAGCAGGCCGCGGGTGTCTGGTTCGGAGCGCGTCGGCAGAAAGCACGAAAAGGATCGCGCCTCGCGGGTGCGCACGAGATCGATGAGCCGCGCCGTGAGGTCGGTGCGGGCTTCCTCCCGGCGATCCTCGCTCATCGCAATGCGTTCGGCGCGAATGCCGGCGCGAAGTTCGCGCTTGAGCTCAACTGCGGTCGTCACGCGGTCATTGTAGCGAGGCCACGTGTGACGACGTTTCTGAGCGACGACCGAACAGCTTGTCGGTCGTGCCCGGTAGGCTACCGAGCATGACAACGCAGCAGCGCCGTACGGTGACGAAAGCAGTGATTCCGGCCGCAGGGCTCGGCACTCGATTCTTGCCCGCGACAAAGGCGATGCCGAAAGAGATGCTGCCGATCGTCGACAAGCCGGCGATTCAGTACGTGGTCGAAGAAGCCGTCGCTGCCGGGCTGAACGACGTGCTCATCATCACCGGGCGCAACAAAGAGAACCTGACGAGCCATTTCGACAACGTGCCCGAGCTCGAGCAGACACTCGAGAAGAAGGGCGATAGCGAGCGGCTTGACAAGGTGAACGAGGCGAGCGATCTCGCCGAGGTGCACTTTCTGCGCCAAGGGCAACCACTTGGGCTCGGCCATGCGGTCGGGCGTGCCCGCAAGCATGTCGGTAACGATTCGTTCGCGGTGCTGCTGGGCGACGACCTGATCGATAGCCGCGACCCACTGCTCGAGCGCATGGTCGAGGTGCACGATCAGCGCGGCGCGAGCGTCGTCGCGCTCATGGAGGTGCCGCCAGAGCAGGTGCACCTCTACGGCTGTGCTGCGATTGAGGCGACAGATGAGCCCGATGTGGTGCGCATCACCGGCCTTGTCGAGAAGCCGAGCCGCGAAGAAGCACCGTCAAACCTCGCCGTCATCGGGCGCTACGTGCTGCGGCCAGAGATCTTCGGGCTGATCGACAAGCTCGAGCCGGGCCGCGGTGGTGAGTACCAGCTGACCGATGCGCTCAACACCCTGGCCACGGGCGGGGGCGAGGCCCCGATCTTCGGTGTCGTGTTCGGTGGGCGGCGCTACGACACGGGTGATCGCGCCGAGTGGATCAAGGCGAACCTGCTGCTGGGCGTCGAGCACGCAGAGCTCGGCGACGAGCTGCGCGAATGGGTGATCCGGTTCGCCGACCGCCTTCGCGGCGCCGCAGACTCGTCCGGTGCCGAGTAGCTCTCGAGAGGCCAACTGGTGAGCCCACTGCCGTATCCGATTCAGGCGCCGCCGGAGCGCGGGCATGGGCGAGTCGCCATTCGCTCGGTGCGACGCCGCGACGCCGCGGTGCTCAGAAGGCTGCTCACCGAAAACCGAAGCTGGCTGCAGCCCTGGGAGGCGACATTTCCGGGCGGCGGGGGAGCGGCGCCCGGCTCGCAGCCACTCGGGCCGGTGATTCGAGCCATGCACCGACAACGTAAGGCGGGCACAGGCGTGACGTTCGTGATGCTCTACGAAGGGCAGGCTGTAGGCCAGCTCAGCGTCAGCGATATCAGCGCAGGCGCCCTGCGGTCGGCCTCGATCGGATACTGGGTGTCGCAGCACGTTGCTGGGCAGGGCGTGACTCCCACCGCCGTCGCACTCGCGATCGATTACGCGTTTACCGAGTTGCGGCTGCATCGAATCGAAGTGTGCATTCGACCGGAGAACGCCGCATCGCTGCGGGTCGCGCACAAGCTCGGCCTGCGATACGAGGGGCTCCGCGAGCGCTACATACACATCGACGGCAAGTGGTGCGATCACGAGAGCTTCGCGGTGACAGCAGAAGAAGTACCGCGAGGAATGCTCGAGCGGCTCGGCGCGCCAAGCTCGTGAGCCGCGCCGCAGCCCGTACAGTGACCACATGGCAAGCGGCGTATTCGGTGGTGGGCTCATCTTCGTGGTGGCCGCGCTGCTCTGGGTCGCGGTGCTCGTGCCGAGCTGGGTGCGGCGACGAGAGTTCAGAACTGCTGAGCAGAACGCGCTGCGCCTGCAACGCACGCTCCGGGTGCTCGCAGAGACCGCCGAGGTACCCACCGAGGTGCGCGTTGAGGCGACCGCGCGCGAGGCACTTGCTCAGGAGCGACTGTTGCGCACGGCGCAGCGCCAGCAAGATGCCGAGCGCAAGGCAGAGCTGAGCGAGGCTCGCACGAAGCAGATTTACGCAGAGATGCGCGCGCAGCAGATGAAGCGCAAGCAGGCAGCGCTCGCGCGCTCGGCAAAGCTGCGTCGACCCGTGGTGCGCCGGGTCCGCTCGCTTGCGGCGCTCGTGCTGGTGCTTGCGCTCGCCGCGATGCTTGTCGGCGCAGGCACGCTGATCGCGGGTCTCGGTCCAGCCCTGCTGCTCGGCTCCGTCGCCGCGGTAACCGTTGCACTCGGGGTTCTGGTACTGCTTGCCCCTGGTCGCGTGCGTCACGTCGAGATCGTCGCAGAGCGAATCGTTCCGAGCCCCGCGACGCGGGTAGCTGCTGCGGCACCTGCAGTTGAAGCGGTGGATCGCGGCGCAGAGAAGCACGCCGCAGCTCAGGCCGCGGCTGCCGCACGCATTGAGCGGGCTCGTGCAATGGCTCGTGCTCGCGCCGAGGGTGCATCTGTCGCGGGAGCTGGCGGATCCGCTTCGATGAAAAACCAGCCGGAGTCGATTCTGCTGGAGCGCGAACTCAACGCTGCGCCGAAGGCCGAGAAATCGGCCGCGGCTGCTGTGCCTGCTGCCGCTGCGCCCGCTGCCGCACCTGCTGCGCCGCGCCCGGCTTCGGCCCAAGCGCGTGCGCTCGCGGCCGAGATCGCCGCAAGCGAGCGGCTGCGCAAGATGGGCGTCGTCGGCGATACCAGCGACGGGGCGCTCGACCTCGACGCAGTGCTGCGCAGTCGTCGCGCGGGCTGATTGGTTTGGCCGCGCGGGGGAGTGCGGCACGCCTGATAGGCTGAGCTTGATTCGGGTCTTTAGCTCAGTTGGTAGAGCGCGTCGTTCGCAATGACGAGGTCAGGGGTTCAATTCCCCTAAGATCCACCACGATGCTCTTACTCGAACCCTCGACATGAGCAATGAACTGATCGGACAGTACGTCCAGGGAGAGCTCGCCGGTTTCGGCGGGCTTTTTCGTTTGCCCCGTGCCGGGGACTGTCAGTAAAACGGTGGATCTGGGACTGGCCTGACCGAAAGGAAGGGCAATGACCCAGACCATCGAGATGATCGATCCTGTGACAGGAGAGATCATCGATGAGAAGCAGGTCGCGGAGCAGCTGCTCACGCAAGCGAAGGAGCAAGGCGTCAGCCTCGTCGGCCCGGGAGGCCTGCTGGGCGGGTTGACGAAGACCGTGCTGGAGACCGCACTCGAGGCGGAGATGACCGAGCACCTCGGATACGAGAAGCACCAGGTCACTGACAGTGAGAACGCGCGCAACGGCACTCGTTCGAAGACGGTGCTCACTGAGGTCGGCCCGGTCGAGATCGAGGTCCCGCGGGATCGGGATGGATCGTTCGAGCCGAAGATCGTCCGTAAGCGGCAGCGCCGGTTAGACGGCATCGACGAGATTGTCCTCTCGCTCACCGCGCGGGGGTTGACCACGGGTGAGGTGGCCGCGCACTTCGATGACGTCTACGGCGCGTCGGTGTCGAAGGAGACGATCTCGAAGATCACCGACAAGGTCATCGAGGAGATGACCGAGTGGCAGAACCGGCCGCTGGACCGTGTCTACCCGGTGGTGTTCATCGACGCGATCGTGGTGAAGGTCCGCGACGGGCAGGTCCGCAACAGCCGTTCTACGTCGCCATCGGTGTCACCACCGCCGGAGAACGCGACATCCTCGGCATCTGGGCCGGCGATGGCGGTGAGGGGGCGAAGTTCTGGCTCGGGGTGCTCACCGAGCTAAAGAACCGTGGCGTCGAAGACGTCTGCATCGTGGTCTGCGACGGCCTCAAGGGGCTGCCGGAGTCGATCACCACGACGTGGGAGTTCGCCGTGGTGCAGACGTGCATCATTCACCTGATCCGCAACACGTTCAAGTTCGCGTCGCGGAAGTACTGGGACCAGATCGCTCGCGACCTGCGGCCCGTCTATACCGCGCCGACCGAGGCAGCTGCCAGGGCGAGGTTCGAGGAGTTCGCGGAGAAGTGGTGCACCATGTACCCGGCGATCCGCAGGCTCTGGGAGAACGCGTGGAGCGAGTTCATCCCGTTCCTCGACTACGACGTCGAGATCCGCCGCATCATCTGCAGCACGAACGCGATCGAGTCCCTCAACGCCCGCTACCGGCGGGCAGTGCGGGCTCGGGGCCACTTCCCCAACGACGCCGCCGCGCTGAAGTGCCTGTATCTCGTGACTCGCTCACTTGACCCCACAGGCCGGGGTCGGGCACGCTGGGTAACCAGGTGGAAGCCCGCACTCAACGCCTTCGCGATCACCTTCGAAGGCCGAATCAACTAAGAATGCGCCAGGCCAGATCCACCGTTAACCTGACAGACCCGTGCTCGACGTGCCCGAGATGCACGGCGGCATCATCTACGAAGAGACCAGCACCCTCATCGTCGTCGAGAACCGACGCTGGCACGCCACCTACGAGCACTACCGGTTCGCGAACATGGCAGGCGAACTCGACTACGTCACCATCGGCCGCTCCTATCCCGGCGTCGTGACCCCGAGCAACAAGGGCGACTTCAAGGTCAACACCCGCCCGGTCGACGGCGCGGGCTGGAACGACCACTTCTGGCACCTCAACACCGCCCGCACGGCGACCGAGCCGATGCAAGACCGGACACGCTACGACCTGCGCTTCCGCATCACACCGCCCGAAGACGGCCGCGAACCGGAGCCAGTGACTCTCGCCAGCCGGGCGCTCCACCACCGGTCACTGCTGTTCACCATCCGCGTCGGGTTCATTGGGGACCAGCCCGCCAGCATCTGGAAGTTCGAGGGAGCAAGCCCGTTCGCCCGCCCACACGTCGCCAACGACTACAACCGCGTCCAGCTCGACGCCCGCGGCACCGCGACCCTCACCCTGCGCGACGTCCACGGTGGCCTCTTCAACGGCTTCGCCTGGAGCTGGAACGCCTGACCGAGGCCGCAGGGTCTTCTCGAAAAGGCCAGGTCATGAGATAATCACAGGTAGATCGCAGCGCCCGGTCGACGCGACACATGCTCCCGGCTGCATCAAGCTCACGCTCATGCCGCGCATGGCACCCGACCGATGTCAGTGCCCGGCGCTACGGTAAGAGATGACCCTCAACGACAACTTAAGACGCGCCCGAGGCGCAGGAGACGAACCACATGGCACCGACCACCAAAGAAGGACAGCGCGCCGAACTGCACAAGACGATCTGGCGCATCGCGAACGATCTGCGCGGCTCTGTCGACGGCTGGGACTTCAAGTCCTACGTGCTCGGCATGCTGTTTTACCGGTTCATCTCCGAGAACCTCACCGCTTACATCAACAAGAGCGAACGCGAAGCAGGCGACCCGAGCTTCGACTACGCCCAGCTCGGCGACGCACAAGCTGAGTTCGGCCGCAAGGAGACCGTGGAGGAGAAGGGCTTCTACATCCTCCCGTCTGAGCTGTTCCAGAACGTCCGTAAGCGTGCCGCGAACGACGCGAACCTCAACGAGACTCTTGCTCGCGTGTTCAAGAACATCGAAGGATCTGCCGTCGGCACCGACGCCGAAGACGACCTCAAAGGCCTGTTCGACGACCTCGACGTCAACAGCTCCAAGCTCGGCGGCACCGTCGCCAAGCGCAACGAGAAGCTGGTGAAGCTGCTCGATGCGATCGGGGACCTGCCGCTGGGGAACTTCGAGGACAACTCGATCGACCTCTTCGGCGACGCCTACGAGTACCTCATGCAGATGTATGCCTCCAGCGCCGGCAAGTCTGGTGGCGAGTACTACACACCCCAGGAAGTCTCTGAACTCCTCGCCCGCATCACCGTGGTCGGCAAGACGAGCGTGAACAAGGTCTACGACCCTGCTGTCGGTTCCGGTTCGCTGCTGTTGAAGTTCGCGAAAGTGCTCGGCAAAGACAACGTCCGCCAGGGCTTCTACGGTCAAGAGATCAACCTGACCACCTACAACCTCGCCCGCATCAACATGTTCCTGCACGACGTGAACTACGAGAAGTTCAACATCGCCCACGGCGACACCCTCACCGACCCCGCCCACTGGGATGACGAACCGTTCGAGGCGATCGTCTCCAACCCGCCGTACTCGATCAAATGGGACGGCGACGCGAACCCGCTGTTGATCAACGACCCGCGCTTCGCCCCGGCCGGTGTGCTCGCGCCGAAGTCGAAGGCTGACCTCGCGTTCACGATGCACATCCTGTCGTGGCTCGCCGTCAACGGCACCGCAGCGATCGTCGAGTTCCCCGGCGTGCTCTACCGAGGCGGAGCTGAGCGGAAGATCCGCAAGTACCTCATCGATAACAACTATGTGGATGCTGTCATCCAGCTGCCGCCGGACCTGTTCTTCGGCACCACGATCGCAACCTGCATCATCGTGCTCAAGAAATCCAAGACCGACAACGCAGTGCTCTTCATCGACGCATCCGCCGAGTTCAAACGTGTCGGCAACAAGAACAAGCTCACCGAAGCCAACCAACAGCACATCCTCGACACCTTCACCACCCGCGAGAGCGTCGACCATGTCGCCGCACTCGTGTCGAACGAAGACATCGCCGCCAACGACTACAACATCGCCGTCTCCTCCTACGTCGAGCAAGAAGACACCCGCGAAGTCATCGACATCACCGAACTGAACGCCGAGATCGCACGCATCGTCGCCCGCCAGCAAGAACTCCGCGCCTCCATCGACGAGATCGTCGCCGACCTGGAGTGCACGAAGTGAGCCGCATCGACGAACTGATCGCAGAGCATTGTCCAGACGGCGTGCGTTATGTCGAGGCTGCCCAGCTCTTCCACCTCCGGAACGGCTACACGCCATCAAAATCGAATGCATCGTTTTGGTCGGAAGGCACTATTCCGTGGTTTCGTATGGAAGATATACGAGCCAATGGCGGCGTACTTGATCGAGCGCTACAGCAAATTCCAGAAGCTGCTGTCAAGGGCGGAAAGCTTTTCCCGGCGAACTCGCTACTCGTAGCCACCTCAGCAACTATCGGTGAACACGCCCTTGTGACTGTTCCCCATCTCTCAAATCAGAGATTCACTTCGCTTTCGATCAAGTCGGAGTATGCCGACCAAGTTGATATGAAGTTCATGTACTACTACGGCTTTGTTCTCGACGAGTGGTGCCGCAACAACACCACGACCTCCAGTTTCGCTTCCGTCGACATGACCGGATTCAAGAAATTCAGGTTTCCCGTGCCGCCTCTCGAGGTGCAGCGGGAGATCGTGCGAGTATTGGATCAGTTCACTCAGCTGGAAGCGGAGCTGGAAGCGGAGCTGGAAGCCCGACGCCGCCAGTATGAGCATTATCGCAGTGTCATAACGCGAGGCGACGGGTCAGCGCGACTCTCGGCTCTTGGTGATCACATCGACTTTGGCGGGCGGAACGTTGCCCCAGACCGCATGCCGGAGACTACTGTCAGTATCTACAGCCTGCCGGCGTTCGACCGAGGTATCGGCCCTGAACTAACCACTCCGGCCGATGTCGGATCAGCAAAAAGTCGGGTCGCGGAGCCATCGCTTCTCGTGGCCAAACTGAATCCTCACATTCCTCGGGTATGGAGAGTAGACGCACCGGACGAAGGAGCATACGCCTCTCCTGAGTTCTATCAGCTGATCCCTAAGGACAATCTGTCGCTTGAATATCTCGAGCATTTGGTGGGGGCAAGCATGTCCAAGCTGGCAGGGATGGTGACGGGCAGTACAAACAGTCACAAGCGTCTCCAGCGCGAACACATCGCATCGCTAATGGTCCGTATTCCTTCGTTGAGGGAGCAGGCTGAAGCGTCCGCTCTTCTGACGCGGATGCACAATCTCGTCAATGACCTCAGCGTCGGCCTTCCTGCTGAGCTTGCTGCTCGTCGCAAGCAGTACGAGTACTACCGCGACAAGCTGCTCACCTTCGAGGAGGCTGCGGCATGACCGATTTGACTCCACGTAAGTATGATCCGATTGCCGTGTCGTCTGAGAGCACCGTTGTTGCCGAGTACGTCCCTGACGTGGCGGGTGCTGGTTCGTATCAGTCGGAGGCCGAGCTTGAGCGTGAGCTGATCCGGCTGCTTGAGTCGCAGGCGTACGAGTATCTGCCGATCACTTCGGAAGCGCAGCTCGTCGCGAACCTCCGCACACAGCTGGAAGCTCTGAACTCGGTGACGTTCTCCGATGCTGAGTGGGAGCAGTTCTTCTCGGAGCGGATCGCAGGCGCGAATGACGGTATCGTCGAGAAGACGGTGCGGATCCAAGAGGACCATGTTCAGCTGTTGAAGCGTGATGACGGTTCGGTGAAGAACATCCTGCTGATCGATAAGCAGAACATTCACAACAACCGTCTGCAGGTCATCAACCAGTACGAGATCGGCCAGGGCGAAGGCGGCTCCGCCCGGTCGAACCGCTACGACGTGACCGTGCTCGTGAACGGTCTGCCGATGGTGCACATCGAACTCAAGCGTCGCGGCGTGGATATTCGTGAGGCTTTCAACCAGATCGACCGCTACCAGCGCGACAGCTTCTGGGCAGGCTCCGGGCTCTTCGAGTATGTGCAGTTGTTCGTGATTTCGAACGGCACGCTCACCAAGTACTACTCCAACACCACTCGTCGTCAGCATCTCAGTGAAGCGGCTGGGTCGAAGCGGGTGCGGAAGACGTCGAACTCGTTCGAGTTCACGTCGTGGTGGGCGGATGCGCAGAACAAGCCGATCCAAGATCTCTCGGCGTTCGCGAAGACGTTCTTCGCCAAGCACGCCCTGCTGAACATCCTGACGAAGTACTGCGTGCTCACCGCTGACCGCATGCTGCTGGTGATGCGGCCGTACCAGATCGTGGCGACCGAGCGAATTCTGCAGAAAGTCGATATCTCCACCAACTACAAGACCCTCGGCACTGTTGCCGCGGGCGGATACGTGTGGCACACCACCGGCTCCGGCAAGACCCTGACCTCGTTCAAGGCCGCGCAGCTCGCGTCGAAGCTGCCGAGTGTAGACAAGGTGCTGTTCGTCGTTGACCGAAAAGACCTCGACTACCAGACGATGCGCGAGTACGACCGGTTCGAGAAGGGCGCGGCGAACTCAAACACCTCAACCAAGGTGCTCAAGAAGCAACTCGAAGACCCGGGCGCGCGGATCATCATCACGACGATCCAGAAGCTCTCGACCTTTATCGCCGCGAACAAGGGGCATGCGATCTACGACGGGCATGTCGTGATCATCTTCGACGAGTGCCACCGTTCCCAGTTCGGCGACATGCACACCGCGATCACGAAGGCGTTCAAGCGCTACAACCTCTTCGGCTTCACCGGCACCCCGATCTTCGCGGCAAACTCCGGCAGCGGCGGGAACCCGCAGCTCAAGACCACCGAGCAGGCGTTCGGCGAGAAGCTGCACACCTACACGATCGTCGATGCGATCACCGACAAGAACGTGCTTCCCTTCCGGATCGACTACGTCAACACCATCAAGGTCGGCAACGTCATCGACAAGCAGGTCTCGGCGATCGACACTGAGAAGGCGCTCCTGGCTCCGGAGCGAATCAACCGGATCGTGAAGTACACGCTGGAGCACTTCGATCAGAAGACCAAGCGTGCTGAGCATTACACGCTCGGGGAGCGTCGCGTGCGTGGCTTCAACGCGCTGTTCGCGACCGCGTCCATCGAGGCGGCACGAACGTACTACAACCATTTCCAGCTGCAGCAGGAAGGCCTGCCATCAGACAAGCGGTTGAAGGTCGGTCTTATCTACTCCTATGGTGCGAATGATGCCGTGGAAGATGGCGCGCTTGACGAAGAGGGCTTCGACACCGGTGCGCTGAGCATGGATGCGCGATCGTTCCTGGAAGATGCGATCCAGGACTACAACGATATGTTCGGCACGTCGTTCGACACCTCCGCTGACCGGTTCCAGAACTACTACAAGGACCTCTCGCTCAAACTCAAGACCCGCGAGATCGACCTCGTCATCGTCGTGAACATGTTCCTTACCGGCTTCGACGCCACCACCCTGAACACCCTGTTCGTCGACAAGAATCTGCGCGCGCACGGGCTGATCCAGGCGTACTCACGCACGAACCGGATCCTGAACTCTGTCAAGACCTACGGCAACATCGTCAGCTTCCGCGACCTCGAAGAAGAGACCAACGACGCGATCGCGCTGTTCGGCAACAAGGACGCCCGCGGTGTCGTTCTTCTCAAGCCGTACGGCGAGTACTACAACGACTACGCCGAGAAGGTCACCGAACTACTCAGTGCCTTCCCGCTCGGGCAGCCGATCATCGGCGAAGCCGCTCAGAAGGAGTTCATTGCGCTGTTCGGCGCGATCCTGCGACTCCAGAACATCCTGAGCTCGTTCGACGAGTTCACCGGCAACGCAATCCTCACTGACCGGCAGGGGCAGGACTACCGCAGCGTCTACCTCGACCTGTACGCGGAGTTCCGCAAGGACAAGGACGCCGACAAGGAACAGATCAACGATGATGTGGTCTTCGAGATCGAGCTGATCAAACAGGTCGAGATCAACGTCGACTACATCCTCATGCTCGTCCAGAAGTACTGCGACGAGCGCGGCGACGGCGACGACAAAGAGATCCGGGCCGAGATCACACGAGCCGTGGACGCCAGCCCGACCCTGCGCAACAAAAAGGACCTCATCGAAGACTTCGTCGACTCCCTCTCCGTCGACGGCGAGATCGACCAAGAATGGCGCGCCTTCATCGCAGCCAAACGCGAGGCTGAACTCGACACGATCATCAACGAGGAGAACCTCCGCCCCGAAGAGACTCGCGTCTTCGTTGAGACCGCGTTCCGCGACGGACAAATCCGCACCAGCGGCACCGCAATCACGAAGGTACTGCCGCCGGTCTCACGCTTCTCCGCTGACGGCGGCCACGGCGAGAAGAAGCAACGTGTGATCCAGAAGCTCGGCGCGTTCTTCGAGCGGTTCTTCGGGCTGAGCGCCGGGGGTGGCGACTGATGTCTGAAGCTCCAGAGCCGGTACTGCCCCTCTCGCTTCTCGCTAAGAACCGTGACAAGTTCATGGCGCTCTTCTACGAGCCTACGAGCACTGCACTTCAGACCAAAACCAACCTCCACCTGCACGTCCTCCGAGTGAAGAATGGAGACTTCGACCTCCCGGGGCTCTACCGAGAACTCAAAGGCAACAGCGCCGCATATGTGCTTTCACGTCTCAATTACCAGAAGGTGCTGGACGACCCGAGCCTGATGATGGAGGTCGCAAGCAAAGTGCAGTCGCAGTTCCGGAAGCCCGAGAAGACCTCGGGCGAGGGCGGCGAGGTCATCCTCTACTCCCTACTCGAAGGACACCTGGGTGCCCCGAAGGTGCTGTCGAAGATGGAGCTGAAGACTAGCAGCGACCACTACGTGCATGGCTCAGACGGTGTGCATTTGCTTCGCGTTGACGACGGCAGCTACCAGCTCATCTTCGGGGAGTCGAAGATGTACGGCGACGCCGGGACACTCGGGGCAAGCGTCAAGCGCGGCATCACGGCTGCGTTTGAATCCATCGGCAAGGTGCATCAGGAGGGATTCAACTTCGACACCTGGCTCGTGGATTCCGAACTACTCAAAGAGCAGCTCGACCCCGAGAAGCTTGAGGCACTGTCTGCGATTATCCTGCCTTCCGATGGTGGAAGCGGCATCAAGAAGCACAACGCCTTCGGGATCTTCGTCGGGTACGAGGTCGACGTCTCGGACGTCAAGTCGGAAAACATGGGGCTCGACGAGATCGAAACCGAACTCAAGAAGCGAGCCGACAAAGCGATCGCGGCGGAGCACGATCTGATCCGAGCAGAGATTACGAACCGAGGTCTCGGCATCTATCCTTTCCATATCTACGCCATCCCCTTCGCGAAGCGGGGAACCGGGGACAACGCGCCTGGGATCGAGAAGGTACGACTTGAGCTGGCTGCTCAGCTCGGCAACCGCGAGGTGCCGAAGAAGTGACTGGGCGTATTGCAGCAGACGTACTTGGCGATCGAATCCTTGCACGAGCGTCCTACAAAGCCGATTTGGCGGCTCTCGAGGCGGGTGTCACTGGAGCGTTCCTCACCGGTAGGCCATCTGCCTCCCTGGCAGATGAACAAGTTGATCGGCTCCTTCGCTACGCGGACATCCTGTCGCACTCGACCAGCGAGCAGTACCGTGAAGTCGCCTACACTCTGATCGCGCTCCTCCGCGAGTACCAGGAGCTGGTTGGGCTCTCCGAGCGAGCTGCGAACCGCGTAGCAGCGATCGCATCGGCCGTATTGGTCGAGCTGGGGAACTTTCCAGGATTGCGAACGCTCACGAACAACTCGCAGGCGGAGTATTCCCTTCCCACCTCACGAGGCATCTTGCGCGCAGCCAAGGAAGTTGTGCAGGCAACGAAGCACGGCGAAAAGACGCTCACCGACACCCAGTACCTCATCACGGAGCGAATGCGAGGAGAAGACTACTTCAGCTTCTCTGGACCTACATCACTCGGTAAGTCGTTCATCCTCAAGGATGCGATCTACGACATTGTGCAGCGCTCTGATCTCAACGAGCACTGCGTAGTAGTACTTGTTCCCACCAAGGCGCTCATCGGACAGACGGCCGCAGACCTGCGCGCACTGCTCAAGGACGTTCCCGAAGTCAATGTCGCGACGTTCCCGTCGCTTCCACGATTCCTTCGGCAGACGTACCCGCGAACAATCTTTGTCTTTACACCCGAACGGCTCCTTCGCTACTTGGCAGACCCGAAGCGCGACATCGACTACCTCATCGTCGACGAAGCCCAGAAGGTGATTTCGAAGAAGGACGCACGTTCATCGATCTATTACCACGCGATCGTTGAGGTGACTCGCCGCTTCGCGACCAAGCTGATCTTCGCGTCGCCGAGCATCAAGAACCCGGAGTTGTTCCTGGAACTCTTCGGCAAGGCCACCAACGGTGCACTGGCGGTTCAGGAGCGCACGGTCGCTCAGCAGCGCTACTTCGTTGATCTTGTCGATCGCAAGCAGTACTACTTGTCGGCCTCAGACGCCGAACAGGGTGAGCTCGATCTGGTTCCGGCTGCTCGGACCCCGATCGAGCTTGTGAAGTTTCTGAGTGGCGTCCGCAAGTCGATCATCTACATCAACAGCTCGGCGAAAGCGGCCGACTTCGCTATGGATCTCGCCGCCTCGCTTCCCGAGGTCGAGGACGAGGCGATCAACAAGCTGATCAAGTTCGTCAAGGAGCACATCCATAAGGACTACTACCTCGCGACGAGCCTCAAGCACGGCGTTGCTTTTCATCATGGAAAGATGCCGCAGGAGGTTCGCGAGAAGGTGGAGGCGTTGTTCTCCGACCCGTACTCGAAGCTGCAGTACGTTGCCTGCACCTCAACGCTGCTCGAAGGGGTGAATCTTCCAGCGAAGAACATCTTCGTACTAAACGACACCCACGGCTCTGCCGGGTTCGGCAAGATCGACTTCGAGAACCTGGCTGGCCGGGCCGGGCGTCTTACCTACGACTTCTCAGGCAATGTGATCTGCGTACGCCACGAATCCAACGCGTGGAGCGGCGGTACCCGCGACCTCATCCCTCGCGGGGCTCCGATTACCGCGGAGAGCTTTCTCGTCAACCCCGGAAGGCGAACAAAGCCATTCACTGACATCGCCAAGGTGCTCCAGGGCAAACCCCTCGCCAAGGCGACGACGGCCGATGAGCGTCGGATCACGGAGCAGTACTCCTCGATCCTGCTCCTGCATCTGCTTGGCAAGCAGCAGACGCCGCTAAGAACACTGTTTATGGAGAAGGTTCCGGACGGCTCCAAAATCCTGGATAAGTCGGCTTCAGATTTCGGTGGCTCTGTCGACGTGCTGCGTCGGTCACCGGGCATCCTGCCGAAATACCAAGACAAGGTCTGGGACCACCTGACTCACGGCACCGAAGGCGCTCTGGTACCTACAGGCACGACAGAGTTCACCTATGAGCTGTTCGAAAGCACCCTGAACCGTCTTGGAAGCCTCTACAACTGGATCGAAGAAGAGTCCCGCGGTCGGCTATCCGATCGGCTCGTGCCGCCGACCGACCCCGGGTACACGAAGCGTGTTCGCTACTGGGCCATGCTGATGTCTTACTGGGTCAAAGGTGACCCTCTCGTACTCGTGATCAGACGGACGATCGCTTACCATGCGGAGCGAGGCACGATCGAGTACATAGACCACTCACGCTCTCACGCCCCGATCGAAGAACGGTTTGACCCAAGCAGCCCGAAGCACATCAACATCATCATCGAGGGCATGATGAAGGATCTTGAAACGGGCCTTCGGTTCAAGATCATCAGCTATTTGGAGAACTATCACGATCTCAGCGTCGAGGCGCTCGGGCCGCAGGGAGCCGGAGTCAACATCGCGAAGCTCGTCGAATATGGTTCGACCGATCCCAGGGTAATTAACCTTCAGGAGGTCGGATTCTCTCGCGCCGTCGCACTCGAACTACTGGACAAGTATGCGGATCTTCTGACCTTCACCTCCAACGATGAGCTTGACGCAGTTAATGTTGATGCCTTGATGGCTCTCGCTGATCTGGATAGTGACTTGCGAGCGGAGGTTGAGAACATCCTGCGTAAGTCACCGCCACCTATAAGCCTTTGAACTCTGCGAGAGGAGTCTAATCTCGGCGTGTAGTTCGCCGCACCGCGCGATACTCTCGGTCTTGAATTAGACGCTCCGTGTCGGCACGCCGTTGTCCCGAAGATACCTCAAGACCGTGCTCGCGTTGATGCCAAGGTTCTTGCCCACTGCAGCGAGGGAGAGTCCTGATTGATAGAGCGCAATCATCCGTTCGATCTCCTCTTTCGTGGCAGGTCGGAGCCGCAGCGTAACGCCGCGGCGCTTCAGAACGGCACTGATCGTGACGCGATGGCAGCCGAACTCTGTCGCCAACTCATAGACCGTCTTCCCCGCCGCGTAGCCTTCAGCGATTCGGTCGGCATGGTCGTCCGAGATCCGGGGCTGAGCCTTGCGCCTGGCATCGTTGGCCGTGGAGGTCTGGTCACGACCGACGGCGCGTCGAAGCGAGAGATATACTTTTCGCAGTTCGTTTGCATGCGAGGAGAACAGCCCCACAAGTTAGAGCGGGTTCTGGTTCTTCGCGACCTTCACGCGCTCTCGGCAAGCGTGCAGCCCCGTCATCTAAGCTTGTGCTGTCTTGCCGGGCCGCACGCCAGCCCGGATGTTTTTGAGTGTCTTGAGGGTGAAATCTTCGATGGATAACTGGTGGGTCAACGCGCTCTGGTCGATTACCCCGACCGTGCTGATCGGTATCTTCTTCGCTCTCGTGCTGCGCTTCATTTTGCGCGCTGACCGCACCGAGCGGCGAATCTACAAAGAGATGGAGGCCGAGGAGCGCGCCCGTCTCGGCCTGCCCCCGAAGTCGGACTCCTGACGCGCGGCGACCCTCAGATAATCACGTCGTAGCCCCGAGCGGCAATCGGCACCGGGTTTTTGAGACACCCATAGAATGTCTCCATGCACGACTACGCCGCCATGATTCGCCTTGCCGCGGCCGGTGACTTCTGGAGCGAGGTCAATTGGCCGTTTCTCTGGGCCGCCTTCGTGCTCGTGGTCGACAACCTCGTGCGTATCGTCGCGCTCTTCGTCGTGCCGCGCAACCGGCGCCCGACAGCCGGCATGGCCTGGCTCATCACGATTTTCTGGTTGCCGGTTCCCGGCCTGCTGCTCTTTCTGCTGATCGGCGGCAACAAGCTGCCGAAGAAACGAACAGCGAAGCAGGAGTTCGCCACCCAGATCGTGGGTGAGATCGCCGATCGTGAGCAGGCGAAGCTTGGCACCGAACTCGTGCTCTTGCCCGTCGGCATCTCGAACGCCGTGCAATTGGGGCGATCCCTCGGGGCACAACCGATGGTGCGCGGCAACGCGACCAGCATTTGCATCGATTACGAAGAATCTTTTGCGAGGATCGCCACAGCCATTCGTGCGGCAAAACACTACGTGTATGTCGAGTTCTACATTCTGGTGCACGACACCACCACCAACGATGTGTTCGAGGCCATGCGAGAGGTCGCCGCTCGCGGGGTCAAGGTTCGTGTGCTGCTCGACCACGTGTCGGCGGTGCGCAACCCCGGCGCGAAGCGCACTGCAAATACCCTGAACGAAATCGGCGCGAGATGGGCATACCTGCTGCCTGTGCGGCCGTGGCGCGGTCAGTGGCAGCGGCCCGATCTGCGCAACCACCGCAAGCTCGTAGTGGTCGACGGCGAGGTCGGATTCATGGGGTCGCAGAACCTCGTCGATTCGAGCTACAACAAACCTGCGAACATTCGCCGAGGGCTGCACTGGCGCGACCTCATGGTGCGAGTCGAGGGGCCGGCCGCGCTGGGCCTCGAAGCCGTGTTTTTGAGTGACTGGTTTGTCGAGACTGGTGAAGCGATGCCGCAGTCGATCGACGATGAACTGCGCGTGCAGCTGCCGGGGCAAGTCGATTGTCAGATCTTGCCGAGCGGGCCGGGGTTCGGGCGAGAGAACAATCTGCAGGTGTTTGTGTCGCTGCTCTATACGGCCCAGGAGCGCATTAGCATCACGAGCCCATACTTCATTCCGGAGAGCGCGATCATGCACGCGCTGCGGGCCGCGACGGCGCGCGGGGTCGAAGTCGAGCTCTTCGTCTCAGAGATTGGCGACCAGGCTGTCGTCTATCACGCGCAGCGCTCGTATTACGAAGAGCTCTTCGACGCTGGCGTGCGCATCTTCATGTATCGGCCGCCATACATTTTGCATTCGAAACACTTCACGATCGACGACAAGATCGCTGTGGTCGGGTCTTCGAACATGGATCAGCGCTCGTTCAACCTCAACATGGAGGTGTCGATGGTGGTCTACGGAGAGAGCTTTGTGCGCGAACTCGACGAGGTGAATGCCGTGTATCACCAGAACTCGCGTGAGCTGACGCGCGAGGAGTGGTCGCGGCAGCCGCTGCGCTCGCAACTGCTCGACGGCCTTGCGCGGCTGACCTCAGCCCTGCAGTAATTTTGCGCTGCAATTCCGCTCGTTGAGCCGGCACACTGGCGCGCTGAGGCGAAGGTTTGGTCTCGTTTTGGAAATCTCGACAAACTGTGCGAGTATGCCTCTACCGTCTCCCCAACGGAAGGATACGCAATGGCGCGTAACGAGGATTCCAAGACCATTTCGCAGGGCACTTCTTCGCCCGATTCGCAGCAGGGAGAGGTGAAGCCGGCAAAGCCAGCCGCGAGAAAGCGAAGTACGGCGGCGAAACCCGCCTTCGCATCGGCTCAGGCCGGCGCGAAGGCTACGACTGCGAAGAAACCGGCAGCGAAAGCCACCGCAGCGAAGAAAACCGTAGCCGCTGCTGCGCCCGCAAAGAAGGCCGCCGCGAAACCTGCCGCGAAGAAGGCGGCGACAACGAAGGCGCCAGCCGCGAAGACTTCGGCGACCATGTCGGCGGCTGCCAAAGCGGCAGTGACCAAGGCTGCGGCGGCCGAGGCAGATGCCGCGAAGACTGCGCAGGTGAAGCCCGCGAAAAGCGCTGCTTCGAAGAGCAGCTCGACCGCGAAGGGCGGTGCAGCAAAGAGCCTGTCGACGAGCACCGCGAAGGGCGGAATGATTCCCGGAGGCGCGGTGAAGGGCGGCGCTGCGAAGGGCGGTGCCCTCAAGGGCGGCGCTCTTGGCGCGAGCGCAGACGGCGAAGCCGAGGCTCCCGTGAAGCTGCGCAGGCCGCGGCGCGCTCCGCATACTGGCCCGGTCACCATCGGACGCAGTGGGTTCACCAAGCTGAAGAATATTTCCGAGATTCGCCACTACTTTCGCACCAGCGAGGCACCGGTGTTCTTCGTCGGCGCTACGGCGTTCAACCTGCTGGGCCTCGACCGCTGGGTGCGAGGCTTCTCGTACATCGCGTACTACGACAGCTGGGACGGCGCTCACCCGCGAGTCTTCACCCCGGCTCACAAGCCCTACGTCGAGTTCGAGAGCGGCGAAGACGTCAACAACTGGTTGCTGAGCAACCACGAGGTGCGCACCCACATCGAGAAGCGCACGCCTCCTGGCATGAGGCCAAAGATTGTCACGGTGTTTTTCGACGAAGAGACTGAGCGAATCTGCGAAGAACTCGATTACGAGCTCATCTTGCCCCCGCACGCCCTGCGCGAGCGGCTCGACTCGAAGATCGTCACGACTCAAATTGCCGACTCGGTCGGCGTGCCGAGCGTGCCGAACGTGCTGACGAAAGTCGCCGATTGGAAAGAACTCGTGAAGGTCACCGAGAAGGCGGGTTTGGGGCAAGATCTCGTAATCCAGACTGCCTACGGTGATTCGGGCAAGACCACCTATTTCGTAACCAACGAAGAGGAGTTCGCAAAGATCGCAGATGATGTCACAGACGTCGAGATCAAGGTGATGAAGCGCATCAATAACCGACCGATCGCGATCGAAGCGGTGCTCACACGGCACGGCACGGTCGTTGGCCCGTGCATGACCGAAATTACGGGCCACAAGGAGCTCACCCCGTACCGCGGCGGCTGGGCTGGCAACGAAATGTTCCCCACGGTGCTCGACGACAAGAGCAGGCACGCAGCCATCGAGCTCGTGCGCAAGCTCGGCGACCGACTCGGTGCCGAGGGCTATCGCGGCTTCTTCGAGGTCGATGTGCTGCTCGACACCGACACCGGTGACGTGTACCTCGGCGAGCTGAACCCTCGAGTGAGCGGTGCCTCGGCGATCACGAACGTCACGGCCGGTGCCTACGCCGACGTGCCGCTCTTCGCCTTCCACTTGCTCGAGTACTCGGGCATCGATTTCGAGATCGACGTCACTGAGATCAATGATCGATGGGAAGAGCTTGCCTCTGAAGACGAGTGGAGCCATATGGTGATCAAGCACACCGCGAGCACCGTCGAGCGCATCAATGCTGCGCCTCGCACCGGCCGCTATGTGATCGATCACTACGGCCGCCTGGTCTACAGCAACCCGAACCTCGACTGGCACTCGCTGCGCGGCACCGACGAGGCCTTCTTCCTGCGCATTTATAACGCCGGCGACTACCGCTGGAAGGGTGCCGACCTCGGCATTCTGGTGACGAAGGCGCACCTCGAGGGCGATCGCGGCGGGCTCACTCTGCATGCGAAATACCTGATTGATGCGATTCGAGGCATGTATCACACGACTGAGATCGAGGTCACCGAGGAGACCCAGTAGGTGCTTGCGTCGGCAAGGGCGCAGGCGGGCCGTGGGATACTGGACGGATGAGTTCTGGGATCGATAGTATGTCATTCGCTGAGAACCCCGAAGAATCCGCACTGATCGATGGAGCAGCAGTGAACCCACTGACGGGCGCGATCCCGATCGTTCCGAGCGGGATCGCCTACCCTGAGGCCGGTCTGCCCCCTGAGGCGTACGTTGAGCCGCTTTTGACCGGAGCCATTCCGGTAGTCGCGGAGCCAGCGCCGTTGACCGGGGCCATCCCCGTGGCCGCCGAAACGGCCCCGTTGACCGGAACGGTCCCCGTGTATGCGGAGCCCGCCCCGCTCACGGGGGCGATCCCGGTAGCCGATCCGGGTGTGGCTGCAGTTGCTGCTACCGCACTCCCGACGCTCGAGCAGTGGCAAGTCCCGCCGTACCTGCGATGGTCGATGCATCACATCAAAGAGTTCTTGCCGGTGCACGCGATCACGCCCGAGGCAGGTGCCCCGCAGTTTGAGCGGCGCAACGCCGAACTCGAGACGCTGACTGTTGGGCACCCGTGGGAAGAGCGGGCCGCTATCTTCTCCGAGGTGATGCAGCAGTCGTTCACCGACGGCTGGCTCGTGCTGCACCGCGGCACCATTGTTGCCGAGCGATACTTTGATGAACTGGTTGAATCGCGCGCGCACCTGCTCATGTCCGTGTCGAAGTCGTTGACCGCCACCGTTGCGGGCATCATTGCAGACGCGGGCGAGCTCGATCTCGATGGGCTCGTGACCGACTACGTGCCCGAACTTCTGGGCTCGGGCTACGAGGGCGCTACCGTGCGCCATCTGGTCGACATGCGCACCGGTGTGAAGTTTTCAGAGGAGTATCTCAACAGTGGCGCCGAGGTGCGCCTGCTCGAGGAAGCGATCGGCTGGGCGCCGAAGTTGCACCCAGAAGTGCCCGACTCTCTGCTCGGGTTCTTGGCGACGTTGCAGCAGAAAACCGTGCACGGTGGGGCGTTCGACTATAAGTCATGTGAGACCGATGCGCTCGGGTTTGTCATCGAGCGGGCCGCCGGCGAGCACACCGCAGACGTGATGTCGAAGCGGTTGTGGCAGCCGATGGGCGCCGAGTTCGAGGCAAACGTCGGTGTTGACAGCGTCGGCGCTGGCATGTTCGATGGCGGGGTTTCTGCGACGTTGCGTGATCTCGCGAAGTTCGGTCACCTCTTCGTAAACCAGGGTCGCAGCCTCGACGGCAAGCAGGTGCTCTCAGAGGCTTGGGTGAACGACACATTCGCGGGTGGCGCCGACTCGCGCGCCGCATTCGTCGAATCGCCTGAGCCGACGCTGATGCCCGGTGGCATGTACCGCAACGGTTTCTGGTTTCCGGGCGAGAGCGGTGACGTGATGCTCGCGCTCGGCATTCACGGGCAGATGATCTACATGAACCGCTTGACGGGAGTGGTCGGTGTGAAGCTGTCGAGCTGGCCCACCCCGCAAGACGCTGAGAAGCTCTTCTGGACGGTGCGTGCGTTCGACGCAGCCTCGTGGGCACTCTCGAGCGGCGCCGCGTAACTCTCGTCGCTCACAGGTATTGGTTTCAGGCGGTTATCCACGGATCTCCTCAGTGTGCCGTTTTCGGTGTTGCCCGGGTGGCATGATGTGAACAACTTGCAGACAATGAAGAGGTGATCACCATGAACGAACCACAGATCTGGGCGGCGCTCGGCATTCTTGCCGCCGCGTTCGCGGCAATGATCACGGTAACCACGCAGTTGCTGGTGCGCACCATCCATTCGTCCACCGCCACCTTGCAGGTTGAGATTGCGAGTCTGCGCACCTAGCTCGATCTGCGTTTCACAGGGCTCCAGGCTCAGATGGACGGCCTTGACCGAGACGTGCAGGCAATTACTAAGCGGGTCTTCCCCGAGTAGCGAATCGGGGTGCTCTCGACGGGATGAGCCTAAACGGCGCGGCGATCCATCTCGAGCAACTCACCGACGTCGCAACTCAATACCCGGCAGATTGCGGTGAGCGTTGAAAAGCGAATCGCGCGTGCGCGGTCGTTCTTCAGCACCGAAAGGTTCACGAGGCTCACTCCGACACGCTCGCTGAGTTCGGTCAGCGTCATGCCGCGCTCTGCGAGTAGCTCGTCGAGGCGGCAGTGGATCGCGTGGCCCTCGTCGGGTTCGGCCGGGCTCATACCAGACCCTCGGTTTCGTGCTGGAGGCGAATGGCCCGACGCAGTGCGATGTCGATGAGGCCAGACGAGGTGACAGCGAACAGCAGAATCCAGTACCAGCTCCACCACTCGAACGTGCCACTGGTGTTTGCGCGCACGCCGAGTGCCCCCTCGATTCCGTTTGCTCCCAGGTTCCAGCTTGCCCACGCGACGAGCCCGCCTCCGATCATGCTCCAGGTGAGAGCGCGCAGGGTGCGACTCGTCGCCAGTGTGAAGAAGCGACCCTGCTGAAAGAGCCAGGCCAAGCGCACGATGCTTGCAATCACGAGGATCGCGGTGAGCGCTGCGGCGGCGACCGCGATGGCGAGACACACTGTCGACATCGCGTTCAGATTCGGCACGACCACTTGCAGGTGGGTGAAGGTGCCGGTGACAGCTGGGGCATCGATCGGACCGTCTGAGTCATACGCCGCAAGTCCCGGCGCCGTGGCAGCCTGCGATTTGACCGGCAGATCCCAGGCGATGCCGCCGGCGACGAAAAGGCTCAGATACTTGCGAACCGCGAGGTAGCTGATCGACGCTGAGGCGACAATTCCCATTGCGAGTATGGCGATCGCGTCGGCGCGCACCTTCTGCGTGTTCGGCTCTTTGGGGAGGTGTGATTGCGGGTTCTTCATTTCAGATCAGTCCTTCCGTGTCGCCTGGGAGCCGCGGTGCCAATTAAGGCGTTTATTGATATTCGATATTATCGCTTTTCGATAAGTATGCGAAAGAAGCCGTGCGATGTCAATCGCTCGGGCATACACTCGCGACATGAGTGAAGCAGAACTGAACTGGCACGATAAGCATTACCAAACCCTTACCCCGGGCCAGCGGGCAGCTGACCACATGCGCAACGGAATGGGCTCGTGGATCTTCATCGGCATCTTCATCGGATTCATGGCGCTCTGGGCGCTGATCAATCTCACGACGAGAGCCTGGGATCCTTACCCCTTTATCCTGCTCAACCTCTTCCTGAGTATGCTGGCCGGGCTGCAGGGCGCGATCCTGCTGATCGCCGCGAAGCGGCAAGACGCGATCTCGGCGGCGCTCGCGCAACACGATTTCGATACGAACCTTGCGGCAAAGAAAGAGATCGAAGAGCTCATGGCCATCAATAAGCGGCAACTTGAGATGCTCGAAGATCTGCGGCAGATCTTGGCAGAGACCGGGGTGCAACAGATCGAGGGCGCCGAAGACGCGCGGGGCACTGCGGCGGGCTGATCCTCGAAACCGCAATCGAGTCACGCCTGCGGCGAACAACCGCCCAAGGCGCGTTATCGGTGCGTAGTCTGTTGCTATCGGTTGCGTGACCCAAGCGCAGCCGCATGGAGGAAAGATGTTCGAGAGATTCACGGATCGCGCCCGTCGAGTGGTGGTGCTCGCCCAAGAAGAGGCGAAGATGCTCAACCACAACTACATCGGTACCGAGCACATTCTGCTCGGCCTCATTCATGAGGGTGAGGGCGTCGCAGCGAAGGCGCTCGAGCAGCTCGATATCTCGCTCGATGCGGTGCGCGAGCAGGTCACCGACATTATCGGCACGGGCCAGCAGCCGCCTGCCGGGCACATTCCCTTCACGCCGCGCGCGAAGAAGGTGCTCGAGCTTTCGCTGCGCGAGGCGCTGCAGCTCGGCCACAACTACATCGGTACCGAGCACATTCTGCTCGGCCTCATTCGTGAGGGTGAGGGCGTTGCCGCTCAGGTGCTCGTGAAGCTCGGCGCCGATCTCAACCGTGTGCGTCAGACAGTGATTCAGCTGCTGAGCGGTTACCAGGCTGGCAAGGAGACCGCTACCGTCGGTGCTCCCGAGCAGCAGAGCGAGGTCAAGGGCTCGCAGGTGCTCGACCAGTTCGGCCGCAACCTGACCCAGGCCGCTCGCGAGGGCAAGCTCGATCCCGTGATCGGCCGTGAGAAAGAGGTCGAGCGGGTCATGCAGATCCTCTCGCGCCGCACGAAGAACAACCCCGTGCTGATCGGCGAGCCCGGCGTCGGCAAGACCGCAGTGGTCGAGGGCCTCGCGCAGGCGATCGTCGCCGGTGAGGTGCCAGAGACGCTGAAAGACAAGCAGGTCTACGTGCTCGACCTGTCGTCGCTGATCGCAGGCAGCCGCTACCGCGGTGACTTCGAGGAGCGCCTGAAGAAGGTCACGAAAGAGATTCGCAACCGCGGCGACATCATCATCTTCATCGACGAGATTCACACGCTCGTCGGCGCTGGTGCCGCCGAGGGCGCGATCGACGCAGCGAACATTCTGAAGCCGATGCTCGCTCGTGGTGAGCTGCAGACGATCGGTGCGACCACGCTCGACGAGTTCCGCAAGCACTTCGAGAAAGACGCCGCGCTCGAGCGTCGCTTCCAGTCGATCATGGTCGGCGAGCCGTCGCTGCCGCACGCGATCAACATTCTGAAGGGCCTGCGCGACCGCTACGAAGCGCACCACAAGGTCTCGATCACCGATGGCGCGATCGTCGCTGCGGTGAACCTGGCCGATCGCTACATTCAGGATCGCTTCTTGCCCGACAAGGCGATCGACCTGATCGACGAGGCAGGCGCGCGTCTGCGCCTGTCGATCCTGTCTTCGCCGCCTGAGCTGCGTGCATTCGACGAGAAGATCGCCGTCGTTCGCGCCGACAAAGAGCAGGCCATCGAGAACCAGGACTTCGAGAAGGCAGCTGCCAAGCGCGACGAAGAGAAGAAGCTGATCGGCGAGCGTCTGCGCCTCGAGAAGCAGTGGCGCTCGGGCGACGTTTCGACGGCCGCCGAGGTCGACGAGGGGCTGATCGCCGAGGTGCTCGCACAGGCGACCGGCATTCCCGTCTTCAAACTCACCGAAGAAGAGACCGCACGCTTGCGCTTCATGGAGCAGGCGCTGCACCAGCGAGTCATCGGTCAGAACGAGGCGATCGCCGCGCTCGCGAAGACGATTCGTCGCCAGCGTGCGGGCCTCAAGGATCCGAAGCGCCCCTCCGGCTCGTTCATCTTCGCCGGCCCGACCGGCGTCGGCAAGACCGAACTCGCGAAGGCACTCGCCGAGTTCCTGTTCGACGACGAAGACGCCCTGATCTCGCTCGACATGAGCGAGTACGGCGAGAAGCACACGGTATCGCGCCTCTTCGGTGCGCCTCCCGGGTTCGTCGGTTTCGAAGAGGGCGGTCAGCTCACCGAGAAGGTGCGCCGCAAGCCGTTCTCGGTCGTGCTCTTCGACGAGATCGAGAAGGCACACCCCGACATCTTCAACTCGCTGCTGCAGATTCTCGAAGAGGGTCGTCTCACCGACGGCCAGGGCCGCGTGGTCGACTTCAAGAACACCGTCATCATCATGACCACCAACCTAGGCTCGTCGGCGATTGCCGGTGGCCCCGTCGGCTTCCAGGTCGAGGGCAATGAGGCGGTCGGCTACGAGATGATGAAGGGCAAGGTCAACGAAGAGCTGAAGAAGCACTTCAAGCCCGAGTTCTTGAACCGCGTCGACGACACGATCGTGTTCCCGCAGCTGTCGAAGCCCGAACTGCTGCAGATCGTCGATCTGTTCGTCAAGCGCCTCGCAGACCGCCTGCTCGATCGAGACATTCGCATCGAGATCTCGCAGGCCGCTCGCGAGCGTCTGTCTGAGATCGGCTACGATCCCACGCTCGGTGCCCGTCCGTTGCGTCGCGCGATGCAGCAGGAGATCGAGGATCGCCTCTCTGAGCGCATTCTCGGTGCCGAACTGCTTGCCGGCGACCTCGTCACCGTCGATTTCGAGGGCGGCGAGTTCACCTTCGAAACCACCGGCAACGGGAACGACAAGTCGGGCTCGGCCGCGGCAACCGCTGCGGCCGCGGTTGCCTCGAGTGCTCCGACCACCGGCACGGTCGAATAGCAGGCACCGTCAGGTAGCGCCTGCTGACAGGCGAAGCGCCCGCACCTCTCTGAGGGCGGGCGCTTCGTCGTGTCGGCCCGAGGATCACTACACTTGCTCTATGACTCTCGCAGCTTCACAGGTTCGGGTGCGCCCAGCGCGCACCGGCGACGTTTCGGCAATGGTCGAACTCATGGCGCCCCTGGTCGAGCGACGAATCCTGCTCGGCAAAGACCTCGTCGAGCTCTATGGGGCGGTGCCAGAGTTCGTGGTCGCGGTCGACGAGAGCGACAGGGTGATCGGGTACGGCGCGATCCACGCGATGTGGGAGCACCTCGGCGAGGTGCGCACGCTCGGTGTCTCCGAGCAGTGGCTCGGGCGAGGGGTCGGCCATATGCTGCTCGAGGCCATCGAAGTGCGCGCACGCGAGCTCGGGCTGAGCCAGCTCTTCTGTCTCACCTTCGAAGTCGACTTCTTCGAGCGGCACGGGTTCGAGGCGGTCGCGGAAAACACCCAGCTTGTCGCCGCAGACGTCTACGCCGAGCTGCTGCGCTCGCACGATGAGGGCGTCGCAGAGTTTCTCGACCTTGCGCGAGTGAAACCGAACACGCTCGGCAACACCCGAATGGTGAAGCGGCTTTAGACGGTTCACGAGATAGCCTGTAGGCATGAACACCTTGAGGGACCCGGTCGGCCCCGAGAGCAAAGGCGTGTACCTGCGACGCAGGTTGCTGGTGCTCGGCGGGCTGCTCGCCATCATCGTTTTCGTGGTGCTGGTCATCGTGAAGCCCGGCTCGAGCGGTGGCGCAGCGTCGGCTCCCGAGGTGAAGGTGCCAGACGAGATCGTCGCGGCTGACAAGGTGCAAAACGATACGCCGAAGGCGGGGGAGACCGAGCCGTGCCCGACGGGCGAACTCGCGGTGACCCCGCTCATCGACCGCGACAGCTATGCCGCCGGAGAACTGCCGATGCTCAGCCTTCGCGTCGAAAATACCGGTGCGAAGAAGTGTGAGGCGCAGCTCGGTACGGCAGGCATGAGCTTCACTATTACGAGCGGATCTGACCAGGTGTGGCGATCCACCGATTGCCAGATCAATGCCGACACTCGCGCGGTGATTCTCGAGCCGGGCAAACCGCTCGAAACCGAGCCCCTGCAGTGGGACCGCACGCGAAGCAGCCCAGAAACCTGCGATACTGCGCGCGATCCGGTGACAGCTGACGGTGCGACCTACCATCTGCAGGTCGCTGCGGCTGGCGTGCCAGGTACGGGCACCGCACCCTTCCTGCTCTACTGACGAACTCTCGGCGAGCTGCGAGCAAACGCTTGTTGAGCCGAATCGGCGAAATCGTTACCAGGGTTACGGCCCCCACACATGTGTTCGGGGTTATCGTGAGTTATGGACAAGAAACGAGCCGCCGATACCGGCATACGCATGGAGATCATCGAGGGTGACAACGAAGCCGTCGCGGTTGACGCGCTCGTTGACCACGTTCTGCACGGCAACATCAGTGGGGCGCTGCACGACCTGCATGAGCCGCACGAAGCCGCGCACGATGAGACGAATCCCACTATCGCCTGATCTCGATTCGCGGGGGCGTTAGCGCGCCACCCGTTGCTCTTCGACGCGCAGCGCGAGCCAGATTTCGGCGCGCGCGTCGGGGTCGTCGAGAGATCGTCTCGTGAGTTGCTCGATGCGCCCGATTCTGTCGCGCAGTGTGTTGCGGTGCACCCCGAGCTGAGCTGCGGTTGGGGTGCGTTGGCCGTGGTGCTCGAGCAGGGTGCGAAGGGTCGTGCGCAGGGTTCGGTGCTCGTCTCTCTGCAGGCGAGGATCAGCGCCTCCGTTTGTCGGGGCCGGCTGCTCGAGGGCGAGTGGGCCGAGCACCGCTGCTGCCGCAGGCAGGCCGGCGGGTGAGTGCGTCGTACCGTCGCTTGCGGGCTCGCCGCCCAGTAGTGCCTCGAGCAGGGGCGTCGCCTGTTCGGCACGCAGTACGAGCGGCACCCGCGGGGAGGTGTAGAGCGCTGTGGTGCGCGAGAGCGAGCCGGTGAGCGCCGCCGCGGAGTTTCTGCTGAGCGAGAGTCGCCCTGGGTCGGCTGCGCGCCCCACGACAAGGTCGAGGTCGTGTGCTGCCGCGAGCCCCTGTGCGGCGGCAATCGCGGCCTCGTTCGCTGGGCAGAGTTGCCACGCAAGCGAGAGGCCGTCTTCGCGCGGAGCGCCGGCGGTCACGAGGCGCTCGACCCCCTGCCTGGGCGCGCGGCGCCATCTCGCCACTTGCTCAGATGCGCCCTGCACGGCGAGGGCGCGAAACTTGCCCGAGAGCGCCATCGCCGGGTCGAAGATTCGAGCCGCCGCGGCATCGACCTCGTCGCGCAGCAGCGCGAGCGTGAGGCGTGACCACCGCTCCTGCTCGTCTTCTCTGCCCGCGAGATCGCCGCGAAAGTTCATGCCGAGCACCATCGCGCCGGCCGCGACCACCGCCTGCGCCTCGGGCCCGATAGGCGCACCAGGCGCCACCAAGATGCGGGCCCGCTGCTCGTCGTCGAGTGGCACGCTTTCGACGGCCGAGTGATCGCGGTCAACCAGGGCGGCGAACCCCGCGGTGCTCGCGGTGATCACCCCCTCGCCGGCGGCAGCGCCGCCGATCTGCAGGGCGAGCTGTCGCCCGGTCGCCTGCGCGATGCTCGCGAGCACCGAAGCCGTGTCAGCGCTGCTGCGAGCGCCCTCGATGAGCCGCTGGTGCGCCTGCAGCGCTTGCCGTGCCGAGCGCATCTCGTCGGCGCGCAACAGGTTCGAGGCTGCCTTGCTCACTGCGATGAAGGGGGTGGGGGGCGGCACCTCGACGAGCGCCAATCGATAGTCGCTCGCCGCGGCAACGAGTGGTGCGGGAATGCGCTCGTGTGCCACTCCAACCCCGAAACCGATTGCAGCAATGCGGGCGCGGCTGAGGCCGGCGACGAAGTCTCGCCAGCGGGAGTCGTCTGCGCTCAGCGACACCCCCGTGGTGAGCACGAGCTCCCCACCCTCAAGGTAGTCGGCGAGTTGCAGTAGCTCGGTCGTTGAGACCCAGCTGAGCTGCGGGTCTTCGGGCGCCGATTGCACGAGGCGAAGGCCGAGCGTCGGGTCGGTGAGCAACTGCGACAGGGTAGCCATGCCTACATTCTTGCACGGTGGATCGCGCAATCACTGTGCAAAAGTTCACTCTGGGCGCGCGCCGCGCGCTTCTAAGCTTGCCTCAACGACACCATCCCACAGAATGGAGAAGCGAGTGAGCGACGAGGCGCAACAGGCGAGGGGCCCGCTCTCGGGCGTTCGGGTCGCAGATTTCTCGCGAGTGCTCGCGGGGCCGCACGCCACCATGATTCTTGCCGACCTCGGGGCCGATGTCATCAAGATCGAGAGCCCCGAGGGCGACGGAACCAGGCAGTGGTCGCCGCCCGTGAACGCGGTCGGGCAGAGCACCTACTTCGCGGGCGTCAACCGGGGCAAGCGTTCGGTCGCGCTCGACCTGCGCTCGCCCGAGGGCCTCGAGCGCGCGCGCGAACTCGCCGCAAGCGCCGACGTCGTGATCGAAAACTTCAAGCCAGGCACTATGGAGAAGTTCGGTCTCGGCTACGAGGCAGTCGCCGCGCAGAACCCGGGGGTCGTCTACTGCTCGATCTCGGGGTTCGGCGATGCCGCGGGCAAGGAACTGCCCGGCTATGACCTGCTCGTGCAGGCCGTCGGCGGGCTCATGAGCATCACCGGTGCCGCAGATGATGCTGGGGGAGAACCCACCAAAGTGGGAGTCGCGCTCGTCGACGTTCTCACCGGGCTCAACGCCGTGATCGGCATCCAGGCAGCGCTTCGCGCGCGCGAGGTCGACGACAACAGCCGAGGCCAACACGTCGACGCGAGCGCCGACGTGCACGGCAGTGCCAATAAGAGTGTTGGCCGAGGCCAACACGTCGACGCGAGCGCCGACGTGCACGGCAGTGCCAATAAGCGTGTTGGCCGAGGCCAACACGTCAAAGTCACGTTGCTCGGCTCGTTGCTCTCTGCGCTCGCCAACCAGGCATCGTCGACGCTCGAGACCGGCAAGGCGCCAGGCCGCATGGGCAACGCCCACCCCTCGATCGCCCCGTACGAGACCTTTGCCGCTGCCGATCAGCAGGTGGCGCTCGCGGTCGGCACCGACGGGCAGTTTCGCCGGCTGTGCGAGGTCATCGGCGCACCCGAGATGGCCGACGATGCCCGATTCGCGAACAACCCCGCCCGCGTCGCCCACCGGGTCGAACTTCGCGCGGCAATCGATGAGCGGCTGCGCGCGCGCCCCGCTGCCGAGTGGATCGAGGCGCTCACCGCCGCGAACATTCCGGCCGGCCGCGTGAACAACATCGCACAGGCGATCGAACTCGCCGAGTCGCTCGGCCTCGGCATGGTCGCAGAGACCCCCCGGGCGGCGGCAGATGGCAGCACGCAAGTGCTGCGATCCATCGCCACGCCAATTTCGTTCTCGGAGACCCCGGCCCGCTACGGTGCGCCGCCACCCGAACTCGACCAGCACCGCGGCGCCGACTGGCTGTAATCAGCGACGCACGAACTTCAACACTTTCGAACAAAGGAACCGACATGACCACCACCATTGACCAGCTCTTCGACATCTCAGACTTCGTGACCGAAGAAGAGCGCGAGTGGCAGCTGAAGGCGCGCGAGTTCGCGCAGACCCACATCAACCCCATCATCGATCAGGCATTCGAGGATCGCCGCCTGCCCGTCGAGCTGCTGCCCAAGGTGGGCGAATTCGGCGCGTTCGGCATGTACATGAACGGCTACGGCCTGCGCGGCGCCTCGTCGGTCGCCTACGGCCTCGTCGCCATGGAGTTCGAAGCGGCCGACTCGGGCTTTCGCACGGCGCTTTCGGTGCAGGGCTCGCTCGCAATGGGTGCGATCTACAAGTTCGGCAGCGAAGAGCAGAAGCAGCGCTGGCTGCCCGCCATGGGTCGCGGCGAAGCGATCGGCTTCTTCGGTCTGACCGAGCCCCAGGGCGGCTCTGACCCCAACACCATGCTCACCCACGCCCGCCGCGAGGGTGATGAGTGGGTGCTCAACGGTAAGAAGCGTTGGATCGGCCTGGCCACCATCGCTTCGGTCGGTGTGATCTGGGCGAAAGACGAGGAGGGTGTCGTGCGCGGCTTCGTCGTGCCGACCGACACCCCGGGCTTCAAGGCCACCGCGATCGACAACAAGCTGTCGATGCGTGCCTCGCTGCAGACCGAGATCGAGCTGACCGAGATGCGCCTGCCGCTCGACGCCATGCTGCCCGAGGCTCGCGGCCTCTCGGCCCCGTTCAAGTGCCTCAACGAGGCGCGCTACGGCATCGCCTGGGGTGTGATGGGTGCCGCTCGCTCGTGCCTCGAGGCTGCGGTGAACCGCGCCCAGACGCGCACCGTGTACGGCGAGCTCATCGGCGGCAAGCAGCTCATCCAGGGCCAGCTGGCTGACATGTTCGTCGAGTACGAGAAAGGCCTGCTGCTCGCGCTGCACCTTGGCCGCCTGAAGGATGCGGGCAAGCTGTCCTACGGCCAGATCTCGGTGGGCAAGCTCAACAACGTGCGCGAGGCCATCGCGATCGCCTCGAAGTGCCGCGCGATGCTCGGTGGTGACGGCATCACCTCGGAGTTCCCGGTGATGCGCCACATGGCAAACCTCGAGTCGGTGCGCACCTACGAAGGCACCGACGAGGTGCACCAGCTCGTGATCGGCCGCGAGCTGACCGGCATCGCCGCTTTCTAAACGACACACCGCGAGGCGGGGTCAGGGCTTCGGCCCGGCCCCGCCTTTTGCGTTTCTGCAATCACGGAGCGGTGGGGGCGGGCTTGCGTTGCGGGAACGTCCGCGCGACAATAGTTCTAGTTAAATTAGAACTATTGGCCTAAGGGGTGCACATGCTGCTGTCAGTCGACACCGCCAGTGAGCGCCCCATCTACGAGCAGATCGCCGACGCGGTTCGCAGGGCAGTTGCGCGAGGCGAGATCCTCGCAGGCGAGAAATTGCCCCCCGCCAGCGAAGTAGCGACCGGTCTCGACGTGAACAAGCACACGGTGCTGCGCGCCTATCAGACCCTGCGCGACGAGGGCCTCGTCGACCTGAGGCGGGGCAGGGGAGCGGTGGTGACGAGGATCGCGACCGACGTCGTCGAACTGCACCGCGATGTCGAGGCGCTCGTTGCGAGCGCCCAGTCTCTGGGCATCAGCAGGCAGGCGCTCGCGTCGCTGGTAGCCGGCTCAGTGGCACCTGAAGTAGACCTGCAGCCAAGCGCCCGACTCGGCGCAGAGAAGGAACCGCGAGAATGAACGCATCGACCTCGCAACGTGACGGCCGCGGTGACTCGGATGGCCCGGGCGGCATCGGGTTGACTTCCGCGCAGCGAGACGACCTCGCGCGAGCAAAGCGAACCGGTCTCTGGGTAGGGCTTCTCGCTCCTCTCGTAGTGATCACTGCCGCGCTGGTGCTCGTGCTCGTCTGGATGCCGCGCATGCCAAACCCCGCCGCGACGCACTGGGGCGGCAGCGGCGGCCCCGACGGATTCGGCTCTCCCTGGAGTTACGTGTGGCTGCTTGCGCTGGTCGGCTACGGAATCGTGCTCATGATGTGGGGTATCGTCGAGTTCTCCAGCCGCACACCTCCACCCGCGTCCGAACGAGTGCTGCCGGTGTGGTCTGGAGTTCAGCGCTTTCTCGTAGCGTTCTCGCTTGGCTATGCGGCGTTTCTGTCGGCCGTCCTTCTCGGCTCGGTGATCGTGCAGCTCGATCTCAAAGACCCGGCACAAGCCACAGGGCTCGGCGCAACCATGAGCATTGGTTTCGGAGCATGGGTGTTTCTGACGGCAACAGGTTGGTTCGTGCAGCCCGGGATCGAGGTGCGCCCGAACGTCGAGCGCGCGGTCGAACCGATTTTGCTCTCGACGACCGAGCGGGCGGTCTGGTTTGGCGTGGTGCGACCCTCGAGTACTTTCATCTGGATCATCTTGGTCGTCGTCGTCATCATGATGGGTGCGTGGTTGCTCGTGTTTTTCATGCCGGCTGACGAGGGCGACGGCATGGCCAAGAATATCGCCACGATCGCGACCGGTGGGGTGACACTGCTAATCGTCTTGCTCCTCGCGATGACAACCTGGTTCAGGGTGCGCATCGACGCGCGAGGGCTCGAGGCGAGATCCGCTCTCGGTTGGCCGGTGTTTCGCTTGCCGGCCGCAGACGTGCAGCGGGTCGAGACCGCGCAGATCAACCCGCTCGGTGAGTTCGGCGGCTGGGGGTTGCGCTGGATGCCGGGCCGCTTCGGCATCGTGATGCGCTCGGGCGAGGGTATCATCGCTACCCGCAGCGACGGCCGCATCTTCGCAATCACTGTCGACGATTCCGAGGCAGCGGCGGCAGTGCTCGCCGCGGTTGCGAAAGGGGCGCAAAAATGAACGTGCAACCTCACGCAGAGCTGAGCGAGACAATTCAGCCTGGTGCCAACGTCGGTGGCGATCCTGGTGGCCCTGAACGGCCTGACAGACTGACCCGCGTGCCGTGGTTTGCGGTCGCAGTCTTCGTCGCGATCTCATTCACGCTGGCGTGGGCAATCGCGATGCCCGCGTGGTTCATTTCGCAGGATCGCCCCGGCTATCAGGCGCTCTTCACTGCGCTTGCGAGCGCCATGATGTTCACGCCCGCGATCGCGACGCTCGTCGTCGTGTTTCTCTGCAAGGTGCCGGGGCGCGGAAGCCGCGCCCGTTACCTCGGTGTGTGGCCGCTGAGACCGGCGAGGCGCGTGGTCTGGTTCGCTGTGGCCGCGATGTTCGCGCCGTTCGTGCTGACCATCGCGTGCCTGGCGGTCGCCGCGGAGTTCGGCTGGATCACGCTCGACCTCATGCACTTCTCTGGGTTTCAGCACGTGCTCGACGCGCAGCTCGGGGCCCTCGACCCGGCGGCCGCGGAGGCGGCGAAAGCCTCGTTGCCGCCGCTTGGGCTGCTCGTCGCGCTGCAGATGCTCGCGATTCCATTCGGGGCGCTCTTCAACTCGATCTTCGCGTTCGGCGAAGAAGTCGGCTGGCGCGGCTGGTTGCTGCCCGCGCTGCGCCCGCTCGGCGTCTGGCCAGCGTTGCTGATCAGCGGCGCGATCTGGGGGCTCTGGCACTCGCCGCTGATCCTGCTCGGATACAACTTCAACCGCACCGACTGGAGCGGGGTGGCGCTCATGGTCGGCGGCTGCGTCGCCTGGGGCATGCTGCTCGGTTGGGCGCGCCTGCGCTCGGGGTCGGTCTGGCCCGCGGTTGTCGGACACGGCGCCCTCAACGCGTCAGCCGGCCTATTTCTTATTGTGGGTGCCGCTGGTGCACCGCTGGATCCGGCGCTCGTGAGCCCGCTCGGCGTCGCCGGTTGGATCGTGATCGCAGTGGTCGTGCTGATCCTCACCCTCACCGGTCAGTTCAGGCACGAACCGCAGCTTGCCCCTGCTCCCGCTCCTCGCGAAGGACGGGGCTGAAAGGGCTAGGCGAGCACCGTGCGGTCGAACGCGTCGACGCTGATGCCCTGCTCGAGCACGAGCTTGCACCACTCGCGTGCCGAGTGCAGCGAGTGGTCGCGGTAGTTGCCGCACTCGACCGCCGAGACACCGGGTACGTCAGCCCAGGTGACGCGCTCAGCGATGTCGGCGAGCGAGTCCTTGATCGCGGCTGCGACCTCGGCGGGCGAAGGCTCGCCCCACACGATCAGGTGAAAGCCGGTGCGGCAGCCGAACGGCGAGATGTCGATGACGCCCTCGAGCCGGGTGCGCAGCAGGCCCGCGATCGTGTGCTCGATCGTGTGCAGGCCGGCGGTCGGAATCTCGCCCTCGTTCGGCTGCACGAGGCGAATGTCGTAGTTCGTGATCGCGTCGCCTTTCGGGCCGTGCTCGACCGCGATCTTGCGCACATATGGCGCGCGCACCTTCGTGTGGTCGAGCTGAAAGCTCTCGACCTCGGCAAGTTCGACGTCGCTCATTAGCTGGCCCTCCGTGAGATGTTGGGGCGAGGATCAGGCCGCAAGCGGCCAGCTCGCACACGCAAGTACTGTCTGCACTTACGCTACGCGATCCTCGCCCCAAACGACGCGAACATTACGCGGCCTTGCGGCTCAGCGAAATGTTTGCGGTCGGGTTCAGGCCCGAGCGCTCGATGCGCACGTCCCAGCCGCGGTTCGACAGGGTGTCGAGGTCGCGGTGGGCGGTGGCAAGCGAATCGGTCTCTACGAGGTAGAGCGTGCGACCCGCCGAGCGGTAGACGCTGCGGTGCTGCGCCCACTCGGGCACCAGGGGCGAGCCGTCGCCCAGTTCGTGGTAGGGGGTATGAATTTTGGTGATGTTGTTTGTCATGATGGTCCTTTCGGGGCGCGATGTGCGCCAAATAGCACGACCCTGTGCAAGGTCGATTCTGGATCGCGAAAGCAACGGGCAAGTAAATGCCGGGTAGCGATCCGGCTCAGCCTGATGAAACTTCGGGCGAGCCTGGTGACTGATGTCACTGAGCGGATCAAACGGAGTAAGAGGGGCGACGCTCTTCGGTGGGCATCGCGTTCTGAAATCAACGCTCAGCCTTACACTCTACACCAGATTCTGTGAGATTGCTAGGATGGGTTGGTTTGATGGCGGCGTCTGCTGGCCTTTTCTCTCACCCAAGGAGCTTCGAGATGACCGCAACGCCACTCATCGTTTTCGCCCACGCCGACGAGGCGGAGTGTTTCGCCCAGGCCGGTGTGCCGCATCTCGTGACCGGCGTCGGCAAGATCAACGCGACGCTTTCGCTCACCGAGGTATTGCTGAGGGCAGAACCTGGCTCGATCTCACGCGTGGTCGTGCTCGGCACCGCGGGCGCGATCAGCGACGCGGCCCGTCTTGACACGGTGTATCAGGTCGAGGGTGTCGTGCAGCATGACTTCTCGCTGCCGTCGCCGACGGTCGTGCCCGCAGGGCCACGCGTCACCTCGGATGTCGCGATCATCGCAACGGGCGACGTGTTCGTGCAAGACGATGCTCAGCGCGAGGCCATTGCTGCGCTCGGCGCGACACTCGTCGACATGGAGAGCTATGCCTTCGCGGTCGTGTGCGAGCGACTCGGCGTGCCCATGCAACTCTTCAAGGTTCCCTCGGACTTCGCCGATAGCTCGACCACTCAAGACGAGTGGGATGGCGTGGTCGTCTCGAAGAGCCTCCAGCTGTTCGACTTTGTAGCGGAGCATCTGCCCGAACTGTTAGCGTGAGGCCATGACGCAGATACACGCCACAGGAACCCACGAGTCCCATCATCGCGCTGAGCGGGCGACCGTTCTCGCACGCGTCACGATCGCCTCGACCGACCGCGCCCGGAGCATCAGCGACGCTACCGCGCTGCATAACTGGATTGCCGCCCGCGCTCAGCAGCTACGAGACAGCGGGGATGCGACGTGGCATTCGGCCGACGCGCCGAGCACTTCGGTGCGCAAGAGCTACCAGCAGGGCAAAGGGTCGAAGGTCATCATCGAACACGTCACGATGAGTCGCATCCAGATCAAGCTCTCGAACCTCGAGCTCGTCGGCGCGCTTGTCGAAGAACTGTCGAATGCGGGAGCCTCAACCGACGTCACCTGGGCGCTCACCGAGGTGACGAAGCGTGCGCGCGAGCGCGAAGCGCGAAAGGCCGCGGTCGGCGAGGCGCGCGAGGTCGCCAACGATTACGCCGACGCGCTCGGTGAGCGGGTTGCGCGAGTGGTCAGCATCTCGGACGGGCCACAGAACTTCGGCTATGTCGGCGGCGTGGCGCGCTCGGCCGCCGCCTCGTTCTCTGCCGAAAGCGCCGAGGTATCTATCGCCGAGATCACCGTCAGCGCCTCTGTGCAGGGAGTCTTCGAGAGCGAATGACACGATCGTGACACTCCGTGTTCACCTCGATTCGCATTCGTTCACTGTTTCCCGTAAGCTTTTTCGCGGTGACGTGTCCGAGCGGCCGAAGGTGCAACACTCGAAATGTTGTGTAGGGTAACCCCCTACCGCGGGTTCAAATCCCGCCGTCACCGCCACAGAGAAACCCCCTACTTCCGTTGGAATCATTGAGAAGTAGGGGGTTTTCTTATTTCTCAGAGTCGCCTTCTGGCAACACTTTGGGGGTTATGTTGCAAAACGTGTGGATACGGCGGGCTATCGGCCAAAAAGAGTGGATACGATTGGGGGGCTATCGGCCAAAAAGAGTGGATACGATTGGGCGTGGTGACTGCCCATAACCCCGCATCTATCCCGCAGGTTAGTGGCAACATTCTGGCAACACTTTTCCCAAACGAGCAGTATTGAGTGTTCACGAGTAAACCGAAAACTCGCGTAGTAATCACGAACTACAGCTAAACACCCTGACCACTAGGCCAATACGCGGGTTTCAAATCCCGCCGTCACCGCGGCAGACCCCCTCCTTGCGGAGGGGGTCTTTGCGTTTCTCGCCGGAACTCATTAACCCCGAGGCCCCCAACCCCCGATCACGGTTCGGCGATGCGCCTCACGTCCCGTTGAAAGGCGGCAAGGGTGTAGTAAGCGTGCGGATAGTGCATCTTTGGCGCTTCTCAAGAAGATTGCGACGGCGATCCTGACGATATCCGAAGCCCAACTATTCGTGCATATCTGACTCGCAGGCTTGCATCGCTGTCGGGGAGGGCAACGCCCTGTGGGTGACAGAAAACGAGCACTGTTTGCGTAGACGTGTTCAGCGGCGCAATCGCGACAATGCCGAGCCCGCTGCCAGCTACAGTTGGAGCATGGATCGTGATATCGCTAAGTTGCAAACCATCTCCCGCGACCTGTCGCACCTCGGCATCGAACTGATGAACAGGGAAACTCCGATCGACGCGGAGTGCGGGGAGAGGATCGGTGAAGCGTTCGTCGCGGTATCTGAAGCAGTAGCAGACATTAGTGCCGCGCTTGAACGCGGAGCGCAGGCGGCGCGTGTGAACGCAGTGGGTGGGGACCTCGTCGCGGGCGAACCGGTCTAGTCCGTTATTCATCCTCCGGTCTGGCTGAGCATTCGCGAGTAGCGCAGCATGGAGGCAGAAGCCTCCGGCTCAGAGTCCCTCGGCAAACCCCTGCTGCCGCCAGGCCTCATAAGTGGCGATCGCCGCGCAGTTCGCGAGGTTCATCGAGCGGCGCCCGGGCAGCATCGGAATGCGGAGGCGGTCAGTCACACGCTCGTCAAACTGCACCTCATCGGGAAGACCCGTGGGTTCGGGACCGAAGAGCAGCACGTCGTTGGGCTCATAGGTGACGTCAGCGTAGCTGCGCGTTGCTTTTGCCGTGAACGCGAACACCCTTGCAGGCAGCAGCGCGGCGAAAGCAGCCTCCAGCGAATCGTGCAGGTGCACCACAGCGAGATCGGCGTAGTCGAGGCCGGCGCGCCGCAGCTTCGCGTCTTCGAAGTCGAAGAGGGGGTTCACAATGTGCAATTCGGCACCGGTACCCGCCGCGAGCCTGATGGTGTTGCCGGTGTTGCCGGGAATGCGAGGTTCGAAGAAAAGGATCCGGGTCACTCTGGCAGCGTACTCGACATTGCGCTAACTGCGGCGCAGTCCTGCCAAAAATCCGATGACTGCGCCGGTCGCGAGCCCAACTCCGATGGAGCCTGCGCCCGGCAGCTGCGCCAGCGCTCCGATGACACCGCCGATGACCCCTCCAAGCAGACCGCCCGAAACGGCCCAGACTGCGGTACGAGTGGTTTCGGTCATACCCAACAGACTACGCCAGCTCGAAGCCCAGAGCTCTCCCCGAGAATCTCCCGGGAGCTTGCGCGGCAACAGCTGAGTTGTTCGGAAGCACCCCTAGGCTGAGAAACATGAACTGCCCCACCGACGGAACCACGCTGCTGATGAGCGAACGCAACGGTATCGAGATCGACTACTGCCCGCAGTGTCGTGGCGTGTGGCTCGATCGCGGCGAGCTCGACAAGATTCTCGAGCGTGCGAGGGCCGAGTCGGGACCGGAGGTTGCGCAGTCTCAGGCTCAACCGCAGCCCTACCAGCAGGCAGACCCCCGTCGCAGCTACGAACCCCGATACGACGAGCGCCGCGGCAGTCGATACGAAAGCCACCGCGATGATCGTTACGGTGATCCTCGGTACCGCAAGAAGAAGAGCCCGTTCGAGTTCTTGGGCGATATCTTCGACTGATACCGCGCCTGCCGGGGCTGCGTCGTGGTCGTGGGCGAGAGACTCGGGTAAAGTACGGGCATGACTCCCCCCGCAGCTCCGTCGACCCGCCGCGAGGCATTCGGGTCGAGAAACGTGTTCATTCTGTCTGCCATCGGCTCAGCTGTGGGTCTCGGCAACATCTGGCGTTTTCCATACGTCGCATACGAGGGCGGCGGCGGCGCTTTCTTGATTCCGTACTTGTGCGCGCTGCTCACGGCGGGCGTTCCCCTGCTGTTTTTCGACTACGCCATCGGTCATAGATATCGAGGATCAGCGCCGCTCGCGTTTCGCCGCCTGCATCGGGCCGCAGAACCTCTCGGGTGGTGGCAGGTGCTCATTTGCGTCGTGATCTCGGTCTACTACGCAGTGATCATCGCCTGGTCCGCGATGTACACGTGGTTCTCCGCGCAACTGACCTGGGGCAAGGGCAACGAGAACGACTTCTTCTTCGTCGACTTTCTGCAGATGGGTGATGTGGCCGACGGCGGCGTGTCGACAGACTTCGTGCCGCAGGTGGGTGTGCCGCTGATCGCGGTGTGGCTTGTCGTGATCGCGATCATATGCCTTGGCGTGAAGCGCGGCATCGGCGCGGCAAACATGGTGCTGATGCCGCTGCTCACTGTGATGTTCGTGGTGCTCGTGGTGCAGTCGCTGTTCTTGCCTGGCGCGCTCGACGGGCTGAACGCATTCTTCACGCCGAACTGGCAGGCGCTCGCAGACCCGGCGGTGTGGGCTTCGGCCTATGGCCACATCTTCTTCTCGCTGTCGGTCGCATTCGGCATCATGGTGACCTACTCGTCATACCTCAAGCGCAAGACCGACCTCACCGGTTCTGGCCTCGTCGTCGCCTTCGCGAATTCATCGTTCGAGATTCTCGCGGGCATCGGTGTGTTCGCCGCGCTCGGCTTCATGGCCGCGGCCCAGGGCACCGAGGTCGCGGGCGTCGCGACTTCTGGTATCGGTCTCGCGTTCATCGCTTTTCCGACGATCGTGTCGAACGCTGCCGGGGGATCGATGATTGGCGTGCTGTTCTTCGGTGCGCTCGTGTTCGCCGGTGTCACCTCGCTCATTTCGATTCTCGAGGTGATCGTTGCCGCGCTGCAAGACAAGCTCGGCTGGAGTCGCATCGCGACCACCCTCGTGGTATCGATCCCGCTTGCCATCATCTCGATGGCGCTGTTCTCGACAACGACGGCGCTTGCGGTGCTCGACACGGCAGACGCCTTCGTGAACGCGTTCGGCATCATGGCGGTGGCGTTCGTCGCGGTGATCGTGGTTGCGTGGGTGCTGCACAAGCTGCCCACGCTGCAGGCTCACCTGAACCAGCGTTCGAGCTTCAAGATCGGAACTATCTGGAAGCTGCTCGTCGGCGTGCTTGCGCCGATCGTGCTCGGCTACCTGCTCTTCAGCGAACTCAGAAGCAAGATCACCGAACCCTACGGTGGCTACCCTGAGTGGTTCATCTGGGTGTTCGGTTGGGGCATGGTGATCGTGCTCATCGTCGGCGGTGTGTTGCTTTCGCTGCTGCCGTGGAGCACCAAGTCTCGCGCAAAGCAAGACCCCGACTACGACGAGTTTCTCGAGACCGAGGGCCATGAGCCCGACCCGGAGACAGGCGCGTTGCGCACGATCGATACGGAGGCAGGCCGATGACCCCCACTGCGCTCGTCATGATGGCTATCGCGATGCTGACGGTCTGGGGAGGCTTGATCGCCGGCATCGTCAACCTCGCGAAACATCCTGAAGAGGAGGGGCACGAACCCCAGCCGCCGGTCGAGCTGTAACTCAGCGGGTGCAGCTTTCGAAAGATAACTCGGCGCGCGCAGCGTGATGCGTGTAGGGTGGTTTGTACGCACCGGAAAGACTTGTGCTGTTGTAATTTGCTAGAAATCGCGCTTTTTGAGGCTTTGCGCGACAACCCCCCCCACCCTTGGCGAGTAGTCGTTTAAGGTACTCCTCGTCCACCTAGTTGGTACTCGGTTCCGGGAATAGGGTACTGGCCCGCAGCATTACCCGCTTTGGGCCAGCCCCTCTAGCGGGCACCTATTCCCAGTGCCC